>Ga0194126_10008231_pt1 | contig 14244 bp, 13 predicted proteins | sample TA2KigC150mmetaG_FD_148641 | JGI IMG/M metagenome (GOLD analysis project Ga0194126, IMG submission 148641) | Freshwater microbial communities from Lake Tanganyika, Tanzania - TA2015035 Kigoma Deep Cast 150m | ecosystem: Environmental > Aquatic > Freshwater > Lake | place: Tanzania: Lake... | reverse complement strand
GCCTTCTACGAGATAGTGAAGAATTACCGCAAGGGCCTCAACGCCGACTTCCACCTGTCCGCGCTCATCGGCATGGTCAACTGGCAACATCCCAGGGTGGAAGAAGCGCTGGCCCACGTCCTGGAGGACAAGCCCAACCTGGATATGCTGGAGGCTCTGCGCCTGATGGCCTTCAGCGGCAAGGAGACCCTGGCCGTGGCCCTGGCTCGTTTCCTGCTACGCTCCCCAGGCGATTGGGAGACGCCAGCCAGCTACGCTCTGGCTTACATCGTCTATCGCTATGGGCTGGGCGTGCTGTCTGCTCTGCCAGCAGGTCGTGATTGGCGAGGCGACCTGATGAAGCTGGCGCCCCTGTCTTCTTACTACTGGGGCTGGCAACGCTAGAACGGCCCAGATGGTGTCTGCCGGGGCCAAATTGCGCCGCCTCCTTAGTTGACAAATTCGGTGGAATACGCGATAATCAGCAGTAGGGGCGAAGCATTTGCCCATCCATAGGGAGACGCGGCACGGTATTGCCTGGCCAATGCTTCGCCCCTACATAATTCGCCCTGAAATTCTTCCCTTTTGGCCGGGTTTGTGCTATAATAACCCCAGGTTGATTTGCGATTGCCGATTTGGGTCTTTGAAAAAATCTGCAATCTCTAATCCCTTATCTCCACCTTGACGGAGGGAAGGCTTTGCTGCAATCCTATAGCTTCGTTGGGCTGATGGCCATCGTGGCCATCGGCTTCCCCGTTGTCGCTTTGGCGATAGCCTGGCTAGTCCGTCCTAAGAAACCTACCCCACTCAAACAATCCACCTACGAATGCGGCCTCGAGACCATCGGCGAGACCTGGGTGCAGTTCCGTGTCCAGTATTACATCTATGCCCTGCTCTTTGTCGTCTTCGATGTCGAGACCGTCTTCCTTTATCCCTGGGCCGTGGCCTATAAGCAGTTGGGCCTCTTTGCCCTCGCCGAGATGTTCATCTTCATCGGCATCTTGGTGCTAGGCCTGACCTATGCCTGGCGTAAAGGCGTTCTGCAGTGGAAGTAGCAGCTAGCCAAAAGCTCCAAGTCCCCGATTTCACGTTAGTACGAGGAATCGGGAAATGGGACTGGAAATCTTGCTCCGTGAGGAATTATGTCTGAGGACAAGCAATTAGTTGTTCCCCAGTCACGGATCGAAGTGCCTGAGGAACTGAAGCGCAATATCCTGATTACCGGTGTGGATACCATCTATAACTGGGCCCGACGCTGGTCGCTCTGGCCGGCAATGTTTGGCCTGGCCTGCTGTGCTATCGAGATGGCCTGCGCGGGGGCGGCGCGTTTCGATATGGCGCGCTTCGGGGCGGAGTTCATGCGCCCTTCCCCCCGCCAGGCGGACTTCATGATCGTCGCCGGCACGGTAACCAAGAAGATGGCCCCCCAGGTAGTGCGCATCTACGAGCAGATGGCAGAGCCCAAGTACGTCATCGCCATGGGTTCCTGCGCGGTCTCTGGGGGCATTTTTAAGTCCTATAGCGTGGTGCAAGGAGTAGACCTGCTGATTCCTGTGGATGTCTACGTCCTCGGCTGTCCACCTCGCCCGGAAGCCCTCCTACACGGCCTCATAAAGCTGCAAGAGAAAATTGATCAGCAATCCATCCGGCAGGTGCCGTGGTATCGGCAGGAGAAGGCCGAGCGGCAGGGTGCGGAGGCAGGGCAGTAAAATGAGCACTCAGGAAGTCTTGGAGCAACTCCAAGCGGCCCTACCCCAGGCAGAAATTGAGCTGCTGGAGGAGAAGGTGCCGACGCTGCTAGTCAAGGCTGAACAGCTCGTGGAAGTAGCCACGTACCTGTGTGACCAGATGAGTCTGGATTATCTCTCCATGGTCACCGGCGTGGACCAGCCCGACTATTTTGAGGTGGTATACTACCTGTACTCCATCCGCCATGTGGCTGGTCCCCTGGTGCTCAAGGTGCGATTGCCCAAGGAGAATCCGGAAGTGCCGTCCGTGACCTCCCTCTGGCGCAGCGCCGATTGGCAGGAGCGCGAGGTTTACGATATGATGGGCATCGTTTTTACAGGACATCCCTACCTGAAGCGCATCCTCACGTGGGACGGCTTCCAGGGCCATCCCTTGCGCAAAGACTTCAACTTCCTGGTGGAGACGACCACAGAGCAACTACTGCCCACCCTGCCGGAGCCACTGGTGGCCAGTAATCGCCTGGAGAAGCGATAAAAATGGCCTTGAAAACGCAAACCATCACGGTCAATTTAGGCCCTCAACACCCCTCCACGCACGGTGTCCTCCGGATCATTATCCAGGTGGACGGCGAGCGGGTGGTGGATGTCGAACCGGTTATCGGCTACCTGCACCGGGGCATGGAAAAAATGGCCGAGGCACGTACCTACGTCCAGAACATCCCCCTTACCGATCGCATGGACTACGTCGCCGCCATGTCCAATAATCTGGCTTATGTCCTGGCCATCGAGCAACTGATGGACATCGTACCCACGGAGCGCGCCGAGTACATTCGCGTGATCATGGCCGAGTTCACCCGCATCCAGAGCCACATGGTTGCCACTGGTGCTCTTCTGAACGACCTTGGTGCCTTCTTCACACCCATGATGTACTGCCTAGAGGGCCGCGAAAGGATTGTGGATCTCTTCGAGATGGCCTCTGGCTCGCGCATGACCTGCAACTACATGCGCCCTGGCGGTGTGCGGTATGATTTGTCGGACAGGTTCTTGCCCCGAGCTCAAGAGGTCGTTGCCTGGCTGCCCGGCTTCATTGACGAACTGGAGCAATTGCTCACGGATAACGAGATCCTGCGCATGAGGTGCATCGGCGTGGGCGTGTTGCCGCCAGACGTGGCCGTGAACTACGGCGTCAGCGGCCCTATGGCCCGCGCCTCCGGTGTCAACTACGATGTGCGCCGGGCCCAACCCTATTCCATCTACAACCGCTTTGATTTCGAGATACCCGTGACTTACAATGGCGATACCTACGACCGTTACCTGTTGCGCGTCCGGGAAATGCGCCAGAGCACGCGCATCCTGGAGCAGGCCCTGCACGACATCCCAGATGGGGAGTACATGGCTGAGGTGCCGCGTCCGCGTGTCCTACGTCCGCCGGTTGGCGAGGCCTATTCCCGTATCGAGGGCCCCAAAGGGGAACTGGGGTTCTACCTGGTCAGCGATGGGGGGATCAGCCCCTATCGCTTTCACGTGCGCCCCCCTACCTTTATTAACCTGAGCTGCCTTAAGGAGATCGCGGTAGGCTGGAAGATCGCCGATGTAGTGGTAATTCTGGGGAGCGTGGACATCGTCCTGGGGGAAATAGATAGGTAAGTCCGAGACCTGAAGTCCCAGGGCTGAAGTCCATTAGAGTTTCAGGTTCCATGCTCCACATTTCAGGTTTCCCCTTGGGGGATTTTGCAGGTTAAACTTGAAACATGGAGCGCGAAACGCGGGCCCTGGGCATCGGACACCGCAGAACGGAGGGTTAACGCATGGTACCGCTATACGTTATCTCAGTTTTGGCCTTCTCGGGCAAGAGCGCCCTTTGCGTAGGCTTGGGGAACAAACTCCGCAGCGATGGCTACACCATCGGTTACATGAAGCCCGTCAGTTCGTCCGGCAAGGCCTTTGATGAACAGATTGTGGACGAAGACGCCAACTTCATGAAACAGGTCTTCGGCCTGCTTGAACCGCTGAAAGTTCTCGCGCCGTTGGTACTGACCCCCCAGGTTGTGGAAGAGATCCTCAACGGGCGTGCCCAGGATTACGTGTCGCTGGTAAAGGCGGCCTACGAGCAGGTCATTGCCAACAAGGATATTGTCCTGGTTGAGGGCGCGGCGGGCATCACTGAGGGGGCCATTGCCAGGCTCTCGGTCTACGACGTGGCCCGCTTGCTGAACCTGAAGGTGCTGTTGGTAGTACGCTACACCGACGATCTCTCCATGGAAGCGCCGCTGCTGATCAAGTCTACCATGGGTGATGCCCTGGTGGGCATGGTCTTCAACGCTGTGCCCAGGGCCAAGATGGAGTTGATTGAGAGCGAGGCCAAGCCCTACCTGGAGAGCCAGGGGATCAAGTGCTTCGGCGTGTTGACGCAAGAACGCATCTTGCTGTCCGTCAGCGTGGCGGAGTTGGCCGAGATCCTGGAGGGGCAAATTCTCAATAGCCCAGAGCAGGGCGAAGATCTGGTGGAGAACCTCATGGTAGGCGCTATGGGAGTAGATAGTGCTCTGGAGTACTTCCGCCGCAAGCCGAACAAGGCCGTAATCACTGGCGGTGATCGGCCCGACATCCAATTGGCCGCCCTACAGACTTCTACCCGCTGCATCATCTGCACTGGCGGCATACAGCCCAACCAACTCATCCTGGCTCAGGCCGAAGACCTGGGCGTGCCCATGATTCTGGCCAAGCAGGATACGCTTACAGCCTTGGAGATCATTGAGCGCATCTTCGGCAAGACGCGCTTCCATCAGAAGAAGAAGGTAGCTGAATTTGAGAAGCTCCTGGAAGAGCGCTTCGACTTCGCCAGCCTCTACGCCCGTTTAGGTCTGTAAGTCCCAAGTTCTCAAGTCCGCAGTCCGCTAGAGTTCCAAGTTTCACGTTCCAAGTTTCCCCTTGGAGGATTTTACAAGTTGAACTTGAAACATAGAGCATGGAACGCGGGCCCTGGACAGCGGATCAGGTGTTGACTGAGGTGGGTATGGATTTCATCCGGCAGGTATGGGATTTCATCTACAACTTCTTTCCTGACGCTTCAGCCTGGTTAGCCTCCGTTCTGCGTGGTTGGGGGTGGCCCGGCTGGGGTGTGGACCTGGCCATGATGATCGTCAGCGCGGTGCTCATCCTGGCCTTCATCATGCTGGTCATGCTCTTCATCACCCTGATGGAACGTAAGATCATTGGGCGTGTGCAGGATCGCTATGGCCCCAATCGCGCCGATATCCAGAGTCTGCTGGTCATCGCCCTGGGGCGCCAGAGGCTCCAGAAAATCCCGGGAAGCCGTTTTCTGCGCCACCTGCGCCTCTGGGGTCTGCTCCAGCCCCTGGCTGACGCCATAAAGTTCCTGACCAAAGAAGACATCACCCCCCGCGCCGCCGATCGGCCAATGCACCTGCTGGCTCCGATTGTGGTGACCTTTGCTGCCTTGCTGTCCTGGGCGGTCATTCCTTTCGGCAAGGGCATGGTAGGCACCGACCTGAATATTGGCGTCCTCTACATTGTCTCCGTGTCTTCGATAGCGATCATCTCCCTGTTCATGGCCGGTTGGGGCGCCGATAATAAGTACGCCCTCCTGGGGGCCCTGCGTAGCGTGGCCCAGATGGTCAGTTACGAAGTGCCCATGGTGCTCTCCATCCTGGTGGCAGTCATGTTGGCCGGCTCCATGTCCATGGTCAAGATCGCCGAGGCGCAGGGAGCCCTGGGGGGAATGGGCTGGTTCATCTTCTACTTGCCGGTGGGCTTGGTGGCCTTCCTCATCTACTTTATCTGTGCCGTAGCCGAGTTGAACCGTGCCCCCTTCGACTTGCCGGAAGGTGAGTCGGAGATCGTGGCCGGCTATCATATTGAGTATAGCGGGCTGAAGTGGGGCCTCTTCTATTTGGGCGAGTACTTCAATGCCCTGGCCGTATCGGCTATTGCCACCACACTCTTCCTGGGAGGGTGGAATGGGCCGCTTCTCCCTCCTTACGTCTGGTTCTGGGCTAAGGCCGGGTTTATTATCCTGGCGCTCATGTGGCTGCGGGCCACATTGCCGCGCTTCCGCGTGGATCAACTCATGGGCTTCGCCTGGAAGTTCCTGTTGCCCCTGGCGTTGGTGAACATCTTTGTGACTGGGGTGGGGATAGCGCTCCTCCAAAATCTGGTCAAGTGATTTTCGCTTGCCAAGTTGCAAAGCGAAAATCGCCAATTGGAAACTGAAATGTACGGACTCGGCATAGTCAAAGGTCTCTTGGTGACCCTAAAGCACTACCTCCAGACCTATCGCTTCGGGCGGGACCCTTTCCGGGGCAAGGCCATCTTCACGGTGCAATACCCGGAGGAACGCCTGCCTTTGCCGCCCCGCTTCCGTGGACGACCAATGTGGCTGCGCAACCAGCAGACGGGCGAGCCTAATTGCACGGGCTGTAGTGTCTGCGTTCGCGCCTGTCCACATGGCTGCATCACCCTGGTCACCCACATGGGTGAAGGCAAGAAGCGCGTGGTGGACAGCTACACGATCGATCTGGGTAATTGCATATACTGCGGCCTTTGCGCCGACTCGTGCGCCTTTAATGCCCTGGCCATGAGCCACGAGTTCGAACTGGCCTATTACTCCCGCGAGAACCTGGTGTGGGACGGAGACATGCTGCTAGGGCCGTGGAGGAAGAAAGGAAAGGATAGTGACTGAGCCTTTAGTTTACGTAGCCTTTTTCATCTTCGCGGCCCTGACGCTGGGGGCTGCCCTGGCGGTGGTCACTTCCCGCAATCTGTTGCACAGCGCCCTTTTCTTGGTCTTAACCTTCTTCAGTGTGGCAGGGCTGTATGTGCTCCTGGAGGCGGAGTTTCTGGCTGCTGTCCAGGTGCTCATCTACGTAGGCGCAGTGGCCATCCTCTTTCTCTTCGCCCTGATGGTTACGCGCCGGGTTACCGGCGAGGGGGTGCGCCAGAGCAATGAGCAGCGAGGGCCTGTGGCTTTGGTGGTCTTGGGGCTCTTCGCTGGTATCTTTTTGCCCCTGATCTTCGGCTACTCCTGGTACGTTAACCCCACAGCCCCGCCCCCCAACACGGTGTCGATCCTGGGCGATTTGCTGATGACCGCCTATGCCCTACCTCTTGAGGTGGCCGGTGTCATCCTGTTGGTGGCACTGGTGGGGGCGATCATACTGGCCAAGGAGGAGTGATGATTCCTCTCCCCTGGTATCTGACCCTGGCGGCGGCACTCTTCTGCATCGGCCTCTATGGAGCGCTGACACGACGCAATGCCGTGGCCATCTTGATGTCGCTGGAGCTGATGCTCAACGCCGTGAACATTAACCTGGTGGCTTTCTCCCGCTACGTCACGCCAGCGGCGCTCACCGGCCAGGTCTTTGCTCTCTTTGTGATCGCCATCGCCGCCGCAGAGGCCGCCCTGGGGCTGGCCATTATTATTGCGATCTATCGGGCGCGGGAAACCGTCAATGCCGATGAGATCAACCTTATGAAGTGGTAACCCAATTGCCGATTTTGGATTTCCGATTTGCGATTTGGTAATCGCCAATCGCCAATCGCCAATCGCCAATCGCCAATCGCTAATCGCTAATCGCTAATCTATGGCGGAGGTATGCATGGCCGTCTCGTCGCCGCACGACCAGCCGACACTACAGGAGATCCTGGATAAGTATAGCCAGGAGGAAGGGGCGTTGATCCCAGTCCTCCAGGAGGTACAAGCTACGTACGGCTATCTATCCAAAGAGGCGATGCGAGCCATTGGCAAGGCACTGCATCTCTCACCGGCCCAGGTCTATTCAGTAGCTACCTTCTACGCTCAGTTCCACACCCGGCCCAGTGGCAAGCACATCATTCGCGTCTGCCGGGGGACAGCCTGCCACGTGCGCGGCTCCGATCAAATCCTAGCGGTGTTGGAAAAGCGCCTGGGCCTCCAGGCTGGTGGCACGACGCCAGATCTCCAGTTCACGCTGGAGACAGTCGCCTGCATTGGGGCCTGTGGCCTGGCCCCCACGATGGTCATAAGCGAAGAGACCTACGGGCACATGACAATTGACAAAGTGCAGCGGCTACTCAAGGACCTTGGCGTCCAAGCGGAGGAGTGACAACAGATGAGCAGACTGGCCAGTGTGAATGAGTTGCGTTATTACCCGGATATCCCCTTCTACGACAAGCAACTGCGCGTGGTGTTGCGTAATTGTGGCCACATTAACCCGGAGAATTTAGAGGAATACATTGCTATGGACGGCTATGCCGCCCTGGGGCACGTCCTCACGGAGATGACCCCAGAGCAGGTCATTGACGAGATTAAGCGGTCGGGGTTGCGTGGCCGTGGCGGCGCCGGGTTCTCGACGGGACGCAAGTGGGAGACCAGTCGCCGAGCCAGCGGCTATCCCAAGTTTATCATCGCCAATGGCGACGAGGGCGACCCAGGTGCTTTCATGGACCGCTCGGTCATGGAGGGCGACCCCCACGCCGTCTTGGAGGGCCTGGCCATTGCCGCCTATGCCGTGGGCAGCGACCAGGGCTACATCTATGTGCGGGCCGAATATCCCCTGGCGGTTGAGCGGTTGCAACTGGCCATAGAGCAGGCCCGGGAGCTAGGCCTCCTCGGTACGAACATCCTGGGCAGCAAGTTCTCGTTTGACATCAAGATCAAACGTGGCGCGGGAGCCTTCGTCTGCGGCGAGTCTACGGCCCTCATGGCCTCCATTGAGGGCAAGCGCGGCATGCCCCGTTCCCGGCCGCCGCAATCGGCGGAGAAGGGGCTTTTTGGCAAACCTACCGTGCTCAATAACGTGGAAACCCTGGCCAATGTGCCCCAAATCATCCTTAAGGGGGCAGACTGGTTCCGCAGCATGGGCACACCGGATAGCCCTGGCACCAAGGTCTTCGCCCTCACCGGCAAGGTGAGGAACACCGGCCTGGTCGAGGTCCCCATGGGCATCACCCTGCGCGAGTTGGTCTTCGACATTGGCGGCGGCATCATAGGCGATAAGCAGTTCAAGGCCGCGCAGACGGGTGGACCATCCGGTGGCTGCGTCTTTACCGGCCACCTGGGGCTGAAGATGGACTTCGATTCGCTGGCAGAGGTCGGCTCTATGATGGGCTCTGGCGGCCTGGTGATTATGGACGAAGATACCTGCATGGTGGATGTGGCCCGTTTCTTCAGCGCCTTCAACGAGGACGAGTCCTGCGGGAAGTGTTCCACCTGCCGTATCGGTACTCAGCGTTTGCATGAGATTCTAGAGCGGATTTGTGCGGGCAAGGGTGAGCCCAGTGACCTGGAGACCCTGGAGATTCTGGGCCACCTAATGCAGAAGGCCACCCTTTGTGGCCTGGGAGAGACGGCGCCGAACCCGGTGCTGAGTACCATGCGCTACTTCCGCGACGAGTACGAGGCCCATATCCTGGAGAAGCGTTGCCCGGCCAAGGTCTGCAAGGCGCTGATTCACTATCGGGTGGTGGCCGCCAATTGCACCGGCTGTATGGTCTGCGCGCGTCGTTGCCCCGCCAGGGCCATCACCGGCGAGAAGAGGGCGGTGCACGAAATTCACCAAGAGCTTTGCATTAAGTGCGGCGCCTGTCATGAGGCCTGCAAATTCCAAGCGATTGCCATCGAGTAATAAGGATGCCGCTTCGTGTTGACTGCGGGAGGGGAGTAATAGGTAACGCGGCTTGAGAGGCAAGCCTGTGGTCACAAGGAGAATCACTTGGAGACTATCAATCTGATCATTGACAACAAATCCGTTGCGGTGCCACCAGGGAAGACGATCCTGGAGGCCGCTCTGGGGGCGGGCATCTACATCCCACACCTGTGCTATCTGCCCGGCCTGCGGCCCTATGCCGGCTGCCGCCTCTGCTTGGTGGAGATCGAAGGCTGGCGCAAGAAGGGCGAGCTAATCACCGCCTGTACCCAACCCGCCGCCGCGGGCATGGTAGTGCATACGGACACGCCGGAAGTGGTAAGCACCCGTCGCCAGGTGCTGGAACTTATCCTCTCCGATCATCCCGATCGCTGCCTTACCTGCCCACGCCGCGTGCGCTGTTCGCTATTCGATGCTTGCAAGCGTGACTTGGCGGTCACCGATCGCTGTGTCATCTGCGCCAAGAACGGGCTTTGCGAGCTTCAGCAGGTAGTAGACTTCGTGGGGGTCACGCAACAACGCTTTTACGGTGTGTCCCGGGAGTACGCCCTAGAGCGTACTAATCCCTTCATTGAACGTGATTGGAACAAGTGCATCTCCTGCGGTCGCTGTGTGCGGGCCTGTGTGGAGATTCGTGGCGTGGGCGCTATAGACTTCGCCTATCGGGGGAAACGGGCCCTGGTCACCACCCCATTCGATGTGGAGATGAAGGACACCAACTGCGAATTCGACGGCCAGTGTGTTTTGGTCTGTCCCACCGGTGCGCTCATGGATCGCGTCAACAAGTATGCTGGACGGCCGGATCGTTCTTGTTCTACCATCTGTTCCTACTGTGGTGTGGGTTGCGGGCTGCGCCTGAACATCAAAGGCGATAAGATCATCGGCGCGGTGCCAGATGTAGCCAGCCCGGTCAATAGCAACTGTCTCTGCGTGAAGGGGCGCTATGCCTATGACTACGTGCAATCTCCGGCCAGGCTGAGCGCCCCGCTGGTCAGGCGGCCGGCAGGTGCTCCGGCCAAGACCACCTGGGACCAGGCCCTTTCCATAGTCGTACAACGCCTGCACGAGATCAAGGTTCAGTATGGCCCAGATGCCATTGGCATCATCGCTTCGGCCAAGTGCACCAACGAGGAGAACTACCTGGCCCAGAAGCTGGCCCGGGCGGTCATCGGTACCAATAACGTGGACTCTTGTGCCGCCCTGTGCCACAAGCCTACCCTAGAGGGCCTCCAAGCAGCCTTCGGCTGGGGCGCGATGACCAATTCCATCCCCGATATTGAGAAAGCCGGCTGCATCTTCGTCATTGGCTCCAATACGACGGAGACTCACCCCATCGTCGCTTTGCGGATCAAGTGGGCCGTGAAGAAGGGCGCCAAACTGATCGTAGCTAACCCCCGGGAGATTGACCTGTGTCGCTTTGCGCACCTCTGGCTGCGCCACCAGCCCGGCAGCGATGTGGCCCTGATCAATGGCCTCACGCGGGTGATCGTGGAAGAGGAGCTATGGGATAGCGCGTTTGTGAGCCAGAACTGTACCGGGCTCGATCCCTTGATTGCCAGTTTACAGGCTTATAGCCCGGAGCAGGTGAGCAAGATCACCGGCGTGCCAACTCAGGACATCGTCATGGCGGCCCGCCTCATCGCTACCGGCGGCCGGCATCCCGGTTACGTCATGCCGCCCGTGTACTACAGGCTCATGGAAGAAGTAGGCATTCAAGGTGAGACCGCTCATACCAGCATCATCTATGGCACAGGCATTACCCACCATGCTAACGCCATAGACGGGGTTCGCGCCCTGGCTAACTTGGCTATGCTTACCGGTGACCTGGGTGTGGCGGGCGGCGGTTTGAACCCCCTGGCTGGCCAAAACAACATGCAAGGCGCCTGCGACATGGGCGCTCTGCCCAACTACCTGCCTGGCTATCAGTCGTTGGCCGACCCAGAGGTGTGCGCGAAGTTCGCGGCGGCCTGGAACAGCGAACTGCCTGAGCGGGCCGGACTGACGCTGACAGGGATGTTGGCGGCAGCGCATCAGGGGAGCCTGAAGGCGCTGTACGTCATCGGCGAGAACCCCATGCTGGCAGCACCGGACTTGAACTTCGTGCAGGAGGCCCTGCAAAAGCTAGATTTCCTGGTGGTGCAGGACATCTTCTTCACCGAAACGGCCCAACTAGCCGATGTGGTTCTGCCTGGCGTGAGTTTCGCCGAGAAAGATGGCACGTTTACCAACACCGAGCGCCGCGTACAGCGCGTGTATAAGGCCCTGGAACCGGTAGGCGATAGCAAGCCGGACTGGTGGATTATCACGGAATTGGCGAGACGGCTCCAGCAAATCAGCAAACCGCCCGTCCCTGCATCTGATTCATCACTTCGTTCCTTCGCTGATTGGGACTATATCCATCCCGCAACTGTTATGTCCGAGATTGCCACACTGACGCCGCTCTATGGCGGCATCTCCTACGACCGGCTGGAGAAGGGCGGTTTGCAGTGGCCCTGCTATAGCCTGAGCGAGCCTGGTACGCCTATCCTCTATGCGGGGGGCTTTGGAGAGCGCAAGGGGCAATTCCTGCCGGTGGAGTACAGGCCACCCGCAGAGCAGCCGGACGCCGAGTATCCCTTGCTCTTGACTACGGGACGTATTCTGTTCCACTACCATGCGGGTCGCCTGACCATGCACTCTAAGGGGCTGATGGCCATCCGGCCGGAGGGTTACGCTGAACTGCACCCGGACGATGCGCGGCCCCTGAACATCACCGATGATGATCTGATCAAGATCTCTTCCCGGCGAGGCCAGGTGGTAACCAAAGCCCGGTTAAATGAGGCGGCCCTTCCGGGAACAGTCTTCATGACTATCCACTACGCGGAGAGTGCAGTAAATTCTCTGATGGGCCGTCCTGCCGGCGACGATGGCCACATGCCAGAACTGAAATACTGTCCTGTGCGGGTGGAGAAATACACGCCACCCAAGAAGTAATCCCAACGAACTAATGAGCGGATTAGTGAATGTGCGAATGAGCAATTGGCTGCTTCTTGGGGCGCTCATTCGTTGATTCCCGAGGTTTGCCATGTGGGTTCATATTAAGACCGCACCCAATGCTATCATGGCCGATGCCTGGCGAGAGCTATTAGAGAACGAGGGCATCCCTTGCCAGGTCAAGCCTGACCCGGCCGAAAAACACCTGGGCGACCTGGCCCATCAGCGCATCTACGTGCCCAGGGATCGCGTGCAGGTGGCCGAAGAGCTGCTGCGCACTGTGTAGGCAATCGGCAATCGGCAATCGGCAATCGGCAATCGAAAATCCGCGTCGAGGTGTAACTTGCTGGACTACGCCTGGTTGATTCCAGTGTTGCCCCTGGTGGCTTTTGCCATCATCGTTCTGTTCCTCAATCGCTGGAAGGACTGGTCGGCCCGCCTGGCCGTGGTGGCCATGGGCCTCTCCATGCTCCTATCCCTGGGCGTGCTGGCCACCCTCCTGAGCTCGGCCGTCATAGACCCGGAGCACCCCTTCGAGCGGGCCTTCAACTGGCTGCCCACGGGGGAGACCGTCCTCAAGATGGGCTATCTGATTGACCCCTTGACGGCGGTGATGCTCATCGTGGTCACGGTGGTGGGCTTCTGCATCTTCGTCTTCTCGCTGGGGTACATGGCCGAGGATCCGCGCTACAGCCGCTTCTTCGCCTACCTGTCCCTGTTCGCCGGCTCCATGCTCAGCCTGGTGCTGGCCAACAACCTGCTCCTGCTGTACATCTCTTGGGAGATGGTGGGCCTGTGCTCCTACCTGCTCATCGGCTTCTGGTTTGAGAAGAAGACCGCCGCCGATGCGGCCAAGAAGGCTTTCATCGTTACCCGTATCGGCGACGTGGGGCTGTTCATCGGCCTGCTGATCCTGTACTCGCAGACCGGGCACGTGGACTTCAGCAGCGTCTTTCACGCTATCGAGGGCCTCGCCCACAGCAACCCCACGCTGGTGACTCTGGTGGGGCTGCTCATCTTCGCCGGGGCGGTGGGTAAGTCGGCCCAGTTCCCGCTGCACGTCTGGCTGCCGGATGCCATGGAGGGCCCCACGCCGGTGAGCGCCCTCATCCACGCCGCCACGATGGTGGCCGCCGGTGTCTACCTGGTCGGTCGCACTTATCCCATCTTCCACGCCATCGAAGGCTCGGCGAGTCTGGCCACTGTGGCCTGGATCGGGGCGATTACGGCTATCATGGCCGCCAGCATCGGCGTGGCCATGAATCGCGCCAAACGCATCCTGGCCTACTCCACGATCAGCCAACTGGGGTACATGATGATCGGCCTGGGGGTGGGGGGCGTCATGGTGGGCATCTTCCACCTGATGACCCACGCCTTCTTCAAGGCCCTGCTCTTCCTGGGCGCGGGCAGCATGATGCACGGCAGCGGGGAGCACGCCGATCTGAACATTTGGAAATCAGGCGGGCTGCGCAAGCACATGCCCATTACCTTCTGGACCTTCCTCTTTGGCACTCTGGCCCTGGCCGGTATCTTCCCCTTTGCCGGCTTCTGGAGCAAGGACGAAATATTACTAAAGGCCTTTGAGCACAACCCGGCGATTTATGTCCTCGGCCTGGCCGGGGCCTTCCTCACCGCCTTCTACATGTTCCGCCTGGTCTTCGTCAGCTTTTTTGGCGAGGCCCGCGACCACAAGGTGCACGCCCACGAAAGCCCACCGGTGATGACCGTGCCGCTGGCGATTCTGGCTTTCTTCTCCCTGGTCATCGGCTGGGTGGGCATCTCGTTCATCGGCAATCCGTTCGAGAAGTTCCTGGGCGGGACGCTGGGGGCAGTGGAGGCCGCTGAGCATGGCAGCGTCAGCATCGGCCTGGAATTGGGGCTGATGGGCGTGTCGCTCCTGGTGGCCCTGGCGGGCATCGGCGCGGCCTACCTGCTGTACGGGCGGCGCCAGGTGGCCA
>Ga0194126_10008216_pt1 | contig 14261 bp, 8 predicted proteins | sample TA2KigC150mmetaG_FD_148641 | JGI IMG/M metagenome (GOLD analysis project Ga0194126, IMG submission 148641) | Freshwater microbial communities from Lake Tanganyika, Tanzania - TA2015035 Kigoma Deep Cast 150m | ecosystem: Environmental > Aquatic > Freshwater > Lake | place: Tanzania: Lake... | reverse complement strand
TCGCGGTACGGATTCGACTTCCCCCAGTATCGAGTGACGACTTCGGCGGCGGAGTCCAATCCGCTGATCGTGTGCAGGAGTTCGACGGCGCGGTGCGAGTCGCCATGGCGCAGTAAACATTCGGCGAGGCACAGGGCGATGGCCGCGCTCTTCGGCCAGCGTTCGTGAAAACCTTTTGCCAGCGGCAGGGCGAGATCGATCTCTTGGCCGAGCCAGTGTGTTTTGAGGAGGAGGAGCGATGCCAGCGGCGGCGCATCGGCGCGGGCGAGGGCAATATCGATCTGTTCGCGGGCTTTGCTGTGCTGGCCTTCGGCGAGCAGAACGACGGCGTTGCGCGCGGGCAGCATCCATTCGGGCGGCTCGATGCCGTTGGGCAAGGGTTGGCCGTCGATGATGTGGGCAATGGCCGCCGGGCGGGCGGATTGTGTGAGGGCGGCGATGAAGCGGTGAGCGGCGGCGTGTTCGAAGTCAACCGCAGTGATCGCTTCGAGCTGCTTCACTGCTTCGTTCGCTTGCTTTTCGGCGGCGAGGGCTTGGGCCAGCCGAAAGCGAATTTCGAGATCGCCGGGCGCGCGCTTCAGCCAGGCGTTGCACACGAGGCGAGCGTAATCGGGGCGGCCTGCGGCGGCTGAGGCTTGGATGAGGAAGAGGAGATCGGATCGAGTCATGGCGAATGGCGGATGGCAGATTGCAGGTGGAAGGTAGCAGGTCGCAAGTCGCTATCTGCAACCCGCTACTTGCTACTTGCTATCTGCAATATGCTACTTGCCTCTCAGTATTCCAATGGCGGCCACGGTCGCGCGCTGGCGCTCGGCCTCCACGAGAGTGGGGTCGAGGCGGGCCGCGCGCTGGAACAGTTCGGCGGATTCGAGGTAGTCGCGCATTTCTTTGAGCGCCAACCCGGCGCGGAAGAAGTTCTCGGCGTTGTCGGGTTCCAATGACATGAGCAGTTGATACAGTTCGTAGGCCCGGCTGTATTGGCGGCGGCCTTCGAACACCAATGCCATCTCGCGCAAAGCGTTGGGGTTTTCGGGGGCGAGTTCGCGCGCATGTTGCAAATGACCGAGCGCGGCGTCGAGCTGCCCCATCGCGCGGCACAGCCGCCCCAACCGAACGAGGTGCGCGGTTTTGCGCGGCGCGATCTGCGCGGCGTGTTGGAGAGCCACAATTGCTTTGGCGGGCTGATTGGCTTCGGCGAGCGCCTCGCCCAGCGCGGCAATGGCTTCGTCATCTTCCGGCGCGAGCTGCGCCACACGTTTGAGAATCTTCACTGCTTCGCTAAAATGTTTGAGCGCGCGCAAAAGTCTGGCTTGGGCCATGAGGGCAGGCGCGGGGTTGGCGGCGTGTTCGGCGGCGGCGGCATAGGCCACGAGCGCGTTCTGCGGGTCGCCGCGCCGCTCGTACACTTCGGCGATGACGATGAGCGCATCATAGTTGTCGGGGTCGTGGCGCAGAACCGAAGCGGCTTTCTTTTCGGCTTCGGCTTCGCGGCCCAACGCAATGGCCGCGCGCGCCGCGCCCATGAACGACGCCGTATCGTTGGGCTGGAGTTCGCTCGCCCGACTGAAACACTCGAAGGCTCGCTCGAAGTTGCCGAGTTGGAAATTGATCTGCGCGCACTGCGACCACCACGTCGGCGAATCATCGCGCAGAGCCAGCGCGGCCTCGAACTGCTGTCGCGCCGATTCGAGATCGTGATCGCGGGCGTGGGCGCGGGCCAGCGCGGCAAGATACCCGGCGGTTTCGTTGGCGGGCGACTCTTGTTCGAGGGCGAGCGCGGCGGCGCGTTGATAATGGGCCAATGCCGACGCTGGATCGCGTTGCATGTCGTAGAGTTCGGCGAGGCGGTGATGCCACGCCGGGCGCGAAGGATCGAGGCTGATGGCTTGGTTGTACACCACAAGGGCTTCGGCTCGTTCGCCGAGCGCGATCATGGTTTCGGCCAACAGTTGATAGGCGCGGGCGAAGTGGAAGTCGAGGGCGATGATTCGCTGGAATGCGGCGCGGGCGGCGGTCTTGTCATCTTGAGCGAGGCAGATCAAGCCGAATTCCACAAGGTTGGCGACGGCGTCGGGCGCGTGCTCGAGCGCAGTGAGGGCGGCTTGCCGCGCCGACTGCAACTTACCCGCGCGACGGTAGCATGACGCGAGCGCTCGCAGAACACCGGTGGAGGGGCGGGCGGCGGCGACGGCCTCGAGCATGGAAATGGCTTCGGCCACATCGCCGAAGAGGGCGCGGGCGCGTCCGGCCCACTCGCGCACGTCCATGATGTCGGCGCCCAACGCGGCGGCGCGTTCAATTGCCCGCGTGAGCAGATCGAGATTCTTCGCCGCCGAGCCGTTGACGGGGTGTTGCGCTTCGGCATCGAGGACGAGGGCGCGAGCGAGAGCCATGTGCGCCGACGGATCATTAGGGCGGCCCTGCGACACTTTGAGCGCGGCAGAGACTGCGTCGGCGATGCGCCCGGCGCGCACGAACACTTCGGCGAGCGAGGCCAGCACGTCGAGATCGTCGGGCGCGAAACGGAGCGCGGCTTCGGCGGCGGTGAGGGCTTCGGCCATGTTGCCCACTTCAGTGAGCAATCGGGCCATGGCCGCGTGCGCCGCGCCGGGCTCGGGCGCGAGCAGTGCGGCTTTGCGAAACGCGGCCAGCGCTTTGTCGTTCAGCCCTTTGGCTCGGCAGGCTTCGCCGAGCAATTGCCACACACCGGCATCGTCGGGGGTGAGCCGCGCTGCGCGCTCGAGATGATTGATGGCGCGGCCAGCCTCTCCGGCGCGGAGCGCGGCGCGCCCGGTTTCGACGGCGAGCGCGGAATCGGATGGAGATCGCCGCGCCGCGTGTTCGAGTTCGACGAGCGCTTCGGCGCATCGCCCTTGTTTCATCAACGCCGATCCGAGTCGCGCGTGGGTGGCCGGGTCGTCGGGGTGCGCCACCAGCGCCTTTTGCCACAGGGCAATCGCCACCGCCTGCCGCCCTATCTCCCACATGCAATCGCCCGCGCGCCGCAGATGCACGGGGTTAGCATGATCGAGTTCGGCGGCGCTGATGAAAGCGGCATGGGCTTGATCGAAATTGCTCAACGCGAATTTGGATTCGCCGACGGCCAGCATCACCTCGGCGCGGTTCGGGCTGAGTGACGCCGCCTTTTCGAATGTGGCAACGGCGTCCTTCAGCTCATTGAGCATCAGTTGAGTCTGTCCGAGTCCCATGAGCAGATCGCAAGAGTCAGGCATGAGGTTGCAGGCTTCGGCGAAGATGGCTCGGGCTTCGGGCAGTTTGCCTTCGGCCGCGAGGATTTCGGCGAGGTCGCGGCGGTAGTCGGCGGAGTCGGGCGCGAGGGCGATGGCCTTTTGCAGTGCGGCCACCGCGCGCGCCGGAGCCCCGGCTTGCTTTGCGGCGCGCGCCAACGTTTGCAAAAGACGATGATCGTCGGGCGCGAGGCGCGAGGCTTGCTCGTAAGCCAGTTCGGCCTCATCCCACAAATGCGCCGAAGCATAGGCTTGCCCCATCACTTTTTGTAATGCGAGATTATCGAGATCGCGTTCGGCGGCATCTTTGAGCGCGGCGATGGCCGCTTCGGGTTGGCCGAGCTCGAAACAGCACACGCCGAGCCGCGCGCACAGATCGGAGCGCATAGGCTCGAGGGCGATGGCGTGCTTGTACACTGTGAGCGCCGAGTCGTATTCGCGGGCTTGCTCGTAGATTGCGCCCAGCAAGATGAGCGAGTCGAGATCATCGTGAGCAAAGTCGGCGCGGCCCACCAGCGCCGATTCGAGCGCGGCGCGAGACATCGGAATATCGCCGAGTTGATAGGCCAGCCGACCGAGATCGCGGAAGAGCGGCGCGGATCCGCCGCCGACCGTTTGGGCACGGCGATATGCGGCGAGCGCGTCGGGGCGCCGCCCCGCTGTTTCGAGCGTTTGCCCCAGCAGATGCCACAGCGCCGGATCGGTGGCGGCGACGGTAGCCGCGCGGTGAAGGGCCTCCACGGCGGCGGCTGTTTTGTTTTGCATGGCATACAGTTCGCCGAGCCGCCGATGGAAGTCGGCGCGGAGCGGAGCGATGCTCGACGCTTTCTCGAAAGCCGTCGTTGCTTCGGAGAAGTGATGCAGTTCGGCGCGCAGGTTGCCGAGATCGGCGTACAGTTCGGCGGCGTCGGGCGAGGCATGATCGATCACTTGCCGCCCGGCGTCGAGCGCGGCGATGGCTCGCTGTAAATCTCCCTGCGCGCGATGGTGCGCGGCCACTGCCCGCCACGATTCGACGGAGGCCGGGGCGAGGGCGATGGCTTGATTAAAATACTTGAACGCTTTCTCCGGTTGGCCGAGCGCAGTGAGCGCGCGCCCGGCGATGATGTGCGGCGCGCCGCTACCCGCAACGCTGTCGCTGTTGGGGTCGCGCAGTATTCGGTCGGCGGCGGCGAGGGCGAGATCGTATTGTTTGGCCTCGAGCGCGGCGCCCGCGAGTTTGAGTTGAATGAAGGGGCTGTGATCGATCTCGGCGGCGCGTTGCCATTGTGTGAGCGCGGCGGTGGAGTCTCCGGCGCGGCTGAGCGATTCGGCGAGCGCTTGCCGGGCGGTCGAATCATTGGGGTTGAGGCCGACGGCCTGCCAAGCCGAATCGAGCGCGGCATCAATCGCTTTCGCTTCGAGGGCGTGGCGCGCGCGGGCGAGATGGGCGGAGAAGTCGGCGGGGCGGTGCGCGGTGACGGCGCCCCATGCGGCGACTGCCGAGTCGTGATCATCGAGCGCAGAGAAGAGTTCGGCGATCTCCCTCAGTTCTTTTTCGCGAAAGGATTCTTTTGCGGAGGCCGCGAGCAGTTCGCGCGCGATCTCGCGGGCGCGGGGCGCCTCGCCGAGTTTGTTGTGAGCGCGGGCCATTGCCAGTTTGGCCGACGGCGGAAGATTGCCGCGCGCCGCTGCGCCGAGTTCGATGAGCGCGGTGCGCTCATCGCCGCGCAGTGCGGCGGCCTCGGCGATGAGGGCGTGTGTGCGGCGATCATACGGGCGCAGGGTTTGCGCTTCTTGAAATGCGGCGATGGCCGAGATGGGGTCGCCGTCGGCGAGCGAGCGGTGGCCGAAGTGGAGGGCGAGTTCGGCGGTGAAGGTTTGCGCGGCCTCGACGGCGCGGCCAAGCAGTGTGCGCGCGGAGTCGCCGTCGGTGTATTCGGCCAGCAGAATTTCTTGAAGATGATCGCCGAGGGAGTGGAAGAGGGATGGGAGATCGGTGGACAGCGGGGCGCCGAGCGCGGGGGGCGCGGACTCTGAGTGGCAGGCGGCGCGGGCGAGATCGGGCTGGCCGTTCGCGGCGAAGAAGCGGGCAAAGGCGAGGCGAATGGCGGACGGCAGATCGGCGAGTGTTTCCGGGAGGAGGTTGATCAGATCATCCAGCGATTCGTTTTCGATCAGAATGCGCGCGGCGAGTTCGCACAGGACGGTGAAGGATTGTGGGCGGCGCGAGGCTTCGCGCAGAAGGGCGATGATGAGTCGGCGCGGGTTGTCGAGCAGGCCGTAGAGGCAGACGAGCGGGAGCGCCCACCGGTCGGGCGCGTCGGCGGCCTCGATGATGAGGCTTTCGAGATCGTCGGTGGCGGCGAGGCGTTGGCGCAGGGCCACCGCGGCGAGCACGGCGGCGATGATCGGGGGCGCTTCATTTGATGTTTGGAGTTTGGAATTTGAAATTAGATCATTGTACGCTTTGGCGAGGTGTTCGCGGCCAGCGGTTTTGAGCCAGTGGATTGGGTCGGGCGCGGATTGCGGTTCGAGGGCGGCGAGCGCGGCGAGGCCGAGCGGGCCGGGCCGCCACAGATCGAGGTCATGACCCAGTTCGAGAAAGGCAGCGGCAAATTTCTCGTTGGCGGCAAGGTCTCGCAACGCCGGTTCGAGGCTGAGCCGCCGGCTCACTTCGGGCCACAGGGTTTCGGGGAGGGAGGTGAAGAAGGGAGGCATGGACAATGAACAATGAACAATGAACAATGAGCGAATGAACAATGAGCAATGAACAATGTTAGGCGGGGAGGACGAACATGACGGAGTATGAGGCGGATAGGAAGAGGATGCCGATGAAGATGAGGAATGCGCCGACACCGGCAGAGGTGCGCAGGAGGTTGTTGACCGATTCGCTCAGTTGGCTGGCGGCTTGGGCGATGCGGGTAATGTCGTCGCTGAGGGCTTTTTGGCCGATGCGCGCCGAGTGGGCGGCCAATGCTCGGGCGTGGGGGAGCAGACCGAAACCCATGAGCCGGACGAACCCGGCGCTCACGAATCCCAGACCGAAGGCGAGAAGAGAATAGGCGAGGACGAAGCGGAAGGTTTCGGCGTTGAAAAGCATGGCGCACACTCCTGTTCTGAAATCAATGATGCGATCTCAGTGGTGCAAGATGTGTGCCGATGAGCGCTGAGGTTGGGGAAAACGCGAGGGGAGGAAGAGTAGAAATTACATCTTGGAGATGGCGGCTGGCAGATGCCCGATCTCAATCGTGTCGCCATCACAGAAGAGCATGGCGTTTTCGATGACGTTGCGCAGTTGGCGGATGTTGCCCGGCCAACGATAAGCCTTCAGCGCCTCTATCGCGCGGGGATGAATGCCGCGCACCTCTTTGCCCATTTCGAGATTGAGTTTGCTGATGAAGGTTCCGGCGAGCGCGGGAATATCTTCGGCTCGCTCGCGCAGGGGCGGCAGATCAATGTTGATGACGTTGAGCCGCCAATAGAGGTCTTCGCGGAATTGACCGGAGTCGATCAATTCTTGCAGGTTTCGGTTGGAGGCGGAGATAATGCGCACGTCGATCTTCATGGAGCTGGTGCCGCCGAGTCGGCGAATGGCCCGCTCCTCGATGGCGCGCAGAAGTTTGGCTTGCAGATCGGGCTTCATGCTGGAAACTTCGTCGAGGAACAGCGTGCCGCCGTCGGCTACTTCCATGAGGCCGTGTTTGCGTTTGGTGGCTCCGGTGAAGGCTTGGGCTTCGTGGCCGAACAGCTCGCTTTCGAGCAATTGATCGGGCAGGGCGGCGCAGTTGATGTCCATGAACGGCTCGTTGCGGCGTGGGCTGAGATGATGAATAGCGTTGGCGACAACTTCTTTGCCTGTGCCGCTCTCGCCAGAGATCAGCACGCTGGCAGCGGTAGGCGCGGCGCGGTCGATCAGTTCCGCCACCCGTTTCATGGCCGGAGTGTCGCCGATGACCCAGCTGTATTGATCGCGGCGCGACTGGCGCAGATGATCGAGCTCCTGCCGCAGAGAGACGGCCTCGCTGGCCCGAGAGACGGCTTTGAGCAGACGAGTGTTGTCGATGGGTTTGGTGAGGAAGTCCTGCGCGCCCGTTTGCATGGCGTCCACGGCCATTTCAATATCACCGTAGCCGGTGACGACGATGACGGGCAAGCCCGGTTGCTCTTGCGATAGCCGCTCGAGGAGGCGGATGCCGCTGCCGTCGGGCAGATTCACGTCGAGCAAGACGATGTCGGCGTGGCCGAGATCGATTTGGCTGTGAGCGTCGGCCACCGTGCCCGACTCGAGGGTGGCATAGCCTTGATCGGCCAGAATCTTCTGCAGGAAGTCACGGGGGGTGGGTTCGTCATCGACGATAAGGACGGTGGGCATAGGTGGAAGGATGAAGGATGAGCGATGAAGGATGAAGGGGATGTTTCATTCCGCATTCGTCGTTCCGCGCTCATCGTTCTCCGGAGCGACTGGGATGAAGACGGAGAAGATGGTGCCGGTGCCGGGGAAGGATTCGACGAAGATGGCGCCCTTATGGGCGGTGACGATTCGTTTGGTGATGGCGAGGCCGAGTCCGGTGCCGTCGGATTTGGTAGTGATGAAGGGGTCGAAGATGCGCGGTTTCATTTCGGAAGGGATGCCGGGCCCCGTGTCCACAAAACGCATTTCGACGAAGTCGCCGCGCGGCGCCTCGGGGTGAGTGGCGGCGTGGCAGTGAATGAAGAGTGTGCCGCCGGTTTGGTTCATGGCCTCGTAGGCGTTGACGATGAGGTTGGTGAACACTTGATCCATTTGGTGCGCGTCGGCCATCGCCAGCGGCGTGCGCGGATCGATCTGCTGATCGAGTTGGATGTTGCGCCGGGCGAGGCGGCCTCCCCACCGGGCCAGCGTCCGTTCGAGGAGGTGGTGCAGTGGAGTCGGTTTGTATTCGATGTGAGTCGATTTGGCGACGAGCAAAACGTTTTTGAGCAGTTGATCGACTCGCTGGACTTCGGCTTGCATTTTGCTCACGTCTTCGGCCAACGGGTCGCTGGGGTCGAATTTTCCGGCGAGGTAGGCGAGGCCGGTGGCGATGCCGTTGAGGGGGTTGCGCACGTCGTGGGCGAAGATGGCCGAGAGGTCGCCCAGCCACGCGCGGTTTTCGAGTTGATTGCTTTGGGCTTGGAATTGGCGTTGGTCGGTGCGATCGGAGATGAGGATGAGGCCGCCGAGATTTGGTTCGGCGGTGAGGGGAATGGCGCGGACGTGCACGGCCACCGAGGAGCCGTCGCGGCGGATGAGGTCGGCTTCGACGCCGCTCCAGCGCTGGCCTTGATTCAGCGCGGCAAGCATGGGCTGAGCCAGCGGCTGTGCCGAAACGAGGACATCTTCGAGGGGCGAGTTGGCGGTGTCGGCGAGGCCGAAGCCGAGAAGGTTTTCGGCGGCGAGGTTGAGTTCGACGATGCGCCCTTCGGAGCCGACTCGCACCATCCCTTCGGCGGTCTCGTTGAGGAGGATGCCGAAACGCGCGCTGAGTTCGTCGGCCTCTGCCTGGCGAGTGATATGCTGGCGATGTTGCTCGGCGAGACGCTGGAAGGCGACGAGAAATTTGACGGCGATCTCCGAAAGGGTGGTGATGTCGGTTGCGCGAATCTGGCTGTGACGATACCCGGCGACGAGGATTTCGGGCGGGCGGCCGGGTGGGGTGAGGGCGCGGGCATGAATGATGCTGAAGCCAAGAGCGCGGGCGGCGCGGGTGATGGCGGAGGTGGGCCGCTCGCCGGTGCGCCAATCGAAGGTGCGGTTGGCGGCGAGAGGATCGGCGAGGCCGAGCAGGGCGGGAAACTCTGGGGGCGCGTCTGCCGATTCGCTCAATTGGAAACCGACCTGCGGCCCGGCGTATGAGTAGAGGGCCATGGTGTCGGCCAACATGGCCCGTTGGCAGGTTTTCAAGGTTTGAGCCAATGACTCGGGCGGGGGGAGAATGATTTTGGAAGCCAGTTCGTTCAGCCCCAGCAATGATTGCTCGTGGGAGCGTGATGCGCGCTCGACGAAAGCGCGTTCGTTGGAGTCGCGGGCGAGGATGAGCACCAGCACTTCGCCGTCGTTCACGGTGGCCGAGACGCGCATGTCGGCGAAGACCGGCTTGCCGTTGCGGGTTTTGAGGGGGACTTGTTGGATGACGTGCGAGGCGCCGATTTCGAGGGTGTGAATGAGGTCGAGGGCGACGGCGGCTTCGCGCGCTGAGAGGAGTTCCGAGAGGCTGTGCCGTTCGAGTTCGTCGCGGGAGTAGCCGGTGAGTTCGAGGGCGCGACGGTTGAAGTAACGGAAGAGGCCGGTGCGCGGCGTGGCGAGAAACATCGCGTCGGAGAGCTGCTCGGCGATGTCGCGATAGTTGATGTCGTCCGGTCGCTGGAGGACGGTGGAGAGGAAACTGAGCGGGCCGGTTTTCCGCGTGGGGGTGTTTACCCGAGTCATTGGCTGAGGCTCAGTTCACGCCCGCGCAGGTTGGCCGAGAGGATTCCCAGCATCTGCCGGTATTTGGCGACGGTGCGGCGGGCGACGATGTATCCCTGCGGTTTGAGCAGTTCGGCGATCTGCGTGTCGGAGAGGGGGGCGCGGCGGTCTTCTTGGCCGATGATGGTTTGCACGGCGTCGCGCACGGCAAGGGAGCGGTCGAAAAAGATCGAGAGCGGGACGATGCGCCCATTGGGCAGGGCTGCTGATTTGTTGGAGACGGCGCGGGAGACGGTTGACTCGTGCAGGTTCAACTGCTGGGCGAGCGCCGAGCGCGTGAGAGGTTTGAGGTCGCAATCGCCGCCGACAATGAAGGCTTTTTGTTCGGCGGTGATGATTTCGGCGATGCGGCGCATGGTGTGGTTGCGTTGCTGCACGCACTTCACCAGCAGGGTCGCGCGCTCCACATATTCGCTCCACTCCGGCTTGTCTTCTTCGGGCACGGTGGGGATGGCGCTTTTGATGTCGGGGTCGAGGCGCAGGGCGCCGCTGAGACCGGTGAACACTTCCACGATCAGCGGGCCGCCGGGGCGCGGGTTGTGGCTGATGAGGATGTCGGGCTGATAATACACATCGCGGGCGAGGCGGTGGGTGCCGCGCCCGGAGTCGTGCCAGGCGCGGGCGGGGTAAGGGGTGAGGTTGCGCCGGATAAAGACGGCAGCCTCTTTCACTTCGTCCAGCGACGCGGCCAACTGCCGAGCGATCGATTGATAATTTCGCTTCGTGAGCAATTCCCAGCATTCGGCGAGGATGCGTTCGCACAGCGGCGGGACGGCCATCGTCTCGCGCCGAACCTCAATCTGCACGGCGAAACTTTCGCGAATGTCGCGGGTGGCGACGCCCACCGGATCGGCGCGTTGGATGAGGGCCAGCATTCGGTTGACGGCCTCCAGCGGGACGCGCAGGGTGAGGGCGAGTTCCGCCGCCTGTTCGGTGAAGAGGCCTTTGTCGTCGAGGCGGGCCAAAATGTTAGCGGCCACGATTTTCTCGGAGTCAGTGGCGCTGAAGGCCACTTGTCGCAAAATGTGTTCGGCCAGCGTTTCGGTTTGGGCGATGCGTTCGGCAGGCAGATCGTCGGGCTCTTCGTCGGTTGCCCGAAACGAGCCGGGCTGGCGCGGGGAAAGAAAGACGATGGGCGTGTCACCGGTGTGTTTGGCGATGCAGTTGGGGCAGGGCAGGGCGCGGAGGCGGCGCCCACACTGGGGGCAGTGGGTCGTATCGAGCATTTGCAGAACCGGGTTTGTTTCCAGTTCGTGCGCGATTTCGTCTGCCAGTTCGTCGGTGTTCAACCCCAGCAGACGCATGGTTTGGGTGAGGTGCAGGGTGGTTTGGGCGCGGTGTTCGGCGGTATGGGAGAGGTACATTGTCGTAACCTAGTGTACGCTAGTTTGGATAAAGGTCAACCTACGATGATTGCAAGAACTGTGCCACGAATTCATGAAACGCGGAGTCCCGATGGTAGAATTCTGACATGCGGAAAGAAACTCGGCCTTTTGGCTTTGGCGGCTGGCGATGGGAGTTGCTGGGCGATGTGCGCGGCCGCGCGCTGGAGATCGGTTGCGGCTGGGGGCACAATTTCGATCATTATCCGAGCGAGATTTCGGTTTCGGCATTCGATGTGGAAATGGATCGTGTCCGGGAGGCGGCCCGGCGCGGCCACTCGATCCGTTTGGCCGCCGCCGACGCGCAACAACTCCCTTTCCCCGATGTGCGCTTTGACTCAGTGGTTGCCACGCTGGTCTTTTGCTCTATTCCCGATCCGGCGGCGGCGCTCGGCGAGATTCGCCGGGTGCTGAAACCCGATGGGCGACTGTACCTCATCGATCATGTGCGAAGCCACCACCACTGGCTTGGGCGCGCGCAAGATTTTCTCGCTCCGGCGTGGCTGTGGGCGACCGGAGGGTGCAACCTCAACCGCGACACCGAGTCCACTGTCCGCCGCGCCGGATTCGAGATCGAGAAATTGAAAGTGGGATTCGGCGGGCTGTTGAAGTTGATGGTTTCGACAAAAGGCAATCACCGATTGCGCTGATTTCACGGATGAAAGAAGATTCCCTCACCATCATCGGCGGCGGGCTGGCCGGAAGCGAGGCCGCGTGGCAGGCGGCGCAACGTGGTGCGCGAGTGCGGCTGTGGGAGATGCGCCCGCGCAAAACCACCGGCGCGCACGCCACCGACAAACTGGCCGAACTCGTCTGCTCCAATTCACTCGGATCGGATCAGCCCGACCGCGCGCCCGGTTTGCTCAAAGCCGAACTGCGACGTTTGGGCTCGCTCATCGTTCGCTGCGCCGACGGCTCGGCAGTGCCCGCCGGTGGAGCGTTGGCGGTGGATCGGGAACGGTTCGCCGAGTTGGTCACGCGGGAGATCGAGGCTCACCCGAATATCGAAGTGGTTCGCGCGGAGGCCGAGTCCATCCCCGATGGCCCGTGCGTCGTCGCTAGCGGGCCGCTCACCTCGCCGAGTCTCAGCGCCGATATTGCGCGTTTGCTCGGCGGCGAGCATCTGTACTTTTACGACGCGCTCGCGCCCATTGTCACCGCCGACTCGATTGACATGAGCATTGCCTTTCGCGCCTCGCGTTACGGCGTGGGCGAGGATGAAGGCGGCGATTACATCAACTGCCCGCTCGACCGCGAAGAGTATGCGCGGTTCGTGCGCGAGCTGATCGGCGCGGAGCGCATTGCCCTGCGCGAGTTCGAGGAGGCGATTGCGCGCGGCGTGAAGGCGGGGCCCGATAAGTTTTTCGAGGGATGCTTGCCGATTGAAATCATCGCCTCGCGCGGCGAGGACTCGTTGGCCTATGGCCCGATGCGTCCGGTGGGACTCCGCGACCCGCGCACCGGCAAACGCCCGCACGCGGTGGCGCAGCTGCGGCAAGACAACCTCGCCGGGTCGTTGCACAACATCGTCGGCTTCCAAACGAATCTGACGTGGCCGGAGCAGAAGCGCGTGCTTCGATTGATTCCCGGATTGCAGAGCGCCGAGTTCGCCCGCTACGGGCAGATGCACCGCAACACGTTCATCAATTCGCCGACTCTGTTGCTGCCCACAATGCAGAGCCGCGCCCGCGCCGATTTGTTTTTCGCCGGGCAGATCACGGGCGTGGAGGGATACATGGGCAACGCCGCTTCGGGAATGGTGGCCGGCATCAACGCCGCGCGATGGCTGGCGGGCGAGCCGCCGATCACCTTTCCGCCGGAGACGATGATCGGCGCGTTGTGCTGGTATGTGACTCACGCCGAGCCGAAAACTTTTCAACCGATGAAAGCCGCCTTCGGACTCTTGCCGCCGCTCGACAACCCGCCGCGCAACAAACGCCAACGCGCGGCCGCCTATGCCGCGCGAGCCTTGCGCGCGCTGACCGAATCCGCAGATTACGCAGATGTTCGCAGATAGATGAATTGCTCATGACCAATCGAAAAACGTTATTCGCCATCCTCGTCGTTTGCGACATCATCCTCATTGCCGCTGGCGCGTGGTGGTTTTGGCCGCGCGCAGCTGCTGAGGCAATCGACTTCGATGGCTCGCGCGCGCTGGCGCACGCCGAAGCGCAAATGGCTTTTGGCCCGCGCCCCACTGGCGCCGAAGCGCACCGCCAAACCGGCGATTACATTTTGGCCGAGCTCACAGCGCGCGGCTGGAAAACCGAAACGCAAGAGTTTGTGTATCGAGATGCGCCAGCGCGCAACATCATCGGCAAGGCGGCTATCGGGCGCGGCCCGGTGATCATCATCGGCGCGCATTACGATACGCGGCGGCACGCCGACCGGGACTCGGCTTCGCCCACTGCGCCCACTCCGGGGGCCAACGACGGCGCGAGCGGCGTTGCCGTTCTGCTCGAACTGGCGCGCGCGCTCGACACTCAAGATTCGCGCTACGAAATTTGGCTGGCCTTTTTCGACGCCGAGGACAACGGCGGGATCGACGGTTGGGAATGGATCGTCGGCTCCACCCACATGGCGCAGACTCTCACGGTGAGGCCGGAAGCAGTCATCATCGCCGATATGATCGGCGACGCCGATCAGCAGCTCTTCTTCGAGACCAACTCCGACGCCGCGCTTTCCGCCCAACTTTTTCAGATCGCCGCCGCGCTGGGCTACGGCGAGCAATTCATTCCCGCGCCCAAATACGCCATACTCGACGACCATGCGCCCTTCGCCCAACTCGGCATCCCGGTGGTGGATTTGATCGACTTCGACTATCCCCATTGGCACACGACCGCCGACACCCTCGACAAGATCAGCGCTGACAGCCTCGAGCGCGTGGGCCGCGTCATCGAAACCTTCATCGAGCAAAACCCTTAACGACACGCGAACGCCCATTTGTTGTACTATTGGCGCTGATATGGTGGAAGTCGCCAACCGGCTCCGCGCCCTGCGCCCCCGAATGGTGGAGAACGCGTTGCGTTCGTTGGCTCGCGGCGAAGGATTGCGAGCCATGGCCGCCGAGCAAATTTCGCGCTTCTATTTTTTGCTCGAGGACGCGGTGGAAAGCGGCAGTCCCGAATGGCTCGACCCCTGCTTGCAAGATTGGGTGAAGGC
>Ga0194126_10008209_pt1 | contig 14274 bp, 9 predicted proteins | sample TA2KigC150mmetaG_FD_148641 | JGI IMG/M metagenome (GOLD analysis project Ga0194126, IMG submission 148641) | Freshwater microbial communities from Lake Tanganyika, Tanzania - TA2015035 Kigoma Deep Cast 150m | ecosystem: Environmental > Aquatic > Freshwater > Lake | place: Tanzania: Lake... | reverse complement strand
TATTCATGGTATGTTCATCGAATTGATGCCCCGAGTGGGGGAAGTGATTGCCACGCGATCGTTTCATCCGCGCGCAATTGACCCGCAGGAAGTAGTAGATATTGCACACCAGTTTGGGCATTCCTGTCGAGTGATCGAAGAGGTTGATGCGGCTTTGGATGAAGCCATTCAACTAGCTATCGGTGAAGCGATTGTTTTGGTAACAGGGAGTATTTTTGTGGTCGCCTGCGCCCGAGAAGCCTGGCAGCAGAGAAAGGAAACTACTTATGCACGAGAATGATTGGTATATTCGTGATCAAAATGATGATTTTGGAGAAGCACTTCACCGCCGCACTGAAGAGTTGTATGATATTCCTGATGCCCCAGTGGATCAGGATGGATTGATTGAATGTTCGGTATTGCCTTTTAGAGATCTGGTGGTCTTTCCTCACATGATATCACCGGTCTTTATTGAGCGGGAATCATCACTATTGGCTATTGAAGAAGCTCAAGCTTTAGATGAGACAATCATCGCCCTGACCCAACGTGACCCGGAGATCGACAATCCTTCCTCGGAGGATTTTCTTCCCGTAGGTGTAGAGATGTCGGTGGGTCGTTTATTAAATATGCCTGATGGGTCAAGCTCTGCATTGGTACAAGGGCGACGTCGGGTGGAAATTGTAGAATATATCCAGCTTGAACCATTTATAAAAGTTCGCGCTCGTCCTGTCTATGAACCGCAGGAGATGAGCAAACAGATCGATGCAATGATGCGTACCGTTTTAGAATTATTTCAGAAGTGCGTGCAGTTGAATCGCAGTCTCCCAGATGAAGCTTATTTATATGCATTGAATATTAATCAACCAGGTTGGCTAGCGGACATGGTGATTACCTCCATTGCACCCACAATCGATGTGCGTCAAGATTTGTTATTAACAGTAAATCCATATGACCGGTTAGAAAAGGTTATATCCATTCTTGCACAGGAAGCAGATGTGCTTCAATTGGAGGATGATCTCTTTAATAAAGCTCAAAATGAAGTTGACCGTTCCCAACGGGAGTTTTACCTGCGCGAGCAAATGCGAGCAATCCAAAGCGAGTTGGGCGAAGGAGATATCTGGACAAGGGAGTTAACTGAGTTACGAACACGTCTGGATTCAGCAAACTTACCGGAAGATGTTTTAATCCGTGCGCTAAAAGAAATAGACCGTCTTAGCCAAATGCCACCTATGTCTCCAGAGGTGGGTATATTACGAGGTTATGTAGAGTGGATCCTTGAATTGCCCTGGTTTCTTGAATCCAGTGACAACTTAGACGTTCGGCATGCGGATAAAATTCTTGAAAAAGATCATTATGGATTGACAAAAGCCAAAGAAAGGATTCTTGAGTATATTGCAGTACGCACATTGAAACCGAAAAAAATGCGCCAACCAATCTTGTGTTTTGTTGGACCACCGGGTACCGGAAAAACGTCTCTTGGGCAATCTATTGCCAATGCCCTGGGAAGAAAATTCGTCCGTCTTTCCTTGGGGGGGGTAAGAGATGAGGCTGAGATTCGAGGACACCGACGTACCTATATAGGCGCCCTTCCTGGCCGCATTCTCCAAACAATGCGTCGAGCAGGTACAGTTAATCCACTATTCATGCTGGATGAAATTGACAAGTTGGGACAAGATTTTCGCGGGGATCCTTCCTCAGCATTACTCGAAGTGTTGGATCCTGAACAAAACCATGCATTTTCTGATCACTATCTTGAGCTTCCCTATGACCTATCAAAGGTGATGTTTATTACCACAGCTAATTACACAGGCACAATTCCTCATGCCTTATTGGATCGTATGGAATTAATAGAATTTCCTGGTTATATAGAAGAAGAAAAATTAGAGATAGCCAACCGATTCTTAATCCCGAGGCAACGGGAAGAAAATGGTTTGGAAGATGTTGAGGTAAACTTTACACCAGAAGCGGTACTTAGGATTTGTCGTGAGTACACCTATGAAGCCGGGGTACGCAACCTGGAAAGGGAAATTGGTCGGATATTTCGTAAGATTGCACGCGCTAAGGCGGAAGGAAAAAAATATCCAACCGAGGTGGGAAACCCAACAGTAGAGCGATTCCTTGGTCCGCCTCAGTTTTTTAATCTTGAGGCTGAGCGGAAAAATGAAGTTGGTGTGGCAACGGCAGTTGCCTGGACAGAAAATGGTGGTGAGATCATGCCAGTGGAAATTCTCCTGATTGATGGTAAAGGCAACCTTCAAATCACGGGTCAAATTGGCAATGTTATGCAGGAATCTGCTCAGGCAGCTCTCTCGTATCTTAAATCCCGTTCTAAGGAATATCATCTGGACCCTGAGATATTTGAGCAACTGGATATCCATATCCATATTCCAGAAGGTGCGGTTCCTAAAGATGGTCCCAGCGCTGGGATTACTATTGCTACTGCTTTGGTATCAGCTTTTACCAACCGAGTCGCGTTCCGTGATGTAGGGATGACAGGTGAAATTACATTACGCGGGCGCGTTTTACCAGTAGGAGGAGTGAAAGAAAAAATCCTTGCTGCTTACCGTGCGGGACTGAAAACTATCATTCTTCCAAAAAAGAACCTCAAAGACCTGGTTGATGTCCCAAAACAGGTTCTCAGTGTGGTTAAAATCATCCCTGTTGAGCACATGGATCAGGTGTTAAAGATTGCGCTTGCGGATAATCCCAGGAGAAAACGGGTGCCAAGGCAGCCTATAAAGCCAGAAAAGGGCAAACAATCAGCAAAATATTCGAACACACATTCGATAGAATCGAACAACCGGATACCCCCGTTACAACCTGGAGTATAATCTTTATGAAGTTCCGAAAACCAGGCATAGTATTGGATATTGGGTTATTCATTTTTCTTGTATCTTGTAATCTTTCGACGACATCGAATAACATACCTTCAACAGAAGCCATACAGGTTCACACGCAAATGCCATTGGAAGCTACAGAGGTATTGATTCCAACGGAAATAGTATTTACCCCCACAATGGAGCCTACTGCCAGGCCGATATACTTGATGAATCAACCATTAGCGGTTGTTTCAGTTATGGCAGATGATTTCCTAAAAGTTTATTCATCTCCAGGAATAGAACAGAGTATCTTCACTCAACTGGCTCCAAATACACTCCATATCGAATCTACAGGGGATGCTGAGTGGGTTGATGGCCAGTATTGGGTTAAGATCAAGCTGGAGAACAATACTGGTGGATGGGTGCAGGCAAAAAACCTAACCTCAATGATTGACTCATCAGTTTTTTGTAATGATCCTCAGATTCCAGAATTGATCTCTCGAACCATTCAGGCAATAAATCATCGTGATGGGAATTTGTTAATGGAAATCACCAGTCCGATTCATGGTTTGGAAATCCGTCATGAATGGTGGAACCCCTCTGTCAACTTCCCTTATGATGACTCGTTGGCAAGAATCTTCGATGATCCTGTCTCTTATGAGTGGGGGATTTTGCAGGGTAGCGGTGATGTCATCCGGGGAGCTTTTCCAGAGATAATCCTACCGCTATTAGATGATATAACAATAAGATATTCCATTCATTGTAATTATTTAGAACAAGGGCTGGCGGCTGGAGGCACTGCAGGTTTTACTGAATGGCCCTTTGAATATTCCAATTTAAATTATTATTCCATTTACCGGTCAGCAGAAGCTGGCGATGAATTGAACTGGCGCACCTGGGCGATAGGGTTTGTATATATTGGAGAAAAACCATATATCACAGTCATGGTTCAATATCATTGGGAACTCTGATTCAACCAATATAATGAGCGAAAATATTTCATGGGCAGGCGTTCATAATATGCTCCTGGTAAGTCTTGGCAAAATTATGGCGACCATCGTGATTGCAACTGGCACGAAAATAGAAATATTCGCTTGGTTTTGGAAATGCAACTGCGCGAATCGCTTCCAGGCTAGGATTGGCAATTGGTGTTGGCGGTAACCCTTTGTGGATATATGTATTGTGAGTGGATGGATATTGTAAGTCAGTTGATGTTAATGGATTTTTCCACCACTTTTTTTCCCTGGATTGGTATCCAAGGGCATACTGTACTGTGGGATCGGAATCTAATTTCATATCTATATGCATACGATTAAGGAAAACTGAGGCAATCAGAGGCATTTCGTCTTTAACCACAGCTTCACGTTCGACGATGGAAGCAATGATCACGGCCTGGTAGAGGGTGAGGTTTTGCTGCTGAATTCCCTGGATGATTTCATCAGTAAGTTGTTGGTAGAATTCTTCCACCAGGATTAATATCAAATCATTGGTTTGTGTTTCTCGGTGTATCTGGTATGATCCGGGCATTAAGAAGCCCTCGACAGAAGCATTTGCTGGGATTTCTGATGATTGAATAAATTTTGCGGGAAAATAGTTAGCGGCGTTTAAGAATTGATCCGGAGTGATTGAGAGTCCGGAGGTTGGTAAGGCAGCAGCAATTTCTTCCAGTCTCCATCCAGCCAGGATATTAAAAGAGATCATGGTTGGCGTAGCATCTTGGAATGCAAGGGCGATATCAACGGGACTTATCATTGGAGAGAGGGTATATTTGCCAGCCTGTAAAGATTTATCCATACCAGTATATTGCAAATACGCCCGAAAGGATTTTGCATCGGGTATTAATCCTTCCATTTCCAGGCGTTGGATGACAGAATTCGTTGATTCTCCAACGGCAATAGTAAAGTTTTTTTCAGACTGTATTTTTTGTTGCGATTGTAAGAGTAGTTCTTCGTTTGTTAAGATTACCGCGGATAGTATCATTTTTTGAGTGAAGGAAAGTTGAGGATCAGCTCGACCAAATTTTTCGATGAGTTGGCTTTGGAGATTGGATAGGCTGGCAGCAAACAATCCCATTCCTAAAAAGATCAATAACAAAGCCAGTAAATTGAAATACTTAATGATAGCGTTTGTTTTTATTTTTTTCATTACTTATGATTTTAATTAGCTTTTTTTCAAAACTTAACCAATGTTTTTGTTCTTATTTCGTGAGTCTAAATAGCTTTGCAAAATCACCGTTGCTGCTAGATCATCTAAATGTCCGGATCGTTTGCGCCGAGAGGTGTTAAGAGCAATACGTGCAGCACGTGCATCCTGTGTGCTATCACTTTCATCCCAGAAAACAACCGGTATATCGATTTGTGTTTTTATTGCATTTGCCAATCGGGTTGCTCTGCGGCTTTGTAAGACGGGTTTTCCTTCGGTATTGGTAATCGTGCCGACTACTATTAATTGTACTCCTTGTTCTCTGGCTATTTCCGCAATTTCAGCAGCATCAATTATCCGAGACGAATGTCGAATCACACCATAGGGATTGGCAATAATCCCTCCAGGGTCACTAATAGCAATTCCAATTCGTTTTTCACCCGGGTCGACCGATAAAATTCTCATAAATATTACTATCCCGGTGGTTGTACGATTACACCAATACGAATTGGGAGAATGGGCATTTGAGACCACCAGGCGGGAAAGAGAGATATATCCGGTGGTTTTTCTAGCGGTAAGTTTTCTTGCATCCATTGGGCTGCCATCCCAACAGGCATGGCAACACTTTGATTGATAACAAATTCTGTATTAATTTCAGGATACACTTTTTGATTTATTCGTACTTCCCAGTGATATGTATAATTTTCCTGAATTTCAGGCAGGGTGATATTTTCAATCACTGGATCATCTATAGCTATTAGCGAATCGGCCGGTAAATTGGGTTGAAGGATCGCTTTTGCCAGTGACTGCAAGTCTTCGTGTTTAACGATTTGATAATCCAGTTTTAAATGGAGAGAAAGCTCTAGATAATCCGACAACATTGATAACCCGGGTGTAAATATTTGCTCTTCAACGGAAATTAATAAGGGGTCTTTAGATAGTAGAATGTCTCCCGGATCAAGAAGATTGTTTACTTCATCTAGCGAGTTGTTTTCTAATGATCGCTTGAGAGCCTGGTACAATTTATCACGATCGTCCTGGGTTGGTATGGGGCTAACGCTGCTCGTTCCCCCTGACATTGGTTGTTGGTTGGTTACAGCTACTTTTAATCCGAGTGGATTCTCCATTGCTGTAAGGCTATTCGCTGGAATATTTCCAATCTCCCCAGGCGTCATAGCATTTACTGGTAATGTGATTGAATTACCCTGTCCTGCAGCAAGTTCACCAGCTTGCATGACAACAAAACGTACCGGTTGATCACCGGTTGTACGTACAATTAAACCATTTTGAATTATTAGTGTATCAGTTGTAAGGTTGGTAAAAGTAACTTCTCCACTCGCAGCAAGATTTGGAGATTCTATTGATCCGGTTGCTGCTGCGTTCATTTTTCCGGTAACATCAATGCTGATTATTTGAACTGGAACAGATGCAGTGTTTAACTTGAGTGATTGTAACCCAGGTACAGCCTGGACCCCAAGCGTTAGAGAGTAATATTGATATTGTGGGGTTAGCTTTATTGAAGCACTTGGTAATAATACTATCACCAAAGAAAATATAGCTGTTACTCCCAGGGTGAAACCAAGGATTCTAGATGTAGTGGATGGAATCCAACCCATTGTGGCTGCGTGAATTTGCTTTTGCAGATCCCGAAAATTTATAATTGGATATCTATGTAAATGTTTAGATTGTGGTTGCCAGTTCTTAGGTTTGGTCCGTATTCGCCAGTGTCCATTTTGTGCTTTATAAATCGTTGGGAAGATTGGGATGCCAAGTATTTTTGCCTGGTATTTCACTTCATGGTTTTTACTGACTATTGCGATTTGCACACCAAGCTGTTGGCTATGTCGTAGCAATAATTTGAGATCAAGCCTGCGGTTCAAAGCAATTAATTCACCTGGATAAACCAGGAGAATTCTTTCTGTATTCCCCCATTCCATTTTATCTTTTATGGAAATAACATCATCATATGGCTCAAGATGAATGATTTTTGTCTTCATAAATTAATAACCTGGACATCCTGGTCTGTTATCAATGATTATCGTGTAGTCATAGGGTTTTTGATAAATCGAAAAATAACTGACATCTTCCAACAAATCAAAGTTTCCCTCAAAGTAAGAATTAAAAACTACCCTGAATGTATTAACAGGAGATATGGCTGGATAAAGGTAACGATCGCCACCATCTGGCAAGTAATAAGCATTGAGAATCTTCACCCGACTATCTGGTTTGGTGCTGATCCCTCCATGATCCGCCTGTAAGATAATGATGGGGGCGGTTTGGGAGTTATTAATAATGTTTTTGACCAGATTCAATATTTGTTGATTGATGAAGATTATCTGATTTTGATATCCAGTATCTGCGTCTACCTCAAAATTGGTAAATTCACCACCTTGTCCAAACACATAAGGTGGATGGGGTATAACCAGATGAGCAAAAACAAATTTTTGGTTGGGTTGGGAAGGGAGTTTTTCTAAGCTTGATAGTACAAATAATATTCTATCACGATGAATCCGTAAAGGGTTTTCAAAATCTGGAGTAAAAAATTTTGGAAAAATTAGTGCACCGTCGTAAACCAACAACCCAGCGGAGTTTTTGAGCAACATCGATTCGAAGTCGGTTAAGCCGGTATTGATTTTTAGGTGATTAATGTTGTTTCGAGATGGGGTCAAATAGAATGTTGCATTATCCCATTCGGTGGTTTTAAACCCAGTCTCAAATGCATAGGTGTCATAACCAAGTTCTTCCAATAATCGGCGTGTCTGATTGTTTTTGATCAGTTCCGATAATCCAATACGGGAAGTATTTTCAGGTGAATAATATTCTCCGAGTTCATCAAGATAATTAAGGTTAAGTGATGATACCAGTGAGAGTTGTGTCTGTGCATAATTAGATTGGCTACAATTAGCTACAGTAAACCCCATGGCTCGAAGACCATCCAGGAAATTTGAATTATCAATCTTATAAAAATCATTAAGAATATCATCACGCGAGTAGGCATCCAGGATTATGTAATAGATATCTGGTGGGTTTTCAGGTAAAACCAACCCTGAATTTTGATTATTCGGTGAAAATTCTATGGGCGGATTATTTGACCGAATATAGTAATATCCAATTTGAACAGATGGAAGGATGACCGCAATTATACTGAGCAGATTTAAAAATTGGGTAACCCGACTGAAATGGTTTTTTCGCGATATCACCCAGATACAAACCAAGGAAAAAAAAACAATGTAGATCGGGAAAAGAAAACGATGCCTGGCAAAGTATGACAAGAATGTTGAAGCGCCTCTCATTAAGTAATAAATATGTCCATAGGAAAAGAACAAGATGATTAAATTGGATGATAGTAGAGCCGCTTTTGATGGTGATCGAGAAAATAAGAAGATAAAACCGAATATCACCCAAGCCATAGCCAACGAAACCATGATGGATCTTATTCCAACGGGAAAATTCACCTCTTCGATATTGTGGGCTAACAGAGAGATAGGAGGGTAAATTACCAACAAAAGAAAATGAAACGGGGTTTGTATGAGTTTTCTCATAGAAGACGATTTTCCATCAAGTATAAATTGCGAAGGGATTCATGGACGCTTTGTACTTTATGGATCTTGAAGAAATTAGAAAATATTTTTTCGAATGTTGCTTGATTATAAGATGAGAATATATCTTCTCTGTAAGAAAGTAGTCGTTGAACCTGGCTATCCTCTTTTGGGATGAATTCGATGATTAACCACTTACCCAGGCGACTAAAGAATTGTGCCAGCCTATCCAGGGGTACATTGTTGCCAATGGCGAGGTGATGGATCAGTGCCAGAGCTAATAGAGCATTTGCTGGTCCTCTGTCTTCCAAAGATAATCGCTCTCGGTGTTGCCATCCAAGTGCAGGGCTGGGATTTGTGAAGTCCATAACCAACGGAAGCAGATACGTTTCCTTCTGATCCAGGCATTGCTGGTAATTAATTTCAACTGCCGCTGGATCAATATCAAAAGCCAGGGTTCTCATATTTTGCTGACTGGCAATACGGCTGAATTTTCCAGTATTGGCACCTAAATCCCAAACCAGTGTTGGATTTATTTCTTTCAACCAGGTATGGATAATTTTTTCTTTGCTTTTCAATCCATTTGGAGAATAATTATGATCATGGTGGTAATATGATTCCCATCCCGCGCCAATTAACTTCCATTTCATCCCATTTACTGTGTTTTCGAGGGAGTCAATCAACCCTAGCATGCTGTTTAAATTGAAATTGTTGGATGATTTAATCTTCTGGTTAGCATATTTTTGCTGGCTTTTGGCATGAAGATGGATATGCATCCAAACGCCTACTGAGAACCGTGAACGATTGGGTAACAAACGACTGGTTAGATCAAGAGGTATTCCATCGATGAATGTTTTGGTTAATTGGAATAACCGTATATCACGGTAAGCTGCAAGCGATAATGGAGCGAGGAAGTGTTGGCAAAACTGACGGTAAGCAATCCAAGGCTTTCCAGGGATATAGGTTTCAAAAGAGAGACTATCGATTAATACAGGTTTGCCATGATGAAATTGAATATTATAAGCACTGGCATCTTTTAAACACATTCCATATTTCAAGGCATTTCTTTGCAATCTCAATGTAGTTAATGCAGCGTGTTTGAGTTGACTGAAGCACCATTCATAAGGATAGGAAACAAAATCCAGCATATTGGGTTTGATAATTTTGTAGGCAGTTATTGGATCGGGTGGGGGTATTTCAATCTCTTTATGGGTAAGCATCAGGGTATGTTCTACCAGATATTGGTAAAGCCCAGATGACATCAGATGATCATAATGGTTTCTATACTCCAGGTTTATTTGACGGAATATCTCACCTTGCTGTTTAAATAAAAACCCACTAGGATCCCGAAAGGATGAACCCAATGTCTCCGGTGTAGTTAGAGTACGAATTTTCGAGAGATTTTGATTAGAATTAGATTTCATTCTTCCTGTTCGTTATTTGATTTTGAAAACAATCTTCGAAAAATTCGTAATAATTTTTGCCAGTATGTTTTCAGGATGAAAAGGAATCCCAATAAAGAAGCCAGGATAAGTTGCAATATAAAACTACCCGATCCGGGGTCAAGATACTCATTGCCTCTTAGAAGGAGGTTGAAAGTGCCTTTAAACAGGGCGGGAATTAAAGTAATTAACACAAATATTGTCATATAAATATACTTCTTTCTGTTTCATTCAAGAATATGATGATTTATCCACGCGGATACGCTTGACAGCGCCTGGTCGATATTTGCTGCATCTTTGCCGCCAGCTTGAGCCAAAGTTGGTTTTCCACCTCCAGAACCTCCCAGAAACCCAGCAACATGTTTGGCTAACTCTCCGGCATGTAAACCACGTTTTACCAGGTCGTTTGTTAATCCAACAATTATTACAGGACGATCTTCAATGGTTGATGCAAGAACAACGATTCCATTCTCGGAGAAACGTTCACGGAAGCGGTCTACCAGTTGTCTGAGTGTTTCTACATCCGTATTTACAAAATTCGCTGTTAGTAGATTTACGCCATGAATATGGGAAGTATTGGTAAGCATCTGGTCGAAATCTAAACCAGCTAATTTTTGACGTAATGAGTTGAGTTGTTTTCGAGCGCTTGCCAGTTCAATAATTAGTTGTTGGGTTTTTTGCACCACGTGATCGGTGGATGTTGACAATAGACCTGCTGTAATCTGAAGGGTTTGCATTCGTTTGTGAGCCAGTTTGTAGGCATTTCTGCCAGTGACTGCTTCGATACGTCGAATTCCTGCTGCTGCACTACTTTCACTGATAATTATGAATAATCCTATATCACCAGTGGCTTCAACATGAGTTCCGCCGCACAATTCATTTGAAAAAATTTCTGGTTTCCCAATTTTGATATTTCGAACGGTGTCACCGTACTTTTCTCCAAAAAGGGCGGTTGCACCTTCGTCTATGGCTTTTTGCAATGGTTTAAAGTCAATCTCCAACGAAAAATTGCCAAGAATATCTTGATTAACACCTGCTTCTATGGCTTCGATTTGTTCTTGGGTTAATGCTTCTGGATGGGTGAAGTCAAAGCGTAAATGATCTGGAGCTACAAGCGATCCAGCCTGGCGTGCATGCTCACCCAAAATTACATGCAATTGGCGATGAAGTAAGTGCGTGGCAGTATGATTGCGCATGATATCTTGACGGCGTTCTGCATCAACTGATGCTAGTGCCTGGTCACCAACCTTTGGATTTCCTTGAAGCACCTTGCCTCTATGTACTATGATTCCTGCGGCTGGTTTACGAATATCTTCTACCTGTATGGTCCAGGGATTACCATTCATCGATTGAATCAACCCAGAATCTGAAACCTGCCCGCCTGATTCTATATAAAAACAGGTGTTTGGGATTAAGACTTCAACCTTATCACCAGGAGCAGCTTGTTGCACTTTTGCACCATCTTTGACTAATGCTAATATTTCACCCCGACTTTCTAAACAATGATATGGGTCATGTTCAACACCAAGGGAAGTTATTTTCCCGGCTTTACATAAATCTTCGAATAGCAAACGGTAGATATCTACATCATCTCCGCCCATTACACCGAAAGTTTCACCTGCACCTGAGGCAATACGATGTTCTTCCATAGATTTATAAAAGCCTTGTTCATCCACATCAAGACCTTCTTCCTTGGCAATATCACGGGTAATTTCAAAAGGTAGTCCAAATGTGGCATATAAATCAAAAGCAGACTCTCCAGCCAATATGTGAGATTCTCCATGTTTTAGTTTCTCCAACTGGGAATCTAATTTTGCCAAACCTGATTCAAGCGTGTGGTGAAAACGTTCTTCTTCACGAGTAATCGCCTCGAGAATGGTTTTTTTGTTTTTTGATAACTCGGCATAAAACTCACTGTATTCGTTGATGACAGTTTCAGCGATCTTTGCCAGGAAAGGTTCAGTTAAACCTATCTTACTTCCAAATCGAGAAGCCCGACGAATGATCATACGGCAGATATAATTACGACCAGTATTACCCGGTACAACTCCGTCAGCAATCAGGAACGCAGCTGCACGTGAGTGATCTGCAATAACACGGTACGGCGTCAGGTCGCCTTCGCGTTCTTCACTGCTTTGACCTGTAAGGCTTTGCACTGAGGCTATCATGGGAAAAAGTAAATCGGTGCGGTAGTTTGAATCTACACCTTGAAGGACAGAGACAATTCTCTCCAAACCCATTCCGGTATCCACATGTTTTGCTGGTAAGGGTTCTAGTTGGCTTGGGCTGAGTCGATTGTATTGTATAAAAACCAGATTCCAGAGCTCCAAATAACGCGTACAGTCTGTGTTCACTGCACAGATATGTCCCGGCATATTATGTTTGTCGCAAAATTCGGCTCCTCGATCAATATGGATCTCACTACAGGGACCACATGGACCGGTTTCAGCCATTTCCCAAAAGTTATCTTTTCGACCAAAGAATAATATTTGCTCCGGTTTGATACCAGGTTGTGTCAGCCAGTATTCCCAGGCTTCGGTGTCTTGGGGTATATCTCCCAAATCATCTCGAAAGCATGTCGTCCAGAGTTTATCCTTGGGAAGCCCCCAAACTTCGGTTAGCAATTTCCACGCCCAGGAGATTGACTCTTTTTTGTAGTAATCACCAAACGACCAGTTACCCAACATTTCAAAAAAAGTATGGTGAGTGTTATCACGCCCTACATCTTCCAGGTCATTGTGTTTACCTGCCACACGCATGCATTTTTGAGAATTAGCTGCTCTGGTATAAGATCTTTTATCCGTTCCAAGAAATACGTCTTTGAATTGCACCATTCCAGCATTGGTGAATAATAGTGTTTGGTCTCCACCTGGCACCAGGGATGAGGAGGGAACAAAAGTATGCCCCTGTTGAATAAAAAAATCGATAAAGTCTTGGCGAATTTGTGCACCACTTATATTATGTGATTTCATAATCACTCCCGGTTTAGAAAAAATCAATTGCACCGAATTATACCAAGGACAAACGCCAAAGTTTTCTTGTGTCCTGAGCGGTTTCAGGTGATAATTAACCTATGAATATTAATCAACGTCGCTATCTATATGGTCTGGTATTCATATCAGGTTTGACTACCCTGGCAATTGAACTATCAGCCGCTCGATTACTGGGAAATGTATTTGGAACAAGTAATCTTGTCTGGGCAAGCATCATTGGCTTAATTCTAATCTATCTTTCACTGGGGTATTTTTTGGGGGGAAAGATAGCGGACCGTCATCCATCTTTAAAGGTGATGGTTGCATTGGTTGCCTGGGCAGCATTTATTACTGGTCTGGTGCCAATTGTTGCTCGTCCGATATTACGGGTTGCCGCAGATGCTTTTGATGCGCTATCATTCGGAGTATTGTTTGGTTCCTTCAGTGTAGTCCTGGTTCTTTTCATTGTACCGATCACCCTGTTAGGAATGGTATCTCCATTTGCAATTCGACTTCTCATCCATGGCACAGAAAAAACCGGTAGTATTGCCGGGCAAATCTACGCTATATCCACTCTAGGGTCATTCATTGGCACCTTTCTGCCTGTATTATTTTTGATACCCTTATTAGGAACGACGCGCACATTCCTGTTTTTCAGCATATTATTATTATTCATGGCTTATATTGGTATGGTGCAAGCGGAAGGATGGAAGAGCCTGCTTCGTTGGTTATGGATGTTGGTTTTTTTAGTTTTATTGGCAGTTTTTTGGAAAGGTGGTGGTATAAAAAGTACCAAAGGACAGATTTATGAAACTGAATCTGCCTATAATTATATCCAGGTGCTTGAGGAAGATGGGTTTCGGCACCTAAGACTGAATGAAGGACAAGGTATTCATTCGACATGGCATCCTACAAATTTGTCGTATAATGGTCCATGGGAACAATTTTTGGTGGGACCATTTTTTAATCCTCCAGATGATTTTGGTGTTTACACACCTGAGCGAGTGAAACGAATAGCGATTATTGGTTTAGCTGCCGGTACTTTGGCGCGGCAAGCCACCGCAGTATTTGGTGCAATTCCAATAGATGGGTACGAAATAGACCCTGAGATTATCCGGGTAGGGCGTCAGTATTTTGATATGAACCAGCCCAACCTGAATGCAATTGCACAAGATGGACGGTGGGGATTACAAAACAGCGAGTATACATATTCACTCATTGGTGTCGATGCCTATCGCCCACCCTACATCCCCTGGCATATGACTACCCGCGAATTTTTTTTAATGGTGCATGACCATCTCGATAACGATGGTGTTTTGGTGATTAATATTGGACGAGCACCACACGACCGGCGATTGGTGGAAGACCTCACCGCAACTAT
>Ga0194126_10008205_pt1 | contig 14278 bp, 6 predicted proteins | sample TA2KigC150mmetaG_FD_148641 | JGI IMG/M metagenome (GOLD analysis project Ga0194126, IMG submission 148641) | Freshwater microbial communities from Lake Tanganyika, Tanzania - TA2015035 Kigoma Deep Cast 150m | ecosystem: Environmental > Aquatic > Freshwater > Lake | place: Tanzania: Lake... | reverse complement strand
ACCCAATGGATCGCGAATTGGTTTCGCGTTGCGCTGGCACGGAGAGAACGCCGCGGTGCTGTGGGAATCGACGTCGCCCGACGTGGGTCTGACCAGCGGCGTCGACGCGACATGGTCGAATGCGGGAACCGCGGGCGGTGAGGCCCTATGGCTCGTGTCCGCGACTCGTTCCCCGGGGTTGCGCCCATGAACGCACCCCTGCGGCTGACCGAATGGACCTCGTGTGGGGGATGCGCAGCCAAATGGGGCGCATCATTGTTGTCTGAACTGGTGTCGGAACTGCCCGGCTCGTTCGACAAGTCACTGCTGGTCGGCCTCGCGCCCTTCGACGATGCCGCGGTCTACAAGGTCAGCGACGACGTCGCGCTGGTCAGCACCACCGACTTCTTCCCGCCTCTCGTCGACGACCCCGACGACTTCGGCGCGATTGCAGCTGCGAATGCGTGCAGTGACGTGTTTGCGATGGGTGCCAATGTCGTGATGGCAATCAACGTCGCCGCATTTCCCGAGCATTTTCCGCACGAAGCCATCACGGCCATTTTCGCCGCGGCCAGCAAGGTGGTCACCGAAGCCGGTGGTTCGATCGCGGGTGGTCACACCATTCGCAATCCCGAGCCTATTTTCGGCCTCGCGGTGCAGGGTGTTGTGCATCCCGACCGCGTGTGGCGCAAAGGTGGCGCCCGGCCCGGAGACGTCGTCATGATGTCGAAACCGATCGGCACCGCGCTCGCGCTCGCGGGTGGCTGCTCGACCGACAAGCGTGCGGCGATCAACGGAATGCGCGTGCTCAATCGACGTGCTGCGGACCAGTTGAAGGTTCTCGGTGACGACGTGCACGCCGTCACCGACGTCACGGGATACGGCCTCGCGGGACACGGATGGGAAGTCGCCGAGCGCGGCGGTGTGCGTCTCCATGTCGAGACCGCGGGCATCGTCGCCTACCCGGGTGCCCTCAAGGCTGCGACCGACGGGTTGCGCACCGGAGGCGACCCACGCAACCGTGCGTATGTCGAGGGTCGCATCATGACGTCGGCACCCGACGATCGCGCTGCTCTGTGCTTCGATCCGCAAACGTCCGGTGGCTTGTTGGCGGCCGTGCCCGCAGCGCGCGAGCGAGAACTGGTCGATCAGGGCTGGTGGCGCGCCGGTCGTATCGAACCCGGGCCCGCAGGCATCACCCTCGAATGAAGTTGCCTCCACCGACTCTCGACATCGAGTTGGAACTGCGCGCAGCCGGGGCTCGCGTCGTGGCCGGTATCGACGAAGTTGGCAAAGGTTCGTGGGCGGGTCCACTGGTGGTGTGTGCTGCGATCATTCGCGACGATGTCGATGTCAGCGAACTCGTTGCACGGGATTCGAAGACCCTGTCCGAGAAGAAACGCGAGGCGATCTTCGACGTCGTTGCCGCACAGTGTTCACACTGGGCTCTCGGAATCGTGTCGGCTGCCGAGTGCGACAAGTTCGGCATGAGCAACGCGCAGCGTTTGGCGACGAAGCGCGCCGTTGTCGACCTCGGCGTCGCGGTCGATGCCGTTATCGCCGACGGCAAGTGGGATTTCGTGACACCACTCGTTCCCCGTGTCGTCATGCGGGTGAAGGCCGACTCCGTGTCGGCGTCGGTTGCCGCTGCGTCAGTTTTGGCAAAGGTGTCACGCGACCGCATGATGCGCGAGTTCGCCGCAACGTACCCGCACTGGAATTTTGCGGGCAGCAAGGGCTACCCGTGTCCGAAGCACCGCGACGGCCTGCGCACGCACGGTGCTTCGGAAATTCATCGGGTGAGCTGGGCTTTCATGCGCGACGTCAATTGATGACGATGCCCGACCCGGCGATCGTCAACCTGATGCCGGGGTCGAAATACGGAATTACGTTGATGCGGCAGACGAACGAGAACGACGGCGAAATCGAGAGTGAACAATCAATCGTGTATTTGTAGGGGAAATGCCGACGTTCATAGCTGTCCTCGTTCGGCTCGTCGTCGTCGACGTCGTCGACTTCCGGGCCGGGGCAGGCATCCCAATAGCCCCACAGCTTGGCCCCAAGGAACAGCGAGAAGCTCGCGCTGACCCGCGCTGTGCCAACGGCGACTCGAACCTCGGCATCGACCAGGCCGCGCCCACCACAGCCCACCACTGTCGCTCGGCCGGACCGCACCGGGCCCACACGTCCGACGAGGTCGAACTGGATTCCGGTCGGGTCGAGGGCAGCTGCCACCGACAGGGAAATCGGCCCAAGATCCACGCTGCCGGAAATGCGGGCACTTCCCCTTGCGGCTGCTCCGTTCATGGTCGCGCTGACCTCGACCCGGCCGTTGGCGAGAGTCAATTTCCTGTTCCACACGCTCAATGAACCGGCTGCGACGAACGAGAAGCGAACAGAATTTCCACGCTTCTCATAAGCAACCGAGACGGATGTCGTGAGACATGCATACGCGCAAGACCCGATGTTCACTGATGCGGCGCCGACGACCCCATTGTTGTTGAGGGTGAAATCGACGTTGGCACGCAACACGTAGAGGTCGACGTTCGCACGTGCGGTGAGGCTGTAGGTGGTGCGGCCGTTTGCCCGAGAGAACGATCCTGAGATCGCCGTGTTCGCAGCCCCGAGGAGACTTACATTTGCCGAGAAGTTGAAGGCGGTCGACACTGCACCTCTTTGATTCACGGTTCGGGCGAAACTCACCGTGGCATTCGCCTGAACAATGGTCAGATCGACGTTGATGCGTCCCGACAGCGTCACGTTTCCGGAGGTGGAGAACGTGCCCGTGATTTCGCCGCTACCGCCGAATCCGGCCCCACCAAGAGAAATCTCCGCGTTCATCTTCCCGAAGAACGTGCGCGCAACCGGCGGGGAGGGAGCCAGAGTGGTCGTCGTGGCCGGCGGGCGTGTGGTGGTCGTCGTGCCGAAGAGTGCACCGGTGGGTCGCGTAGTCGGCGTCGCGAATCCCCCGACCGGTGCCGCAGTTATTGGGACGCCTTGGCGAAGGGCGATCGTCGTCGTTGTAAGCGCAGGTGTCGTCGGTGGCACGATGGTATTGCGGTTGAGGCCGCCGTTCAGACCCCCAGCGATGGTATTCGGGACCACGCTCGACTGATTCGTGATGACCGAGTTGATGCTGGGCATCGTCGTGGTGGTCGTCGAGGTTGTGGTGGTTGTCGTGACCGCCGTGCCGGTAGCCGGTCGTCCGTTTCCACGACACACCTGGCGTTGGGGGAATTGGTTATTGTTGTTCGAATAGCCAAAGGCCACCGACCCGGTTGTTGAGAATCCTCCGATCGGGAGTCGAATTCCGATGCTCGTGCCGAAGTAGAAGTCACCTGATTGGGCGATTACCTGCGCATTTCGTTCGTTCGTGATGCGTTCGCTGTTGTCGGCGTTGCACCACACGACCTTGCCTTCTATGGATCCGTTGAAAATGCCGAAGATGTCAACGGAAGCGCTCACACTGAGTGCGTTTCGGTTGATGGATCCGGAGACTTCGAGGAGGTCGAATCCGGCCGCACGAACGCTTCCGCTGAATCCGATCACCGGTCGGGCGGGGGTCATGTTGAAGACGAATCGTCCATTGATACTGAGAAAATCGCCGAGACCGAGCTGGGCATCGACCGCTCCGTTCAATTCTTCAATTCCGTTACGACTCAGGCTGACATTGAGATTGACATTCAACTTTTGAAGAAGGACCTCGACGGAGCCACTTACGTTCAGGTTCAATCGAAAGTCGAAGATGTCGAACCCTGCTCTGACGCTGGCGTCTTTCACCTCGACAAGTCCGGGAATCAGGTTGACACGTTGAATTGAACCGGCGAGGTCGAATCCGCCACTGCGAACGTTGATGAGTGCCTCAACACGCGCATCACCGAGCGAGAAGCCTCCTTCGAATTCAAAGAACGAACTCAGGGGGCGCAGGCCGTACACCCCGAACCGGAGCCGGGTTCGGTCGACGCGCAGCGGGCCGAGGTTGACTGCCCCCACATCGACACTGCCCTCGAACGAGAGGTTGGGGACGTCGATATTGGCACGTACCGAGACGTCGACGCCGAGAATGCGCGCATCGAATGCCAACCGAATTCCGGCATCGATGACTACCTCGCCCACCCGACAGCCGAATGGAGCGAAGGTCATCTCGAGTTGTGTTGCGACGATCATGCCACTGAGAAGATTCACGACCTTCGGCGGGGCACCAGCTTGCCGGGCCGGGGCGCCGGCGCGCAGCGAGATGCACAACGCCGTCGGCGAGATGTTGAGCGTTGCGCTCAATTCGACGCCCGCCTCCATGCCGACCATGCTGCGCAAGTTGGCGGGAAGCGAGATCGAGAGGTGTGCGCCGAGTCCTGGTACGGGCGAGCCGATTTGATACGAAACTTGGACCGCGAGGGAATTCACGGTCATGCCGTTGATTCCGAATGCGTTCAGCCATGGCACTTGTTGGCCGCTCGCATTGATGCCAAGAGTTGCCGACATCGTGAGTTCACCGGTGGCAGCGATACTCGTGCTGAGGACCACCGGCACACCTTGGCGTTGCGATGGAACCATCAAGAGACCATCGCCGAACAGTCCGACGAAGGGGACCCCGTTGTTGGCTCCGAGGCGAATTCCCGTGCGCAGCACCTTGAGGCCGGTTCCGTTTCCGGCATTGATGAGCCAACGCTCACCGGTGCTGAGGTTGATGTTCACCTGGAACGTGCCGGAAGCGAGATTGCCGAGCGACAGGCCGACCGGCTCGATGGAGACGCCCTCGAGGCCGAGTGAGCGCACGAGACCGGCTGGGAGGCTGACGCGACCGAAGAGGGTCGGGTCGTTTGCTGCAAGCCGTTGCGGTTGGATTGCGCCGATCGGGTCGTATGTGGCGTTATCGTACGTTGCGAAGGCGATGCTGACGTCCGAGAACGTTGGTCCGCCTGCGATGGGGCTCCACGAACCTGCGAAACCGGCCTCGACAAGCAGGCCCGCATTCGAGTACGAGATGCTTGCCGTCAGGTTGGAGCCGAGAATTTGGAAAGAACCCGTTGCGGTGACGGTGATCGGTGCGTTGTCGGGTACGTTCAAGGTGACGCGCGCATTGCGAATGCGCACTCCGGGTCCGGCATCGATCGACTGACCAGCGACTGACAGCGACCACGCGTCGGCGGCGCGACGTCCTTCGATTGTGACGCGCAGTCCGCCGGGCAACGTGAGGGCTCCCCGAGCGCTGAGCGTGAGCCTGCAGTTCGCAAGATCATCGAGATTGGCACACTGTGCGGTGGCGCTGATGCTTGCGTCGGTCAGCTCGACCCCGGCGAAAATGGGCCATCCGTCGCGGCCTTGGGACAGGGTGACCGCGACTTGGAGTCCGGCCGCTGTCCGACTAATGGTGCCCGAAAGTGAGGTCAAGGACAGGCCCGTGATCGGTTCCACGTCGATCGATCCTTCGTCGGCGCGAAGTCTTATGGTCCAGTCGGCGGAGTCTAACGATGGAAGAACAAACGGAAGTGAAAATGTCGAACTTCCGACGGTGAAATTGATGTTGCCGCCAAGTCCGAACTGCACACCTCGGGCAGCCGAGCCCGTGATGCGGACGGTGGTTTCCGAGAAGGTGATTCCCTCGATGAAGCCGAATGACCCGGGAAGGTTGATGGAAAGATTCCATTGCCCGGCGAACGAGGTTCCGGAAATATTGCTTCCCGATGCTGCGTCGAGCATCGTGAAGTCGGATCCACTGACATTTGCTCGCACGACGAAACGTTGAGGCAGGCCGGCTCCCCTAAGAATCCGCCCGAGCGACGCAGGAGTTTGCATCGTTCCGGTGATGTGAAAACCGGTGGCTGGCAGCGTGACCGCGGGAAGATTCAGCGCTGCGAGTCCTGCAACGGTGGGCCTCCACGTCGGCGCGGGTCCATCGACAACCATTGCGATCTCCGCACTGATCGTCGGCCCGGTCGCACCAAAGAGTCGCAACGAATCGATACCTCCTGAAATGACCGTTGAAGCCCCATACGAAACGGCCAGAGTCGCGGTTGTCTCGAGGATGCGTGCCGTCCCTCTGGCCGTGAACGATGTCGTGCCCGCGCGGTTTTGGTACGTGAAGTTGGCATTAGTCAACGTGAGCGATGGCGCGATCGCGTACGTGCCTGCGGTCGCAGTGATACTCACAAGATTGGTGGCAGAGTTGACAGTGCCGGATATTGCGAGGTTGAGAGACTGTCCTGTTGTGTTGACTTGAAGTGTTCCAGCAAGCGTGAAGCGGCTGTCGCACCCGTCGTCCCCGATGCAGGTCAGAGCGATGCCCACTTGGAACTGTCGGATTGATGCGAGGCCGTTGATGTCGAGTCGTGGCACCTCGAATTCAACCGATCCCGACGTTCGTTGGGCGGCTCGCGTGAGTGTGCCGGAAACGCTGGCACCCCTGAGCGTGAATCCCGTCGTGACCGTGAGATCACGCGTCTGGCCCGCGGAAACAGAAATCGAATAATTGCTTGCGTCGGTAATGCTGACCGAAGTTGCAAGGCTCAGTCCGCGGAGTCCGGCGACGTCGAATCTTGCGTCGCCCGACACGCGTGTTGGCTGTCCGGTGATGAACCGAACGGACATGTTCCGAAGCTCGACTCCGGAGAACGGGCGCCACGAGCCGGCGATGGTGCCTTGCATGTTGATGCTCGTTCCCGAAGTGGCGACTGAAATCGTTCCCGAGATGTCGGCCGCGAGGCCCGTGACAAGTTCGACGTTTTCAGCGCTGATCTCAAAGACCGTGGTGGCTCCAAGAGACGCGCTGGCTCGTACGCGGGACCGTGATCCGTTGGCGCTGGCCGGGCTGAGACCGTCGATCCATGCATTGGAAAAGCGACCGACTTCGAACCCGATGCTGGCGTTCCACGTCCAACCAGCAAAGCCTGCCAGTGCCGACGTGGCAGCAGCCGACACCGAGCCCGCGAGTCGGAATGTCGGGTCGCCCAGTGTGCGACCAGCGGAAATCGGGAAATGAATTCCGCCCGACTCTTCGGAGATCGTTGCGGATGTGAGCGGCCAGCCATCGGGGAAAGTGAAGGTACCCGACGTCAGGTGGAGGCCATTGCGATCGAGTGAGCCGGAAACTCCGGAGGCACTGGCACCGGCGAAGGTGAAGGACTTTCCGCGGAACGTCATGCGTGAGCCAATACGACAATTCGCCGTTGCATCGGCCAACTCGGCCGTGAGATCAAGACCGGCGACGCCGGGTATACGTGTGAGGAATCCTGCGGAGTTCGCGGCACCCACGACGTCGCAGAGGGTGCGCAGATTGATGGCGGGCAGGACGATCACGGAGAAGTCACCGATAGCGGTCACTTCGCCTGCGGCGTTGCGTGCAACGGCCGAGACGGTTGCGACGGACGGCAGCGTGCGACCAACTCCCGTGATACGAACGGAATTCCCTGACGGTGTGAGTGTCAACGGAATCGACGTGTACGGGCTTGCGGCGCTCCACGTCACACTCGATCCAGCCGGAACGGAGGCGGTGACAGTTCTTGCGGTTCCGCCAACCGTCAACGACTTACTTCGACTGACGTCTCCAAAACTGATGCGCGCGGGGCTGCCGGCACCAACGACCACGGTGACGATGTCGGATGCGGTTGCGCCGTCGAGCGCGACGGTGGCCTTGAGGCGCAAGATGCCCGAAGTATCGGGAACGGAAAAGCGGAGGAGTGGCCCGCGGGCAGCTGCCACCGCTGCGACGATTGACGGCGAGAGGGTCAACGTTTCGTCGCCGGATTCGATACTCCAACGCCACGAGACGCCCGAAATCGACGCCCCAACGATGACTGCTGTTCCCGCCGGCGCGACAACGAGCGTGCCCGAACCGAGTGCGTCGGCACGAATGGGCAGAGTGGAGTCAAGGAGGGTTGTCCCGGAGGGGTCGTCGGGTCCGTTCGAGTCGACGTCACGCGGTGCTCGCGCCAGACGAATGCGCAATTCACGGCCGTCGCGAGTGGCGGAGGTGGTTGAGGTGCGCCCGAAGTCGGGTCGGATTCGGCCAACGAACGTCGATCCAAGCGACGCGTCTCCTGCGGGCGCTTGGTAGGCCGGGGCAGGCTCGATTCGCACCGAAACATCGTCGAATGAGGTTGCCGTGCCGTCGGTTGCCGTTGCCCTGAACGCATAGGTACGCGTTGCGTCGACATCCGGTGCCGTGAATGACGCGGTACCGATCGTTGTTATCGACAGTTCCACTCGCGGATTCGCATCAGTTTGAACCCAGGTGATTGACCCACCGGACGAAAGTGCCGACAACGTCACTCGCGTTGGCTGATTCGAATTCGACTGCGGGTCAAAGGTGAAGTCGGTAACCATCGTCGGCGCGGAGGCGCTGATCGTCAAGTCATCTTTCGCCGGAATCATGCCCGCGAGAGTTGGGGTCGTGCGCAGTCCACCCCGCGAATTGACCGGAATGACCTTGTATCGCCACGTTCCTTCGGAGGAGTCCGGCGAATTGGCCCGCATCGTCAAGATCGCAGGTTTGCTGGTTGATGACGGCTCGATCGTTTCACCCCGGCACAGCACCACACCAAGAGCGACTGCCGACGCGAGACGCACACATCGCCACCCTTCGCCCTCGGAACCGGTGATTCCATCGCCAACCTCGCCCGCGGCGACGAACGCCGGGTCGACCGTGGACTCGCCGCGGTTGGTGACGGTGAATGTGGCCTCGCCTGACTGACCGAATCGCAACGAAGCGGGGTCGATGAGATCGGCAACGAGTGAAGTGTGCGTAGCGCGCAGAACAATTGCGCGTTCGACGTTGGATGGCCCTGAGCCGACGGCTTTCGACGGGCTGACGTCGACCACGGTGGCGACGATTCCACCGGCTGCGCTGACGCCCTGTGTGGCGCCACTCAATTCCAGAACGAGCGGTTCGGAATGTTGATCGCCGAGAATCGGTGATGCGGTCACAGTCGAGCATGAGACGACGCGGTCATTCTTCACCGATTCGCCGTTCGTTTCGCCGGTGGCTTCGAGGGCCGTGCGTGCTGATTCAATGGTTGAGTCGCTTGGCTGTGACGGATCACTGCTTTCAGTGACGCACTTCCACGGCAACGCCGCCTTGATCGTGAACGAGCCGGGATGCGACATGCGAACTTCCAACTTTTCGCCCTCGCTGATCGCCGTTGAGCCAACGTTGGTGACGAGGAAGCCGAACTTCGCGGATTTGTCGTCACGGGCTATGACGGCGCCGGAGGCGCCGGGTTGCCACTTGCCGGTGGCGGAAGGGCTTGCGGTTCCGAGGAGTGGAATTGGTGTGCCTGATTCGCGAACGGCGAATGTGATGCGGCTCGAGTTGTCGTTCAAACGTTCTTTGTCTTCGTTCATCACCGCGGCGTTCGCCGTGATGTCGACTCCTTCGACGGCATTGGACGGGACCGACATCCGAATATCGGATGTCAACGTTTCATTCTTCGCAAGTGCCGGAATTCGGCAATTCAATTTCCCCGGTTGATCGGTGCACGTGAGGCGACCCGATGCAGTCAGTGCCGTAGTCGGCGCCGCGATAGTGAGAGTTCCTTGCGGTGCGTCGCCTCCGAGGTTCGTGATCGACAACTTCATCGTTGCCGTTGCGCCGGCCGCGACGACGGGTGCGAGTGTGCTCGGGGAGAGCTGCACAAAATAATTGGGCGATTCAGGCGGGTTTGGCAGGTAGCCGGCAGGAACCTTCACCGTCGTGCCGTCCAGCGCGCCGGTGATGGTCCACTTGTTCGTATCGATTCGTGTTGGTGTCAGCCCGGATGAAGGATCGATTGTCGGGGCCTTCGCGGTGATGGTCAGCGGGGGGCTGATCTCGCCCACGGCGAGTCCGTTCGCGTACGTGCACGTGATCGCCGTGGTCGCGGTGCAGGTCCACCCGGTGCCGGACGCCGACGCATTCTCGAGGCCGCTCCCGTTGGTGATGTCGGTCAAAGAGACTGAAGTGACCGGCTTGTTTGTTGTATTTCCGAGGAATACGTACCAGGTTGCGGTTTGGCCCTCGCGTGGCGTGCCGACTTGGGCGGCCCAGCCGAACGAACCTGTTGTCGTGGATGCCGCAATGAGTTTGGTGGTCTTGCTGGTCGTCTTGAGGGTGCCGCCGATCGACATCGAAGCGTCGACTTGCAAAGAATCTAGGTTCTTCAGCGACTGTTCAAGCTTCTTCTTGTCAGTGCCCGGTGGCACGTTGCCGTTGGTGAGCACTGCAATGATCGCCGGATCGACGTCACCGATCGTGAAGTCATTCGCGACCTTCAATGCCACGACCGCATACGCACTGCTGATCGGATCGACTTGCGCATTCGATGCTTGAGCAGTCGTGCCGCCCACGTAGGTGCAACGAGTGCCGATGCAGTTCCAGCCCGCGGCGGTAGACGTGGCGCGCGGTGAGACATCTGCGAGTGTGAGTCCTGCCGGCAAGTCCTTCAAGTTGAATGACACGGCGGTACCAGAATCCGTGGGAACGGCGGCGTTGTTGTCGACCGCCAAATGGAACATCGCGTAGGAATTGCGCCGGACTTCGATGAAGTCGGACATCGTGATGCTGATGTCCGGCGTGCTGCCGCTTGCGAGACCCTCGAGAGGAGTGGTGGCACCGGATGTGGACGGGGGTATCGATGTCGCGGGGGCCGCATTGCTTGCACTGGCAGAAGGAACGGCCAGACCTTCACCGATGAGGGCGCAGACGACGAGAGCTGTCGACAAGCGGGCACGCAAGTTGCGATGGCGTCGGGGTACCGAATTGTGTTTCATCGTGCACAACCTGTCGTTTCATAGTGATCGACAACCAAGTCGTCACCAACCAATTGGTAGTACGGGTAATAATCGGGTGAGCCGAGTACCACGCGATCGAAGGCGAGCGCGCGTTGCTCGAATGAACGTGCCGAACTGCGGACGACGTTTCGACCGGTGCCTCCTTCGTAGCCGCGCTTCAGCGCTATCGAGCACAAGCGAACCGAGAAGATCTTGTTGTCCCATTTCAAATACGACACGCCAAGACTTGTGTTTCGACACGAGTTCCCGCTACAGGAGAGGATCCAATTTCGGATTGCGTCTCCGGCGAGAAGACCGGCAGGTTCAGACCCGACGATGAATTCGGCAGCCCATCCAGATGCACGAAGATCGCGATCAATCGCGCTTGGTTCGTATCCGTGGACCGACTGGACGTCCTGGCCGAAGCTTTCCGCCAGGACCGCCGCAATGATGCGCTTCGTGCCGTTGTTCAAAAAGGCACAGTTGATGCAATCGATCGATCGGCTTGCGCCCGCGTCGACCTGCCAAACAAGTTCACGGGGTCCCGCGCCGTCTTGCCATCGAGCCGCCTCGACTTGCAGGATTCCCGAGGGGTCACGGGCGAGGTCTGCTGTCACGACGGCATTCGAGCCGGGCATAGCCGCGACAGGAAGGTCGGGGCGGAAACCGCCGTCGGATGAGCTCGCATCGACGCGCGGCGGGAGAGTCGTCGCACCGGGCGCAATGCTGGTCGTCGTTGATGGGCTGCTTTTTCGGACCAGCTCGGCTTTCGCAAACTTGTCGAGGTGGTAAGCGACGCGTTGGGCGATTTGTCGCCAGCCCGCAGCGTTGGGGTGGAAAGCGCCGAAAGACGTGTCCTGCAAGGGTGTCGACATGTCGATGCCCTGCTGCAGTTCGGCCGTTTCATTGATGTGAATCCACGGCTCGGCCGCACAGATGCCGTGTGTCGTGGAGTAGTCGAAAAAGCTTTGTCGGTCGGCTTCGTCTGCGGCGTTTGCGTACGTGACTAGCTCCCACCCAAGTTCGGCTGTGATGTCGACCTGAGCATCGCGGATGGCTCCGGTTACTCGGTCGGCGACGTACTGCCAATCTTCAGGGTCGGCATTCGACACCCAGCGCTTTGTCATGCTGCCAACAGGGTCATTCCATACTTCTCCACCTTCGCCACAGATCGCTGGTTCACCCGTGGCCGGGTCAATTGCGCTCGAATGGAGCAAGTCCGGATATTGACCAAGGAACACCTTGCCAATGTCGATTGCATTCGTGCTGCTCCACTCTTGCATTCGCTGATTCAGATAGCGGTATTTTCCACGAAGCCCACCACCCTGGGGTGTGTCGGCCGAGTAGCGCCCTGGACTGGTGTCCGATACATAGGCGCCAACGCCGTCGACGTAGTTGCTTCCCTCGCAGCCATCCCACAGGACCTCGAGTTCGGAGATAGGGCTTATACATTGTGCAATGAGAGCACCGAGGCCCTTGTCGCCCAACATGGGATTTGCGTAGCCACCGGCATCGTTGCCGCCGATCGAGATGTACAGGCCGTCGATTCGTGGCGTTGCGCCGGCTGGCCACGGGAGTGAATTTAGCCATCTGCGCGCCTGTTCGGCCTGCGGAAGTGCCAAATCGGTTCCGGGGGCCCCGAGCATTACGCCCCCGCGCGGGTTGTAGTTCTTGTCGAAGAGAAATTGCATCTGCGCTCCGGTGCACGCGAAGAATTTCCAATAAATGTTGCGACCCGGATTAAGTCGCTGGACCTCCATGACGCCTTGCACGAACGCGGCCTTGCTGGAGCGGTGACACATGCGTGATTGGTCAGTCGATTGATCGTCGACAACCGTGTCAGCAGGCCCCGTTCCCACGCGGACGACGCCGGGAGTGACGGGGGAGTTCTTCGACAGATTCCACCAGACGGTCTTTGCTGGGTCTTGGTCGGGGCTGGCGACCGCAGGGTTGCCCTCACCCGAGGCGTACGAGTCGCCGAAGCCGACGAACACGAGGTCGGGTGCACCGGTTGCAGCATCGGTCTCGGGCTTCTCATCGAAGGGAACGTTGGCCGAGTTCTTGGTGCGTGCCTGCGAAGTCGGGGAGGATACGGACGTTTGCGAGTCTACCGCTGGTTTCGAATCACGTGATTCAGAAGATCCGCATGACGCGAACAACAAACCACTCGCAAAGACAGCGACTGAAATTCTCTTCACGATGACAATCCTCCGCATTGTTGATCGACGGCCGCATCGATCACGGTCTGTGCTTCGGTGACTTTCGCATTGTTTATGAGTTCATCGATGGTATCGACAAACGCGGATTCGGACGAATCGCTGGCCGTTATCGCTGCTGCTGCTTCGCTGAGTGCGGCCGCGGACACGCGAAGCGCGTCCGCGAGCGCGGGCGATTGGTCGGCCGCGAAGGTTGCCAATCGCTCGGCGCGAACCTGCAATGACTCGGCGAGTTCGGCTGATGACGCCGGCTTGTCATTCGAACCTGGCAGGGGATCAGCTGCCAGGCTGCACAGGTCGGAGTCGCGGGCCGCTGGTACGGCTGTCGTGGGGTCAGTTTGTTGACTGACGGAGTCGGACGACCCGCAACTGGCAATGGACGCCACACAACCAAACAACACGCAAGCCATACCGCGGTTCATCGGACTCCCCCCCTTTAGAACATCTCGTAAACTACAGTCGGCGGGCCGATTTGTGTAGTCGGGAAAGGCCCGATCGACGGTCGTGGCTACTTGATGGTGATCTTCACTTTGATGACGACGCGCTTTCACCGCACGTCGTGGGCATTCATGGAAAACCTCGGCCTCGGTGGGTCGGCGGGGTTGTTCAACGGTCTTTGAGCGTTGGCTACTTCACCGACAAGTTGACCGTTGCGGATCCACGCCGACCGTCGCCGCCGGCGGTGATGATGACGGTGTACCTGCCTGCTTTGCGGATGACACCCGAGAGAGCGACACGTGCAATATTGAATTTCAGGCCAGCGGGTGCACCCCGAACCGATGCGGTCGTCGCGCCACCGAGCGCCGGGACTTGGATGGTGCACGGTCGACGCACTTGGCATGTTGCGGCCAAGACTGTTGCAAAAGGGTTCGAATTAGCGGGCGCCGCCGTATTCTTTGAGGTTTGTTCGTCTTTGGAGCCTGTGGCTTCGGCCGACTGTCGTTTCGGTTGGGTCGTCTCGGTGCCCTGTGAGGTGGGAGGTCGCGGGACTCGTGACGACGGTGCAGGAGGTGAGACCTTGGCAGTAGCGGCCGTCGTGGGTGTCGGCGCCGGAATCCCTGCAGCCGACGACGGTGTCGCGGCGGTCGTGGTGTCTGTTGCAATTGCCAAGCGGGTGGAAGTGGTAGCCATATCGGTGGAACTTGCAGCAACGGTGGAACTTGCAGCAACGGTGGTCACGGGACGCGAGTCGATCCCACTCGAGAGTGAACTAGTCGTGTAGCCGTTGGAGTTGTACACGGTGAGGCTGCCGTAAAAATTCGCCGCATCGGGCCACGTTCCCGAGAATGCGCCCGACAAGGAGTCGGCCTCGACGCTCCATGCGTTGCTGAGGCGGTCCC
>Ga0194126_10008204_pt1 | contig 14282 bp, 10 predicted proteins | sample TA2KigC150mmetaG_FD_148641 | JGI IMG/M metagenome (GOLD analysis project Ga0194126, IMG submission 148641) | Freshwater microbial communities from Lake Tanganyika, Tanzania - TA2015035 Kigoma Deep Cast 150m | ecosystem: Environmental > Aquatic > Freshwater > Lake | place: Tanzania: Lake... | reverse complement strand
AAGCAAAACGTTTATCTTCTTTCCTTCTTGAATGCTCGTGTAAAGCTCTGCATGAGACATCAGGAATCCCCCATCGCCAACAAACGCATACACCTCTTTGTCAGGTTCCGCGATTTTGACACCTAATGCTCCAGGCACTTCATAACCCATGCAAGAGAATCCATACTCCAAATGATATGTTCCCCGAACTTTCGTCTGCCAAACCCTTTCCAGGTCTGAAGGCAAACTGCCTGATGCAGAGACGACGATGTCGTCATCAGCTAACAACTTATTCAATTCAATTAATACTCTTGTTTGCGATAAGCCATCCTCGAGTTCAATTTCACCTAAACCTTTCAACTCTTCTGACCATTTATTTTTAGCTTTACTAATCTCATCGCCATAACCGGAAATGTATCCCGAACTGCTTAATAGCTCGGTTATTTTGCCTAGCGCCAATTTTGCGTCACCCACGAGGGCAACGCCATTCATTTTATAAGCATCCACTGGTGCAACATTTATTGAAAGGATATCAAGATCAGGGTTCTTGAATGCTGTTTTTGAGGACGTAACGAAGTCATTTAATCGTGTCCCGACAGCAATAATCAGGTCACAATCTTTCGCGATGATATTTGCTGAATAAGTGCCACAAACGCCAACAGGTCCAAGGTTCAACGGATGATTGGATGGAATGATGCCTTTTCCAGCTTGAGTTTCAGTGAATGGGATATTAAACTTTTCGGCAAAAGCAACGAGTTCATTTTCAGCGTTACCATATCTTACTCCGCCACCACAAATGAGCATCGGTTTTTTCTTTCTCTTAATGAGTTCGACTGCTCTTTGCGCTGCCTGATCCGTGATTGGCCGCCTGTCAATATGCCAAACTCGCTTCTTGAAAAATTCTTCAGGATACTCAAACACTTCGCCTTGGACGTCTTGTGGAAGGCAAACTGTTACAGCACCTGTATCTGCGGGATCGGTCAGCACACGAAACGCGTTGATCATGGCTGTCATTAACTGCTCAGGCCTGGAAACCCGATCCCAATATTTACTTAAAGGTTTGAAAGCATCATTAGCAGTAATGTTGTAGTTCATTGGGTGTTCAACTTGCTGCAGCACTGGATCAGGTTGTCGATCAGCATACGTATCAGAAGGCAGGAGCAAGACCGGTATTCTATTTACCGTGGCCGTCCCAGCCGCCGTCACCATATTCAGGGAACCGGGTCCGATTGACGCAGTACAGGCAAATATTTCCTGGCGGTCTTTCTGTTTCGCGAACGCAATGGCAGCATGCGCAATTTCCTGCTCATTTTTTCCCTGATAAAATATTATTTCATCTCTATATTGCTCTAAGGCTTGACCCAATCCGACAACATTGCCATGCCCGAAAATACCCATCACACCTTTGACGAACTTCTTTTCGATACCATCCACTTCAATATATTGATTATTCAAAAACTCTATTAAAGCTTGCGCCATTGTCAGTTTTTTAACTTTCATGCTTTCCTCTTTTTCCCAATTACCTTTCTGAAATCCACTTAATTGTTATTACCAACTGAAATCAAAACTTTATTGGAAATCAACCCAAATACTTCCGTTATCAGCAGATTCGACACATTTCTCTAAAAATCTGACGCCATTGATTCCGGCATCAATCCCTGGATACCAAAGGTTGTCAGCTAAAGAATCGTCACCGACGAGTTTTGCATGTATGGCAATACCAAATCGATGATATAAATTTGCCCATGATTCAAATAAGCCTTCCGCGTGTCCAGCTCCAATGCGGTTAGACGCCACGGCCGGATCCTCACTGTGAAGATAACCCATTCCACGATCAAGGATCTGCGCAGGCTGTCCCTGAATTTCGAATTTCAGCTGATTTGGATGCTCATCCCACCATTCAATACTGGCTTTAGAACCAATTACCCGGATTTTCTGCTGATGCGTAGAACCCGCATTTACCGCGCTGCACCATAACGTACCTACCGCATTGTTCGTGAAGTTTATCAACACAGTCGCATTATCTTCGAGGGGTTTCCGGCTTGCAACAAAACTCTGGCGGGTGCATAGAAGATTCTTGATCTCTAAACCAGGAACCATCACCTCAGCCAAGAATAACGCATGAGTTCCGATATCCCCCAACACATAGGTTGAGCCTGAAATTTCCGGGGTCACGCGCCATTTTGTGCCAGGATCTTTTTTTTCTACTTCTTCTGAATGAAAGCCATGCGCAAACTGCGTATTGATAATTCTGATTTCCCCTAATTCTCCATTCTCAATCATTTTTCGCGCTTGGTGAACCATCGGGGACCCAGTGTAACCGTAGGTCACGCAAATAACCAAGTTCTGTTGTTTGGCAATGTTCTTCAGGTCTTCAGCTTCGCTCGATTTAAAACAAAGCGGCTTTTCACATACGATATGTAAACCCGACAATAGGGCTGCCTTTGCCTGTTCATAATGAAATTTATTTGGGGTTGTGATAGAAACCGCCTGAATCCCATCATTGCGTTTAGATTCTTCTTCAAACATTTTCTTATAATCTGCATAGCATCTTTTGGGATCAACACCCAAGTGGGTTCCGAATTCTTTTCCTCGTTCAGGGTCAATATCAAAAGCGCCTGCCACAAGTTGAAACAGTCCGTCTCTTAAAGCGGATGCCCGATGGATAGAGCCAATTTGACTTCCGCGCCCGCCGCCAACCATCCCCCATCTGATCGGCTGTTCAAACCTTTGCTCTTCATTAAACATGGTCGAATCTCCTTAGTGTTGATATGGAAATATTAGTAACCAAGCTTCTTCAAATGTGACATACTTTTTTTTATGCAATCTTTTACATTGGCCGTATCGTTGGGATGTCTGTCTTGTTCCAATGTAATCCAGCCTTGATAACCAATTTCGATGAGAGTTTTTCTGATCGCAGAGTAATTAAGCGTGCCCTCACCGATAGGGCACATAAGCCTTTTAAAACAGGCTTCATAAAAACCGATATTTTCATGAAATAAAGCATCAAAAATTGATTTGTCGATGTCTTTAAAATGCAGATACTCAATACGCGAACTATATTTCCGAATCCCCTCTTCTGGATCTATTCCAGCATAATATGCATGTCCGGTATCAAAACAAAGGCCGACATAATCTTTAGAAATGTCGTTAAGAATCCCATCGATTTCATCCATATAATCGATATAACCGCCGGCATGATGATGTATCACGGAACGAACACCATACTCACCAAAAGAGATTTTTGCGATCTCTGTTATGTGATTGACCATTTGCTGCCACAGATCGTTTGAAAGTTGCGTGGCTCTTGAAGAACGGGCCAGCTTATCCCTTTCAGGTTTGACTGCATCGATGATTACATAATAGGGAGGTGCCTGTTTTCGTTTCCCTATTGGAGAAGCAACAGGGACTAAAGATAGAATCCTACAAATATCATTAGTTTTTTGGATAATTCGCTGAAACGATTCTTCTGAAACCAGATCGTCATATAATGTTCCTGCGACAATTTTTAGATTGCGTGCGTTTAATTCTTCGGTCAGCAAAGCAGGTTCATAAGGCAAATATCCATAAGGTCCCAACTCTAAAGCATCGAACCCAATGCTTCTAATCTCGTCCAATACGATCGCCCATGGAGTATTGTCTGGATTTTTTGAATCTTCGATACCCCATGTGCCTGGACAGCTGCTGAATTTACAAATCAAATTATTAACCTCTGGTTGTCAAATTTTTGGCAAGTCAGCAAATATTCCTTATCAATTAATTTCTGAAATCAGAACTGGTCGGTTCTCTCTAAGAGATTTTTTTGCCGCAACCCCCATTAATAAAGGAACGAGACCATCTTTTCCAACAACTGGTGTTTCATGACCCGTTTCAATGGCATTAAAGAATTGACCAAGCTCTTCTTTGAAAGATTCTTGGTATCTTTCCAAAAAGAAATACAATGGTTTATCTTTGGTCACCGCTTCTTTTGTAAATAAAGTGGTTTGTGTGGGTGTGTTATTCTCGCACTTCACCATACCTTTGGTGCCGAAAACTTCAATGCGTTGATCATAACCATAAGCCGCCTGCCTTGAGTTATCAATCACAGCCATCGCGCCATTTTCGAATTTGATCGTTATGATGGCAGTATCAATATCATCGTATTGCTTTATTTCCTTATTAATCAGAGCATCGCCTATCGCGAAAACCTGCACCGGCTCGCTGCCAGCCAGGAACCTTGCCATATCAAAATCATGGATGGTCATATCTGCAAATATCCCGCCAGACGATTTCACATAACTCAAAGGCGGAGCTTCGGGATCTCGAGAGGTAATTTTTATGATATGGACTTGGCCAACATCACCATCTAGAATGGCTTTTTTAGCTTTTGAAAAATTGGGGTCAAATCTTCTGTTAAAACCTACTTGAAATGCAACCCCCGCCTTTTTTACTTCATCCAATACTTCCTCAACGCGTTTAATATCAAAATCAATCGGTTTCTCACAGAAAATGTCTTTGCCGGCTTTTGCAGCTGCAATTGCCACCGCAGCATGCGTGTCTGTAGGCGAACAAACAAATACAGTATCGATTTCCGGATTGTTAATGATCGAACTGAAATCATTGCCAAAATTTCCAACCCCGTACGCCTCAAAAATATCCGACATCTTATCGGCAATACTATCAGCGACCGCAGATACTTCTACGCCTTTTAAACCCTTGAGGATATTGTAATGAACCCTTCCAATTCTCCCAAAACCAATAATCCCAACTTTTCGCATTTGATCATCTCCTCTTTTTTGCATCAAGCCTTTTTTGCATTCTTTCTCATATCGAGCACGACCGCGCCAACAATGATCATGCCTTGAACGATCTGCTGCCAATAAGGATCAATACCTAAAAGCGTGAATCCGTTTGTCAATACGCTTAGCATCAAAGTGCCTACAACAGCCCCCCATATGGTTCCAATTCCCCCTGAATGACTCGTCCCACCGATCGTTGTGGCAGCGATTACGGTAAGTTCGTAACCTGAGGCAGCCCCAGGATGCACGCTGGCCACACGACCAGTGAATAAAATCGATGCAATTGCCGCAGTAATTCCCATGTATATATAGATCAACACAAGATTTCTCTTAACTTTTATTCCCGAGACTACAGCCGCGTTAATATTTCCGCCAATCGCGTATACACTTTTGCCAAACCTGGTAAATCCCAACAAAAGGGCGGTGATAACGATCATGATGGAATAAACAACGACTGGCACAGGAATAACCTTGAAAAGGTTTGAGCCAAAAAACAAAATACCCTCTGACAGTTTGCTGACTGGCTGCCCTTGTGTATAGAGAAAAACCGCCCCTCTTGCAACTGTCATCATGCCCAACGTGGAAATAAATGCCGGTATGCCAGTATAAGCAATCAAACTCCCACTTATCGAACCACAAAGCGCACCCACTGACAGGGCTGCCAGAATCGGAATAAAGATCGGTAACGGACCCAGGTTTTCAAACACCTTGATACTGGCAGCTTCTGTCTGAGAAAGACTTGCAGCTACAACGCCAGCCAACGCAAGAACTGAGCCAACTGAAAGATCTATGCCTTTGGAAATGATAACCAGTGTCATTCCCAGAGCCATAATTCCGACAATCGCACTTTGATTTAAGATATTCAGAATATTCTTTCCCGTGGGGAAGGATTCAGGTTTCAGGACGGTCATCAAGATAACCATCCCAACTAAAATTAATGCAATACCGTATTTTGATAAAACTTGATTCAGGTTTTTTAGTTTTTCAGAATTATTTGCCTTCATTGTTTTCTCCTTACCGTTCCCTTTTCGTGGCGTATTTCATTACTTCTTCTTGCGTTAGTTTTTTAGTGTTTTCCAATACCCCGGTTAATCTGCCTTCATTTAAAACAATAATTCTGTCGCTCATTCCTAAAATTTCCGGAAGCTCAGACGAAACCATGACAATACTCTTACACTGACCCGCAAGCTCAGAAATTAACTTGTGAATCTCGGCTTTTGTGCCAACATCAATGCCCCTGGTTGGCTCATCCAAGAAAAGTATCTCGGGGTTGGTCATTAGCCATCGCCCAACCAATACTTTTTGCTGATTGCCCCCAGACAAATTCATAACGATCTGTTCCTGACTGGGCGTTTTGATCTGGATGGCTTTTATGTACTCCAAACACTTCTTAACAATTAATTTATTACTAAGGAAACCCGATTTATTGACAAGATGATTCAGGTTGGCAACCACCAAATTTATCTTGACGGATAAAACGGGGAATATTCCATTTAATCTTCTATCTTCGGTCAGGAAAGCCATGCCATTTTCAATCGCATCAGCCGGTGATTTAATATCAACTTTTTTTCCGTCGATGAATACTTTTCCAGCTGTCTTCTTTCTTATCCCAAAGATAGTTTCAATAAGTTCTGTTCTGCCTGCGCCAATCAAGCCAGCAACTCCAAGTATTTCTCCTTTTCGGACATCGAAAGAAATGTTTTGAAATTTTTTCCCGCTGCTGAGCCCTTCTACTCTCATTTTCACTTCGCCGATATCACATTTGATCTTTGGGAAAAAATCTTTGATTTCTCTACCGACCATCATTTCAATCATTTTAGTGACTTGAATTTTGTTAATATCCGATGACGCTATAAACTCACCATCTCTAAGGATAACTACTCGATCAGTGATGTTATAGATTTCATCCAACTTGTGAGAAATGTAAATGATAGATCGACCTTCTTCTTTAACTTTCCTCATTAGTGAGAATAATTCAGCAATCTCATTACCACTTATTGCGGAAGTGGGCTCGTCCATAATTATTAGCTTAGCTTGGTAAGAAATCGCTTTAGCGATCTCAACCATTTGTTGCTTTGCAACTGTTAGATCCTTTACCAGCATTTTTGGATCTTCATCCATCCCAACGCTCGCTAAAAGATCCTTCGTCATTTTGTACATTTTTTGATGGTCAACCAAGCCCAGTTTTGTCTTCGGCTCGCGTCCGATCCAAATATTTTCCATAATGGGTCTATGTTCGATTGGGCTTAACTCTTGTTGAATCATGGAAATTCCCATATTCAACGCGTCAATTGTTGAGTACTTCTTCATTTGGACGCCATCGAACACAATTTCCCCGGATGAAGGCGGATGAATACCGATAATACACTTCATTAAAGTTGATTTGCCAGCACCATTCTCGCCGACTAGTCCCAGGATCTCTCCTTTTTTGACCTTCAAGTCCACACCTTTGAGCGCGTGGACGCCTGGAAATTCTTTGACGATATTCGTTGCTTCGAGGATATATTCTGTTTCTGCCATTTGGTTACACCTTTATTAAAGTCGTAGGACTTTTTGACTATCAAGGTCGATCATTTTTTTGAGCCATGGAAAAGGATTGATTCTTTTCCATGGCTGCCTTTGTCTAACTTTTTTCAGCGGCACCCTTTAAATAAAGGGTTGCCATTTCCTACATAAAATTAATTATTTGCTGCGTCCTCAGCGGTGATCAGCACGAACGGAATCCAGAAGGGATTTTCCGCCACACTACCTTTGGTCAAAAGATCATATGCGACCTGCACACCGCCCGCACCCTGACCAGCCAGATCCTGTTTAACCGATCCGACCATCTTTCCTTCGAGAATCGCGGCTTTGGCATCTGGAGTGAAGTCAACACCGAGCACGATCACGTCGGTCTTGCCTTCTCTTTGAAGCACTTCAACAGCTCCAAGAGCCATCTCGTCATTGTTGGCGACCACGGCATCGATATCATCACCGTAGGCTGTCAGCCAGTTTTCAGTTATTGAAACGCCCTGATCACGCTGCCAGTTGCCAACCTGAGTGTCAACGATCTTAATGTTGGGGAACTTCTCTGCGACAGTGGTTACAAACCCTTCAGTTCTCTTGATGGCGGCTTCATTATCCAATTTGCCCTGGAGAATGAAAGCATTAATCTCTTTGTCGCCAACGAGTTCACCAAGGTATTCACCTTGTTTCTGCCCAGCAACAAGCTCTTCTGAACCAACATAATAGGTGCCCTCTGCCGGTTTCTCTGCGCCGAATGGATTTCTGTTAACAAACACAACTGGAATTCCAGCGTCTTTACCTGCCTGGATAATTGGTTCCATTGCGTCTGTAGCAACCGGCACAACAATCAAGACATCAACTTTTTCAGTGATAAACGCTTGAACCAGATCCTGCTGTTTGATCACGTCTTCCTGAGCATCCGCTTCTTTGAATACCATACCAAGCTCCTCAGCTTTCGCTTTGGCACCATCCTTAATGAATACTTGGCCAGTATCATTGAAATTGGCGCTGACAAATCCAACTACCATTTCGTCAGCTTCAGCCATCTCTTCAGCAGGCGCTGCTTCTTCAGCGGGCGCTTCTTCAGCTGGTGCTTCCGCAGGTGCAGCGGCGGGCGCGCAACCGATCAACATAGCGGCAATCAAGAACATCGCCACAAACAACGCAATCGTTTTTTTCATTTCTTACTCCTTTTTTATATTTTTGGGAATTTCTTCCCTAAGTTTTGGTGCTATTACTTTTGGTACTTTGCAAAATTATTTATTCGATAAAGCGCCTCCTTTCGCCGACTCTATGGCTGTTTGATCATTGCCTGCATTTGGTAATTCGTAATGGTCCTCCATACCAGACCAACAGCCGAATCCAGTATTTTTATTGAATTGAGGGACATTGAGTCCAATATTTTTATCATTGTGATGTGCCACTTTAATTTCCCATATGGTCGTTTTCGTTTATAAAGAATGTTTTTTATCAAACTGACAATAACTTATATCTATCTACTACAATTTCAGCAATATCCTCAGCTACAAGTCCACTTTCCTTTAGATGGAATTCATAATTCCCAATTTTTCGAAAATTGTCACCCAAGCCACACATAATGTGCTTTGGAACATTTTCAAATCCTGATTTATATTCTGCGACCGCCGAACCAAGTCCGCCAATTATGTTATGTTCCTCGACTGTAACAATGAGTTTGTTTTCCTTAAAAACACTATTCAATATATTGGTATCAATGGGTTTGACTGTGTGCATATCGATTACTCGCGCAGAAATGCCCTTCTTCTCAAGTATGTCTGCTGCGCAGATTCCTTCCCATAAAACCGATCCCGTGGCAATAATGGCAACGTCTTTCCCGGGACGGTACTCAATTGCCTTGCCTATTTCGAAATCGAAATCTTGAGGATATAACAGTGGTGATCCTGGCGCTCCTGTTAAACGAATATGCACAGGCCCTTTATGGTCTGCGACAGCAATAACTGTCTTATAGATTTCATGGGCGTCAGCGGGACATATGACTGTGAAATTTGGAACTGCTCGCATAACAGCTAAGTCGTTCATTGCGAAATGTGTGTTTCCCAATGGGCCAAATCTGCACCCGGCTTCAATGCCTACAACTCTTGCATTGAGGTTCATATACCCGAGCATATTCTGTATCTGCTCAGCGCATCGCATAGGTGCAAAAGCCGCAATGGAAACTGCAAAAGGCATCAGTCCTTCTCTCGCCAGGCCTGCAGTAAAACCTATCATGTTCTGCTCGGCAATTCCCACATTAAAAAGGCGATCGGGAAATTCTTTCTCAAAATTTACCAATCTTGCGGTTGTTGTAAGGTCGGGGCTTACGACAACAACATCACTTCTCTCCCTTGCCAGAAGAACCAAGGATTCACCCAAGGAACTGCGATGTCCAAGTTTTGACCATTCTTTTAAAATGTCTAAAGATATCTTGCTCATTTTTCTTATCTACTCGCCTCTGCCCTGTTCAAGTCCACAATGGCTTGTTTGTACTGTTCTTCATTTATGGGAGCTGCGTGAAACGCAAGATTATTCTCCATAAAAGAGATGCCTTTCCCTTTAACAGTTTTTGTTAGTATTACTTTCGGGTTTTCCCCCTCCGATTTTTTCACTTCGCCAAGAGTTTGCAGCACTTCTTCAACGTCATTCCCATTGTCAATGTACGAAACGTCCCATCCGGCTGCTTTCCATAATGCGTCTAGGTTAATGGGCATCACTTCTGCCGTCATCCCTGACAGCTGAAAATCGTTGATATCGACGACCACGATCAGATTATCCAGTTTATATTTAGCAGCGTTAAATGCAGCTTCCCAAATAATCCCCTCATTACATTCCCCGTCACCAACAACACAAAAAACTTTATGCTTTTCATTCTTATACTTTGCCGCCATCGCCATACCACAGGCGATCGGCAATCCACTTCCGAGGCTTCCGGTTGAAACCTCGATTCCATAATGCATATTCATACTCGGATGTCCGCAAAGAATACTGTTATTTCCCTTAAATTGCGGAATCATTTCTTTTGGGATATAGCCAGATTCAATTAGGGCAGCATAATACGCCATACACGCATGCCCCTTACTCATAACGAATCGATCTCGTTCAGGCATATCTGGATTATTTGGATCATGATGCATAACACTAAAAAATAAAGTTGCGACAATATCCACACAGGATAAGGCAGGCCCGAAATGGGCGCCTTGGCTGCCTGCTGCGAATCCCATTTCAATACAGTCCCTTCGCATTAGTTCGGTTTTGTCTCTTATTTCTTCAATTAATTTGTTCTTTTCCATCTTCAACCAGTAATCTGTCAAAATATATTTATTAGTAAAATTTTGTTAATTAACATTATGTTCATCAATTTTGAGGAGATGTCCGCTATAAAGACCATCGATCAACTCACTCTCATAAATTGCTGCTGCAATAATCTTTTGCTCTTCAATGCCCGTTTCAAAACCCATTTCACAGAGCATATGAACCAGGTCCTCCGTGGCGAGATTTCCCGATGCACCGGGCGCAAAGGGGCACCCTCCCAAACCACCCAAAGTGGACTGGACTGTATGAATCCCACTCTCAATGGCTGCTAAAGTGTTTACCATACCCATATTTCGTGTGTCGTGGATATGTATTTGCAAAACAAGGTCAGGATACGCCTCATTGAGTGAAGCGATGGTTTCACGCACCTGAGCTGGATTAGCCACACCGATGGTGTCACATAAATTTACGGTTTTTATTCCCACATCAATATAAGGACGCAAAAAATCCACTGCTTCAGCGGGAGTTTTTTTGCCTTCAAACGGGCATCCGAAAGCTGTTGCCAAATCCAGGCAAATTTCCATTTGTGGCAACCCGTTCATTATTTTCCCAAGTTCCTCGAAGGATTCCTTGTGCGATCTTCTAATATTGGCTTGATTATGACTTTCGCTCAAAGAAACCACATAAGATATCTTTTTTAATCCTGTCTCCGCAGCCAAATTCGCTCCAAATAGATTGGGCACAAGCGCAGAAAAATCTGCCTGCGGATATTTTTCTAGGCAAATCTTGGCCAATTCCTGCGCGTCCTTCATCTGCGGGATCGCTTTTGGACTCACAAATGAAGTGATTTGGATGCTTTTTACACCTGCTTCAATAATTTTTTCAATAACAGATAACTTGGTTTCAAGAGGTATGTAATCGCATACACTTTGAAAACCATCACGTGGACCCACTTCACAAATTTCAATGAGCCTATTGTTCTTCAAAGCATTGTCCCCGTTTCTTTCAATCTTGAATGCCACTCAAATGCCATAAGCGGATTTTGCGGATGATGCCCTCCAAGTTGCTTAGAGATATGAAAATAATCAAATAACTTCTGTTTATATTTATCCGATGCGCAGGTTGAAATGATCGCCTCCGCCCGATTAAGGTCATCCATACCCCGAAGATCAACATATCCATTTTCAGTGATGACAATATCGATGTCATGTTCACAAATGTCTTGATGGGAAACCATGGGCACAATATTTGAAATAGCTCCGCCTTTACTCACTGATGGAATGAGTAAAACCGACAATCCTGCATTCTGGGCGAAATTTGCACCGCCGCCAATTCCATTTACAACGTTATTTCCCCCGATATGACTCGAGTTGACATTACCATAAATATCGATCTCTATACCTGTATTCAGCGCCATGACCCCCAACCTGCCTATGATCTCGCTGTTATTGATCATGTCCCCATTTCTAAGCACCAATTTTTCACGAAGATTAGCGATTTTCTTAAGCAGCTTGGCCGAGTTTTCGTTCATCGTGATACCGGCCGTGGAAATTCCTGTCGCTTTACCGCTCCCCAATAATTTTAGGATGTTTTCAGAAATTCCGCCGCAAAAAAATTGAAGATCGCTGAATTCGGATGTTTGCAAAAAATCCGCTATTGCTTCTGCAATATTTCCAAATCCCAATTGAATTGGCGGAAGCCTACCCCCGTTTTTGGTATGGTATTCGTGTTCCAAAAAGCTGAATAAGGTCTCAGCTATTTTTTTTGATTCGGACGTGTAGGCGGATGATTGTGGATCATTTTCAGACTTATCCGTCTCAACAATGAATTTAATTCTTGATGTATTAAACGGGATAAATGCCAACCCTATTCGATCTGTACAGCCTGTCAGTGGAATTGGTTTTGTAGCAGGTGGTGGTTCGGGGATGTATACGTCATGCAAACCATACAGCAGTTCAGGTTGCGCTGAATTTACTTCAACAATAATCTCGTCCGCTGCTTCTAAAAAGTATTTAGCCAGGCCTACTGATGTTGTTGGAATAAGTCCCTCTTCTGTGACAGCAAGCGCCTCAATAACGACCACGTCAATATTTCCAAAACTATGGCTGCGCAATAGACGCGGCATTTTGCACATTTGTTGTTCGACATATCTCACCCTATGCGAATTCACTTGAGAAGAAAGCGCTTTGTGGGCACACATAGGTACTCTTTCCGATATAACCTCCGAGCCTCCCAACAACTCGTCAAGCCATGGAACATTCGCGCCAGTGATCAGATTGATCGCAAGGTTTTGTCCTTTTTGTTTTTGTCTTACTAATTCCTCAGGTACTGCCTTGGGATACCCCGCCATTGCATACCCGCTCATTGCAACCGTCATACCATTCATGATCACCTCAGAAGCAATTACCGCTGAAGTCATTCGGGTACTGAGGGATGGGGAAATCCTATCGATCATTTTTGGTTGTCTTTTTAATTTATGCTCATTTTTTTGGTACAAATCCAGCAAAAAGTTCGTCATTCGTTGGTTCCCTGTTGGGAATTTCGCGAATCACCCATGTGTTGTTAAGGTAATGTTTTAATGTGATATTCTCTGAAGCGATATTTCCGCCCCAGGTTCCGCACCCAAGTGAACTTGTGAAAGGCATACCGCTTATCCAGTTACCTGTGTTTGTGTACGATTGGGGTTGGTTGACGACAACCCGGGTCGTGTAAGTTCCAAGCGCCAATTGCTCTATTGCCTTAGGATCTTTTGAAAATATTCCACATGAATGACCCGCACCGGAATACTCATGGTTGGAGTTTATGATTCTCACTGCATCATCAAAACCATTATTTTTATAGACAGTAGTGACGAGGCACATTTTTTCACCGGCAAATGGCGTGGCCGAGCCAGTCTGTTCTTCTTCGACCAACATCATACAGGTTCCAGGGGGAATTGATATTCCTGCTATCTTGGCAATATTCTCAACCGGCGAAGCGACGATATCCCTGTTAAGAACCAGGTCATTTGGCCAATTTGGCCAAATCGCCTGTCTTATCTTGATTTTTTCCTCAGGTGTCGCCAGATATGCTCCAACACTTTGTAGTTCTGCAAGCATATCAGCATAAATGGATGACTCAATCACCAAGCTGTTATCACAGGAACAACCGGCGGCTAAATCAAAAGTCTTGCTCATTTTGATTTTCGTTGCTGCATCTTTGAGGTCCGCGCTTTTATCAACCATTATGATAGCGTTGCCAGCCCCAACACCAAACGCAGGCGTACCGGAGCTATAAGCAGCCAGTACCATCGGATGTCCCCCTGTTGCCATCACCAGATCACTTTGTTTCATTAATTCTTTTGTCTTCTCGATCGATGGCTCTTCAATGCAGATGAACAAATCTTCTGGCACATCGTAGCGTTTCATGATGTTGCGTAATATTCCACAAATCTTGGCGGTTGTCTTTTTTGCTCTTGGGTGAGGTGAGAAAATTATCGCGTCCCGCGCCTTTACCACGTTTATTGCCTGAACAATAGGATGCATTTCACCTTGTGTGCCTGGAACAAGCGATCCTATAACACCAACTGGTTTGGCAATGCGGATGAGGCCTTTTTCAGGAATTTCTTCGACAATTCCTACCGTTCGCTCATTCTTGACATCGTAATAAATTCCACGGCACTTGCTAATGGTCTTGAGTATTTTTGATTGAATATCCCCCATGTGGCATTCGTTATAAGAAAATTCAGCAAGTTCTTCTACGAGTTTTTCGTTG
>Ga0194126_10008202_pt1 | contig 14283 bp, 10 predicted proteins | sample TA2KigC150mmetaG_FD_148641 | JGI IMG/M metagenome (GOLD analysis project Ga0194126, IMG submission 148641) | Freshwater microbial communities from Lake Tanganyika, Tanzania - TA2015035 Kigoma Deep Cast 150m | ecosystem: Environmental > Aquatic > Freshwater > Lake | place: Tanzania: Lake... | reverse complement strand
GCTCCCTCTCCCCAACGAAGAGCGGGCGTCTCGCCCGCTGCCTCGCGGCCAAGATGGCCGCGCTCCCTCTCCCCAACGGAGAGCGGGCGTCTCGCCCGCTGCCCCGCGGCCAAGATGGCCGCGCTCCCTCTCCCCAACGAAGAGCGGGCGTCTCGCCCGCTGCCTCGCGGCCAAGATGGCCGCGCTCCCTCTCCCCAACGGAGAGCGGGCGTCTCGCCCGCTGCCCCGCGGCCAAGATGGCCGCGCTCCGTCCAGCGCTACAGCTCGATCTGCTGTTCCTGGGCGACTTTTCGCACGAAATCCTCGACCGAATCGACGAGGCGGTCCGCCACCGTACGGGCGTACTTGAGGAGCAGAACGAGTTTGTCAGGATCTAACTCCAATTCGTAGGCGTGGACGAACACGTGCCGGAACGCCTTGAGCTCCTGGAGAGGCAGCATCAACGCCAAAGGGATCAGGGCCGGGCGAACGCCTTCAATCCTGATCGCCAGCCGGTTCAACAATGCGCTGTGCCGACCCTGCTCGTCGTCGAAGTTGTTCTCGAAGACCTTCGCCACGCGCAGGCCCATTTGTTCGAAGGCGTTGCAGCCGGCAGAGGTGATGCGCGCAACCCTCATAAGCCACTTCCTCCCGGCGATCAAACCGCGCCAGCGCCTTGCGGAAGGCATCCAAGGCCACGCGACAGTCGTCGAGCATTTCCTCCCGGAGCGTCAGCAGGGCTAGGCGATCCATAGCTCTCCCTCCCGCAAGATCTTCCGGCGAAACCGGCACCGATCGAGCATCACCAGGTCGACGCGCCGGCCCAACCGGTCCATCAACTCCCACATCAAACGGTTCGTTTCCCACTGGGTCGGCGCTTGGGGCAACGCCAGGTCCACATCGGATTGGGGGTTGAATTGGCCGGGCCGGGTCAACGATCCAAACACGATCACCCTGCAGCCGGGAATCAGCTCGGCTAAGGCCGTGCGCAAACGCTCCCTCACCTCCGCATATAACTCGAGCCGGCGTTGTCGGCGCGCTGCGTCTCGCTGCTGAAGTAGAGTCATCGTCGTGGCGCCAAACGTCGCTCGCACCGTCCAGCCGGGCAAGGCGAATCTCGGCCTCCACCCGAGAGTCTCGGGCGGGCCACGGCCACGCACTGCACAAGTGGAAGAACGCCTGGGTCACGCTCCGCTAGCAGGCGTGGTTCATGCCGCGACCTTCCGAAAGCTTTGGGAGTTTCATCGGGCGTCTCGGCCCGGGACGCTTTTTGGGATTGTTCGAGAACTAGGCTCACCGCAGATTGGCGGGCGTGAAAGCACTCAGTTTGGTTATCGCGGCGGCGTTCGCTTCGACCACCGTTCTGCTCGATCCCACGATCTTGACCCAAGCGGCCGAGCCGACCGCGGCGCTGCCGCTGGCTGGGTCGTGGCGTTTCGCCCTAGACCGGGAAGATCGCGGCGGGGACGAACGTTGGTGGACGCGCCGGTTCGAGGGCGCCGTCTGGCTGCCCGGCACGCTGCCCGCTCAAGGCATCGGCGACGAGGTGACGCCGGCCACGGCATGGACGGGCGGGATTGTGGACCGGTCGTGGTTTACCGCGCCTGAATGGGCGCCCTACCGAGCGCCGGGCAATGTCAAGGTGCCCTTCTGGCTGCAGCCGGAGCGTCACTATGTGGGGGCTGCTTGGTACCAGCGCGAGATCGAGATTCCGGAGTTGTGGGCGGGCCAGCGGGTGGTGCTCTCGCTCGAGCGGCCCCACTGGGAGACGCGAGTGTGGGTGGACGACCGGTTGGTGGGCACCAACCGCAGCCTGGGCACGCCGCACGATTACGACCTCGGCCGGTTATCGTCCGGCCCACACACGCTCACGATTCGCGTCGACAACCGGCTGGTGGTGGACGTGGGACACGACTCGCACAGCGTCTCGGACCATACGCAGGGCAATTGGAATGGCATCGTGGGCCGCATCGAACTGCGCGCCACGCCTCCCGTTTGGGTTGACGATCTGCAGGTTTACCCCCGCGTGGCGACCCAGTCGATCGAGGTGAAAGGGCGCCTGGGCAACGTTACGGGCCAACCGGGTCGCGGCACGTTAGTCCTGCGCGTGGAGGAAGAGGCGGGTCAGGGGGGCGGGGCGGTGGCGGGCCGGAGCTTGGGGGTAAGCTGGGAGGTTGAAGGGGGTGTGTTCGCGACGGAGCTATCGCTAGGAGCGAGCGTGCGGCTGTGGGACGAGTTCGATCCTGTGCGATACCGTTTGTCGGCGAGCCTGGATGCGGGCGGAGCCGTGCGGCGCGGGGTGGCGCGGGCAGTTACGTTCGGGCTGCGGGAGTTTACCGCTCGAGGCACGCAGTTTCTGCTCAACGGCCGCAAGACGTACGTCCGCGGCACGCTCGACTGCTGCATTTATCCGAAGACGGGGCATCCGCCGACCGAGGTGGCCGAGTGGAAACGGGTTATTGGCGTTGCCCGAGCGCACGGCCTGAACAACCTTCGCTTCCACTCGTGGTGCCCGCCCGAGGCGGCCTTTCTCGCCGCAGACGAGTTGGGTTTCTTCCTGCACGTCGAGTGTTCGTCCTGGGCGAATTCGTCCACCACGCTCGGGGACGGCAAGCCGGTAGACGCTTGGTTGTACGAGGAGACGGAACGTGTGCTCAGGTACTACGGCAATCACCCGTCGTTCGTGCTGATGGCTTATGGCAATGAACCCGGCGGGCCGCGGCACCGCGAGTTCCTGGCGCGTTGGGTCGAGGACTGTAAGGCCAAGGATCCGCGCCGGCTCTACACCAGCGGGGCGGGTTGGCCGCAACTGCCGGAGAACCAGTGGCACTCGGCGCCCGACCCGCGCGTCCAAGCTTGGGGCGGCGGCCTGGGCTCGCGCATCAACGCGCGTCCGCCCGAGACCGTCACGGATTACCGCGCCTACATCGAGCAACGCGCCGTGCCGGTCATCAGCCACGAGATTGGCCAGTGGTGCGTCTACCCGAGCTTCGACGAGATGGAGAAGTACACCGGTTACCTCAAGCCGCGGAACTTCGAGATCTTCCGCGAGCTACTTGCGAAGCAGGGGATGCTCGACCAGGCGCGCGCGTTTCTGCTGGCGTCGGGCAAGCTTCAGACCCTCTGCTACAAGGAAGACATCGAGTCGGCCCTGCGCACGGCGGGCATGGGCGGCTTTCAACTGCTCGATCTCCACGACTTTCCCGGTCAAGGGACGGCCCTGATCGGCGTGCTCGATCCGTTCTGGGAACCCAAAGGGTACGTGACCGCCGCCGAGTTCAGCCGGTTCTGCGACGCGACGGTGCCGCTCGCCCGCCTGGCCCAACGCGTCTTTACGACGGACGAAACCCTCGAAGCCCAGCTCGAGGTTGCCCATTTCGGACCCGAACCGCTGCGGCAGGTGGCCCTTGCCTGGCGACTCGAGGCCGACCACGGCGCGGTGGTTGCACGGGGCGATCTCCCGCGGCAAACGATACCGGTCGACAACGGCATCGCGTTGGGCTCGGTGCGCGCCGGACTGGGTTCGCTGGCGGCGCCGGCGCGCTACCGCTTGGTGGCCGCCCTCGAGACCGAGGGCGGTCGCGCGCGAGAGAACGACTGGGACATTTGGGTCTACCCGGCGCAGGTCGAGACGGCCGTTCCGCCCGGTGTGCAAGTCGTCCACGGCTTGACCGACGAGACCGTCGCCGCTCTCGAGCAAGGCGCGCGCGCGCTTCTCTTGATTCCCCCGAGTCGAGTGCGGCCGGACCCGAAACTGGGCAAAGTGGCGCTGGGTTTCTCGAGCATCTTTTGGAACACGGCTTGGACCCGGCGCCAGCCGCCGCACACGCTCGGGATCCTCTGCGACCCCGGGCATCCGCTGTTCGCGCAGTTCCCGACCGAGTTCCATAGCAACTGGCAGTGGTGGTACCTGGTCAGCCGGGCCGGGGCGATGATCCTGGATGACCTGCCCCAGGCGCTGCGCCCGACGGTGCAAGTAGTGGACGATTGGTTCACCGCGCGCCGGTTGGGTTTGGTGTTCGAGGCGAAGGTGGGTCGAGGCAAGCTGCTGGTTTGCAGTATCGACCTCGAGAACGACCTCGGGACCAACGTGGTCGTGCGGCAATTTCGGCGCAGTCTGCTCGATTACGTGGCCAGCGACCGGTTTGAACCGGCAGTCGCCCTCGAACCGGCCCAGGTGCGGAGCCTCATGGCGCCCCCCAGTCCGATCGAGAAGTTGGGCGTGCGCGTCCGGGCTAGCAGCGCGCACCCGGGGCACGAGGCGGCTTTAGCGGTCGATGGCAACCCGGCCACGCTGTGGCACACGGCCTGGGAGGATCCCAAGCCGACGTTTCCGCATGAACTGGTGCTCGAGTTTGGCCAACCCGCTCGGCTCGCTGGTATCGCGCTCTTACCGCGCCAAGACGGCAATCGCAACGGCTGGATCAAGGAGTACGCCGTCTATCAGAGCGCCGACGGTCAGAGCTGGGGCTCGCCGATCGCGCAAGGCACCTGCCCCAACGACGGCCGGCTGCATCCAGTGACGTTCGTCTCGCCCACTCAGGCCAAGTACCTTCGGTTGGTCGCGTTGAGCGGGTACGCCAACGGACCGTGGGCGTCTCTGGCCGAACTCGAGCCGCTGATTGCCACGCCATGAAAGCCTTGGAATTCAGGATTGTGAGGGAGTTGCGCGGCGCAACGGTGTGGCGCCGGTTGGTCGCGCAGGTTTCGAACCTGCGCTACACCTTCCGGCGCACGAACATAGGCAAGATTGGCGGGCTAGGTTTTTTCATCTTGGTGTGGGTGGCCGGTCAAGCCGGTTTGGCTGCGGAGTTGGGGCGGCATACCCTCGATGCCCTGGAAGCCCCTAGCGTTGCGATGGGTCGTCCGGCTCCTAATCCTGGTGGCTTCCTGCGCTTGGCTGCGGCGGAAGTTCCGTCTCCTGACGCTGCCCAACCGGTAGCTCAACCGGACTGGGTCTGGTTCGAGGCCGAGCCGGCCGGCGGGGAGGACGACGATGCCCTCTCGGCTGGGCGGATGCTCTGGGTGGGTCCGGGTGGGTCGATCCAGAAGACCGTGGTTGTGCCTGCGCCTGGAACGTACCAGCTCTGGGTGCGGAAGTTTTGGAACCCGCAGGCGATTCGGTGGCGTGTGGGCGGTGGGGAATCGTGGCAAGAATCGCGCTCACAATCCCTGACCGACCTGGTGATCCTGGGCAACGAAGCGGGTCGGCGGGTGGGGTGGTTCCATGCGGGGAGCGTCCAGATCGAGGGTGGGGCGCAGGCGTTTCGGCTCGAGGTATTGGCCGGGGACGGCAACACGACGGCCTACGATTGTTTCCTGCTGACGCCTGGGCCCTTTATGCCTCGAGGCAAACTCAAGCCTGGGGAGAAGCTGACGATTGCGCAGCCGGGCTGGTTCGCGTTTCAGCCGGAGGCAGATCCCTTTACGGAGAGCCCGATCGACTTGCGTTATCTGAACGAGCGCGAGGCTGGCGCCCAGGGATACATCCGTGTCCAGGGCGAGTCCTTCGTGCACGAGCGGACGGGTGTGCCGGTGCGGTTTTGGGCGGTGAACGCTGGGATGGGGGTGGTGCGGTTCGAGCGGAGCGAGGTGGACCGGTACGCTCGCGGGTTAGCCAAGCGGGGCGTGAACCTGGTGCGGGTGCACGGCCCGATCTATCGGGGCAGCGGGCGGGGTTTTGGCGAGATCGACACGAACCTTGTGGATCGATTGCACGAGTTCGTCTGGGCATTGAAACGGGAGGGGATCTACACCGGTTTGAGCATCTACTTCCCGCTCTGGGTGCGGCTCGACTCGAGCCAGCCGCAGTTTGCTGGGTACACGGGTCAACACCCCTTTGCGCTGCTGTATTTCCACGCGGAATTCCAGCGGCGTTATCGGGAGTGGTGGCGTTACCTCTTGACGACGCGTAACCCGCACACGGGCTTGGCCCTGAAAGACGATCCGGCGGTCGCCTTCGCGGAGATGGTCAACGAAGACTCGACGTTGTTTTGGACCTTCGATCCGCACAAAGGCGCCCAGGGCAACCTGCCTGAGGCGCAACGCGCGCTGCTCGAGCGGCAGTTTGGCGATTGGCTGCGGGCCCGGTACCCCGACCAGACGTTGGCCCAGATCCAGACCGCAGCCTGGGGCGGCACCGGTTCGGTCCAGGACGACTTCGCTGCCGGTCGGGTTGGCTTCCGCAGTCTTTGGGACATGTTCAACCAGCGGACGAGGCGCGATCAGGACACGGCTCGGTTCCTGACGGAGTTGATGCAGCGCTTTTACCGGGAGACCTACGCGTATCTGAAGGAGGAGCTGGGGTATCGGGGTCTCGTCTATGGCTCGAATTGGAAGACGGCATCCGATCGGTACCTGGGCCCGTTGGACAAGTACGCTAACCTGGCGGGCGATTTCTATGATCGGCACGGGTACTTCGGCGGAATCCACACCGGCCCCAACGCAGCCTGGAACCTCGAGGTGGGCCAAACCTACGACGACCGGTCGGCCCTCGACTTCCGCGCCGCCGACGGCACGGGCGTGGACTTCGAGAATCCCCTCTTCGACCTGAGTTACCAAGGCCGGCCCTCGACGATCAGCGAGGTGAACTGGCCGCTTCCCAACCGCTACCGGGCGGACATGATTTTGGTGGGTGCGGCGTACGGGTCGTTGCAGGGCAGCGACGCCCTGGTCTGGTTCGCCGCGGGGTCGCCGGCCTGGGACGGGTTACCGGGCAAGTTCGCACTGCAAACGCCCGTAGTGCTGGGCCAATTCCCCGCGGCTGCCGTGCTTTACCGTCAAGGGTTGGTGCGCCCGGGGCCTGTGGTGGTGGACCTCGGGTTGGCGGTGGCCGATCTCTATGCCCTGAAAGGCGCGCCGCTGCCTGGGCTACAGAACCTGGATGCCTTGCGCGCTCGGGATTTGCCGGTCGGCGGCACGGCCCCGCAGGCGAGCGGTATCGATCCTTTGGCGTTTCTGGTGGGGCGGTGCAACGCGTCTTTTGTCGAGTCCGGTGCAGCCCAATCGCGGCTGGTGGATCTGGCGCCTTACATCGATCGCGATGCCAGGCGGGTCACCAGTCACACAGGTGAACTCGAGTGGCACTGGGGGGTTGGAAAAGTGATCGTCAACGCGCCGGGCGCCCAGGGGGCAACCGGTTTTTTGCGTGCGGCTGAGCGGATCGAGTTAGCGGATGTGGCGATCGAGTCGTCGTTGGATTACGGGGCGATGCTCTTGGTGGCGCTGGACGGTCAACCGATCCGGCGCTCGGCCAAGCTGCTACTGCAGGTGGCCAGCGAAGAGCAGCCCTACCAGTGGGCGACCGAACCCGCGGCGGGGCGCCGCACGATCGCCCACCGGGGGTCGCCCCCAGTGATGGTGCGGGAGCTGGCCGGGCGGGTCTTACTGAAGCGGCCCGACGCCGACTCACTCACCGTGACGCCGTTGGATGCCAACGGCTATCGACAAGGGCGGCGTTGGCGCGGCGCCGGGGAACTGACGCTTGAGCCCGACACGCTTTACTACTTGTTCGAGAAATAGACCGCCGCGGCGCGGTTTGCTCCGGGGCGGTTTGGGCGCAATGAACCGCTCGTGTGTTTGGGGTGGCTGTCGCGGGCAAGATGCCCGCGCTCCGTTGGGGAGGCTAGGGCTTCGCGAGCTCAGCGGCGACCTGGCTGCGGGCGACTTCGAGGAGCACGCGGGCGTAGAAACCGTTGTGCACGCCGTAACTGGCGTCGTGTTCGACCAGATAGAGGTTGAGGCGAGCCTGCTTGATGGCATCGGGGACAGCCGCTTGCTCGGCGGTGGTGGGACCGCGAAGGGTGGGGTCGCCGGTCGGGTTCGAGAGTTGGCCTGGGTTGGTGTATTCCCAGGCGAGGACGCCGTACGCGGCCAGGGAAGCTGGGGCCTTGGTGGTGGCCCATTGGTCGAGGAGGTTTTTGACCTGTTGTAAGGTGGTCTTGATCGTTGTCTGGGTTCGGGTCTGCCAGTTCCGGGCGCGTGAGACGGTGCTGTGGCAAGCGACGGTGGGGTCGGTCGAGACGCAGCCCTGGTAGCGGACCTCGAAGGCGTGGCCGGTGTATTTGGGGTTGGCGGCGGTTACGGGGTCGGGCGTATGGGGGTGGGTGTGGCAATGGGCGCACTGTTTCTGGATAGCGCCGCCGTGGGAGGCGAGGAAGGGTTGACCGAGGTCGTGGCCGCCCTGTCCGATCAAGAGGTTGTACTGGGGCGAATGATGCGGCGGGCGGCTGGTGTCTTGCCATCGTGCGCCCCGCATATTGTGGCATTGGCCACAGATTTGGATGCCCGGTTGATGTTGAGCGGCGAACGAGGTGGCGCTCGAGGTGCTGTAGGAGAAGTTCTCGGTCGAGAAGGTGGGGTAACGCAACTGGGCGGGGTGAGGCGTTGGGCCGTGCGACGCGTGACAGGTGGAACAGCCGATCCCGAAGTAGGCGGCGTCCTCGCGGCTGGGCAAGGGTGCAGCGGGGTGGTCAAGGCGCTGTTCGAGGGAATGCCGGACGGCGCCCGAATGACAGGCCCCGCAGGCCAACATGCGCGATTCGCCCGTCTGCAGGATCGACGCGGCCACGCCGGCCTCGACGTGGGCGTGTTTGGAGCTTTGCCACTCGTCGAAGGTGGGGTGATGAAAGCCGTTATGGCAGCCGCCGCAGACCTCGGAGGCGATGGTCACGGTCGGCCGGAGGGCTGGGTCTTCCACATTGGCCACGTGGCTGCCGCCCGGGCCGTGGCAATTCTCGCACTGGACACCGGCGAGGTGCGGCGTGGCGGCGGCGGTCTTGAAGCCGAGTGGCGTGCCGTACCCGACGGTATGGCAGGGGAGGCAGGTGGCGTTGGCGCTTTGGCCGATGGTGGCGAGGGTGTCGAGAGCGGCGGCGTGCTTGGAGAGTTGCCAGGTTGCGTGGGTGGCGCTGTGGCAATCCAGGCAAACCTGGGCGCCCACGTAGTTGAGCGTGCCGCCCAGCGGGGTCGGGGTGCCGCTGAGGACCTGGAAGAACCCGATGTCGGCGGTGGCGGGGACGGTGAGTTCGGATTGGAAGGTTGGGGAGGCCAGGTTCTGCCAGGGGCCGGCGGCCAGGGTCGAGCCTTGGACCTGGAAGGGTCCCTGCAACCCGAACCAACGCAGCGTCACGCGGTCGTTCGTCCGAACCAGGTCGGTGATGACCGGTTGCAGGCCGAGGCCGCCCGGGAGCGGGCGCGGCGGTTTGGCCATGGCCGGTGCGTCTTGGCCGTAGAGGGTGGCACAGAGGAGCAGGACCGCCGGGAGGGGTGTGAGGCGGCGCTGGGGAGGTGGCGAGGCGAGGTTGGCGACCGCGGCTAAAGGTGGCAGGGGATTCATGGTTTGGCCCTCGGGATATAGCGGGATCATGGGTGGCTACCGGCGTCTGGGTCGGCTCAGAATCGGTACTGCATGCTCGAGTAGACCATGTGCGCGTCGTAATCGCGATATCCGCCGGCGGTGGTATCCGCGCTCGTGAAGAAGCCGTAGCGGAGGGATAGGCGCATGTGTTTAGTCATGCGACGGGTGATGCCGGCGGTGATGCCGTGTTCCTCGAGGCTGGCGTTATAGGGGACGCCGAAGGCCGAGTTGTCGGCGTAGTTGTCGGCGCGGTAATAGAAGTACTGGGCTTCGAGGTCGGTCCGGTTATCGAGGACGAAGCCGGCCGTGGCGGTGGCAGTCCAGTAATCGTTTTCGGAGCGCTGGACTGCGGCGAGGATTTCGTCGACCGGCGTGTCGGTTTGGTCCATGACGTAGTTGACGGTGCCCTGGAGGTAGAGTCGGCTCCACGGGATCCAACTGGCGCTGCCGCTGAGGATGTGGCTGGTCAACTCGGCGGATTGGAGTTGGGCGAGTTGGTCGGGTTGGGTGTCAATGGTCGAGCGCTGGAAATCGTAACGGGCCACCAGGCTCAAGGCGGAGAGCGGCCGCCACGACACGCGGAAGTTGACGTCGTCGGTGGTGTACTCGTGGGCTTGGAGGAAGGCGGGGTAGCGGTTGAGGCTGGCGGGGACGTTGGCGGTGGTATCGAGGCGATGCTCGAAGTCGTTCTCGCGGAGCTTATGGTAATACTCGCTGGCGAAGTTCAGGCGGCGCACGGGGTACCAGCGGGCGCCGGCCGAGTATTTCTGGGCGAACTGGCGGTCGTCGGTACTGCGGCGCAGGGCGTTGGACCTGAGGGAGGCGTTGTTCGAGGTTTCCTCGAGGTCGCCGCTGCCTTGGAGCCAATGCCCGCGTGTGTAGAGCACCACATTGGTCACGCCGGTGTAACGGACTTCGAGGTTCTCGGAGACGCGCAGCAGGCCGCGTTCGTTGAAGGCGTCGTAGAGGAAAGGGGTAAAGGGCGCGGCGGGGAGGCTGACCTGGGACAGGCCTTCGAGGTCTTGTTTCTCGATGCGGACCGAGGGGATGACGGCCAGGGGAGTCCACGGCAGCCACATCAGGTTCAGGTTGATCAGGTGCTGGCGCAACTGCGAGCCGCCGCTCAACTGCTCGAAGGTGTTGGCGTTGGGGAGCCGTTGCGCGAGGTCCGGATCGTACCCCGTTCCATAGACGCGGTAGCCGCCCAGGTCGGTGTCCAGGTCGGTGAAAGCGTAGCCCAAGGTGAGGAGGGTCTTGTCATTGAAACGGGTCTCACTGGAGGCGTGGACGTTGAAAAGGTCCGTGTCGATGGTCTCGCGCTGGGTGACACGGGCGTCGCTGGGTTCGCCCGGGTTTTGGCGGAGGTACCGGCCGTTGTCGATCGAGCTGTTTTCATAACGCAGGCCGACGCCGAGGTCGGTCTTGCCGATGCGATGCTTGACGTCGCCGGTGAAGATGTGGCGGTCTTCGTCGAGGTCGAGGAAGCTGGGGACGATGCCGCGAGCGGCGCCGGCTTGGGTCGAGAGCCCCCAACTGGTCGAGTCCTTGAGGCCGTCGCGGAACTCGTGCCGGTAACCGAAGCTGACGCGGGGCACCTTGGGCAGGGTCAACCCGCCCTCGAACCACACGGCGCCGCGGTCCAGGGAAAACTCCTGGTCATAGGGCGAATACCAGGCGCCGGTCAGCGGGAAGAAGCCGCCATGACCGTCATACCATGTACGGTACTCGCGGTAACCCGCCCGCAGGAAGCCGATGTCGGGGTGGACGAGTTCGAGCTTAATCGAGTAGTCGTGATGGTCGAAGAGGCCGCGGCCATCGGCGGTGAACAGGCCTTGCCGGCCGATGTCTTGCTCGAAGTGGAATTCGTCGACGCCGCCGAAGGCTTCGCCGGGGCGCTGGAGACGTTGCTGGGCGGCGGCTTGGTTGCCGTGGGTGAAGAGCCCGCCGGCGGAGACGGTGAACCAGTTGCGGTAATCGAGCTCTTCGAGCGGGTCGAAGGCGTCGCTGGCCTCGGTGTCGGTGGCCGGTTCTTCGGCGGGTTCGGCGGGTTCGGCGGGCTCGGACGGTTCCTCCGCGGGCCAGGCGGTGCCGCTGGCCACGCAACCGCAGAGCAGCGCTAGGCCGAGGCGCGTGTAGCCGTGATGTCGGATCGTACGTCGCGTTGGTTTTTTCACGGGACCTCCTCTGCGGTTCAGTAACGTAGGGATGAATTGACCATCGAGCCGTGGACGGCCTCGTGGCAACCGGCGGTCCAGCAGGTGCCTCGCCCCAGGAGCAGGGTGTGGTCCTGACCGCCGATGCGCACGCCGGCCGGGGTGCGTTCTTGGAAGTGGCACTTGAGGCACAAGTTGGCGTTGCGGGCGGTGAGGAGACGGGGGTTCACCGAGCCGTGCGGGTCGTGACAAGTGGTGCAGCCTTCGCGCATGGCCTCGTGTTCGAAGACATGAGGGCCACGTTGTGCCGGGTGACACTTGAGGCAGGCCTCGTTTTGGGCCAGGGTCGAGAGGCCGGCGGTGGGCAAAGCGGGTCCTTTGTGCGGGTTGTGGCAGTCGCCGCAAGTGAGTCGGTTTGGCCCGAGGGGATGATGCGAGCGTTGGGCGAACTTGCCGCGCAGGTCCAAGTGGCACTGGAGGCACAGCTCGGGCGACTTCTTCGGGTTCAGGATGTTGAGTTTACCGCCGCCGACCTCGGAATGAACGCTGCCGGGGCCGTGGCAGGATTCGCAACCCATCTCGAGGGCATGGTCGCCGAGGGCCTGGAGGTTGGCATGAGTGGCACTGGGGAAGTCGCGGGTGATGTTGTCGTGGCAGTCCTCGCACGTTTTGGATCCCACGTAGGTGGCGCCGGGGATCTGGGGCGGGACCAACACCGTGCGGGTGACCGTGGCGCAGGACAGCACGCCGGCCGCCACCAGCGCTGCGCCCAGCCAGAGCCAGGGCCGGCGCTGCGCGGCACGAGGGGTTGCGTCGCTCAGAGGAGTTTGCATAGATGACGTTCGGGTTGGACTGGCTTCAACCGGCGCCGGCGGTGCCCCTCGAGGGGCGCTGCGTCCGGCGCCAACCCTGGCTGGCGGCGTGCCGTTGCACCCAGGCACGATTGGCTGGTGGGTGGTGAACCATGCTAACCGGTGTCAGCTTCAGAAAACGCACCCGGCACCGACCACACGGCATTTGCTCAATGCTCACCATCTATTGACTTGATGACAGCAATCCTCTCGCCAGGCAATCCCGATTCGCGGCGCCGGCGATCGTGGCGATTGAGGCTTCCCAGACCGCGGTCGAGCGGGTTTACTTCGCGCAAATGAATTCCGGTTCTATGCATGCCACCTCTGATTCGATTTCGCGTCGTTCGTTCGTCGGTTACAGTCTGGCGTTGGGGGCCGCCGCGGCTCTGCCGGCGGGTCGCGCGGGCGAGAGCGCCGTTCGCGCCACCGGCAGTGCCCTTGTCCTGCCGCCGGCCGGCAAGCGGATTTTGCTCTCCTGCAAGCTGGGGATGATCGCCTCGGAATCGGGCGGGAAGCGGTTGAGTCTGGCCGAGCGCTTGCGCCTGGCTGCTGCTGCAGGGTTTGACGGCGTGGATTTCGATGAAGCGGGCGGGTACACGCCGGAGCAGGCGCGCGAGGCGGTGCAGGCTTCGGGTGTGTTTGTGCATAACGCGATCAATCACGCCCACTGGGAGGTGCGCCTGACGGATTCGCAACCCGAGACGCGCGCTCGTGCGCGGGCGAATCTGGCGCATTGCGTGCGCGTGTCGCACGCGGCGGGTGGCAGCGGGGTGCTGATTGTGGTGGGCAAGGCCGACGACGGCCCCGGTGACGTCCTCGAGGAGCGGTGTCGGGCCGAGATCCGGCAGGTACTGCCGCTGGCTGGGGCCCTGGGCCAGCAGATCCTGATCGAGAACGTCTGGAATCGCATGATGTACGACCACGATCGGGGGCCGGAGCAAGGGCCGGAGCGGTTCGTGAAGTTCGTCGACAGCTTCGACAGCCCGTGGGTGGGGATGTACTACGACGTCGGGAACCACTGGAAGTACGGCCAACCGGCGGCGTGGATTCGCGCCTTCGGCCGGCGTTGCGTGAAGCTGGATGTCAAAGGCTTCAGCCGCGCCCGCAACAAATTCGTGGACATCACGAGCGCCGAGGACGATCTGCCATGGGGACAGGTGCGCGCGGCCTTGGCGGAGATTGGGTTTGTCGGTTGGGCCACCGCGGAGGTGGACGGAGGCGATCTCGCGCGCTTGACCACCGTGCGACAGCAGATGCAGCGAGCTCTGGAAGGCTAGTTGGGGAGATTTAGGATTTAGGATTCTGGCTATGCAGTTGACTCTTGTGATTTTTGGTAGCATTGTTGCCGTGTGCAAGAGTATCCGCAAACAATTATGGTTCTTCGACGATTTCAGTGGAATTGGCATGGGAGGTCGGGTGAACTAACCGGCCAATATGGCGACACCGGAAGAAACATTTCATCAATTGCTGGGACTGGGCGAGAGCTGGCGAGTGATCCGCACGGACTTTGAGACGGAAAAGAACACGTTTGTGATCTGCGTGGAAGAAACACCCAAGCTCTGGGATGAGGAAAGCACCCAATGCGGGCAACGCGTTACGTGCTACGACCATGTGGAGCCGATGAGCTGGAGGCATCTCAACGTGTTCAACAAGGAGTGTGGGCCGTACCATGGCTCGCCGAAGCTTGTGCAGCCAATTCCAGGCTGTGTGATAGCTGCCTAATCCGAGCACTCTCTGTAAGCCCAGGGCGTTCCCTCCCGACTTTTGATTGGTGACATACCACACATAGCCTCAAACCAAAGTCGTAGCGGCTCATTCGCTGCCCCCATCCGCAGCGCCAGGAACTGGAAGGGGCGGCGAGGCTGGCGAACATCGAAGCGTTGGCGCGTTTCAACGCGGCGCAGATCCAGGCGGAGGGACCAAGCCAGTTCTACTTCGACCC
>Ga0194126_10008195_pt1 | contig 14289 bp, 8 predicted proteins | sample TA2KigC150mmetaG_FD_148641 | JGI IMG/M metagenome (GOLD analysis project Ga0194126, IMG submission 148641) | Freshwater microbial communities from Lake Tanganyika, Tanzania - TA2015035 Kigoma Deep Cast 150m | ecosystem: Environmental > Aquatic > Freshwater > Lake | place: Tanzania: Lake... | reverse complement strand
CCCTCGTAGAGCCCGCCGAGCTCCGTCTCGCGGCGCCGCAGCCGCCGGGCGATGGCCATGCAGCAGTACGCCATCACGTAGCAGGACGCCGTGAAGAAGGCGAGCACGAAACCGACGAACATCGGGTCGTTGTAGCGCGCAGGCTGGACGAGCGCGACGTGCGGCAGCCACTCGAGGTACTCGAGCACGGCCACCGCCCCCACCAGCGCAGGCGCCACAGCCACGTACAGGAAGCCGCGGCGGTGAGGCAGCAGCAGCGAAGCGATGGTGATGTGGAAGAGGAAGAACAGGATGGCCGGGCTTTCGGCGCCTCCCGACATCGCGATGAGCCCTGACATGCTGAGCCAGTCGAGGCCGATCTGCAGCCGCGCGAACGACTCGAACTTGGCCGGGTCGATAGGACCGGCCCGACGCAGCCACGTCAGGATCCAGAGCAGAGCGCCGTTGTAGGCGAGGACGGCCACGCCCATGCCGTACATGGGCCCGGCAGGCAGCGGCAGGCGCAGCAGCACCGTCCCGAGCAGCGTCGCCACGAGGACCGCACCACCGGCAAGCCATCGCAGTGAGATCAGCCACCCGAGGCTGTTGACGAGCTCCTGCTCCACCACCGACGGCCGGCGGAAGCGGACGGGGGTCGGCGCCTGGTGCCTCGCGTCGGGGTTCATCGGTACACGGCAACGGCGGCCGACACCTCGGCGAGCCATTGTCGCCGCTGTTCAGGCGTACTCACGATCACCGGAGAGAAGTCCACCCGGCGCACGTTCTTCACGCCGCAGAGGCCGAAGACGACCTTGAGCCAGTGCGTCTCCAGCGGGTCGCCGAACAGGGCCACTTCCTTCTCGTGCGGGGTGTTGGCCGTGGTGAACACCAGGCCGAACCGGGCCTTGAGCAGGCCGACAGGCTTGGCGCCGCCGCTGCCGTCCGGGACGAAGTTGTACGCCCGACCCGCTCGGAGCGCGCGGTCCACCCAGCCCCGCAGAATCGCCGGCGGCGCACTCCAGTAATTCGGATGGATGATGACGATGCCGTCGGCGTCGCCGATCTCCCGACAGTGCGCTTCGATGTCCGGCGGCAGTTCGGCATCCTTCGCCAGTTCCGCCGACGGGAGGATCGGATCGAAACGTTCCTGGTAGAGATCGTGGAACACGTACTCGTGGCCGTGAGCGGTCAGGGTCTCCATCACAACCTGGGCGATGGCGTGATTGAAGCTCCCGGGAGTCGGATGGCCAAGAATGATGGACACTCGCATAGACACGTACCCGCACAGTAACGAGAAACCGTGAGTCAGAGCCCGATGCGTGGGTGTTGCGTGGACGCGCCGCGGGGGCGGGACTCAGGCGCGCGGCCCCATCATACCCGGCGCCCGTGCCGGGCGCCAGCGCAGCCGGCCGGTTCTGGCCAGTTCGGCCATGTCTGGCCAGTTCCGACACAGCCGGCTCGGCTCGTCGCGGCTTACGAGTCCGGGGGACGGGCGACCCGCCCGTCTGGCGATGCCGCCGCCGGGAGCCACGCGCGCCCAATCAACTGGCCGCCACGCGTGACCAGATCGAACCGGATAGCCGCCGCCGGCCGACCCGGGGGCACGGCCATCGAGCTCCACAGTCGGAATCCCTCGCGGCGCCCGCCGACGACCTCATGGCGGCCTGACTGGTTGACCAGACGGTCGCCGTGGTACCACCGGATCGCCACGTCGTCGCGGAGTCCCATCGGCGCCTGCACGCGCGTCACCACGTAGACCCGGGCGACAGCCGGCCCCGGCTGCTCTGCCACGGGCCGCACGATCTCGAATCGAGCCGGGTTGAACCCCAGACCGAACTCGGTTCCCGCGAGGCGAATCGGCGCTGGCGGCACGAACGAGCGCCCGAACTCCATGGCGGCAACCACGACCAGCGTGCCGGCCGAGATTCTCCACCAGGCCCGCCGGTGCGCGAACTGGGAGGGGTGCAACGCGATCGTGAAATAGCCCGCCAACGCCGCCAGGGACCCTGCGCGGAACGCGGTCACGTTGCTCACGCTCCACAGCACGGGGAGCGCGACGTTGACGGCTGCGAACAGATTGAAGGCGAAGAAAAGGCCGGCCAGCCGACGTCGCGCCGCCACGTGGCGGTCGTAGACGATGTCGAGGGTCGAGACCACGGCCGACGCGGCCAGCAGTACGACGAACAGGATGTTGCGGGATCGGACGGTCGTGCTCGCGGCGTAGATGGGGAGTATGAAGAAGAGGATCTGCTGGTAGAAGTTCTTGGTGACGTAGTTGATGACGACGCGGAGCCGCGCCCACCACGGAGACGTGTGGTCGGCGCGGTCCACGTAGTTGGCCAACACGAGGCTGAGCGCCCAGATCACGACGACGTGGACCGCCGCCACCCGGAGCCAGGTGAAATGGCGGCTCCCGAGCCACATGAACACCACGCCCAACGCGAGGGCGTACAGGCTGTGCGCCCACCACAACTGGTCTTCGTGGCGAGCGATCTGCGCCCGTAGTCGGGCGACGTACTCGCGCGGGGTCATGCTGCCCGGTCCTTGTCGTCCTCCTAAGTACCGCGTTTCGGAATTACGGCGACGTATTCCTCGCGGGGCATCCCGCCTCGCGGCGTTGCTCAACGCTCAAGTAGTCCCCGCTATTCTCGCGTCTCGCGCCTTGCGATCCGGGCGCCGCGCTTCGGACTCTCGTCACCGGAATTCCGAAACGCGGTACTAAGCCGTCTGGGCCTGGTGTTCGTCGATCAGGCGCTGCACGACATCGGGTTCGGACAGTGTGGACGTGTCGCCCATGCCATCGTACTCGGACGATGCCACCCTCCGGAGGATGCGCCGCATGATCTTGCCGCTCCGCGTCTTGGGCAGTCCTGACGCCACGTGGATGACGTCGGGGGTCGCGAAAGCGCCAATCGCATTGCGCACCTGCTGTTTCAGCGCGCCCACCAGGTCCTCGCGCTCGATGTCGTGGTACTGGGCGTTCACGATCACGTAGCAGTAAATGCCCTGCCCCTTGATCTCGTGCGGATACCCGACGACCGCGGCTTCGGCCACGGCATCGTGCGCCACCAGCGCGCTCTCGATCTCCGCCGTACCGATCCGGTGGCCCGACACGTTGATGACGTCGTCGATACGTCCTGTGATCCAGTAGTACCCGTCCTCGTCGCGACGCACGCCATCTCCGGTGAAGTAGAACCCTGGGTACGTGGAGAAGTACGTGTCCTTGAACCGTTTGTGGTCGCCCCACACCGTGCGGGCCTGGCCGGGCCACGGCGACGCCAGGCAGAGCGCTCCGGTCACGCCGTTGCCCTCGATGGGCTTCGACGTCGTGGTGTCGATGACAATGGGCTTCACGCCGAAGAAGGGCAACGTGGCTGATCCCGGCTTGGTCGGCGTGACGCCGGGCAGCGGCGTGATCAGGATGCCGCCGGTTTCGGTCTGCCACCACGTGTCGACGATGGTGCACCGGCCGTCGCCGCACACATCGTGATACCAGCGCCACACCTCCGGGTTGATGGGCTCGCCGACGCTGCCCAGGATCCGCAATGAGGTCCGCTTGTACTTCTTGACCCATGAGTCGCCGCCCTGTGCGAGCGCGCGCAGGGCCGTCGGCGCGGTATAGAGGACGTTGACGCCCAGGTCGTCGACGATGCGCCAGTAGCGGCCTGGATCGGGATAGAGCGGCGTCGACTCGAAGATGACGCTGGTGGCGCCGTTCGCGAGGGGCCCGTACACGATGTAGCTGTGGCCGGTCACCCAGCCCACGTCCGCGGCGCAGAAATAGATATCGCCCGGGTGGTAATCGAACACCAGGCGGTGCGTGAAGGCCGCGTAGACCATGTAGCCGCCGGTCGTGTGCATCAGGCCCTTCGGCTTCCCGGTGCTACCCGACGTATACAGGACGAACAAGGGGTCTTCGGCCCCCATCCAGGCGTTCGTGCACGTGGAGCGCTGGCGGGTGCATTCGTCTTCCAGCCAGTAATCGCGTCCGGCCCGCATGTCGACATCGGCGTCGGTGCGGCGCGCCACCAGGACGGCGTCCACCGTGGCCATGCCTTCGATGGCCCGGTCCACCGTCTTCTTCAGGGGCACGCGCTTGCCACCTCGCAGCCCCTCGTTGGCGGTCACCACCACCTTGCAGCGCGCGTCGATGATGCGGTCGCGCAGGGACTCGGCGGAGAACCCGCCGAACACGACCGAGTGCACGGCACCGATTCTCGCGCACGCCAGCATCGTGTAGATCAACTGCGGGATCATCGTCATGTACAAGCACACGCGGTCGCCCTTGCGGACGCCGTGCGCCAGCAGCACGTTGGCGACACGGCAGACGTTGTGCTTCAGTTCCCGGTAGCTGATGTGCTTGTAGACGCCCGGCTCGTCTTCCACCCAGATCAGGGCCGTGCGGTCGCCGGCTTCGGTGAGGTGGCGGTCGATGCAGTTGAACGACGCGTTCAGGCGGCCGCCGGAGAACCACGCGAAGTCCACCTCCTCGTAGTCCGCATCGAACACGGACTGCCAGGGGTGAAACCACGTCAGAGCCTTGGCCTGTTCGCCCCAGAACCACTCCGGGTTGTCGAGAGACAGCCGGTAGAGTCGCTGGTACTCGTCGAAGCTCCGGACGTAGGCGCGTTCGGCGATATGGGGTTTGACGGGGTAGATGTCCTGCGCCACAGGGAGGCTCCTCACGCGAACTGGCCGGTCCGCCCGCGACCCCATGCCGCGTCCGGACCCGGCGGTCCACAAGTCGGTTGCAGACGCGCAGTTTGACCGGTTCCGGCCCCTGCACGCAACCCCAAACTGCGGCATACTGTGCCACACGGCCGCCGGGCCGGCCGGCTGCGGTCGCGAACTATGACGTCCGACTCCCCGTCACCCCGCGCCACGCTTCACTGGCGGCACTTCGCCACGAGCATCGTGTCGCCGGCCATCTTGACGTTCGGCCTGTTCCTCGGGCTGATCTTCGCCGTCGTCATCCCGACCATGCGCGAGAGCATCATGGAGCGCAAACGGGAGATGATCCGCGAACTGACCCAGGCGGCCTGGAGCGAGCTCGCCGATCTCGAGTCGCGTGAACGCCAGGGCACGCTCACGCGAGAGGCGGCGCAGACCGCCGCCGTGGCCCGGGTGCAGACCCTGCGGTACGGCGATGACGGCAAGGATTACTTCTGGATCAGCGACATGCACCCGCGCATGGTGGTGCACCCGTATCGCCCGGAGCTGAACGGCCAGGATCTCTCCTCCTATACCGACCCGGCTGGCAAGCGGCTGTTCGTGGAGTCGGCCCGGCTCGTGCGGGAGAACGGCAACGGCTATCTCGAGTACCTCTGGCAGTGGAAGGACGATGAACAGCGCATCGTGCCGAAACTGTCGTACGTGAAGGGGTTCGAGCCGTGGGGCTGGGTCATCGGCACGGGCGTCTACCTGGAGGACGTGCGCGCGCAGGTGTCGGCCATCACGCGGCGCGTGATTCAGCTTGCCGTGGGCTTTTCGGTCCTCATCGCCGGGCTGCTCTTCTACATGGCAGAGCAGAGCCTGGATCTGGAACGCCAGCGTGTGGCGGCGGAGGTGGCGCTGCGCACCTCGGAAGAGAAGTACCGGGCTTTGGTCGAAGGGACGACCGAGGGCATCGTGCTGGTTGTCGGCGGCCGGTGTGTCTATGCCAACGCCACGCTCCTGACCATGCTGGGGTACGCGGAGGCCGAGATCACGGGCCTGGACTGGGCCCGCCTGTTCGACCCCGTCCCCGGCCAGGCGCACCCCGGCCACCTGAGCGTGCACGCGATTCGCTGCGACGGGTCGCGTGTGGATGTGATGGTGGCGGTGTCGCAGGTGCTGGCGGGCGACCGCGCTGGCCTGGTCGTGTCCGTGCGCGACATCACCGCCAGCCGCACCACTGAGGAGACGCTGCAGCGGCTGCTGTCCGAACTGCAGACGACCCAGTTGCTCCCGACGCGGCCGGTGTCGACCTCACCGCTCAGCCAGGTCGCGTGCGGACTCGACACGTCCGTTCGCGAGGCGGCCGCGGCCATGGTTCGCGCCGGCGCCAGTGCGGCGCTCATTCGCACGCCGGCGGGCGCGGACCTCGGCATCGTGACCGACGAGGATCTGCGGTCGCGGGTCGTGGCGACGGGCGGCGATCTGTCGCGGCCTGTCGCCGAGATCATGACCGCGCCGCTCGTACGCGTACCGGCGGAGGCCCTGCTGTTCGAGGCCGCCCGCCTGATGCGGGAGCACGGCGTGGGGCACCTGGTGGTGACCGCGCCCGGCGGCGAGACACTGGGCGTGCTGACCGGCCGCGAGTTGCTGCGCGCCCAGCAGCACTCCGTCTCGATGCTGCAGGCCGAGATCGGGTCGGCAGCCGGCGTGGACGACCTGCGCCACAGCATGGCGACGCTGCCGTTCCTCGTGAAGTCGTTGCTCGACAGCGGCACACGCGTGGAACACGTGACGCGCGTGATGACGACCGTCTCGGACGCGGTGCTGGCGCGCCTGATCGATCTGGCCCTGGCGCGCGTCGGGCCTGCGCCGCGACCGTTCGCCTTCGTCGTGCTGGGTAGCGAGGCGAGGGGCGAACAGACGCTCAAGACCGATCAGGACAACGCCATCATCTACGAGGATGGCGCGCCGGACGAGGACGACGCCGCCCAGCAGTGGTTCATGGAGATGGGCCGACTGGTGTCCGACGGCCTCGACCGGGCCGGCTACGCCTACTGCAAGGGCGGCGTCATGGCCTCTTCGGCCAAGTGGTGCAAGCCGTTGTCGGCCTGGCTCCATCACCTCGAGCGTTGCGTGATGGCCGCCGACGATCAGGCGCTCACCGATATGAACGTGCTGTTCGACTTCCGCTGCGCCCGCGGCGAGATGTCGTACACGCGGGCGCTGCGGGATCATCTGCACGCGCTGGTGGGCGGCGGGCGCCATGCGTTCTTCTTCCACCTCGCCCAAACCACCCTGCAGTTCAAGCCGCCCCTGGGATTCTTCGGCAACATCCAGCTGGACGCGGGCGGCGATCACCCCGCCGCCTTCAACATCAAGAACGCGATCATTCCCGTCGTCAACTTCGCCCGGATCTACGCCATCAGCCACCACCTCGACGAGACCAATACCCTCGATCGGCTGCGCCGTCTGCTCGACCTGGGTGTGCTGCTGCGGTCGAGTCATGACGAACTGGTTCAGGCGTTCACGTTGCTGATGGAGCTGCGCCTCACCCACCAGGCTGCGCGGGCCAGCGCCGGCGCGGCCCCCGACAACTTCATCGAACTCGCGGGATTGACGCAGCTGCAGCGTTCGCTGCTGAAGAGGGTGTTCTCGGATATCGGGGTCTTCCAGTCGCGGCTGCGTACGGACTTCGCCAGAACGGCGTGACCCATGCAGGTGCTCGTGGTTGGCGACGTCCACGGTCAGCACCACCGGCTCGCAGAGCTGCTGGCCGACGGCCGGCGGCGCCTGGACATCCAGGCCGCCATCCAGGTGGGCGACTTCGGGTTCACCGCCGCGGCCATCGCAGCGCTCCGGCAGCCGTTCGTCGTACCGCTGTTCGTCGTGGACGGCAACCACGAAGATCATCGGTGGCTCCAGAAAGCCATCGACGGCGGTGAACCGGCCCGGTGGCGGGCCGATCTCAACCTGCACTACCAGGCTCGCGCGTCGACAGCCGTGGTCGGCCGGTCACGCGTGGGCTTCATCGGGGGCGCGTTCAACGTCGACCGCCCCCAACAGCACAACCAGGCGGCGGGTCTGCCCAACTACATCATGCGCCGCCACGCGGACGCCGCGTGCGCGCTGTTCAACGGCGAGGAGCCGGATCTCATCGTCTCGCACTCGTGCCCGGCTGGCATCGGCATCGGGCTCACAGGCCCGATCGAGCTGCGGCTGGGCGTGCTCGACCACATCGTGGGTGCGGGCTTCGATCCGGGCCCCGTGCACGATTGCGGCGAGACCGAGTTGACCCGGGTGTGGCACGGCCTTGGCTACCACCCGGCCGCCTGGGTGTTCGGCCATCACCATCGGCTGCACGCCACGACGGTCCGCAACACGCACTTCGTCTGCGTCGGCGACGCCGACTCGGCGTGGCACCAGCCCGTGTTGTGGGACAGCGAGGCGCGCGTGCTCTGGACGGCGGGACGATGATGCGCAGGGGGCCGGTGGACCCGGCCCCCTGCGCCGACGTTCTCAGGCGATCTTCTCGGCGGCGGGCTTGGTCATCAGGGAGACGACGATGAGGACCAGGAAGCCCAGCGGAATCGTGACAATGGCGGGCTGGCTGAAGGGGACGAGGGCCGACGCCGGGTCGAGGCCGTACACGTCCTTGAACGCCTGGGCGCTCGACAGGATCCACGCCAGGGACGAGCACATGCCGACGAGGATGGCTGCCGTGATGCCCTCCTTCGTCGTTCGCTTCCAGAAGAGGAGCATGACGAGCGCCGGCAGGTTCGCCGATGCGGCGATGTTGAACGCCCAGCCGACCAGGAAGTTGACGTTCATCTTCGAGAAGGTGATGCCGAGCGCCATGGCGAGCACGCCCACGCAGAGGGCCGCGATCTTGGCAGCCCGTACTTTCTGGAACTCGTCCATCTTCAGCTTCAGGAAGTTCGTCATGAGGTCGTGCGCCACGGCACCGCTGGCCGCCATGATCAACCCGCTCACCGTGCCCAGGACGGTGGTGAACGCGACAGCCGAGATCATGGCGAACAGGAACTCGTTGAAGCTGCGGGCGAGCAGCGGCGCCGACATGTTGGAGTCGGTGACGTCGAGCGTCCCGCTCGTCATCGCGCCCAGACCAAGGTACAGGGTCAGCACGTAGAAGAAGCCGATGGCGGCGATGCCCACGACCGTGCTCTTCCGCGCGCTGATCTGGTCCTTGACGGTGTAGTACCGGATGAGGATGTGCGGCAGCGACGCCGTGCCGCAGAAGAGCGCCAGCATCAACGACAAGAAGTCGAGTTTGTCGCTCGGCTTGTCACTGCGCACCTTCCGGAACGTCGGACTCGAACCGGGCGTCATGAAGTCGCCGCCCGGGGTGGGCTTCTGGAAGTAGACCGTCGTGACCGCCCCGTCGGATCCAGTGACCTTGTCGGATCCCCACAGGATGACTTCGCTCTCCTGCATCGTCTGCAGGAACTCGAACGGCCCCAGCGACCCGGTCCGCTCCACGCCTCCCGGCAGCTTCGACGCATACCCAACGGGTTTCAGGTCGTCCTGCCCCTCGCCCTTCCCCTGCGGGCGGCCGTTGGCCAGCTTCCGGCCGTCGCTCAGCACGGTGAGCGTCTGCGTGGCCGACAGCGTGCCATCCGCGTCCTTGCGCCACGTGCGCACGATCCCGCTGGCCGTGTTTCGGACCCGGAGGTAGGGCAACGCGGCCCATCCGCCGTCAGCCGCCAACACCTCGGCCCCCGGGGCGCCGGTCACCGAGGCCGCGTCGACCCCGCGCGGTTGCACGGCGCCCGCCTTCTCGCTGGCAACCTTCGGATCGGTGTTGACGCCCCGCATGAGGATCAGCACGGTGATCACCAGGCAGAGCAGCACCAGAAGCAAGCCCTTGATGAACTGCACCCACGTGGTGGACACCATGCCGGCGGTCATCACGATGAACGTGACGATGCAGCCGACCAGCAGGACGCCGACGTAGTGGGGAAAGCCGAGCAGCGGCTGGACGAGCGCGCCGGCACCCACCATCTGGGGAATCAGGTAGAAGCAGCTCACGACGAGCGTGCTGATGGCGGCGGCCAGCTTGATGCCGCGCGAGTTGAACCGGTTGTCCAGGGCGTCGGCAAACGTGAAGCGTCCGAGCCGTTTCAGGGGTTCCGCAATCACGAACAGGGCCACAATCCACCCGGCCAGATAGCCGATCGAGTAGAGGAACCCGTCGTAGCCGAAGAACGCGATCATGCCGCAGATGCCCAGGAAGGACGCGGCCGAGAGATAGTCGCCGGCGAAGGCCACCCCGTTGACGGCCCAGTGGATGCCCCCGCCCGCCGCGAAGTAGCCCGATGCCGATTTCGCGCGTGCCCCGAGGTAGAAGCTGATGCCGACCACCAGCCCCGCGAATACCAGGAAGACGATGACCGACAGAGACGAGGCTTCGTGGATCATGCCGCGCTCCCTTGCCCGGACTTGCGGCAGACCTTCATGTAGACGAGCGCCAGAACGAGGGCGAGGATGATGAGTCCGAATCCGTACAACACCGCGACGTTCGGGCCGCCCAGTGGCGTCGCCGCCATGGCAGCCGGCCGGAAGGCGCTCAGCGCCATGAACCCGCCATAGAACACGACGTACACGAGGAGGAGCCACACGCCCATGCGCGTGTTGTGGGCCACGACGGCCGCGTCCTCCTGTTCCCTGGAAACCGGCGCTTTGAAATCGAGTCCTGCCATCATGATTCTCCGTGTGACGGTCAACGAACGAGCCTGATCGGTGGAGTTCCGCAGTCCCAAGACAATACGAGAGGCGAAGGCGGCGGGCAAGGAGATTCCCGTACGCGCGCCGTCGGAAGTAGACGAATCTCCCCGTCCGCGCCGAGGGGCTGCCGGGTGGCCGGGACTGGGCGGCGTGCTACACTGCCCGCCACCCGATTCCCGGAGGTTCCTCGATGGCTCGCCCTTGCCCTGCGACGACCGCGCTGGCCGTTGCCGTCCTCTTCGCCGCCGCCTCAGCGACTACACTCGCCCAGTCTTCCGCCCGCCGGGCCGATGCGGGCCCGTTGCCAACCATCGAAGAGAAGACCGTGGGGATGAAGAAGCTGGACGGCTTCTTCCCCCTGTACTGGGACGATCGCACGGGCCAGCTCTGGCTCGAGATCGGCCGGTTCAACACCGAGGTGCTGCACAGCGCCGGCTACGCGGCGGGTCTGGGCTCCAACGACATCGGCATCGATCGCGGCGCCCTTGCCGGCTCACGCATCGTCGTCTTCGAGCGCGTGGGACCGAAGGTGCTGATGGTGCAGCCGAACTACCGGTATCGCGCGGTCAGTGACAACCTTGCGGAGGTCAGGGCCGTGCGCGATGCGTTTGCGCGGTCGGTGCTGTGGGGCTTCGCCGCGGCGGCACAGACGGGCGAACGCGTGCTGGTGGATGCCACGGAGTTCCTCGTGCGTGATGCGACGAATGTGAGCCTCCGCCTGAGGCCCGGCAGTTATCGTCTCGATGCGTCGCGCAGCTCCGTCTACCTGCCCATGACACAGAACTTCCCGAAGAACACCGAGATGGAAGTGGAGCTCACGTTCGTCGTCCAGCCTGGGGCACCGAGCCCTGCGGGTGGCGGCGGCGCGGACGGCGGCTTCGCGCCTCCGCCGGTCGGGGGCAGCAGCGGGTTCTTCGAAGGCGTGGGCCAGGTCGCGGCAGCGGGCGAAGCCGCCAGCATTCGCGTGCACCACACGCTTGCGGAACTGCCGCCACCGGGATTCAGGGCAAGGGCGTGGGATCCGCGGTCGGGGTTCATGGCTCATGAGTACCGCGACTACTCCGCCCCGTTGGGCACCCCGCAACGCGTCAGCACGATCCGGCGGCATCGCCTGGAGAAGGTGGACCCGAAGGCGAAGGTCAGCGACGCGGTGAAGCCGATCGTGTACTACCTCGACCCGGGTGCGCCGGAGCCGATCCGATCGGCGTTGCTGGAGGGCGCGCGCTGGTGGAATCAGGCGTTCGAGGCCGCGGGCTACCGGAACGCGTTCCGGGTGGAGCTGTTGCCGGAGGGTGTGAGCCCGCTGGACATCCGGTACAACGTCATCAACTGGGTGCACCGATCGACGCGCGGGTGGAGCACCGGCGGGTCGGTCAGCGATCCGCGCACCGGTGAGATCATCAAGGGCGTCGTGACGCTGGGATCGCTGCGCGTGCGTCAGGACTACATGCTGGCCGAGGGGCTCCTCGCCCCGTACAAGACCGGGACCGAGACGCCGCCCGAACTGACCGCGTGGGGCCTGGCCCGTATTCGCCAGTTGTCGGCACACGAAGTGGGTCACACGCTGGGCCTGGGCCACAACTACTACGACAGCAAGGCTGGCCGCATCTCGGTGCTCGATTACCCGCACCCGCTCGTGACGCTGAAGCCAGACGGCTCGTTCGATTACGCGAAGGTGTACGACGTAGGGATTGGCGCGTGGGACAAGGTGTGGATTGCTTACGGGTACCAGGACTTCCCGCCCGGGACCGACGAGTCCAAGGCGCTGGTTGGCATCCTCGACGAAGCCTGGACGCGCGACCTGATCTACATGACGAACCAGGACACCGACTCGAATCCGAAGGTGGACCAGTGGTCCAACGGCGCGGATCCGGCCGCCGAGTTGGTGCGCATGATGGAGGTGCGGAAGGTGGCGCTGTCTCGGTTCGGCGAGCAGGCCATCAAACACGGCACGCCGCTGGCGACACTCGAGGAGGTGTTCCTGCCGCTGTACCTGCACCACCGTTACCAGGTCGAAGCCGCGGCGTCCGCGCTGGGCGGCCAGCACTACATCTACGCGATGCGCGGTGATGGTCGCGTGCCGTTCACGCGGGTGCCGGCGGCCGAACAACAGGCGGCGCTCACGGCGTTGCTGACCACGATTCAGCCCTCCGCGCTGGCGTTGCCCGACGTGATGATCAACCGCGTGCCGCCTCGTCCGGAGGGGTACGGCCGCACCCGGGAGTTGTTTCCCCGCGACACCGGTCCGAGCTTCGACGTGATCTCCCCATCGGTCACGGCGGCCTACCACACCGTGTCGTTCCTCCTGGAAGACGAACGCGCGGCCAGGCTGGTGCAGCAGCATGCGGTGGATCCGGCGCTGCCTGGTCTCGGCGAGGTGATCGACCGGTTGTTCGCCGCGTCGTTCGGCGCGCAGCCGGCATCGCCCTATGAAGCGGAGATCTCGCGAGCTGTCGAGCGCGTCGTCGTCGATGCGCTGTCGGCGCTGGCCGCGTCGGCCGGCATGCCGCAGGTGCGCGCGATTGCCACGCTGAAGCTCTCCCGCAAGCTCAACGAACTGGCCAAGATGACGCCGGCAGACGATGACGAGGCCGCGCATGTGGCGTTGCTAGCGCGCGACATCAAACGGTTCCTGGAGAACCCTGAGGCGTACAGACGGCCCGCAGCGCCGGTCGTTCCGCCGGGCGCGCCGATCGGCGGGTAGTGGGCGGCGGATAGGCTATGCCGATTCGGTCGGCTCCGCGAGCAGTCTGGCGAGCGACTCGAGCGGGATGGCCTCGGTGTCGTGACCGAGCCGGTAGCGGTCATCTCCCGGGTAGACGACGAACCGGCGTGCCGGGGCGAGATCGGCACAGCCGACATGGAACCCCTTGTCGGGCCGGGGCGAGAGACTGCGTTTGACCTCGATGGCCCACAACCCTCCTGCTGGAAGACTGAGCAGAAGGTCGATCTCGGCGCCGCCGCTCGTCCGATAGAAGTACCCATGTGTGCCTGCCGGAGCGGCGGCGAGCACGTGCTCGATCACGAACCCTTCCCAGCTGGCGCCGACAACCGGGTGTGACAGCAGCGCCTCCTTGTCTCCGATACCGAGGAGCGCGTGCACGATGCCGCTGTCGCGCACGTACACCTTCGGTGATTTCACGAGACGCTTGCCCACGTTGGCCTGCCACGAAGGCAGCCGGCGCACGAGCAGGAGGTCCACCAGCAGGTCGATGTAGGTGGCGGCTGTCCGCGCGTCGAGCCCGAGGTTCCTGGCGAACTGGCCGACGTTCAGGATGCCCCCCTGGTGATGAGCCATCATCGTCCACATCCTGCGGAGTCGCTCGGCGGGGATGCGCGGGCCGAACTGCGGGATGTCCCGCTCCAGGTACGACCGGATGAAGTCCTGCCGCCACCGGAGGCTTCTGGCGCCGCTGCTGGCGAGGACGCTCTCAGGGAATCCGCCGCGCAGCCAGAGACGGTCGCGATCCTCTGGCGTGGCGCCGATCTCGAGGACGTCGAAGGGCTGAAGCTCGAGGTAGCTCACGCGACCAGCGAGCGTTTCGCCGGACTGCCGCAGGAGGTCGAGGGAGGCCGACCCGAGGATGAGGTAGAGACCGGTGCGCCGTTGCGTACGCCTCGCCCGGTCGATCAGTCCGCGAAGAACGGGGAACAGGCCGGGCGCCCGGTGAATCTCGTCGATCACGACAAGACGGTCGAGGTGTTCGGCCAGGTACAGCTCGGACTCTGCCAGTTTTGACCGATCGGCCTCGGACTCGAGGTCCAGATAGACGGATGGGCAGCGGGCAGCCAACTGGAGCCCGAGCGTCGTCTTCCCACACTGGCGGGGTCCCAGCAGGACGACCGCCGCCTCGTCCGTGAGGCGGTGCTCGGCGACAGCCAACATGCGGCGACCAATCATCCATGTAATTA
>Ga0194126_10008191_pt1 | contig 14291 bp, 16 predicted proteins | sample TA2KigC150mmetaG_FD_148641 | JGI IMG/M metagenome (GOLD analysis project Ga0194126, IMG submission 148641) | Freshwater microbial communities from Lake Tanganyika, Tanzania - TA2015035 Kigoma Deep Cast 150m | ecosystem: Environmental > Aquatic > Freshwater > Lake | place: Tanzania: Lake... | reverse complement strand
AGCCGCGGCAGGCCATCGGAGCCGCCGCAGCCATGGCCGGTGCAGGCGCAAACCCCTGCATGAAGCGGCGATCAATCCGATCTTTCCAGCGCCATAACCAACGCGATGGCCCCACACTCCAGGGCCCATACACCGCCAGGGCCCGCGGCAGCCGCGAAGGATGCACGCCGCCATCGCCCAGCAGCTGCAAGGCCCAGCGCTGCGGCCGCCAGCGGCGCAATGCTTGCGGCGGCTGGGTGTGCAGGCGCCGCAGATTGTCCGCCAACAGAGGCGCCGCCCGCACCGCCCACACCCCCGCCGGAGGCCGGGGGTCGGAGCCGATCACCGCACAATCACCGCTGGCCAACAGGTGCTCGAAGCCCTGCACCACCAGGCTGGAATCCGTGATCACGCGACCGGTTCCGGCCTGCACAGGCAAGCCACTGGCCGCAAGCCAAGCCGGTGCCCGGCTGCCCGTGCAGGCCAGATCCGCCGCGGCCTGCGCATCCACGCTGCGGCGCAGAGGAATACCCGCCTGAGCGAGCAAGCGTTCGGCCGCTCGCTGGGCGGAGCCAGACCCCAGCTGCAGGCCCTCACGGCGCAGCAACAGCTCGGGCCGCAAGCCGCGGGCCCGCAGCGCCAGGGCTACCTCCACAGCGGCAGCACCGCCACCGCGGATGCGCACCCGCGGATCAGCGCTGGGATCGTGAAGCCGCTGCTCCAGCCAGGCGATGAAGGGCTCGAGCGGTTTCACGGGCTGCACGGGCAGCAGCGGGCGCTCCTCACCGCACCCTGTCGCTGCCTCAACAGACCAAAGGGTTTCGCAGCCCACATTCAGGCTGAGGGTGTGAAAGCGGAGCGGCGGACGGCCCTGCAGCAGCAGTTCACGGCGGGCGGGGTCAACCCCGCTGATCTCCGCCTGCACAAAACCCACACCCGCACGCCGGCAGAGATCGCGCAGATCAATCGCGCAGGCCTCACGCGGATACAGCCCGGCCAATAAGCCAGGCACCATGCCCGAATAGAGCGCCGTACTGGTTCGATTCACCAGCAACACCGCCAGATCGGCCGGGCGGCTGGCGGGCCGCATGATCCAGCGACGCAGCAGCAATGCATGGGTGTGGCCCCCACCGGCCAGCACCAACAGCGCCGCGGCGTGCAAGGTCAGTCCACGTTCAGCTGACCGTCGTCGTCCCAGGTGAGCAGCGAGGGGAGGCCATCACGGCCGTGGGACGAGCCCACCCTTGCCACCCGAGAGCGGCCGTTCACCAGGGGGATCAAGCGGCTGAGCTGCTCGGTGATCCGCTCGCTGGCGGGCGTTTCGGAACGTGGAGCCTGGTCGTTCATCCCATCACTCTAGGGAGATGACGTCACAGCCCCCTGGGAGCGCTCAGCGCCGGTTTCCAGCTCCAATCCGGCACGGCTGATGTTCCAGCGATGGATCGCCGCCGCCTCGGCCGAACGGGCCGCCTGCAGATTGCGCTGGGCAATCAACAGCTCCGTGATCGGAGCCACGCCGGCGCGGTAGCGCAGCAAGGCATCACGCACGGCTTCAGAACCGGCGGCAGCGGCAACTTCGGCACCGGCTTCTCCTCCTTGGCCAGCCTGCAGCGATTACCCCTGCAACGCCTCAAGATCGATCGCTGTTTTGTGCAGGATCTCCCAAGCAACCGCTCCGATCGCAGCATCGTGAAGGCCACGATCCTGATGGCCCATGAACTGGGGCTGAGCTGCCTGGCTGAGGGCGTGGAAACGGACAGCCAACGCGAGCATCTGCTGGAGCTGGGTTGCGACAGTTTTCAGGGGTATCTGCTGGGCCGGCCCATGCCGGCGGAGCAGCTGAAGGAGCTGATCGCCGCGAGCTGATCGCCGCACCCATGGCAACGTCCTCAAACGGGGACTGACAACACCGCTCAACCTGCCTAGCGTTCCAGCAGAACCTTGGCTCCACCTGCACCGATGCTGCAGGCCCCGATTCCTCCCAACGACGCCGCACGGCTGCAGGAACTGCGCAGCTACGGCGTACTCGACAGCCCTGATGAGCAGGCCTTCGATGACATCGGCGCCCTCGTGCGCGACATCGCGGCGACACCGATCGGCATCATCTCGCTGGTGGATGAAAACCGGCAGTGGTTCAAGAGCTGCATCGGGCTCGATGCCAAGGAAACGCCGCGCAACATCTCCTTCTGCGGCCACACGATCCTGCAGCGCACGCCGCTGATCATCAACGACTCACTCGAGGATCCGCGCTTCTGCGATAACCCTCTGGTGATCCAGGAGCCGCACATTCGCTTCTATGCCGGCTTTCCGCTGATCTCCAGCAATGGCCTGGCCCTCGGCAGCCTCTGCGCCGTGGATCAGCAGCCCCGCCAGTTAAACGACAGCCAGATTCAGGCGCTGGAGCGGCTGGCCCGGCTGGCGGTTCGCCAGATGGAACTGAAGCGCCAGGGGCAGCTGCTCGTCCAGGCCACGCAACCGGCAACGCCGGAAGCGCTGTCGCCCGCGCCACCAGCTCGCCTCCACCAGCTGCTCACCAGCAAGGAGCAGTTGATCTCCATGGTGGAGCTGATGCTCAGCCAGAGCAGCCAGGCTTGCTTCGGGCTGATGCGCCTGGAATTCAAGGAGCTGCGCCGCATCGCCAATGCCCTGGGGGAGGCCAGCGCCAACGCCCTGCGCAGCGAACAGCTGGAGCGACTGGCGGCGCTGCTGCCCGACAACGCCAGCTGCTGCGAACTGAACGAGCAGGAATGGCTGATGCTCACCCCCTTCACCGCCACCGAGGAGCAGCTCTGCAGCCAGGCGGCAGCGATCACCGAACAGCTGCAGCAGCCGATCGGCGTGGCCCAGCAACTGCTGAGTTCACAAGTGGCCGTGGGGGCCGCGTTGGTGCAGGGCAACTACAGCAACGCCCATGACCTGCTCAGTGATGCCGCCATTGCCCTGCGCAACGCGGCTCGCCGCCCAGGCAGCCATTACAGCTGCATCGACCTGGCCAGCCGCATCCAGGCCCAACAGGATCTGCAGCTGGAATCGGAACTGCGCGCCGGTCTCAGCCAGGGGCAGCTCGAGCCCCACTTCCAACCCCTGTTCGACCTCAAAACCCGGGAGGTGATGGGCGTGGAGGCCCTGGCCCGCTGGCGCCGCAGCGATGGCGAACTGTTGCTGCCGAGCCTGTTTCTGGAGGCCGCCGAGCGCGCTGAGCTCCTGGGAGAGCTGGATCTGCAGATGATCCGCCAAGCGATCGCCGCCAGCCATGTGATGGCCCGGGTGCAGCCGCAGCGGCCGATGCTGTTGAGCCTCAATCTCTCCGGTGCCCTGCTCGAAAGCCCGGCGCTGCTGCAAAACCTGTTCGCACTGATCGACGCCGAGCCACTGCCCCAGAACTGGCAGCTGCAACTGGAAATGCTCGAGGTGAACCTGCAGCAACCGGAGGCGGAGATCGCGCGCACGCTGCAGCACCTGCACCAACGCGGGGTGTTCCTGGCGATCGATGATTTCGGCACCGGCTACTCCTCGCTCAGCCGCCTGAACCGCTTCCCCTTCCACAGCCTCAAGGTGGACATGAGCTTTGTGAAATTGCTGGATGCACCCGAGCAACCAAGCAACCGCATCCTCGAAGTGATTCAGGCGATGGCGGACGCCCTGGAGCTGCACACCACCGCCGAAGGTGTGGAAACTGAGGCGCAACGCCAATGGCTGCAGCGCCAGGGATTCCACTGGGGACAGGGCTATCTGCTGGCGAAACCGATGCCCCTGCAGGAGATCCTCAATCTGCTGCTCACCCAGCAGGTGCAAGCAGTGCCGCTCTGACCTGCTCAGCGCTCCAGCCAGCCACCCGGATCCACTTGCTGCGGCCTGCAGGCTCCATCAACACCGAAACTAAAGGCACCGCCGCAGCAGGGCTTCAACGCGATGGCCGCAGCACCGTCCCGCCAGACCCTCACGATCCGCACGCCCGACGACTGGCACGTGCACCTGCGCGATGGGGCGCTGCTGCAGGCCGTAGTGGGACACACCGCCGCCCAGTTTGCGCGGGCGATCGTGATGCCCAACCTCAAACCGCCGATCACCACGGTGGCTCAGGCCAGCGCCTACCGCGATCGCATCCTGCAGGCCCTGGAGCGCAGCGCCGGAGCGGAGGCAGCGGCCGGTTTCACACCGTTGATGACGGCCTATCTCACCGAAACCATCGCTCCAGAGGAACTGGAGCATGGCTTTGCAGCGGGCGTGTTCACCGCCGCGAAGCTCTACCCGGCCGGCGCCACCACAAACTCCGATGCCGGCGTGCGCGATCTGACCCACATCACGCCGGTGCTCAGCTGCATGGAGCGCATCGGCATGCCCCTGTTGATTCACGGGGAAGTGACCGATCCCGCCGTTGACATCTTCGACCGGGAAGCGGTGTTCATCGAGCGGCACCTCAAGCCCCTGTTGGAGCGCCATCCGGGCTTGAAGGTGGTGCTCGAGCACATCACCACCACAGAAGCCGTGCAGTTCGTGGAGGCGGGGCCGAGCAACCTGGGCGCCACCATCACCCCGCACCACCTGCACATCAACCGCAACGCCCTCTTCCAAGGAGGCTTGCGGCCCGACATGTATTGCCTGCCGGTGGCCAAGCGCGAGCTGCACCGCCTGGCGTTGCGGCAAGCCGCCACCTCCGGCAACTCCAAATTTTTCCTGGGCACCGATTCAGCCCCTCACCTGCGCCATGCCAAAGAGAGCAGCTGCGGTTGCGCCGGCATCTACAACGCGCCCTACGCCATCGAGAGTTACGCCCAGGTGTTTGACGAGGAGAACGCCCTGGAGCACCTGGAAGCGTTCGCCAGTCTGAACGGCCCGCGGTTCTACGGCCTGCCGCTCAACCCAGGCCGCATCACCCTGGAGCGGCGCGACCCCGATCCCGAGGCCCCCGGCCTGCCAGCAATCCTGGAATTGGCCAATGGCACGGCGGAGCCCAGCCGACTGGTGCCCTTCCATGCCGGTGAACAACTTCTGTGGCACATCTCCAGCAGAACGCACTAAGACTTTTACGTTGTCTTAGTCATTCTGTGCCGAAAAGCACTTGATGCACCCTGCAGCGCGTCGTTAACTATGCCTGAGCTCGACGCGTGGGATGGCCCTGTTTTCCTGGATTACCAGCGTGGACAGCGATGCTCTCCTTGATGCTCTGGCTGAACCGCTGCAGCAACTTGGGCTGGTGATCGACCCCCATGTGAGCAGCGCCAGCCAGGTCTTGGCCGCCGATCGCCCCAACTGCGGGCTGCCTATGGCCCAGCGGGTCACCGTGCTGGCCTCCTGGAATTGCAGCCGCTCCCGCGAAGCCCAACTCGAAGTGCGCAGCTCTGAACCGCAGTTGCGCGCCGGCACCCGCTGCCAACAGATCGCCGAACAACTGCAGCGGGCCAACCCCTGCCAGCCGCAAATCGGAAGATAATCCGAAATCGGTAGCCCCTGTTACCCGAAGGGTGTCACGCCGCTCCATAAGGTCCGGCCCGTTGGATCGCAGGAGGCCGTGAGCCGTGCAAACCCAGGTTGTGATGCAGGCCACCGATGGCAGCTGGAACACCAGCAAGACCTACCCCAATCCTCTGTTGGCTTACATCGCAGCCCGCAAACTGAGCCGCCAGGAACAACGCACGTGCCGCACCGTGTGCGCCAGTGGGCAGGTTCTCGATGAAATTCATCCCAACCCAGGCCCGCTCTGATCCAGCCACGGGTGACGCGCTAGCAGCGGCGTAAAGAGCTCGCAACGTTTCGCAGACAACCGCACACAATGCCCCTACGGTCCGGCTAGTTCACCCCTGCCAGCCCGAACGTTATCGCTCTCGTTCAAGCACCTGCCCTGGGCATCGAGCGTTTTGCCGCCGGCCAACGCAAAGAACACCGGCCGCACGCCTCCAACGATGACCAGAACGCGATCATCCGCGCGGTGTATCAGCAGGTGCTGGGCGGGCAGTATCTGATGACCAACGAGCGGCTCGATGGCGCCGAATCGCTGTTCCGCAACGGCTACCTGAATGTGCGCGAGTTGGTGCGCACCGTGGCCAAGAGTGCCTTGTATCGCTCACGCTTCTTTGAGAACTGCAATCCCTATCGGTTCATCGAGCTCAACCACAAGCACCTGCTCGGCCGCGCTCCTCAAAACAAAGAGGAGATGCTGCACCACTTCACAATCCTGCAGGAGCAGGGCTACGACGCCGAGATTGATTCCTATCTCGACAGCGCCGAATACAACCGCAATTTCGGCAACGACACCGTGCCCCATCTGCACGGCTGGAACTACGCCGCCGGCCATGAAGGCCGCCAGTTCAGCTGGCTGATGCAGCTGGCCCGCGGTGCGGCCGCCTCGGTGAAGGGTGATGGCAGCGGCACCCAGTTCAAGCTGGGCCGTGCTCTCCATCAAAACCGGCCTGTGCCCGTGGCGGTGTCGGCTGCCAGCCGCTACGCCCACATCAGCACCGATGGCCCCTTCCGCGCCGCCACATCGGGCAGCAGCGAGCTGCCGGTGGCCGAGCTGAGCTCCGCCCGCCGCATCGATGGCACCCCGGCCTATGGCTTCCGCAGCCAGGAGCTGCTGGTGTCGAGCCCGAGCGCCGGTGCCGCCGGCGACGGCAGCCGGGTGGTGACGATCACCGCCACCGGCATCGCCAACAACCGCTTCGTGCGCCACGGCGCTTACACCACCCGCGTGCCCTTCAGCCGCATGAATGAGGCGCTGCAGCGCGTGATCCGCCAGGGCGGCCGCGTGGTGAGCGTGGTGGTGAGTGGCGAAGGGGAACTGGCGCCGGTGCCTCAGGCCGCTGCTCAGGCTGAGGCCGCCCCTGCCAAAGGCAAAGGCCGCGCCAAGAAGGGCTGATCTCTCGGCCCTGGTGGTTGCCAAATCCGGCCGCAGGACAGATCCTGTGGCCGGACTGAGGGCCCAGCCATGCCTTGGCGGCGGCGACAGAGCGTTCTGGGGATCGCAGCGTTGGCGCTCGCCAGCCTGGCTGGTGGCGCCGCAGCCGATCCACTGCCGGAGCAACCTCCAGAACCCCTGGCAGAGCCGATTTCGCTCGGCGATCCCTGGCCCAGCCTGCAGGAGCTGCTGCAACTGCCCGACTGGCTGGAGCTGGAGCTGAGCATGACGGCCGAACCGCTGTTCAATCCCCTGGGTGGGGAGCGCTCAGCCGGCAGCTGGATCCAACAGGGAACCCTCAGCCTCAATCTCAGTTCAGGCCTCAACAAAGCCAGTTCCAGCTGGCGTGAATGGGACCACTGGCAGCTGAGCGTCGATGTGAATCACGACGCCGGCGATGCCTACTACAACAACGCCATCGGGGCGTTGTTCCCGCTGCAGCAGGTGGCCTACCCAGCGGGCTTTTACCTCTCGGAAATCGCCATCCAACGGCAGCACGGTGAAGGCTGGCTCAACGTGAAGGCCGGCATCCTGCCGATCAATCCCGATTTTGTGGAAGTGCCGGTGCTCGGCAACTACGTGCACTCGGCCTTCAACAACACGCTCAACATCACGGTGGCCGGCCTACCGATCAACCCCTACACCGCCTTTGGCGGTGTGGTGACGGCCCACGCCAGCCCGGAGCTGAGCCTGCGCTACGGCCTGTTTGATCTCAGCAGCACAGACACCCTCTCCCGCTGGCTCGGTCTCAGCGATGGCGGCATCGGGCCCAACAGTGGTGTGGCGCAGTTTCTGCAGCTGGATCTCCAGCCCAGCGCAATGAGCGCCCAGCCCTTGCCGGCCTGCCGCACCGAGCGGGGGGTGGTGCGATGGAGCCAGCAACGCGGCGTTTGCCCGGCGCCGGTGAGCGTGGAGAACCAGCTACCCGATGGCCTGTTCAGCGTTGGGGGATTCCTCACCAGCGAGAACGGCAATGGCGTGTACGGGAGCATCACGGTTCCCAGCGGCCTGCCACTCGGGCTCGCTCACCGCTTTTGGCTCGGCGGCTCCTATGCGCCGGATGCCTCCCAGCCCCCCGCCCCCACCTATGTGGGCGGGGGGCTGGTGGTGCAGGGCATGCTGCCCGGACGCCCCCTGGATATAGCTCTGCTGGGCCTCGGCCGCGGCGGCCTGAGCAACCAACTGAGCAGCAGCACCTACGAAGGGATGCTCGAGCTGGGCTACCGCATTCAGATCAACCAGACCCTCAACCTGCAGCCCACGCTCCAGTGGATCTTCAATCCCAGTGGCACTCAGCAACCGCTGCCCGGGATCCTGGCGGCCGGGATGCAGATTCAAGTGACCTTCTAGTGGCGGGGCTGTTAGCTGCTGAGCCGGCCACCGGCCATCGCCTCCAGCAGGCGGCCGTAATCCCGTTCCACCTGATCGGCATAGGCCACCGCATCAGCGCCCAGCGCCCGATCGATCGCCTTCTGCCCGTCCAGGGCCGCAGCCAGCCGGAGCCGATCACCGGAGCGGGCATGGGCGCGGGCCAGCACCGAAGCGCAGAGGCGGCCATAGGCCTTGAGCGCATCGGGTTTCATCGCCTCCACCGCCAACGATGCCTTCCAATCGCGTAGCTGACGCCAATACACATGGTGGTGGCCGGGAGTGGTAGTCCAGCCGAGGAAGAGATCGCTCACGCACTGGAGCAGGCGCTGCCCCTCCACCACCCGCTGGCCCTGATGAACCGCCTCCTCGCTGGCCGGCTGCACACCCAGGGGCTCCGCCAGGGCTGAGGCCAGAGCCTGCTTGCTCTGCAGCAAGAGCAGATCGTCGGGATGGGGGCCCTGGAGCAGGGCAATGCTGCAGCGGGTTCCCACCGAGCCAACCCCCACCGCCTTGTAGGCGGTATCGAGGATCCGGAAGCCGCGCACCAGATGGCGGCGATGGGCCTGAAGGCTCGCCAGATAGCCCTCCAGCAACACCCGCAGCGCATGATCGTGGTCGGGCATCGCAAAGAAGCTCGGATCCACCTGGCGATGGCGCCAGAGCAGCGGCGGCTCATGGCGCAATTGCCAGCCACCATCGGAGCGGCATTCGCAGTAGCGGGCCACAGCCTGGCCACCGCTGCGGCGACGGGCATGGGCCGCGGCGGCGAGCAGATGCTCCCGAAACGCACCGCTGGGCTGCTCCTGAATGAAACGCTCCACATGCAGGAGGGTGGTCCATAGCTCCAGGGTGGGCAGTGCGGCAAACCCGGCCACCGCCTTGCGGTAGCTCGCCGCCACCTTCCGGGCCAGGCGCTGCTGCTCCTCAGGGTCGAGCCCCAGGGTCCGCGCCACCAGCACCAGGCTCACCAGCAGGCGCTTGAGATCCCATTCCCATGGCCCCGGGAACGTCTCATCGAAGTCGTTGATGTCGAACACCAACGTGCGCTCCGGTGAGGCGTAGAAGCCGAAATTGAGCAGATGGGCATCACCGCACAGCTGCACGTTCAAGCCGCTGTTGGGCCTGCTGCCCAGGTCTTGCGCCATCACGGCCGCAGTGCCGCGAAACCAGGCGAAGGGGCTCTTCGCCATGCGCCGGTGGCGCTCAGCGATCAACCAAGGCAGCCGATTGGCGTTCTGCCGCTCCAGCACGTCGATCGGATCCCGCCGCTCAGAAGAGGCCTGCCAGATATCCAAAGCAGCATCAACGCTCGCCATCTCCACGGCTGCAGGGCTCCCACCTCACCGCATAGCAGGCAGATTGAGGCCGTGGTGGATCGGCACTGACTTTTTCATGGCCCTGTCATTCCGGGAGCTTCAGGCGCAGCTGCAGCCCGACTGGGGCTGTGAGCACAACGGCGACGGGGGCCAGTTCGATGTGCTGGTGGTGCCATCGCTCTCGATGGAGCAGGCCCTGATGGCCCTGGTGACCGGAGCGCATCACTACGAGGAACGGCAGCTGTTCTCGCTGATGCGGCTGCGCGATCCCGGTGTGCGCGCGATCTATGTGACCAGCAAGCTGCTGCCGGAATTGGTGGTGGATGCGGTGCTCGAGCTGATGCCGGGCGTGCCCACCTCCCACGCACGCCGGCGCCTGCACCTGTTCGACACCGACGACGCCTCCAACCGCCCCCTCACCGCCAAGCTGCTGGAGCGGCCAGCCCTGCTCGGCCGCATCCGCGATCTGCTGCGCCCCGGCCGCAGCTTCATCAGCTGTTTTGTGGTGACCGAGCTGGAGAAACGGCTCTCCGAGGTGTTGCAGGTGCCGCTGCTCGGCACCGATCCCGCCCTGGGCTACTGGGGCAGCAAAGCCGGCAGCCGCGCCCTGTTCGCCCGCTGCGGTGTGCCCCATCCCCCCGGCAGCAGCCTCGCCACCAACCTGGCCGATCTGGCGGAAGCCACGGCTGAGCTATGGGAAGCGCATCCCGAGCTCCGCCGCTGTGTGGTGAAGCTCAACGAAGGCATCAGCGGTGAAGGCAATGCGTGCCTGGAGCTGGCGCCCCTACAGCTGGCCGAGCTCAGTAGCCGCGAGCGGCGACAGCGGATCCTGGCGGCGCTGGAGCACTTGCCGATGCCAGCGGCGCTTTGGCAGGAGTTGCTGGCGCAGCAAGGGGCCTTGGTGGAAGCCTGGCTGGAGGGGGGTGAGGCCCTCAGTTCCCCCAGCGTGCAGGGCACCATCCACCCTGGCGGCCGGGTGGAGCTGCTCTCCACCCATGAGCAGATCCTGGGGGGCGTGGGCGGGCAGACCTACCTCGGCTGCCGCTTCCCGGCCGACGAGGCCTACCGGCTGGAGCTGATGCGCCACGGCCAGGCCGTGGGAGAGGCCCTGGCCGCCGAAGGAGCGCTGGAGCGCTACGCCGTGGATTTCATCGCCCGCCGCATCAACGGCACCTGGGACTTGCAAGCCATCGAAGTGAACCTGCGCCAGGGGGGCACCACCCACCCCACCATGGCTCTACGGGCAATCACCACCGGGCGGCTGGATCCCGCCACCGGCCTGTTCATGGCACCCACCGGGCAGGCGGTGTTTTACAGCGCCACCGACAACCTCACCGCACCGCAATTACGGGGGCTGCTGCCGGCGGATCTGATCGACATCGTGGCCGAAGCCGACCTGCACTACGACCCGGCCCGGCTGCGGGGCAGCGTGTTTCACCTACTGGGCTGCCTTTCGGAATACGGCAAGCTCGGCATGACCTGCATCGGCCGCAGCGCCGAGGAAGCCGAAGCGGTGTATCGCGCCACCGCCGATGGGCTGATCGCCCGGGCCAGCCAGCTGCAGGCTCAGCTCTGAGCCGGAATCACCAACACCGGCAGCCGCGCATGGGTGAGCACCCGCTGGGTTTCGCTGCCGATCAACAACCCCGCCAGGCCGCGGCGGCCATGGGAGGCCATGGCGATCAGGTCGCAGCCCAGGCGCTGGGCCGCCTCGAGGATTGCCTCATGCACCAGCGGGCTCACGCAGGTGTCGCTGCTGGCCTCCACCCCTTCGGCTTTGGCCTGATCGAGCGCTTTCTCAAGAATCGTGGCCGCGAAGCGGGCATTGGCCTGGCTGAACTGCTCGCTCAGGGCTGGATCGAGCACCAAGCCCTCGCCGTAGATCGCCACATCCACCCGGCCGTAGTAGCTCGGCTGCACGTGAAAAAACGTGACCCGCGCGCCGCTCTGCTTGGCCAATGCCAAGGCAGCATGCACGGCCTGATCGGAGAGCTCGGAGCCGTCGATCGGCACCAGCAGATGACGAACCATGGCAACCCCAGCGCAACCTCTACCGAAACGCTAGGTACTAAGCAGCGATCCAACCAGCCAGATGGGAAGCCGCCTGGGAGCGCACCAGCGCCCGTGCCGCCGGCAGGGCCGGATCGAGGCGATCGGAGCTGAAGGGCGGCAGATTGCGGCTGCGCAACCAAGCGCCCCAGCGGAATTCATGGAAGGGGATCAGCGGAGCCGCCGCCACCAGGCCCTCGCGCTTGAGCTTCCACACGAGGCTGCGGTAGGGGTCGTCCTGAGTGCCGCTCAAGCTCAACGGCAACGCGGTGGGGTGGAGCGGCCCGAGGCCGCGGCCGTCGTAGAGGTAAAGCCAGCCGCGTTGATGCAGCTGCTCGAGCACCGCATGGCGCTCCGACACCTCCAGCTGCAGCACCACATAACCGAAGGCGGTGGCATCGGGATCGAGCTCGAGCAAGGCCCGCAGCCGGTGATGGCGATCCACCATCCACAGCTCACCGGAGGCACTGCGCACCAGCGGCGTGGGCTTGCGCTTGAGGTAGCGGCGCCGCTGCTTGGCATCGTCGGCGGCGAAATCAAGCTGGCGGCTGCGGATCTCGGCCATGCCCACACACAGCTGGGTGGGCTGCAGCGCCTGCAGCGGCACCTCCAGCAGATCCAGCTCATCGCCGGTTGGTGCCGGCAGAGATTGATAGGGGGGCAACCGCAACGCCATCGGCCGACCTTAAGCCGATTTGCCAGGGTGTGGCTCAGCGCCTGCCTGGTGCTGCTGCTCTGGCTGGGCTTGGCCGTTCCAGCTCGGGCCGCGGAAGCCTGTGCACCCATGGATGCCAGGGGAGTGGCGCAGCTGTTTGATCAATGGAACGGCGCCCTGCGCAGCGGCGATCCCGATCAGGTGGTGGCGCTCTACAGCACCAACGCCCTGCTGCTGCCCACCCTCTCGAATGAGCCCCGCACCACCCCGGCCGGCATCCGCGATTACTTCACGGGCTTCCTCGCCGGCGGCCCGCAGGGGCATATCGATAGCCGCAGTCTGCAATTAGGCTGCAATGAAGCGATGGCCGCCGGCACCTACAGGTTCCGCTTTGCCGATGGTCATCAGGTGCAAGCCCGCTACACCTTTGTGTATGTGTTCAGCGATGGACGCTGGCAGATTCAGCACCACCACTCCTCGCTGATGCCCAGCGCTTAAGCGCTCTGGCTGAGCTCGGCAACGCGGGGTTGGCTGGAGCTTTTGGAGCGGCAGGCCTCTTGATGCTCACGCACCGTGCAGCCATACATCTCCAGGAAGAAATCGCGATCTGCCAGCGATCCGGTGAGACCGCAATCGAGGTAGTGCTGGCGCAGCGGTGTCCAGGGCCTGCTGTGCATCTGGCTATGCAATTTCTGCAAGCGAAAGCGGCGCAGAGCCTTCAGGGGCGCTTCACCGCAATGGGCATGGCAGAGGTTCTGCAGCGTGCGCACACTCACGTGGCAGTGGCGGGCCAAATCCACCATGCGCAGCGCGCTGGCGTAGTGCTCAGCCACATAGGCGGCGAGCTCAGCCATCACACCTGCATCGGCCGTGGAGGCTGCAAGCATGAGCGAGCGGGGAGCCATTCAGCCGCCAAGGCGTTGGTCAACGCGCGCAACCTACGCAAGTGACCCGCCCGCAGCGGTTAAGAACAACACAAGATTGCGCGTTATACCGAATCGGTATGAATGCGCTCCGGCTCGGATGTAGCCCCGCAGGCTTCAGAGCCTGATGCCATCAAAGATCGGCATCGTGGCAAAACCAAGCGAGGCACCCACAGGGTTGGGGCCTGCCGGCAGCGCCTGCACGGAGAACATGTAGGTATCGGCCTGGAACGGGTTATTCCAGGGCTTGAGCGCCAGCGTGATCGTTTGCCCAGGCTGGGGCGGCTGCGGGAATTGCACGGTGATGCGGCGGGCCTGGGGATCCCAGGCCGCCTGCACAGGGATCGAGGCGCCTTCCCTGCGCGGTAAGCCCACAAAGGCCTTCGTGCGCGCCGGGGCGAACTGGAAGCTGCGATCCACGCCGCGGGTCTGCGCGATCACCAGCCCACCGAGCCCTGCACCGGCCTGCTCCGGCAGGGTGATCGTGAAGTAATAGGTGGCGGCGGTCTGCCCCACATAGGCGTAGTAGTTGGTGAAGGTCACCTTCCAGGGCGGGCGGGCGAACCAGGTCTGTCCGTCCAGCTCAAGCGCTATGGCTGGCGCTGCCGCCACCTGCAACGCCACCAACGCCACCAACGCCGGGATGGCTCGAGCGCTCCAAGGGTTCACGGTCCTCCGGCTGCTCACTACCGGAAAGGTAGCGGCGGTCCTGGCCGTTGATAGGGTCTGGGGGACTGTTTGTGAGGTCGATGAACCGAGCAGAACTCGACGCCATCGACCTGATGCTGCGCGATCTCAACACCCGCCACGACGAGATCCGCCACCGCGCCGCTTTCCGCGGCTGCACCCGTGAGCTGCTCACCCTGCAGGAAGAGCTGGTGCGTTACCTGATGGCCAAACGCGAAGGCCACAACCTGCGCTGACGCTCAGGCCGCCTGAACAAAGGGCACGGGGTTCTGGTCGCGGCGGTGTTGCTTGGGCAGCTCCGGCCCTTGCTGATCGCCCGCCAGCGCGGCGGTGCGCTCCAGAGCAGAGCGCATCAGCCGTGCGGCATGCAGGCTCATATCCCGCGGCACGCTGATGCGATCGCGCCAGTAGCGCAG
>Ga0194126_10008190_pt1 | contig 14292 bp, 12 predicted proteins | sample TA2KigC150mmetaG_FD_148641 | JGI IMG/M metagenome (GOLD analysis project Ga0194126, IMG submission 148641) | Freshwater microbial communities from Lake Tanganyika, Tanzania - TA2015035 Kigoma Deep Cast 150m | ecosystem: Environmental > Aquatic > Freshwater > Lake | place: Tanzania: Lake... | reverse complement strand
GGCTTGGATTTTTGATCCAGGTGGATCGCAGGGAGTGGCGCGAATATCTTGAAAAACTGTTCAGCGGCGAGGCGTGGATTGAGAACCGCATGATGCTGCATGCCGATCATGTGCGGGCGGGCGATTCTCTCGGCAGTTGGAACGCGTTGAACGAGGTGGTCGTCGGTCGCGGGCAGAACCTGCGTCCCGTCCGTCTTTCCGCCTCTGTGGATGGCCGGCTGCTCACAAGTTATGTCGCGGACGGATTGATCGCCTCCACGGCCACCGGCTCCACGGCGTATGCCCTGGCTGCCGGCGGGCCGATCCTGCCGCCGGAGTTGAGGAACATTTTGCTGGTGCCCATAGCCCCGCATCTTTCGGTGGACCGGGCGGTGGTCCTGGCCGAGGGATCCTCCGTCGGTCTCGCGGTGCACAGTGAGAATGCGGTGATCAGCATCGACGGTCAGTCTCCCATTCCCCTGATGGAGGATGATCGTGTGGATGTGCACGCCGCCGAGGTCACTGCCCAGTTCGTCCGTTTTGGAGATCCCGGGTATTTCTATCGAAACCTGACCGCACACATGAACGAAAATTCCATAGGATTGCCGAGATGACCGAATCAACCATGAACTACTGTTACGCCCACCCCACCCGTGAGACCAGCCTGCGCTGCAAGCGCTGCGAACGCTATATGTGCACCTCCTGCGCTGTCGGGACACCGACCGGCTACTTGTGCCGGGATTGCGTCCGCCGGCATCAAAAGACATTCGATACTGCCGTCTGGTTTGACTACCTGCTTGGATTCGGCACCACGTTTGTTCTCTCGCTGATCGCGAGTGTGATCGTGGCAGTGGTGGCGCCGCTCATCAGTTTTTACATCATCTTCCTGGCGGCCGGGCTCGGCGGCGCGGCGGGCGTGTTGATCGCCAACCTCACCCTGCGTGCCATCAACAAGCGCCGGTCGAAGCCCCTGTTCATCACCTGCGCCGCGGGCGTGGTGGCGGGTGCGCTGGTCGTTGCGCTGGGTTCCCTGCTTACCGGTAATATGTTTACCCTGATCTGGCTGGGGATCTATGCGGTCATCGTCACGCCTGTGGTTTATACGCGCATTTCCGGGCTCCGGCTTTAACCCATGCTCTCCGAACTCCGCATACAGAACTTCGCCATCATCGACAAGCTCGAGCTGCGCTTCGGTTCCGGCCTGATCATCCTCACCGGAGAAACAGGCGCGGGAAAGTCCATTATCCTCGATGCAGTGGTCATGCTCATCGGTGGGAAGGCGGATACCACCATCGTGCGCACCGACTCGGAAGCCGCCTTCGTCGAGGGTGTCTTTCAACTGCAGGGACCGGAAAAGCAGGCGGTGGGAGCGATCCTCGAGCGTGAAGATCTGATGGATGATCCGGATTCGGTCGTACTCATGCGGGAGATCCGCAAGGAGGGGAGAAGCGTGGCGCGCGTCAACGGCCGAACGGTGAACGTCGGCTTGTTGAAGGAATTGGGCGCGCTGCTGGTGGATATTCACGGCCAGGCAGAGCACCTCTCCCTGCTCGATCCGCGCGCGCACCTCGGTCTGCTCGATCGCTACGCCGAAGTGGCGCGTCCACTTGGCGAATACCGCCAGACCTATCATGACTTGTTGAATCTAAGGCGCGAACTGGCGGACCTGCGGAGGACGCAGAGCGATGCCGAACGGCGTATCGAGACGCTGACCTACCAGGCGGAGGAGATCGAAGCCGCGCGTTTAAAGGCCGGCGAAGATGACGAATTGCGCAGGGAACGCGACCGCCTGGCGAACGCCGAGGCGCTGGCCAAGAACGCGCAGGAGGCGCTGGCGGTTCTGGAGGAGGGGTCGCCGGAAGTACCTGCTGCCACCGACCTCGTCGGCCAGGCTGCGCAAGCCCTGGGCGCTCTGGCCAGGATCGATGAAGGACAGGGCGAACTGGCGAATCAGGCTGAAGTGTTGTTGGATACGCTGTCGGAGATCATCCATGGCTTGCGAGGCTACCTGGAGGAGATCGAGTTCAATCCGAAGCGCCTGGAGGAGGTGGAGGAGCGCCTGGAATTGATCCATTCGCTCAAGCGGAAGTACGGCGGGGAAATTGCGGCCGTGCTGGCCTACGCAGTGGAGGCGCGCAAGCAGCTGGAAACGATCACCGGAGCGGCGGAACGCATCAGCGAGCTGGAAATGCAGGAGGCGGGTTTGCTGGAAAAAATTGCCCGGCAGGGAACGGCGCTTTCGGACAAAAGGAAAACCGCCGCCGAGGCCATGAGCCGCGGCATCGAGACCGAATTGGACGACCTGAAGATGGCCTCCGCCAGGTTCGGCGTTGACTTTCAGACGAAGCCCGATCCCAACGGCGCGCCCCTTGCGGATGGGACGCGGATTGCCTTCGATCAGAATGGATTCGACCGCGTGGAATTCCTCGTGGCGCCAAACCCGGGGGAGGGGTTGAAACCTCTGGCGAAAATTGCCTCGGGCGGTGAGACCTCGCGGTTGATGCTGGGATTGAAAAACGTCATGGCCCGCGCCGATGAAGTTCCCTCGCTGATCTTCGATGAGATCGACCAGGGCATCGGCGGCCGCGTCGGACTGGTGGTGGGTCACAAATTATGGAATCTCTCGCGCCTGCATCAGGTATTTTGTGTGACCCACCTGCCTCAACTGGCGGTCTTCGGCGACCTGCATTATCAGGTGCAAAAATGGGTGGAAAAGGGGCGCACCCTCACGCGCGTGGAACAATTGGAAGGCGAGCCGCGCCTGCTCGAACTTTCCCAGATGCTGGGCGAGGTTGGGGAAGGCACCTTGCGATCGGCTCATGAGCTGATGCAGGTGGCGCGTCAGACGATCAAGGGAGCGCGCAGGTAAAAATCCGGGGCGTGATGTTTGCTCCAACACATTGAAATTAAATGACAGCCGCCAGGGTGAGGGGGGCACCCTAGCGACTGTCATTTTCAATGTTACTACAACATGTCGCGCCTTGCAAGTTGTCTTTTGTTAGAGTTCCATTAACGGCCAACCAATAAAAAATGTGTGCCCCGAGCAGGAATCGAACCCACATCAGAGCCTTAGGAGTGCCCTGTTCTATCCATTGAACTATCGGGGCGTGCGCTGCGATTATACACAAAAGGACGGATTCCATCCAAGGATGATGGATGTCCCTGATTGGGTATGAACAGATGGGGCTGGTTGCACAGTTCAGGTGGTGGTAAAAATACACCCATGCGCCGCCATTTCATTTCTCTGCTTGTGGTCTTGCTCGCCGCGTGCAATCTTGCGAATCCGAGGCCCCCAACCGATCCTCCTCCAGCTGCCCCATCCGCCGCCCAGAGCATATTGACGACAACTTCCACGCCAACGTCTCCCCCCAACCTTCCTGAACGTCCGAAGTACACCATGGATGTGATCGTTGATTATGACCGTCATCAGGTGACCGTCGATGAGACTGTTCGATATCCCAACCACACCGGGCAAGTGCTAAATGAATTGACCCTGGCCATCGCTGCCAATCTGTGGCCGAATTGCTTTTCCCTGCTCACCATTTCAGTGAATGATATTCCAGTGAAATACAATCTGAGCGGCCACCGCCTCGATCTTCTCCTTCCTGCCTCGCTCGAGGCAGGAGCTGAAACCCGTCTTCGAATCCGTTATTCGCTCTCCCTGCCGTACATGGACCAGGTTAATTCCCTGCGGGCGCGCATCTTCGGCTACAGCGATTTGCAGATGAACCTGGTCAACTGGTACCCGTATGTTGTCCCATATCGCAACGGGGAATGGATGATTCGCGAGCCGTGGTCGCACGGCGAGTTTTTGGTGTATCCCACCGCCGACTTCGAAGTGAACCTGGTGTTTTCAGATCCGGCGAGCGCGCCAGTAATCGCCTCGAGCGGGTACGCCGAGAGCATCGGTGATTTCACCCGTTACACCCTGACCGATGGACGCGCTTTTGCCATTTCAGCCAGCCGGGATTTTCAGGTTTCGAACATGAAGGTGGGGGATATCGATGTATACAGTTATTATCTGCCCATCTATATGAATGCAGGTCAGGCAGCCATGTACGCCAGCGCGCAGGCGGTGCAGGTCTTTTCGCAGAAGTTTGGCGCCTATCCTCACAAGACCCTCACGGTGGTGATGGCTGACTTCAGCGACAGTATGGAATTTTCCGGATTCTATTTTCACAGCCGTAAATTTTATGATCTTTACGATGGCACGCCTGCCAGCTACCTGACGCTTGTAGCCGTGCACGAGACCGCCCATCAGTGGTGGTTCGAGCAGGTGGCCAGCGATCAGGCGCTGGAACCCTGGCTGGACGAATCACTCGCCACCTATTCCGAATCCGTTTATTACGAAACGGTCCGACCGGACCTGCTTTCCTGGTGGTGGTTCGCACGCATCGATTTCTTCAAGCCGGCCGGCCGCATCGACATCCCGGTGTACAATGCAAAAAACGATGAAAGCTACAAGCACATTGTCTACTTCAACGGCGCCCATTTCCTGCAGAACCTGCGCGAAAGGGTTGGGGATGCAGCTTTTTTTGCATTCCTGCAGGATTATTATTCACAGGGGCGCGGGAAGATCGTCGCCGATGATGACTTTTTCGCCATTCTGGACGAGCACGCGGATGTGGACTATTCCGACATTGTCAAAGCATACTTCGCGAACCGGTAGTTTAGCGAAACTTCATACACGCAGCGCCCCCTGACCCTCCCCCGCGGGAAGAAAGGAAATGACTTGATATTGTCCCCTTTCGCGGGACCTGCTATAATTCTCCATCATGAACATCATACGACCACCCTGCTAGACTTTTACCCGGCACGACTCTCCCACCTGCACGGCCCGTTGCCGGGCCTGCTTGGAATTTCTCCCACTCCATAAAAATCCCACACCAGACGATCTGGACGGTGCCTGACGCAGCCGTCTGTTTACGCTTAAGCTGGCCCGCAGAGCACGCGGTCCGCCCCTCTCCAATTTGTCTCCCATTTTTGCTCAATAAAACAAATTGGAGGTTTCACATGGAAACAATCTGGGGCAAAGCGTCCCTTGATTTGAATTTAATCGACCTGCAGTCGCGACTCGAAAATTATGGCCGCGTCATCCTGGACCTCGGAACCGGCGACGGGCGTTACGTGCACAGCCTGGCCGATACATTTCCCGCCGCATTCGTCATCGGCGTGGATGCCTGCCGCGAAAAACCCGCGGACTCGGTCAAGCCGCGGCGTCACGCCGAGGAACTTTTTATCTTTCAAAAGGGGTAATGATGTTCAGTTATATCTGAATTCGTTTCGGTCCGATATAGCGTTGATGCGCGGTGCGCATGCAGGCATCCATCACAACCTTCAACCCCGCAGCACGCGCAGCCTGAGCCGCCTCTTCATTGACGATCCCGGCCTGCATCCACACCACTTTGGCGCCGATCTTGATTGCCTCATCCACCACCGGCGGCACATCTTCCGGCTTGCGGAAGATCTGCACGACATCCACCTTTTCAGGGATGGCAGATAAACTTGGATATGCCTTTTCGCCGAGGATCTCGGTCGCGGTGGGGTTGACCGGAAGGATGCGATAACCCTGATCCTTCAGATAAGCCACAATCCCGAAGCTTTCCTTCTCCGGGTTGGAGGATAACCCGACGCTCGCGATCGTTTTGGTTGACAATAAAATTTCCTTCAGTATTTTTTCGTTGTTCATTTTGTTTTCTCCGTTTATACGATGTCATTGCGAGCCCTGTTGGTTGAGTAGCCACGGAGTGGCGTACCGAAACCACAGAGCGAAGCAATCTCCATGTGAATGATGCGGTTGCTTCGTCTCCTTGGTCTCGGTACATGCCTCGCTTTGCTCGGCACACTCGACCAGCGGCTCCTCGCAACGACATTCATCATCTTTAAGTCTTTTTCATTCTCACCGGCAGGATAGCTGTGAACTTCGTTGCACCGGGCTCGGACTCGACCAGCAGTTGCCCGTGATGCCGGTTGGCGATGATGTCATGTGAGATGTGCAATCCCAGGCCGGTTCCATGGCCGGGCGCCTTGGTGGTGAAGAACGGTTCGAAGATGCGCGGCTGAATCTCCTCCGGGACGCCGGAGCCGCAATCGATGATCTCGACTACTACCTTGTCATCCCGGGTATACGTCCTCAGGATGATTTCCCCGGCACCGTTCATCGCATCGATGGCGTTGTCGATGATGTTGGTCCAGACCTGGTTCAACTCGCTGGCATAGGCCTCGATATGTGGGAGATCCGCGGCGTAATCGCGCCGGATGGTCACCCCCTGCTTCAACTTGTGCTGCATGATGATAAGTGTGTTCTCGAGTCCCTCGTGTATATCAACCTCCAGCAGCGGCGCCTGATCGAGATAAGTGTATGACTTCATTGCCTTCACGATCTGAGAGATTCGTTCGGTGGTCTGCTGCACCTCGGATAGAAGCTGCATCGTCAGGCAGCCGATGCCCAGCCATTGGATGGACAGATTGAACAGCGGCGTGCCTTGGAATTTTTCCAGTTCGGCGCTCTTCCAGCCGTAGACTATCATCGCCGGAGCAAGTTCCCACGCCGAGGGAATGTCCTTCGACTCAAGCCAGGACTGAAGTTCATCCGTCAGATCGATCTTATCCAGCGTATCAATGTTGAGCGGATTGACGAGACGTTCGTTCACCTCGCGCATGAATTCCATCAATTCCCGTGTCTGGTTTAACTTGTGCGCCTCCAATTCAAGTTGATGTGTCAGTGACTGCCATTTCATCAACGCCTTGTTCAATTCAGAGGCACTGCGCTGCGCGGCCGCGGCCGGGTTGTTTAACTCGTGTGCCAGCCCGGCGCTCAACGTCCCCAGCGCGGCCATCTTTTCATGTTGATGCAGCAGCGCTTCGTTTTGACTCAGGCGCGCCATCACCGAATGCAATATTGTCATCGTGGCAGATGAATTGGAGGCCAGCAGCTTTTCGAAGGCTTCCTGCGAGATGCGCAAGACCTCGCCCTCTGATCTCGCGATCACGCTTGCGGTGCGCGGCGTGCGCGCCAGTAATGCCATCTCTCCGAGCACATCGCCCGGGTTGCGTACATCAATCTTGATCATCGATTGCCCGGATTGTTTTTGGACTTCGAACTCTCCCCGCGTGACGATATAAGCCGCGTCACCCGGATCGCCCTGCCGAATGAGGACATCGCCGGAATTCAACAGCACCGACTCGGCCATGTCCATCAACTGCTTCAACTCTTCATCGGATAATGCCTGAAAGAGCGGTGATTTGCGTAATTCGTTTAAGTCCATGCGAAAAGCGAATGACTTACAGCGTCTTCAGGTATTCCTTGATCAACGCATACGCGATCGCACCCTCGCCCACCGCAGAAGCAACGCGGTGATTGGTACCAAAGCGCACATCGCCTGCGGCGAAGATGCCCGGGATGCTCGTTTCCATCAGGTATGGATCGCGGTCGAGGGTCCAGCCTTGAGGAGGTTTCTTATCCATCAGCAGATCGGGGCCGGTCAAGATGTATCCCCTGTTGCTGCACAAGACGAGATCGGAAACGATCCTGCTTTGCGGCTGCACGCCGATGAAGACGAACAAAGCCGCGGCGTCGCACGTCTGGGTCTCGCCGCTTTTTGTATTCTTGATCACGACTTTTTCGAGTGTGTTGGAGCCTTTGACCTCGATCAAGTCGGTGTTAGACAAGACTTCAAGTTTCTTGTTCTCGTTCATCGCGTCGACGAGATATTTCGAAGCAGTTGGCTCCGGGCCGCGGATTAGGACCGTGACCCGGCTCGCGAATTGACTGAGATAGATCGCGCCTTGTGCGGCTGAGTTTGCGCCGCCGACAACGTACACATGCTGATCCTTGTAATTCATGGCTTCGGTATAAGCCGCGCCGTAATAGATTCCGGCGCCGGTCAATTGCTCCGCGCCGGGTGCGCTCAGCATGTGGAACGAAGCGCCGGTGGCAACCAGCACCGCGTGACACGACAACTCAGTGCCGTCTGCAAGTTTGACAATTCGATATGTATCCCGCACCGCGACCTCCACCACCTCCTGCGCCGATAGAATCTCCACGCCAAATTTTTTGGCCTGCGAGACGGCGCGGCGAGTCAGGTCGTCGCCGGAGATGCCGGCGGGGAAGCCAAGATAATTTTCGATCCTCGGGCTCGAGCCGGCCTGCCCGCCCGGCGCGGTTTTCTCGATGACGAGGCATTTCAATCCCTCCGACCCGGCATATACAGCTGCAGCCAGACCTGCAGGTCCGCTGCCGATCACGATCACATCATAAAAGGGCAGCGCTGCGCGCGTTTGCAGCCCCAATTTTTCAGCGAGTTGCTTCAGATCCGGTTCGATCAAGGTCGATCCGTCCGGGAAAAAGATCACCGGCAGCTTCGACGCGGAACCGGATTCTTCAACCAGTTTGGTAGCGAATGAATCCTTTTCAATATCCAGCCATTGATAGGGGATCTGATGCCGCGTGAGGAAATCCTTCACCTCATGACACGAGAGCGACCATAACGTCCCCGCCACGCGAATGCCTTCATACGGCAGATGCGCGTGCGCCTTCCAATCTTCGAGCAATTCGTCGAGGACGGGATACAGTTTCTCCTGCGGCGGATGCCAGGGCTTCATCAGGTAATAATCGAGCCGCACCTCATTGATCGAATCGATCGCGGCTTGTGAATCGGCGTAAGCCGTCAGCAGGACGCGCCTGGCCTGAGGATAGGTCTTGATGGCCTCGGTCAGGAATTCGGTGCCGGTCATCTCCGGCATGCGCTGGTCGACGAGGAACAACGCAACGGTCTCGGCGCGTTCTTCGAGCTTCTTCAGATAATCCAGCGCGGCCCCGCCGCGGTTGATCGGGATGATGCGGTAGTCCTGCCCATAACGGGTGCGCAGGTCGCGCTCGACCGAATTGAGTACCGAGGGATCGTCGTCGATGGTGAAGATAACGGGTTTGGACATATTCAGAACCAAGTGCGCGCTATTCTATCATCAAAAGCATATTATTCCTTCTGTTCAGTCGGTCACTTGAGATGCTCTTCAAAAAACTTCACAATGATGGTGGTGATCTCCTCGCGGGTCGGTGTTATATCCGGCGTGGTGAATCCATGATTGCCATTCGCGACCACAATCAACTGCGCGTCAACCCCTGCCGCGATAAGCGCCTTATAAAACTGCCTGGATTGACTCAACGGCATGACCGGATCCCGGTCACCATTTAAGATCAGGAATGGCGGGTCATCCGGCGTGATGTAATTAATGGGACTGGCTTTGGCGCGATCGCCATCAAGAAACACATCCGGTCGAATTCTCGCGAAAGTGCTCGAGAAATCCGTCGTCAGATCCACCGGGCCGAACATATCCACAACCAGCTGTACGCGGCTCGACTGATCGAGGTACTCGCCTTGCTCGAACCCCGCGCTTTCATCGGTCAGACCGATCAGATTCACAAGGTGACCGCCTGCACTGTTGCCCCACACCCCAATTCGGTTAGGGTCAATGTTGTATTCGTCCGCATGTGCGCGCAATGACCGGATGGCACACTTCACATCCTCAATCATCGCAGGGAATTTGTACTCCGGCGCGAGCCGATAATTCAGCGATATAACCGTGAACCCCGCCTCGACAAGGGATGGAAACTCGAACCGTCCCTGCCCGTCCGCCTTATCACCCTTGCTCCATCCACCGCCGTGAATGAAAACTGCCAGCGGTGTTTTACCCTCGGCATTCTCGGGGAAGTAAACATCCATCTTGAGCGCGACGCCGTCGATCGTGCAATAGGTGACTTCGCGTTGTGTTTCCCTCGCGACTCCGTGAATCGGGTTTGAAATCTCTGGCGATGGCTCTGAAGGAAAGATGAACGATTCACTCGGTGTTTCTGTCGCTGGGACCGAGGTTTCGTCAATAGTGATTGGATCTTGTGTGCCGGGAGGAGATGTAGGGGTCGCGGATCGTCTGCATGCCAGTGAGATTAGAAACAGCATAACCAATAAGAACAAAAACCTACGTTTCATTAAACACTCCTTTACCATTAAACCAGAAGGCTTGCCGATGAAAGCTAACAATAATACTTATTTCAGTACCCTCACCACATTCCGCCCTGCCGCGCCGCTGACTCCACCCCCGCCGTGGACCCCGCTTCCGCAGAGATACAAGTTATCAATCGGAGTCTTGTGGTTCGACCAGCCGGGGATCGGGCGCATGAATAAGAATTGATCGAGCGTGAGTTGACCGTGATTCAGGTCGCCTTCGGTGAGGCCGTAGGTTTGCTCCAGATCGAGAGGCGTGATAGTCTTTGTATTTACGATCGACGATTTTAAATTGGGAATGTATTCGGCGAGCGTGTCAATCGCGATTCTTTCGACAGTTCCATTCTCCCTATTCCATGATTTATTTTTCAAAAGATATGGCGCGAACTGGAAATGAATCGAGATCACATTGCCCGATTCTGTAACCTCGAGATACGGCTTCTCTGAAATCTCGCCGTACTTCGCGGCGTCGTAGGCTTTTTCGAGGTATTTGATGGACGGCGCAAGGACAATTGTCCCTTTAGGGACTCCGTGTTTGCCGTCGGTTAGAAGATGAATCTTCGCCACCGATCCGCGCATTTTGATCGATTGGACTTGCCACACAAATTCCGGCGGGAGATTGACCGTACCCACCAGAGTAAGAAATGTTCGTTTGGGATCGATCGCCGAGATGACTTTGTCCGCCGGTATCTCTTCGCCGTTCTTCAATACCACACCCTTGCATGCATACGTGTCTACTTGTATACGTGCCGTCCGCCAGAAGATCGCTGACGACAAAGGAAGAAAGATAACCGCCAGATGATCGCTTACAGTTTGAGCTTGCCGATGAACGGGAAGTCGAATTGCCTGATAAGACGGCCGCGAGTATGCACTTTGAGCGTCATCGAACGGGTGTAGAGTTTTGCCGAGACATACTGATGTGTCAAACGCTTGCCGACTTTGAATTTCACACCCAGCACGGTGATCCGTCCGGAAGGTCGCACGCGTCGGATAAACGATACGCGGCCAATTGCGACCGGCAAGGATTGCAAATGCCAACGGAAATCGTGCGGCAAAGAACGCTTGGTCAACGTCTGCCGGACCTGGGCCGTGGTGCGGAACCCCAGATTTGGATGCAGCTGTTCTCGGTAGCAGGTGGCCATCATGGCGTCCAATTCGTGACGCACCTGAGCCGGGAAATGCAGCGGAATGGCGAACAAGCGTTCCTCCAGCCAGCCGTTGAAATGCTCGATGGCGCCATTGCGCCAGGGTTCGTGTTCGGGGATGAAGGTCAGTTCCACTCCCACCAGCAGGGCCAGACGCACGAACCGGCTGAGCGATCCGGGATGCGAGGTCAGCCCGAACATGTCGCTGTTGTCGACCTGCAAGGCTTCGGGCAGTCCCAGCCGCTGCCAGGCTCGCACGGCAAAGGCCAGCACGGTTTCCAGCTTGGGCTTGGGGTGGAATTCGACATACACGGCTCCGTCGTACACGTCGCGGCAGACCAGGAAGAACCACTGCCGTCGCGAACCCCTCAGGTAACGCGGCCCGATCAAATCCATTTGATGCAATTGGTTGCTGTGTGTGGGGCGCACCAGCGGATAATCGCTGGAAGCTACACGCGGCTGTGGACGAAAGGCAGGCGAGGTGCGGCCTCCCATTTGCAGCACGCGCTCGATGGTGCGCAGCGACGGCAAGGGAGCGTAACCCAAACATGCCAGTTCGTGACGGATCGTGGGCGCCCCAGCCAGGCGATACCGTTGGCGTGGTCCGCGGCGTTGCATCAGTTGATCGCGCGTCGTGAGAATGGCCTGCCGAATCTCGTTCGGCAATCTCGTACGGCACACCCGAGGTGCGCGCGAGCGATCCCGCAGTCCCGCCGAGCCTTCTGCCAAATAGCGGTCCCACCATTTGTAAAACCACTCGCGGCTGCGTTCCAGACGCTGGCAAATCAGATTGACCGCCCAGCCCGCGTTCCTCAGCCGGATGGCCTTTTGTCGCACTATCAGTTCGTGGGACATCGTGACTCCTCCCGAAAGCTTGACTTTTTCTTTCGGAGGATAGTGTCAACGATGTCCTGGCGGTTATCTTTTTCATCTGTCAGCGATGTCCTGGCGGTTACACGTCAGCACTCATCTGGCGGTTAGCACCTAATCGCTAACAAGATCGCCGGGCTCGTCCCTGGTGGCACCACGGGCGAAGTATACGCTTTCACCGAAACCGAACGGCTGGACATTTTCAAATTCGTCAAAGAAAAAGTCAACGGGCGGATCACGCTCATAGCCGGCACCAACTCTGGCGCCACACGTGATGTCATCCGCTATTCGCAGACTGCCGAGCAGATGGGCTACGACGCGCTCATGGTGGCTGTCCCGCCGTATTCACGCCCCAACCAGCGCGAACTGCTCGCGCATTATGAAGTCGTCGCCAAAGCAGTCAAGATTCCCATCATATTGTACAATTTCCCCTGGCGCGCGGGCTCCGAAGTCAGCTATGAGGTGATGGATGGTCTCACCAAATACGATCACATCATCGGCATCAAAGAAGCCTCCAGCGACATGTCCCGCGTCTATGAATTCCGCCTGCGCTACGGCGACCGCTATCAAATGATCTGCGGCAGCGACGATCAGGCGCTCGACTACTTCCTGTGGGGCACTACCGCGTGGATCGGTGGAGCCGCGTCTTGTGCGCCCCTCCAGCATCATCTGGTCCTCGAAGCCGCGCTGGCAAATGATTTTGTCACCGCCCGCGCCCGCATGGAAAAGTTAATGCCCCTGCTCCGCAGCGTGGAAAGCGGAAGTTACCTGCAAAAAGTAAAAGTGGGTTGCGAGCTGCTCGGCATCCCCGTTGGAAAGCCGCGCATGCCGCTGCTCCCACTCACCGCGGAAGACCGTGCGGAGTTTGAGAAGATTTTCAAAACCTTACTTTAATACACGATCTTTGAACTTTAGGAACTTTAAGAATTGAATAGAGCAGGCATGACTCAAACGGAGGATAATCCCCCGTAAAGGGGGATAATGAGGTTCGTGACAACCGAGCTATCCAAGGTGAACCATGCCCAAGCCAATTGCATGTCTATCTGAAGCCCTGCGGCCAAAATCAACAGCAAGTGGAAGGTGGTGCATGTTCATAAGTCACCAGCCTGGCACGCACCGCATGTTGCGAACTAGGTGAAAGTAAGTTGTATAGGAACTATCAGGCAGGTAGCCGCCCGGTTCGAATCGCCTGGTTCGAACGGTTACCTCTGGCTTGTCAGCGCACCTGCAGTCTCACCGCCATCGGCGATGAATATACTTCCCGTAATGTAACTTGCATCGTCCGAGGCCAGGAACGCGAGCACTGAGGCCATTTCCTCAGGTCTAGCCATCCTCCCAAGGGGGATCTTGCTGGCGCATTCGCGCATCATTTCGGGTGTGTATTCCGCCTCCTGCATGGGCGTGAGGACATAGCCCGGACAGACTGGAACCACCCGTATACGAGGGGCCAGTTCCAATGCCATCGAACGCGACAATTCGATCACACCGGCTTTGGAGGCGTTGTAATCGGCATAGTAATGGTAAGCCGCGTATCCGCTGGTAGAGCTAATGTTTAGGATCACCCCCCCTTGTTCAGCAGCCAGCATACGCTGGGCAGCCTGCTTGGCAACATAAAACAAACCGGTTAAGTTGATGTTCATGATTTCCTGCCATTCCTCAAGCGTGATATCCATGAAAGAATGACGAATGCTGATTCCGGCGTTATTGATCAGCACATCCAGCCCCTGCCACATCCGGTCTAAATGTGTGAAGACTCGATGTACATCCTCGACAATCGCGACGTCCGCTTTGAAAGCCGCCTCCAATTGTGGCAGCTCTTTCTTGATCTCTTCCAAAGCCACCTGATCACGACCTAGAACCGCTACCCGCGACCCCTCTTCTATAAAGCGCTTCGCAGTAGCTGCGCCAATCCCTCGGGTCCCGCCAGTGATCAGTACTCGTTTATTCTTTAAATTACGCATAGCAGCCTCCTCTTCTTTTTCTTTGCTGGGTTGTTTAATCGAAAATTATAAGTTATGCTGCATAGTTGTCAATCAGCCGCCAAAATACCATTTATTTTGATCCTATACGTGGACAAGGTGCGTCTGCCAATGACTCACGACTCTGACAGCTTTCACACCGGACTGAACACAATCCACCCAAACCTATCCGTAGATGCCCGGGGGTCTATCCGGCACAACCCGATATGGAAACAAGAACTGGCCTGAAGTTTGGCTCTTTTGAGCAGGGAATTGAAAAGAGAAGTCCTTTGAGTTAGAGTAAGGTTGCGAAACCAGAAATAACCAAAGGACTTC
>Ga0194126_10008186_pt1 | contig 14298 bp, 15 predicted proteins | sample TA2KigC150mmetaG_FD_148641 | JGI IMG/M metagenome (GOLD analysis project Ga0194126, IMG submission 148641) | Freshwater microbial communities from Lake Tanganyika, Tanzania - TA2015035 Kigoma Deep Cast 150m | ecosystem: Environmental > Aquatic > Freshwater > Lake | place: Tanzania: Lake... | reverse complement strand
CTCTCCGTCCGACTTCCGTAAGCCTTCAGCCGTTCCAGGTTTCCGGTTCTTGAGTTTTCTGATCGCGGCGTAAGGGTAGTAACTCGTCGAGGCGGCTATTCGGCCAAGTGGGGAGTCGGTCGAGGGTCTCCTGGAGCCAGGCGGCGGGATCGAGGCCGTTGAGCTTGGCGGTGCCCAGGAGGCTCTGGATCACGGCGGCCCGCTGGCCCGCCCGTTCCGAGCCAGAGAACAACCAGTTCTTTTTTCCTATGGCAATGGGACGGATGGCGTTCTCGACCAGGTTATTATCGATGGGCAGGTGGCCCGTTTCGGCATAGCGGGTCAGCGCCGGCCAGCGGTGCAGGGTGTAGTCGAGGGCCTTGGCGGTGCCGGTGCCGTCGGGCACGGCGGCGCGGGTCTTCACTAGCCAGGCGTGATACAGGCGGAGCCTCGGCAGGGCGTGTTGGGCCCGCCAGCGTTGGCGCACGAGCGGCGGCTGATCCTGGACCTTCGCTTCGATCCGGTACAACCGGGCGATATGGCGCAGGGCGCGGGCGGCGACGGGGCTGCCGTTGGCCTTGGCCAGGTCGAAGAACTTGCGCCGGGCGTGGGCCATACAGCCCAGCTCGATGATCGTGCCGTCCTTGAACAGGGCCTTGTAGCCGGAATAATCGTCGACCATGAGATGCCCTTGCCAGCCGCGCAGGAAGGCCGCGGCATGTTTGCCCTCGCGACTGGTCTGGTAGTCGAAGAGCAGGATCGGTGGCTCCCCGTCCAGGCCGTTGCTGCGGTAGGCCCAGAGATAGGCGGTTTGGGTTTTCCCCCCGCCGGGGTCCAGCTGCCGCACCGGAGTTTCGTCGGCGTGGAGCACCGGGCGAAGCCGCTGGAGTTCCGCCAGCCGATCGGCCAGGGGCTGAAGGGCGACCCCGAGCCGCCCCACCCACTCGGCGAGGGTCGACAGGGCCAGCGGCACCCCCTGGCGGGCCGCCATCTGGGCCAGGCGATAGAGCGGCGCGTGATCGAGGTATTGGCCGATCAGCACCCACACCAGGAGGCCGGTGGCCGCCAGGCCGCCATCGATGACCGCCGGCGGCACCGGCGCCGCGGTGACGGTCTCGCCGTGCGGGCAGGCGTATTGCGGGCGGATGTGGCGGTGCACGAAGAAGCGGGCCGGTTCGACGTCCAGTTGCTCGGTGATGTCCTCGCCGATCAGCGTCAGGTTCTGCCCGCAGGCCCCGCACTGGCAGGACTCCGGCTCATGGCGATGCTCGATCCGCGGCAGATGGGAAGGCAAGGGCTGGCGTCCGGCCCGGACGCGAGGTTTGCGGGGCGGCTTCGGCCGGGGCTTAGCGATGAGTTGTTCCAGTTCCGCCTCGATCGCGGCCTGATCGGCGGCAATCGTTTCCTCGAACAACTCGCGCTGACCGGCGGCCGCCAGGGCCTCGCTACGCTGGCCGAAGCGGAGCCGCTGGTGGTGGGCCAGTTCGAGGGTGAGGGCCTGGATCTTGAGGTCGGCGGCGTGCAGGGCCGCTTCATGACGGGCCATCGTCTGGCGGGATTCAGCCAGTTCGGCGTAGAGCCGGGCGAAGTCCTCCAGCGTCGGCGGCGCGGTCCCGGCGACGGGAGAAAGCGGGGGTAACGACGGCGCGGCGACCTTGGAATCCATGCCGCCATGATACCACCCAAAGGGGTTGAGGGCCGCGCCGTACCAGGGTTTCAGCGGTTTCCGGCGGGGCTTTTCAGAGGGTCGCGCCGGCCGGCGGCGGGACGGCGCAGCGCTGCCAATCCACCCCGGCGATCAGCCAGCGCCACTGCTCGGCGGTCAGGGCCAGCAAGCGGTCGTCGGGCCGGGGCCAGGCGAAGTGGCCTCGATGCAGGCGGCGCTGACAGAGCCAGACACCGTTGCCGTCCCAGATCAGGAGTTTGAGCCGGGTCCCGCGCCGATTGCGAAAGAGGTAGGCGCTGCCATCGTACGGGTCGGCGCCCAGCGTCTGCTGGACAGGCAGCGACAAGCCCTCCACGCCGCGCCGGATGTCCACCGGCTCCACGACCAGCCACAGCGCGTCGGGACGAATCAGCCCAGGCATCGCAGCACCTCCGCCAGCCAGCGGGCATCAGCCGACGCCGGCACCTCCAGGCCATGGCCGGAGGCCAAGCGCAGGACCAATGGCTCCGAGCGCGGAACCGCGTCGGGCGCCAGCCGAATTGGGATCAGGTCGGGGGTTTCAACCGCCGCCGGCGCGGCGCGATATTCCCGCAACCGGCCCGAGAACGTCCCCGTGCTCAGACCGTGCTGTCGGCAGTAGGCCGCCTGCGTAAGACTGCTCGCCTGCCAGGCCTCGATGTGGTCTCTCCAAAAAACCGGTAACACCATTGCTCCACCTCGCGCAAAAAGGCCGAGCATGGCAGGGCGCCCTGGCGGATCACAGATGGGAGCGCCGGAGGCTTACAGATCATCGGCGTAATTCACCACTTCGGCCTTGAGCCGATCAGCGAAGCCGAGTTTCTGCCAGGCGAGAAGAAACCGTCGGAAGTACAGGTTACTGAAGAGGGGCGACACTGGTGGGGGTAAAAATTTGAGGGTGTGGGGTAAAAACGTAAGCTGTATCGACAAGGAGCAAAACCTTGAGTGGCAATAGCCATGGGTTCCAACCGCCGGATGCGGAAAACCGCATGTCCGGTGGTGTGGGAGGGGTAACGGGCGCAATCCCGTTACCTCCACCCGATCCCGGCTTGATCGTTCCGGGTCAAGCACCCCCCGCTCGCACTCGCATTTCCCTGGGCAAGGCGGAACGCTTCCAACCGCAAGGCGACTGTCAGTCAACACCGGCCCCCATGAGCAAGCGAAACCGCGGTTTACTGGAAGCTTTCAAGCTTTGATGCGGTCAGGTGGTTAGAGGCATCGCAATCCCATTAGAATAGACATGCCTTCACTTCTGGCAACTGCCGAGCGATCATTCATGCAAGAACATGACAGCCCTATCAGGGTTCTTCTAATTGAACGACTGGAGATCCTCAGAGAGGCCTTTTGCAGCCTGATCAGCCAGGACCACAATATCGTCATCGTGGGCGACTCCGGAAACTACGATAAAGTCATCCAGCTATTGGAAGAATCCGAGCCGGACATCCTGGTTCTGCACCTACATGCTGGCGATGAGGATATGCTCAACTTGATGATGAAGATATCCTCGTTACCCGAACACCCTCCCATGCTCTTCCTGACGTCTGATCTACCCGAAAGCGCCACCAACCGCTCGGCCCTGCATGCCGGGGTTGCGGGCATGATCGAATTGAAGGAACCCAAGGCCAATTTGCACAAGGCGATACGCTGCATTCATGATGGCGAACTCTGGATCAACCGCCGCACCACGGCCACGATTCTCAGGGAGTTGCGACAAACCAAGAGCTTCAAGGCAGGGCAGGAAGATCCCAAGGAGATGCTTTCGCCTCGCCAGAGAGAAATTGTCGGCCTGGTAGCCGCGGGCCTCAGCACGGAAGCCATCGCCGAGCGGCTTTTCATCAGTGAAAAAACCGTACGTAATCACCTCGTAGGCATTTACGCCAAACTGGATGTTTCCAATCGTATCCAGTTGACACTCTGTGCCAGCAAACTGGGCATCACCTGATGCACCGAAGTCCCGCTCTATCCCGTCCTTAAGAGTGACATTTAACCCGCCCGGATGAGCAACTGCTCTGGGGCAGATGGCCCTATCCCACTGTTCTGAGAGGGTACAGAGTCCCGCCAAAAATTAAGCCAATTACCTCATGTCCCTGGGGTGGCTTCCCCGATACCATGATCACCGCACATGAGCTGAGGCAATCGACAGGTCTCTCTGATGGACTGACCGATTCGCACCGATCGCGAATACAGAAGCCGTCCACGGTGGGTTCGTCACTCGGCAGGATTGAACTATCGATGTCCAGGTTAAATCCCTGGCTGGGTATCTTATTACGAGGCACGGACATGAACCGCTACATTCGCACTGGAATATCATCCCTTATGACGCTGGATTTATGGCTGGTAACCTGTCCCGTGGAAGCCGCGACCATGGACCTGGTTCAAGTCATGAGCTGGCTGATCACCGCCATCAATGGTTCCATGGCATTGATTACGGTCCTGGCGTCCATGCTCTTGTTCAGGACTGCCTGGGAGTATCGCCAGCGCCGGTTGTTGTATTCCTCCAGTAACCTTCAGCGCCTGCGCCGCCATCGCATGATCGTGTCGAGCAGCTATGCCCTCCCGGAGATCAACACGCGCCAGGCGCAATGGATGGGCGTGCTGGCAGGAATTGCGCTGGTAGTTATTCTTCAGGGTCCATGGCAGGCTTTTGTCACGACAACCCTGGGCCCCGTCAAGGTCAGCGAGAGTGTTCAGCAAGACCGGTAATGTTCTTCTCGGTCTGGAAGCGCCAAAAGCTAACAAGGGATTCTTGTCCTGAGTTCAGGAAAATTCGATTACCGGTAACCGATAAGTCGCTCACCGGTGTCTGTAAAAAAGAAAGCGGGTCTAGCGACCCGCTTTCCGTCGTGATCAACCGATCACATTCTGCAGCAAACCATTCAGCCGTTTCACGAAACCGGCCGGATCTTCCAGTTGCGCGCCTTCGCTCAGTACCGACTGGTCATACAGGATCTGCGTCAGATCGCTGAAGCGGGTTTCGTCGACCTCCGCTTTCAGCTTCACTACCAGCGCGTGGTCAGGGTTGATCTCGAACACCGGCTTGCTGGAAGGTACATCCTGTCCCACCGACTTCATGATGCGCTCCATGGTGCGGCTCATGCCGTAGCTTTCGCTGACCAGACAGGCCGGCGAATCGGTCAGACGGGAGCTGATCTTCACCTCGCTGACCTTGTCACCGAGCACGGTCTTGATGCGCTCGACCAGCGGCTGCAATTCCTTGGCAGCCTCCTCCTTGTGTTGCTTGTCGCTTTCGTCTTCCAGTTGGCCCAGATCGAGGTCGCCCTTGGCGATGGACTGGAGTGACTTGCCCTCGTACTCGGTCAGGTAGCCGACCAGCCAATCGTCAACCCGCTCATGCATGAGCAGCACTTCCAGGCCTTTCTTGCGGAAGATTTCGAGGTGCGGGCTGTTCTTCGCGGCGGCATAGCTCTCGGCGGTGATGTAGTAGATCTTGTCCTGACCTTCCTTCATGCGGCCGATGTAATCGTCCAGGGAGACGGTTTGCTCATCCGTGTCATTATGCGTGGACGAGAAGCGCAGCAATTTGGCGATGCGGTCCTTGTTCTTGAAATCCTCGATCGGGCCTTCCTTGAAGGCCTGGCCAAATTCCTTCCAGAAGGTCGCATACTTTTCGGCATCGTTATTGACCAGATCTTCCAGCAGGCCCAGGACCTTCTTCACCGCGCCGGAGCGGATTTTCTCCAGCAGGGCATTTTCCTGCAGAATTTCACGGGAGACATTGAGCGGTAACGAATCGGAGTCGATAACCCCGCGCACGAACCGCAGGTAACGCGGCATCAGCTTGTCAGCCTCCTCGGTGATGAAGACCTTGCGCACATAGAGCTTGACGCCATGCTTGGATTCACGATCCCAAAGGTCGAACGGCGCCTTGGCCGGCAGGTACAGCAGCAGGGTGTATTCGTTGGTGCCTTCCACGCGGCTGTGGATGCGCGCCATCGGGGCCTGATAATCGTGGGAGACGTGTTTGTAGAACTCCTCGTACTGCTCGTCGGTGATCTCGTCGCGGCTCTTGGCCCACAGGGCGGAAGCGCTGTTGACGGTTTCCCACTCGGGCGCCGGCGGCTCCTCGCCTTCCGGGGTCTCGCCATAGTGCTCCTTGAGCATCTCGATGGGCAGTGAGATGTGGTCGGAGAACTTGCGGATGATGGAACGCAGCTTCCAACCATTGAGGAATTCATCCTCGCCCTCGCGGAGGTGAAGGGTCACGCGGGTGCCGTGCTCCGCCCTGTCAAAGTTCTCCAGAGTGTAGTCGCCCTCGCCCGCGGATTCCCAGCGGACGCCATGGTCATGAGATGTGCCGGCCTTGCGGGTTTCCAGCGTGACCCTGTCCGCCACGATGAAGGAGGAATAAAAACCTACCCCGAACTGGCCGATGAGCTGGCTATCCTTGGCCTGGTCACCGGTCAAGGATTCGAAAAACTGCTTGGTGCCGGAACGGGCAATCGTACCGATGTTGTCGCGAACTTCATCGCGGGTCATGCCGATGCCGTTATCGGTCAGCGTGATGGTGCGGGCATCCTTGTCGAATTCGATGCGAATCTTCAGATTGGAATCGCCCTCGTACAGGGCGTCGTCGCCGAGGGCGCTGAAGCGCAACTTGTCGGCGGCATCGGATGCATTGGAAATCAACTCACGCAGAAAGATTTCCTTGTTGCTGTAGAGCGAATGGATCATCAGATGCAGAAGTTGCTTGACCTCTGCCTCGAAGCCCATGGTGACCTTGTTTTCGGCGACTGTCATGATGTCTGGTGCCTCCTGGTGGTTAGGATGGAATGTGAAAAATCGAATAGTCGGTATGGGGTTCGTGTGAGTGAATTCAAGCCCTTCAACCCAAATCGCCGTAATTCCACGCCCATGAGAGCGTCCGGTTGCGTTGACCGGAGTGTCGCATCCACGGTTCATCGGCGCCGGCACGGCGAATTGGCCCGGCAATTCGAGTGGACCCCCTCGGGAACGGCAAGGGCAAGTTTCGCGGACAGGGGTTCATGGTCCGCTGTGATGCTGGGTTCAGCTCTCCAGGGTCGGACTGAGAAGTCTTCAGCCAACAAGAGAATGGCTGGCGGTGATGGGCAACGGGTGCATGATGCTGGGTTCAGCTCTCCAGGGTCGGACTGAGAAGTCTTCAGCCAACAAGAGAATGGCTGGCGGTGATGGGCAACGGGTGCATGGCGCGCGGACTGCTGCTAGTATTCACCCTCTGCCTCACTTCAAGGGTATGGCCTTTAATTTGATGACAGGAGTCAGGTATTGGACGGGAAGGAAATCCTCAAGGTTTTATTCAGGCTGTTCAGCCTGCTCCCCCGCAGCCGCCAAATTTCACTGCCAATGATTGTTTACCACCCCCGGATATGTCGAAGTCCAGGGGTGCTGTATTCGCTATTTTTTGAATGTCTTTGTAACTTACGCTGATCAGGAGAAATTATCATGAGCAACTTGGGTCGCCCGACATGGGTTTATCGAGTCCAGCGGCAGGGTTTGACGCCGGCTGTATTGGAGCAATACCTGGAAGCAGGCTGGCCAGTAGGCTCCATTGCCGAGGACAGGCACCTCAACGTCGAGGACGTCACCGCCGCCCTGCAGCGGTGGGGTTTGGGGCAGGAAGAATCCGCCCTGGCCGAGGACTAGCCACTCGAGACGCCCGGTCACGCCGACGCTCCCGATCGGCGGGGCTAGTGGGGAGGATGGCCAACGACGGCTCCTCCCCTCGCCAGAGTCCTCGGAAATCCCTGGCAATTCATCCTCATCTCTCCCCCTTGGCCTGGCCCGATCCGCCTCCCGAGGAAAAGGATTCCAGTTTTCCTCGAACTTTCGCAATCAAGACGAAGCCGAGCGACCGGGGTCCAGCCGGTCCGGATATTCGCACCATTCGACGATAGGGCACTCGCCGCACTTGGGTTTCCGGGCCACGCAGGTATACCGCCCGTGCAGGATGAGCAGGTGATGAGCGTCCTTGAGAAATTCCTTCGGTAGGGTTCGGGTGAGTTTGTTTTCGACTTCCAGCACGGACTTGCCCGGGGCCAGGCGGGTGCGGTTGGCGACCCGGAAAATATGTGTGTCCACCGCGACGGTGGGTTCGCCGAAGGCCGTGTTCAGGATTACGTTGGCGGTCTTGCGGCCGACTCCGGGCAAGGCTTCCAGCGCCTCCCGGGTGCTCGGCGCCTCACCCCCATGCAATTCGAGCAGTCGTTGGCACAGCGCCAGAATATGCCGCGCCTTGCTGTTATAGAGCCCGATACTGTTGATAAAGGACTTGAGTCCTGCCTCGCCCAAAGCCAGGATTGCCGCTGGGGTATTGGCCACGTGGAACAACTTGCGCGTGGCCTTGTTGACCCCCTTGTCGGTGGCCTGGGCGGAGAGCACCACGGCGATCAGCAATTCAAACGGTGTGGAATATTCCAGCTCGGTGGTCGGGTCCGGTATGACTTCCGCCAGCCTGGCCAGGATCAATCGGCGTTTCGCGGCGTTCATGGGTCTGGTTTTCGGGTAAAGGTGAGTATCTGCTCGGCCGCGCGGTCCGGTGGAGCGGCCTGACGGCGACGCCAAGCCTCATCGATCAGGTTTTTCAGGGCCAGCAAGAGCCCCAATCCCACAAAGGCGCCGGGCGGCAGCAGGGCCAGCAGGAACCCCGGGTAATCCGGCAGCACGTCCATCGTCCACCCGGCCGCACCGGACCCGAATAATGGTTCCGCGCCGGCCAGCAGCCGACCCGTGCCCAGGATTTCGCGGCCCGCGCCCAGCAGCGCGATGACGGTGGTGAAGCCCAGGCCCATGAAGAATCCGTCCGCCAGGGCCTGCGGAACCGGGCGGCGGGAGGCATAGGCTTCCGCCCGGGCGAGTATCGCGCAGTTGGTGACGATCAGCGGGATGAACAGGCCCAGGAGGGCATGCAACTCATGAAACCAGGCCTTCAGGCCGATATCCACGGCGGTCACCGTCGAGGCGATGAGGAGTACGAACAGGGGGAGCCGCGCTTCCGGAGCCAGACGATGGCGCAGGGCGGAAATCAAACCGTTGGAGACCACCAGCGTCACGGTGGTCGAGAACCCCATGGCCAGCGCATGCACCAGCGTCGTGCTGACCGCCAGCAAGGGGCACAGGCCCAGCATGGCGACCAGCGCCGGGTTACGGCTCCATAGCCCTTCCGCCGCGAGCTGGCGATAGGGTTTTGGATCCGGCTTCATGGGCGCGGCTCCGATGCCGAGCGTGGCATGGCGAATATCTCGTCTCGCCGGTCACGGAAGACCCGCAGCGACTCATGCACGGCGTGGACCACGGCGCGCGGCGTCACGGTAGCGCCGGTGAACTGATCGAAGGCGCCGCCGTCCCGGCGCACGCCCCAGCGCGCTTCCGGAGGATCATTCAGCGAATGCCCCGCGAAGCTCAGTATCCAGTGTGATTTAGCCAACTCCACGCGGTCCCCCAGTCCCGGCGTCTCATGGTGCTCCAGCACCCGGACCCCCGATAGCACCGCATCGTGGCGGACAGCCACGAGCAGGGTGATGTTGCCGTTATAGCCATCCGGCGCCACGGTCGTCAGGATGGCCGCCACCGGCCGACCTTGCCGGCGCGCCCGGTAGACCGTGAGCGGCTCAGGCCGGCCCAGCCGGTCGTCCTGGAGACGAATCGCATCCTCCATGAGATCATTGTCGAAGCTATCGGCCGGCAGCAGCGTGGCCAGGGTGTTGAGCAGATTCGCCCGCTGGTTGCCGCGGATGCGGTCCGCGGACAGCGCATGCAGCAGCGTCACCAAACTCAGTGCGGCCAGCGTATAAAGGCCCAGTTGCGCCATGGGATGGCTGAGGTCCAGCGGCAGGCGCTTCATCGAGGATGGCCGTACACGCGCGGCTGGGTATAGCGATCGAGGGTCGGCGCCGCCACGTTCATCAACAGCACCGCAAAAGCCGCGCCGTCCGGATAGCTGCCCCAGGCGCGGATGGCGAAAATCAGCCAGCCGATGCCCAGTCCATACAGCCAGCGCCCCAGTGGCGTGGTCGCGGCGCTGACCGGGTCGGTCGCGATGAAAAAGGCGGCCAGCATGGTGGCGCCGCTCAAGAGATGGAAGAGCGGTGTGGCATGGTGTTCGGGATCGGCCAGGAAGAATGTTAGCGAGCTGACGAACAGCCCGAACAGGACTGCGGCGGGGATGCGCCAATCCACGACCTTTCTTCGCAGCAGCCACAGACCGCCCAGCAGAAACCCCAGGTTGACCCAGACGCCGGACCGGCTGGCGGCCAGGAGGTCGGCATGGGCGGCTTCGATCGTCAGTCCCCGGGCGAGCCGGGTGTGCGTCACATCCAGCGGAGTCGCCCGGGCGAGCGCATCCAGCCGCTCCGGAGACAGCCCTGAAAACACGGCCTGCCAGGTTTCGGGCAGGCTGGCGGGCTGCGTCAGCAGGTCCGTCGGCGCGGGCCAGCGTGTCATTTCCCGGGGGAAAGCGATCAGCAACACCGCGTAGCCCACCATGGCCGGGTTGAAGGGGTTCTGGCCCAGACCACCGTAAATCTGTTTGCCCAGCAGGATGGCGCAGAGGACGCCGACCACGATCAGCCAGTCCGGCGCCAGACCGGGAAGGGAGACGCCCAGCAGCAGGGCCGTGACCAGCGCGCTGTGGTCCCTCAGCGCCCGAGCCGGCGGCCGCCCGCGTAGCGCCAGCGCGCCAGCTTCCGCCAGCAGCGCCGCGAGTGTCGCGATGCCGCATTGCAGCAGCACGCCAGGGCCGAAGTGCCAGACCAGCGCCAGTATCCCCGGAATCAAAGCCAGACACACATCCCCCATCAAAGCGCCAACGGGGCGGCTTTGTGGCAAACGGCCCGGCGGCGTGAGCGGAAACTGGCGCGGTGGATCAGCGCTTTCGGTCACAGCCATCGATCAGCCCGCTGATGAAAGAAGCCCGTGGGATCGGTAAAGCCACGGCTCCCGATTGGAAGCGGAATGGCGTGAGCGCTTACCCAAATCCGTCCGGGTTGGTTGCGGCATCAAGGTCTCCCGGACGCATCTGGCGGCGGGTTCTGTGCCAGACGCTTCCGCTGAACCTTTTTCAAGGTGTCCTGGATCTTCGCGGCGCCCTGACCCAACCCGGCCTTGCGCTGTCGCGCGGCCGCCTCGCGGTCCTGCTGTTCACGCTGCAAGCGAGCCTGGCGGGCCTCGAAGCGGCGGCGCGCGTGTTCGGCTTTGTCGCGCTCCGCCTGTAGCATCCGCGCGACCTGCTTGGCCTCCTGGAAGGCGGCGGTCAGAGGAATCCGGCTTGGACAGACGGCATCGCAGCAGCCGCACTCGATGCAGTCGAACAGGTGCTGATCCAGCGCGCGGGGCCATTGCCGGGCCTGGATTTGCCAGTGCAACTGCTGAGGCAGCAGGCGGGCCGGACAGACCTCGGCGCAGTCGCCGCAGCGGATACAGGGCAGGGGATCTCCAGCGGCAGGCAATTCCCCCCGACTGGCCGCCAGCACCGCATTCACCGTCTTGGTCACCGGGATGCCGTCGTCGCCGACCGGATAACCCATCATGGGCCCGCCCACGATCAGCCGCTCGATTGCTTCGGTATAACCGCCGCATTGAGCGATCAGGTGATAGACGGGCGTGCCCAGCCGGACCTCCAGATTGCGGGGCGCCCGAACCCCGTGCCCGGTCACCGTCACGATGCGCGTGTCCAGCACCTGGCCTTGAATGACGGCCCGATAGAGGGCGGCGATCGTGGCGACATTCTGGCAGAGGATACCGAGAGCCGCGGGCCAAAGCCGCGAGGGAACCTCCCGCCCGGTCAGGGTCTGGACCAGTTGCCGCTCGCCCCCGACGGGATAGCGAACCGGGACCGGGACGATGTGGAGTCCGGGATAATCGCCGGTGGCCAGCGCCGCGCGCGCGGCGTGCAGCGCCCGCGGCATGTCGCTCTCGATGGCGATCAGGGCCTGGCGCGCGCCCAGAACCTGGCGCAGCAGTTCGGCGCCGCGCAAAACTTCAAGCGACCGCTCACGCAATAAGGCGTCATCACAGGTGATGTAGGGTTCGCATTCGGCCCCATTGACGATCAAGGTGTCAATGACCGGCCTGTCCTCCCCCAGCTTGGCCGAGGCCGGAAAGCTCGCCCCGCCCAGTCCCACGATGCCGGCTTCATGAAGTCGGGTGCGCAAGCTCTCCAGGGTCAAGGTGGCGGGGTCCAGCGGGGACAGAGGGTCTGCGCATGCATCTTCCCCATCCGGCTCGATCAAGAGGCAAGGTCCACGCAAGCCGCCCTGAAGCGGAAGCGGCCATTCCTTTAACTCAAGCACACGCCCCGACGTCGAGGCATGGAGGGGTGGATCCAGATAATCCGCGCCTCCCGCAATGCGCTGCCCGCGTAACACCCGATCGCCCAGGCTTACGCAAGGCAGTGCATCGCGACCGTCCCGCTGGCGCAAGGGCATCACCAGCAGCGAGGGCAGGCTGGAGGCCTGGATGGGCTGGCCGCCGGTGAGTGATTTGTGACGTTCCAGATATAGACCGCCATGAAAGGGAGGGGGATTCATGCGGCTTTCCGGTCCGGGTGGGACCCGGTCAGGCGCGACTTCAGTTCGGGCGCCGGCGCCATCTCGATGCAGTCGACGGGGCAGACCGGCAGGCAGAGTTCGCAGCCGGTACATGCGGACTCGATCACGGTATGCAGATATTTGGGTGCGCCCAGAATGGCGTCGACCGGGCAGGCCGGCAGGCAGAGCGCGCAGCCGATGCAGCGCGGCTCGTCGATCCACGCGACGGCGGGCGGTTTGCTTGCACCATAAGCCGGGTCCAGCGGCTTCGGTTCCCGGCCCAGCAATTCGGCCAGCGCGGCGACACAGGCGGCTCCCCCTGGCGGACATTGATTGATATCCGCCTCCTCGCGGGCGATGGCCTCGGCATAGGGTCGGCAGCCAGGGTAGCCGCACTGGCCGCACTGGGTCTGGGGGAGCAGGGCGTCGATCCGTTCCGCCAAGGCATTGCCGGTGACCTTCAGCCGTTTTGAAGACCATTGCAGCAGCAGTCCCAAGGCGGCGAACAACAGGCTTAGCAGGATAACCGCGCTCAATAACGGACCATCCCGGCAAAACCCATGAAGGCCACGGAGATCAGGCCGGCGGTGATCAGGCCAATGGCGCTGCCCTGGAATGGGCGCGGCACATCGGCCGCCTCCAGCCGCTCGCGGATTCCGGCGAACAACACCAGCACCAGGGTGAAGCCTAGCGAGGCGCCAAGCCCGTAGAGCAGGGCCTCGGGCAGTGTCTGCCGGGTTTGCACGGTCAGCAGGGCGACGCCCAGCACGGCGCAGTTGGTTGTAATCAGCGGTAGATAGATGCCCAGTACCTGGTGGAGCAGGGGGCTGAACCTGCGCAATACCTGCTCGGTCACTTGCACGATCACGGCGATCAGGACGATGAAGACGATGGTGCGCAGGTACTCGGCATCCAGTGGTTCCAATAGCCAGGTCCGCGCCAGTTGACTGAGTCCCGCCGCCAGGGTCAGCACGAAGCTGGTCGCGAGTCCCATGCCCAGGGCCGTGTCCTGGCGCCGTGACACCCCCATCAGCGGGCACAGGCCGAGAAACTTGACCACCACCAGATTGTTCACCAGCACCGCGCCGATCAGGAGGGTCCAGGGTTGACTCATGTGTTCAGGCTCTCGGGATCGACGGTGATCGGGCTAGCCAGCCGCAACCGGTCCAGCCGCCAACCCGCCACGGCCCAGTTCAGGATGTCCGTGACAGACGCCCCTTGGAGCGCTATCGGCAGAGGATGCCGCAGCCAGGCGAGCAACGCGGCGAGGATGCGCCGCGGTTGGCGAGTCTCGGCTTCAGGAGCCAGACTGCGCTTGCTCAGCTTGTGGCCGCTCATATCAATCAGGATGGGGGTGTGAGCGTAAGTCGGCGTGGGCAGGTCGAGTTGCTGCTGCAGGTAGATCTGCCGCGGGGTGGAGTCCAGGAGGTCCTGACCACGCAGGACGTCGGTGATCCCCTGGTCGGCGTCATCCACCACGGTGGCGAGATGGTAGGCGTAGTCCCCATCGCGACGGTACACCACGAAGTCGCCCACTTCGTGTGCCAGGTTCTGAACGATCTCCCCCTGCACCCGGTCCTCGAAGCGGATCGGGGTTGCGGTTGCTTTCACCCGCAGGGCATGTCGTCCGGGTTGGGCCTTGTAGTGCTGGTTCCGGCACGTACCGGGATAGACGCCCCGTGCGGCCGTTTCAGCCAGTCCCCGGCGGGAGCAGGCGCAGGCGTACACCAGCCCGCGCGCTTGCAGTCGTTCCAGCGCCTCGCGATAGCGGTCCAGACGATGTTGCTGGTGGAGCACGCCGCCGTCCCATTGCAGTCCCAGGGCTTCCAGACTGTGGAGGATGGAGTCGGCGGCGCCGGGGCGTGTGCGCCGGCTATCGACGTCGTCGATGCGAACCAGCCATTCACCGCCCCGCGAACGGGCTTCGAGAAAGCTGGCCAGTGCCGTCAGCAGAGAGCCCAAGTGGAGGGGGCCGCTAGGGGAGGGGGCGAAGCGGCCTCGATAGCCCTGGCCGGGAGGTGGTAAGGAGTGCCGCAACGCGCCCAGTGGGGTAAAGGATCAACCGATCTGCCGCTCGCGCAGTTCGTCGAGGGTCTTGCAGTCTATGCATTG
>Ga0194126_10008179_pt1 | contig 14305 bp, 13 predicted proteins | sample TA2KigC150mmetaG_FD_148641 | JGI IMG/M metagenome (GOLD analysis project Ga0194126, IMG submission 148641) | Freshwater microbial communities from Lake Tanganyika, Tanzania - TA2015035 Kigoma Deep Cast 150m | ecosystem: Environmental > Aquatic > Freshwater > Lake | place: Tanzania: Lake... | reverse complement strand
TGGCCTCGCTGCCCGGCTTCTTCGTGGGGATGACGGTCTACGCCGGGTTCCAGGCACTCGGCGATACGAAGACGCCGATGATGGTCTGGCTCTGGGCCAACGTCGCCAACATCGTACTCGACCCGCTGCTCATCTTCGGCTGGCTCGGGCTGCCGCGGCTGGGGGTTGCCGGCGCGGCAATCGCCACGGTGGCGACGCAGACGGCCGGGCTTGCGGTTATGTTTGTTATCTTCCGCCGGCGCGGGCTGCTCACGCTTGGAGGCAGGCTGCGCTGGGCCACGGCCCGGGCGATATTCGGTATCGGCGGCGCTGCCGGTCTCCAGGGCGTCACCCGACCCTTGACCGGAATGCTGCTCTTCGGCATCGTGACCGGGTTCGGCACCGAGGCGACGGCGGCGTTCGGCATCGGGCTGCGGCTGCTGGCGCTGATGTACATCTACCTCGGCGGGCTCGCGTCCGCCGGCCAGACGCTCGTCGGGCAGAGCCTGGGCCAGGGCCGGCCCGAGCTGGCGTGGCGAGTCGGGCAAAGGGTGAGCTGGCTGGCATTCGGCATTCAGGGAGCGGCGCTGCCGTTCCTCTTCTTTCTGGCGCCGCAACTGGTGCGCGCGTTCAACTCCGACCCCGCGGTCGTGCACTACGGCGTCGACTACCTGCGCGTGCTCGCGCCGCTGCTGGTGATGGTCGGGCTGTCGACCGGCTGGGATAGCGCCATGCGCGGCGCCGGTGACACCACCCCGGTGATGGTCGCGGCACTGGTGGCCAACTGGGCCGTCAAGATACCGGCAGCACTGCTACTCGCCCGCTGGCTGGGGCTGAACGGCGTGTGGCTGGGGATCGGCCTCTCGCTCGTGGTCGAGACCGCCTTACTCGGGGGCTCCTACTTCCGGCGCGGCTGGCTGCGCAAGGAAGTCAGGTGGGAAGCAGCGTGAGCGGACTCAACCGAAGTCAGAAGGCAGAAGGCAGAATGCAGAAGTCAGAATGAGGACTTAGGAAGAGATGCAAGTCAAAGGGCAAAAGGCAAAAGGCAAAAGGCAAAACGGCCGGCGTCCGAAGCAGGATGAGGACTGACGGAGAGATGCAGGTCAAAGGGCAAAAGGCAAAAGCCAAAAGCCAAAACGGCCGGCGTCTGAAGTAGAATGAGGACTGAGGAGGAGATGCAAGTCAAAGGGCAGAAGGCAAAAGGCAAAAGGCAAAACGGCCGGCGGCCGAAGGCGAGTGGCGATAGGCGAGGGGCGCCCGGGGCGCTCCGCGTGCGTCCTATGACGATGGCGGACAAGCCAGCGGTGATGAAGATCTCGTCCCGCATCTGGGAAGGGAACGACTATATTCCGCAGTTCTTCGACCGCTGGGCGAAGGAAGGCGGGTTCTGGGCCGCTGAGTTACGGGGCAGACTCGTCGGCTACGGCAAGGCGACCGAGCTGGCGCCCGGCGAGTTGTGGCTGGAGGGGCTGCGGGTCGACCCGGGTTGCCGGAATCGGGGGGTTGGCAGTGAGCTGTCGCGCCAGGTGGTTCTCAGGACGCTGGAGCGCCGTCCGGTTTCGCTGCGACTCGCCACCGCGGACGTGAACCGCGAGTCTATCCACATCATAGAGACGGTGATGGGCTTCAGACCGTACGCGCAGTACCGGTACTTTGTCGGCAAGCCCGGCAAGCCGCGGCTCGGACCGCCGCTCTCCACGCCGACGGTTGCTCAGGCGCTCGAGTTCATCGGGCAGAGCGCGGAGCTGGCGGCGAGTCGCGGCCTGCTCGCGTACACCTGGCTGTTCCGGAGCCTCGACCGCCGCTACGTGACCGAGTTGCTGCGCTGTGGCTACGTCTTCGGGTACGGCTGTACGAGCAAGCTCACAGGTCTACTGGTCCTGAGGCCGCATCGGTACCACGGCAACGACCTGGACATCTCATTCGTCGCCGGCGACAGACAGGCGCTGGCGGCCTTCCGTTCCTTTCTATCCCGCGTGGCGCGCGATTGCGGCACGAAGAGCATCAGTTCGATGGCGGCGAGCGACGAGATGGCGCAGGCGCTCAGGTCGCTGGGAATGCAGGCCCACCCGCGTATCGGTGCGGTACCGGTGTATGGGTACCCGATCTAGGGGAAAGTCCGAAGGCCGAAGTCCGAATGTCGAATGAAACCCGAGTTCTGTTCTGAGGCGTACGCTGCGTAGCCTGCGTCCGGTTTGCCTGTCTCTAACTCCGGATTCCGGACTCTGGGTTCTGATTTCTCGATTGTCCGGGCTCTGGCTGCGCTACCTCGCTGGATTCGGCAACCCGAAGCGGAAGGGCTGAGACCAGTCGGTGTAGTCGTTCCAGTTCCGGCTGGCCGCGCGCACGCGCCAGAAATACCATCCATGGGTCGAGAACGCGGCGCTGCCTGACGGCTGGGTAGCGCGTTGGTTCGCGTAGACGAGGTACTGGGTGCGCAGCAGCGAATCCCGGTAGACCTCTATCTGGTAGAAGAGCGCACCGGGCAAAGCCTGCCACCCGAGGTTCACCTGCTGGGGGTATAGGTACAGGTCGCTCTGCCATCCGTTCTGAGGTTGGAGCAACTCCGGTGGCGGCGGCGGGTCAGCTTTGGTCGGGTCGCCGGGCTCGAAGTCGTACGGGTTGGTGCAGGCCAGCGCCAGCAGTATGAGGCAGGTAGTGAGCGTCGGCCGCATCACCTCCATTGTAGTTCGGCGCCGGAGTCCCGTCAACGAGTTCAAAACCAGAGGCCGGACGCGCTCGCGGGCGTCCGGCCTCGAACCAGTCCGTCTACTTGACTTCGGCGAAGCGGGGTTTCGCAAACACGACCCGGCCGACGTCGGTGTCGAGCCCGCCCTGGATGACGACTTCCAATTCCTGGCCGACCGCGTTGGATGCACCGGTGACCACGACTTTGATGCCGCCTTCGAGGTAGCCGATTCCCTCGTCGGCCTCTTTGCCTTTCTTGGCAATCCGCACCTTCATCTCGGTGCCGGGCAGGTAGGTGGGACGGAACAGGTTGTAGATCTCGGTCGTGGTGACCGCATTCCCGGCCCCGGCGGCCGCCTTGAGTTCCGGGTCGCCGGTAACGAGCGTGGCCTTGTTCTTCTTCACCGCGGCGAGCAGGGCGTCCCGCTTGAGCAGGGTTTTGTCGAGCTTCAGCGTCACGCCCGGCACGGACTTCAGGCGTTCGATCGTCTCCCAGGCACGACGCTTGGCGTGGTCGTTTCCGCCTTTGTCCGAGGGATGCTCGGGCTCAGGTATGATCAGCTTGCCCTGCATCAGACCGAAGGAGACGAATTCCGCGATACGGGGGTCAGTCAGGGTTTCATAGTCGATGACGTACGTTTTCTTGCTTCCGAATAACATTACTCCTCCGCCCCGGGCAGGGACCCGGGGGCGTTTGGCCCGAGGACTTACGACCGAGGTCAGAAGGCAGTAGGCAGATTGCAGAAGGTAGAGTACTCGGGAATCCTGCATTCTGGTTTCTGGTTTCCGAACTCCGGATTGTCCGTTTGGTTCTCAGGCAACTACTGGTTGTTCCGGCGCACTTGGGGTAAGTTCGAACGCCGAGCGACGAAACGCGAGTGCCTGGTCCCGACTTCCGTGGTTCGGACTTCGGCGTTTGGCGTTCGGCGTTTGTCATGTGCCGGAGGTCCGGCGCAGGCGCCTCAGGATGCCAGGATTGCATCCAGCGCCTCGTGGACCGTATCAACGGGCTTGAGTTCTGCCCCGGCGGTTCGCGTTTTCCTGGTGACGCCGCGCCGGGGCACTACTACATTGGTGAATCCGAGCCGTGCCGCCTCCGCGATGCGCGATTCGGTGCGGGCGACCGAGCGGACTTCTCCGCCCAGTCCGACCTCACCGATGAACACCGCGTCGGTGGGCAAAGGCTGATTGCGGATCGAAGACGCCAGGGCCGCGACGACCGCGAGATCGGCCGCAGGCTCCTGGATCTTCAGGCCGCCGGCTATGTTGACGAAGATGTCCTGCCCGGCAGCGCTGATACCGGCCCGGCGCTCGAGCACGCAGAGAAGCATGCTCAGGCGTCGCGCGTCGAAACCGGTCGCGACTCGCTGCGGCAGGGCATAGGGAGTGGCCGCGGCGAGCGCCTGGATTTCGACGAGCAGGGGCCGGGTGCCTTCGATGGTTGCCACGACCGCTGACCCGGAAACGTCCGGACGGCGGCCGGAGAGAAAGAACTCGGAGGGATTGGCGACTTCGGCCAGGCCGGATTCGGTCATTTCGAAGACGCCGATCTCGTTGGTCGAGCCGTACCGGTTCTTGGCGGCACGGACGATGCGGTACTGCTGGAACCCTTCGCCCTCGAAGTAGAGGACCGTGTCGACCATGTGTTCGAGGGTCCTGGGGCCGGCGACGGCACCGGACTTGGTGACGTGACCGACGATGAACGTGGTTACGGCGCGCGACTTGGCGAGCCGCAGCAACTCGGCCGTGCACTCGCGCACCTGGCCGACAGAGCCCGGGGCGCTCGTGAGGCTGGACCGGAACATCGTCTGGATCGAGTCGACAACGAGCAGGCCGGGAGAGATTTCCTCGGCCGCGCTCAGTATCTCATCGAGGTCAATGGCGCAGAGAATGTAGATGCTGTCGGCGCCGGCAGAGAGCCGCTCGGCACGCAGGCGCACCTGCTCGGCCGATTCCTCGCCGGTGACGTAGAGCACCTTGGTGCCGGCCCTGGCGAGTTCGTTGCAGACCTGCAGGGTGAGCGTGGACTTGCCGATGCCGGGCTCGCCGCCGATGAGCAGGAGCGATCCGGGAACGAGTCCGCCGCCGAGTACGCGGTCGAGCTCGCCGATGCCGGTCGAGCTGCGCCTGGCTGACTTGGACTCGACCTGGCTGAGCTTGACCGGGCGGGCGCCGGTCGCCCCGACCCGGACCCGCTCGTTGACCTTGCCCCGCTTCGTGACCCGCTGTTCCTCGACCAGCGTGTTCCACTGGTTGCAGGACGGACATTTGCCGAGCCAGCGCGGCGTCTCGGAGCCGCAGTTCTGGCAGACGAAAGCGGTTGTTTTCATCGACCGAAGGCAGACGTCAGAAGGAAGAAATCAGAAGGCGGATTGCCTGAACCCGAAAGCCGAGAGCCGCCAGCGGTTCTCATTCCGGCAGGGCGTCCTCGGCGTCTTCTTCCTCAAGCGGGCGCATGGGTTCGGGCAGTGCGCGCCCCTCGCGGTTCTCGAAGCGCATGCACTCCGGGAGATAGGTGAGCGGGATGTCGCCGGTCGGGCCGTTGCGCTGCTTGGCCACATCGAGATAGGCCTCCCGCTCGAGGTTGGGGTCGACTATCTCGCCCTTCTTGTACATTATCGGGCGGAAGAGGAAAAGCACGACATCAGCGTCCTGCTCGATGGAGCCTGATTCGCGCAGGTCAGCGAGTTGGGGCCGGCGGTCATCACGCTTCTCGGTGGCGCGAGAGAGCTGGGAAAGCACGACCACGGGTACATTCAGTTCCTTGGCCATGGCCTTGAGCGCCCGCGTTATCTCCGTGATCTCTTGCTGGCGGTTGGCCTCGCGTCGGCGGGAAGTGGCTTCCATCAACTGCAAGTAGTCGATGATGACCATGGCCAGCGGGCCCTGCGACTTCAGGCGCCGGGCCCGGGCCCGCATGTCCAGTGCGGTCAGACCGGGCGTGTCGTCGATGTAGAGCGGGGCTTCGTACAGGTTGCCGAGAGCGGCCGCAAGGTGCGCGCGCTGGCGGTTGCTGATGACTCCGCGGCGCAGGTTGTGCATGCTGAGGCCGGCTTCCGAGCACATCATGCGCTGCGTAAGCGCCTCCGCCGACATTTCCAGGCTGAAGATCGCCGTCGGCACCGGGCGCCGGGCGTTGGCCTTGGCGGCGACCGTCAAGGCGAATGCGGTCTTGCCCATGCCGGGACGGCCGGCGACGATAATCAGGTCCCCGGGCTGGAAACCACTGGTCTTTTCGTCCAGGTCCTGGAATCCGGTTTCGACCCCGGTGATCATCTTCTTCTCGGACATAGCCTTCTCGACCCGCTCCATCTCGGTCTTGAGCAGTTCCTTGATCGGGGAGAAGCCCTTGCGCGAGCCGGCTTCGCGGATGTTGAAGATCTTCTGTTCGGCCTCTTCCACCAGTTCCTGAGCGTGGCGCGCCTCGTCGTAGCTGGCCTGGACGATTTCGGTCGCAGTGGTGATGAGCTGGCGCTGTACCGACTTCTCGAGCACCAGCTGGGCGTGGTCCTCGCAATTGGCGGTAGTGAGTACGCCGTCGAGCAGACCCGACAGGAACGACTGGCCGCCCACCGCCTCCAACTCCTTCATTCGTTTGAGCTCGGTGGTGACGGTGATGATGTCGGTAGGCGAGTTCTGTTCGAACAGGGTGATGATCGCCTCGTAGACACGGCGGTGGGTCTGGAGATAGAAGTCGTGGGGTTTGAGATGCTGCAGCACGGTGGGCACGGTTTCCGGTTCGAGCAGCATCGCGCCCAGGACCGCTGCCTCGGCCTCGAGTGCCTGCGGCGGCTTGCGGAGCGTGGATTCCGCGGCAGTATCGGGGTTCATTTCCTTGTCCTTCCCTGGAGCAGTCGCGCGACCTCGGTCACAAGCACGCGGGCGAAATCGGGCTTGGACATCGGTTTCAGGCTGCGTGGCTTTCCGGCGCGGGGCAGCAGTCGGGCCTTGATGGTGCCGGAGCCGGCGGTCACGAAGGGGTTGGCGACAACGAGGTCGAGGTGCTTCGAGTCAAGCTTGGTGCGGGCCCGGGCAGCGGAGTCGTCGAGCGAGAAGCCGACGACGACTGCGTGATGGCGGTGCCGGCTGACCGCTTTCAGGATATCCGGTGTGCGCTCCAACCGAAGCGCAATCGTCGAATCGTGGTGCTTGGTCGTTGCGGCCCGCGCCGGTCTGTAGTCGGCGACCGCGGCGCACATCACCAGAACGTCGGTCCGGGGTAGAGCGGCGAGCACGGCGCGGAGCATCTTGTACGTAGTCGGCGCCTGCGTTACCGTCACGCCCGACGGCAGGGGCACGGAAAGCTCCCCGGCCACCAGGGACACCTGGGCGCCGGCGGCGACGAAGGCACGGGCTATCTCGATGCCCATCCGTCCGGACGAGCGATTGGTAATCACCCTTACCGGGTCGAGCGGTTCTTCGGTGCGCCCGGCAGTGACGACGACACGGGTGCCGGCGAATAGCGGGGCGTTGCCGATGGGGGAGGGGCTGTCGGCGAGCGCGGCCCGGCACTTCTCAAAGATGGCCGGGGGTTCGGCCATCCGACCCGGTCCCGACGTGCCGCAGGCAAGTTCTCCTTCGCCCGGCGAGATGAACCGGTACCCGGCCGCAGCCAGTTGCCGGACATTAGTCGTGACTGCCGGGTTCTGCCACATGTTGGTGTTCATCGCCGGAGCGAACAGCACCCTTCCGTTACGTACCGTTTCACTTGGCACCGCAAGCAGCAGGGTCGAAAGCAGGTCATCGGCGATCCCGGAGGCGAGCTTGCCGATGATGTTGGCAGTCGCCGGGGCGACGACCACGAGATCGGCGGACGTGGCGAGGTCGACGTGCTCGACACTTGACGCACTATGCCAGGCGCCTGACGCGGGACGCCTGACGCGGGACGCCCGACTGCCCGGCGTTGAGCGTGAGGCGTGAAGCGTAGCGCGTTCCCTCGGGAAGAGCTCGATCGCGACCGGGTGGCCGGTGAGGGCGCGGAAAGACTCAGGGCCGACGAACTTGCGGGCCGATTCGGTCATCACCGTCTGCACGTCCCAACCGGCTTTGCGGAAGTGGCGGACTAGCTCCAGCGCCTTGTAGGCGGCGATGCCGCCGGTGACGCCGAGCAGGACCCGCCTGGTCTTGGTTCCGGCAGTACCGGCTGGGAGACTGCCGCGCGAACGTACGGCGAGGCCGGCGCGCTGGGCCATTGTGGGAGAGCGGCCGGGGACTAGATCATCGGCTGCGGAGTGAACGGCATCCGGCTGATCGGCGGCTCCTCGAAGCCTTCGCGGGCCAGCGCTTCGATGTCCGCGTCGGTCATCTTGGCCCACTTGACCTGGCCTCGCAGCGTCAGGTCGAGCGCGTACTCGTACGGGCTGACCGGCAGCTGGATTTCGTCCTTGTGCATTCCTTCGATAACCCGCCGCGCCTCAAGCGCGGCGATGTTGACTGCCAGGTACTTGTTCGGGTAGACCTTCTTCAACGCCTCGGGTGATACTATTTTCACTTCTGTGGCCTCCTGCCTTCGGTCTTGGTCTTGGGGTTTCGGGCGGTCGGACTCATTCGCGACGTCCGGAGTCTTTCGGACCGGACGATCGCCATCACATCGTCGACCGCCTGCTCCAGTCGGTCGTTGACCACCAGGTAATCGAACTCGGGGACAGCTGCCAGCTCTTCCTCCCGGTCCGCCTCGCGTCGCTTGACGGAATCGGCCGATTCGGTGCCGCGGCCATGGAGCCTGCGGTCGAGCTCGGTGAAGTCGGGCGCGGTAACGAAGATGCTGACCGTGCCGGGAAGCGCCTTGCGGCATGAGCGCATTCCCTGTACGTCGAGGTCGGCGATCACGTCGCGGCCCGCGCGGAAATGGCGCAATACCGGCGCTTTCGGAGTGCCGTACCGGTGGCCGTAGACGCCGGCACTCTCCAGCAGGCCGTTCCGAGCGCTCATCTGATTGAACTGCTTCTCCGAGCAGAAGAGGTAGCTTCGGCCATGGATCTCGCCTTGGCGTCTCGGCCTGGTAGTAGCGGAGACCGAGTAGGCGATATCCCGGCCGCGACGCTCCACTTCGCGACAGATCGATGTCTTGCCCGCGCCGGAGGGCGCCGACAGCACCACGAGAAACGGCGAGTGCCCGACGCTCGACGCGCGACGCAAGACGCCGGATGCCGCGTGGCTGGTTGCCCGGCGTTGAGCGTGACGCGTGTGGCGTAGAGCGTTACTCGACATTCCTGACCTGTTCCTTCAGCTTCTCGATCTCGCCCTTGATCTCTATGGCGCGGCGCGAGATGATCATGTCGCGGGCCTTGGCCGCCAGGGTATCGGTTTCGCGCAACATCTCCTGGGCTATGAAGTCGAGCTTCTTGCCCGACGCGGTCGAGGAGGTGAGAGCGCCGCGGAACAGCGAGCAATGGCTCTTCAGGCGCACGCACTCCTCGTGGATATCCACCTTCTCACTGATGAAGGCGACTTCTTCGAGGATGCGCTTGGAGTCGGACTCGACATTGAGGTCTTTGAGTTGGGCGAGCAGGTTTGCCCGGCGTTCCTTCAGACGTTCCGGCACCCGCTGTTCGATAACCTGGACGGCATGGCGGATCTTGGTGATGCGTTTCCTCAGGTCGCGGATGAGGGCCGCGCCCTCGGCCTGCTGCATCTTCACCAACCGGCTCAAGGCGAGAGCGATGACCGTCCGGCAGCGGCGCCATAGCCTGCCCTGGTCAGCGTCGGCCCGCTGCGGTGCGATGATGCCGGGATAGGAGAGTACCGTGTCGAGGTCGACTTCGCCGGGAATCCGGTACTTCGCCTTCAGTTCCCGGGATAGCCGGAGATAGTCGCGCACCATGCGGTGGTCGAGCGCAAGCGTCGGGGCTTCCGCGCTCTCGTCGAGCGAAGCCTGCAACTGCAGGTAGCCGCGGCGGACGCGGCGGCGGACCATATCGCGGACCTCGCCTTCATAGCCGGCGATCTGGGACGGCAGTTTGACAGTCAGCTCCAGGTATTTGTGGTTGACCGCGCGGATGTCTACGACGATCTTCGAGTTCCACGGCGGCAGAATAGCTTCGGCCCGGCCCACGCCGGTCATGCTCTTAACCACTGGCAGTACTCCTCTCCGGTTCTTCCAGCATCAACGTTACCGGCCCGTCATTGACCAACTCCACGTCCATCTTGGCGCCGAACCTGCCGGTGCGGGTCGGCACTCCCAGGTAGGCAAGCTCGGACACGAACCGCTCGTACAGTTCCTTGGCCCGTTCCGGTGCGCCCGCATTCGTGAACGACGGCCGGAGACCCCGGCTGGTGTCGGCGTAGAGCGTGAACTGCGATACCACCAGCGCTTGCCCGTGCGTGTCGAGGAGCGAGAGGTTCATCCTGCCGGCGTCATCATCGAATATGCGGAGCCGCGAAACCTTGGCAGCCATCCGGCAGCAGGTCTCTTCGTTGTCTTCCCTGCCCACGCCGACCAACAGCAGCATCCCCGGTCCGATTTCGCCGGTCGTCTCGCTGCCGACAGTGACCTTGGCTCTCGTCACTCGTTGCACCGCAACGCGCATCTCACTGGGCCTTCTGTACCGCATCGGCCACGGCCTGGCCGAAGGCCTGCGCCTGCCCGGAAGAGGCGGCGGTGATGAAGTTGCCGTCGGCCACCACTCCTTTGAAGCTGTACTTCGCCCCGGCCTGCCTCAGCCAATCGACGGTTGTGCGGTCGCGGAACGCGGTCGCCCTCCTGCCTTTGAGCACTCCGGCCCGGGCCAGCGTTACCGGCGCGATGCCGATGGCGGCAACGACCTTGCCGCTGTTCGTGAACTCGCGGCACGTGGCCTGGAGGAGTGAGTCGTCCCAGTGGACCGCGGCCCCTGACCCGCCGATCAGGACGAGTCCGGCATAGTCCGCAACCCCGACGTCTCGCAATGCCAGGTCGAGCCCTACCACCAACTGGCTCATACTGACCGCGACGCCGCTGTCGGCCGCGGCCAGCCGGGTCTCGATTCCGGCCAGGGACAGGCGGCGCAGGGCCGGCTCAAACTCCTGTTCGTTGAAAAGCTGCTGCGGAAGATAGATGAGGACGGTCCGTTCAGGCGCGCCGGCAGTGACGGCGGCAGGAACAGCCGGTATGGCCGGCGGCTGGCCGAGGGCGTTCGCGGCCAAAACGGCGACAAGCAGGATGCCACCTGCGGTTTTATGCATAGAATTAGACAGAGTAGGATATTCAGACCGGGCCGAAAGTCAAGCCGACCCGCCGGAGTGAGACTGGGACAGAAGCTGGCCACAAAGACGCCAAGACAGAGGGATGGCCATGGAACCCATGGACAGTCCAGCACTTGGACTCCCCATCAACTTGGCGGCAAAGATCTCAGCCTGCGTCGCCGGGCGCGGAGCCTCTTACCTTTCCGACAGTGTCGTTCTCGGAGACTCGAAGTCAGCACGATGTCCTTCCTGTGCACTTCTCCCCGGCTTCGTCCTGACTGCCTTGGTGCTGCTGGACGCCCGCACTTGCCGGACGTCGAACGCACGAAGCAGATGCCCGCGGGCAAGCCTCCGCACATCACGCGCTGATGGTCGAGGGAGCCAACGTGTTGACCGAAGCATCGAGTCGGCCTATGATTGGGCGTGAAGACCGCCAGTCATTGGAGGCGTGATGAGAAGGCAGCAGGGCGGGTTGTGTGCGTGCTCTGCCCGCATGAGTGCGCAATTGCCGAGGGCAAGGCTGGGCGGTGTCTCGGGCGGAAGAACATCGGAGGGGAGCTGGTGGCCGCGAGCTACGGTGAGGTAGTCTCGATTGCCGTTGACCCGGTTGAGAAGAAGCCGCTCTACCATTTCCTGCCCGGAAGCGAAATCCTGTCGGTCGCAACCTACGGGTGCAATCTTCGCTGTCCGTTCTGCCAGAATGCCGAGATATCGCAGCAGGTGACGCCGTCGCGGCACGTCGAGCCGGATGAGCTGCTTGCATTGGCGAAGCGCCACGGTACTCCTTCAGTAGCCTATACCTACAACGAGCCCTGTATCTGGTTTGAGTACCTGATAGACGCGGGCAAGTTGATGCAGGGGGCGGGAATCAGGAACGTGCTCGTGACCAATGGGATGCTCAACCCTGAGCCTTTGGCCGAACTGCTGCCGATTGTATCGGCGATCAACATCGACCTGAAGTCGATCCGGCCGGAGTTCTATCGCGACTATGTCAGAGGCGACCTTGATACCGTGCTAGACACCATCCGCACCGCGGCCAGGGCATGCCATGTCGAACTGACCAACCTGTTGATACCGGGGCGGAACGATTCGCCGGCGGAGATCGCCGAGCTTGTTGACTTTGTGGCGGGCCTCGGGCGCGGAACCGTGCTTCACTTCTCGCGCTACTTCCCGCGGCACGAGGAGACCGAGCCGCCGACGCCGACAGGGAAGCTGGCGGAAGCGGCGGCAATCGCCCGCACGAAGCTCGACTACGTCTATCTCGGCAACGTGGCGACCCAGGCCGAGGACCGGGACACGTTCTGCCCGAAATGCCGGAGCCGGCTGGTGGAACGGAGCGGGTATGCCGGCCGCGTCGTCGGCATCAAGGAAGGGCATTGCGCCAACTGCGGACGACGAGCGGACTTCGTTCTCGCCGACTCGGAAGCTCGAAGTCCGAAACCCGCATGACGATTGAATGCGGGCAAAACCCGAAGCCCATTTCCGATGAGGTGTCAATGGCGGCGAAGGCCGAGATTCGAGTTCGTCATTGCCGATTCGGGCTTGATTCGGGTTTCTTCGTTCGAACTTGGTAGCAGTCTGTACCCAGCCTCAGCGGCCTTCACCTGTGGCGCGTCATTCTTGATTGAGATGGCGTCGTCGCTATCATACGCACCATGGCTCTGAACAGCCGGCCTTTGCATGCTGGCGGACGATCAATCGGGCTTCTGGTGCTGGCGGTCGTTGTGGCCGGTATTGTCGGTAGCGTCGTGTCGTACTTCATGGCCGGGGTTTTCCCGCACGGGCCGGTGCGGGACTTCTTCTTCAAGTCGCTCGCCATCGGCATTCCCACCTTTTCGCTAGACCTTGGATTCGCAACTCTGACTTTCGGGCTGTCGTTCGCAGTCACGACCGTCGCCGTGCTGTTGGTAGTACTGGCGGTCTATCTTTGGTACAAGTACTGATGAAGAGGCCAGGGATGAGGGACGAGGGGTTGGGGCCGGCAGCCAAGATCTAGGAGTCCGTAGAAGCGAACCGGGGCGGGCACTTGCCCGCCCCGGTTCGTTGTTGCCAGCGGCTAGCGCTGGATGACGAGCTTCTGAGTCAGGCGGGTATCGCCACTCTCAAGCTTGGCGAAGTAGATCCCCGCCGGCACCTGTCTGCCGTCAGCCGCCAGTCCGCTCCAGTGGGTCACATACTGCCCGCGCGAACGGGTGGCATCCCAGAGACGCGCAACCACCTTGCCTGCCGCGTCGTAGACTCGCAGGCGAGTGGGCGCGGTACTCGTTACGTTGTAACTGATGTTCAGGCCGAGGCGCGCAGGGTTCGGGTAGGCAGTGAGCCAGGGCTTCGACAGGTCGAGACCGCTGACCTCGGCCATCACGCCTTCGCGGTTCGGCTGAGGCCCAGCGAGGACCGGTACGGTGTCGGAACCCGGGCCGTACTCCCAGAACTCGTAGGTGCTCGAACCTTTCAGGCAGAAGATGGTCGAGTCGGCGCCGGCCAGCCGCGCCCCTCTCTTGACCTTGACCCGGCGGCCGCTCGCGGCCACCGGCAGGTCCGTGTTCTGTTTCCAGGAATCCGACGCGAAGTTGTAGTGCCAGAACTGCTGGGTGTTGCCGCCCTTCAGCGCGTAGAGCCGGTCGCCGAGGCCGGCGAGCGCGCCGCCCATCTTGACGCGACGGTTGCGGTATCCATAGAGGGTGTTCATGTCGAGGGTCTCGTTCCACGCGTTGGCGAGGTGGGAGAAGCCGTAGGCCTCGACCGTGCCCGAACCCTTCAGCACGTAAACCCGGTTGTAGGCGCTGAGGTAGGCCATATCGGAGCCATACCGGCAGCGAATACCGAACGGGCCGCCCGGGATGTCGAGCGGTATGTACTTGTAGTACGGGACGCCATTGCGCTCGGCGTATACCGAGTCGTGCGGGTAGAACCAGGAGTCCTTGGCGATGTCGTACCGCCAGAAGTAGTTCGTGGCGTTGCCCGGCATACCGTAGACCGAGCCCTGTGTGCCGGCCTCGGCGGCGTACGCGATCGCCGAGCCGCGGCGCGGCGCCCGGTATGTCCGGTTGCTGTAGGGCAGGTCGCGGTAGGTCACGACCATGCTCCGTTTGCTCACCCAGGAATCGTTGGCGATGTCGTAGTAGTAGAAGTCGGGCGTGCCGCTGGCCTTGATCGCCCAGATGCGGCCCTGTGTCCCGTGATCCGGATCGAAGGCGAAGCTGACGCCATCGCGCGGTTTCTTGCCGGACGGGGTGGTGGGCATGGGCGCGAGCGTGTCCCAAACGTCAGTGCCACGGTCGTAGACCCAGAAATCGGTCGAGCCGCTCCCCTTCATGGCATAGACCTTGTCTGTGGTTGTGGCGTATGCCAGGGCAGCACTCTTGACCTTGCGCTTCTTCCACTGCGGTGGGATATCAGCCCTGCGCACCCAGGCGGTGGTGTAGACGGTCCTGGTGACGAGGTTGTTGGCCGGGTTGGAGTCGCCGACCATGTG
>Ga0194126_10008174_pt1 | contig 14312 bp, 15 predicted proteins | sample TA2KigC150mmetaG_FD_148641 | JGI IMG/M metagenome (GOLD analysis project Ga0194126, IMG submission 148641) | Freshwater microbial communities from Lake Tanganyika, Tanzania - TA2015035 Kigoma Deep Cast 150m | ecosystem: Environmental > Aquatic > Freshwater > Lake | place: Tanzania: Lake... | reverse complement strand
CGGCATATTGGGCACGCTATTTCTTTTCATCACCTACCTGCTTGGGGTCATCGGGGCAGTCCCATCGGAATCCGAAACGGTCATCTCACAGCTGGCGCGCACAGCCTTTGGGAATCGAGGCCTGCTCTACCTGGGAACGATCACCGCCACCACGATCATCCTGGTTTTGGCCACCAACACGGCGTTTGCGGGCTTCCCAAGCCTGAGCGCCATCATCGCCGAGGATGGTTACATGCCGCGCCAGTTCACCTACCGCGGCAGCCGCCTGGTCTTCTCGCGCGGGATCATCGGCCTGACCGCCATCGCCTCGATGCTCATCATCCTGTTCAACGCAAGCGTGACCGCGCTAATCCCGCTTTGGGCGGTAGGCGTATTCCTCTCGTTTACTCTCTCACAGGCCGGAATGGCCAATCACTGGCGGAAAATCGGAAGGAGCGGTTTGCCGACACAGCCACAGGACCGCGGCTGGCCATGGAAGCTGGCGATCAATTCCGTTGGCGCCATCACCACCGCAGTAGTGACTGTGATTTTCGCCGTCACCAAATTTACCGACGGCGCGTGGATGATCGTCCTGCTCCTGCCACTGCTGGTCATCCTGTTTTATTCCATCCATCGTCACTATCAGGAACTCGCCCAGGACCTCTCCCTCAACGACTTCGGGGAACCTCCGCCCCCCGCCCGCCATCGCGTGGTTGTACCGGTCGCCGGGGTGCATCGCGGCACACTGGAGGCGCTGGATTATGCCCTGTCGCTTTCCAGCGATGTGACGGCGGTCTACATTGCAATCGACCCGGAGACCCGCAAGGATTTGGAACAAAAGTGGCACTTATGGGGAAAAGGGGTGCGACTGGTCACCATCGATTCGCCCTATCGCACATTTCTGGAACCGTTCCTGGAATACGCGGACGAACTTCATGACATACTGCAGCCGAACGAGCGCCTGACGATCGTCCTCCCGCAATTCACTCCGCGGCATTGGTGGCATAATCTGCTGCACACCCAGACGGCTTTCTGGCTGCGCTTCGCCCTGCTGAGCAAGAAGGGAATCGTCATCACCGAGATCCCGTACCAGGTACGCTGAACCTAGCGATCCGGAACAGTCTGTATATTCGTAAAGGTCCCCCGCCGGCTCAGCCGCCCCTGAGGGAGCTATCCCCTCGCTCGAATGGATCCCCTCCAGACCCAGCCAGCAAGAAACAGCAGGCCGATGATCGTGGGAATCCCAGCGATCAGCAAGTATACCGACCAGCCAAAACCACGCGCGCTGACCACATACCAGGCAGCCCAGCCCATGAACAGGGCTGCGCCGACCCATTCCCACCTCCAGCCGAGGATGACGCCGGCCGTCAAGACCAGGGATGGGATCAGGTGCATGAACAGGGCGAGCAAAGTTCCCCAAAAACCAAGCCCCATCTCAAACACATCCAGCGCGAACAGGCTCAGGAATAGGATGAACAGGATGCCCGCAATGCGCGGCGTCCAATACAGGAATTGCTGAAGAGACTTGTTCATGGCATTTCTCCAGTCCCATCATAGCATGCCGTGAACGGATTTCAAGCCTGCAAACGGGGTATTGATTCGCTGATGGAGATAAAGCCTTAGGGTGTGTATGCAAAACTACCTTTTGTGTCATTCTGCCTGCACAGTGCCGCAGGCACATGTGAGGAGCGGAGCGACGAAGAATCTCGGATTACGGGCTAAGTCCCTGTCAAAGTTCGAGATTCTTCGCTCCTTTCAGTCGCTCAGAATGACACGGTTCAAATATGCATACAGACCTTAGTTTGTCCCCTTAAGGTGTGTGAGTTGCCGTCAGGCAAACCGTGCCGCAGCCACCCGGACAGCCGGTAAGGTTGCCACAGGCCAGGGAGCCGCCCGAACAAGCCGGAGCGGTGCACATGGGAAGCGGTGTCGGTGTTGAGGTTTCATCGATCATTGGGAACAAGCCCAAATCCGCATGGAATTCCGGCCGCGTGAAGAATGCCTGCTCAAATCGCAGCGGAACGTAGCCGGGCGCTTCCACGAGCAGAGTGATCCTGTCGGTGTCGTGGAAAAAGACAGCGCTGAAGGAAAAGATTCCATCGCCATTAGTGGTGGTTACACCGTAGCAAGGGTAGGGAGACGTATAGGAGAAATGCTCGCACTTGACTGTGGCTCCTTCAACAGGCAGGTTGGTGACCCCGTCGATGATTTTCCCGTACACGGAACCCCATCCCAGGTCTCCGGTTGCAGGGATGATCGTCGCCCATGGAGGCGGGGTAAGGCTGGGAATGGCTGCAAAGGTCAGACCCATTTGCGCGGTCAAGCCTTCCGAATCGATCGAAGCCGAGGGGAAAAACGTCGGCATCATTTCGGCCGTCAGGGTCAGGTCCTCGCTTGGGCACGGCCAATTTTCCGGCGGGCAGTCAGTGCCAGCGGTTTGAATCGCAGAGGCAGTGGCGAGGATCCCGAAAGTCTCGCCTGGCGTGGGGGTTCCGGTTTCCGCAGGCACGAGAGGACTGCAGGAGCTGAAGCAGATAAGAATCATGAGATAACCAGGATAACTTCGCATCGTTGTGGATTTACCTTTCCCTTCGGCTACGCCGCATTACGAAACAACAATCGATCATAGATGGCGATCCATCGTCGACGATACATCGTCTGCACCGGCTCGCCACCTTCTCTATATCTTGACCCGCTTCGCCCGATTCCTGCCACCGCATCACCCCGGAGAGACAGCGGCTCCCTTGAAATACCTCTTCTGGAAGAAGAACGCCACATTGACCAGCCCGATCATCACCGGCACTTCGATCAACGGTCCGATCACCGCCGCGAAGGCTGCGCCGGAGTTGATCCCGAACACCGCCACGGCCACGGCGATCGCCAGTTCGAAATTGTTGCTGGCCGCGGTGAACGAAAGCGTGACCGTCTTGGAATAATCCGCCCCGACGGATTTGCCCATGGCAAAGGAGACGAGGAACATGACCACGAAATAGACCAGGAGCGGCGCGGCGATCCGCACCACGTCCAGGGGCAGCTCCACGATCACATCGCCCTTGAGCGAGAACATGACGACAATGGTGAACAGCAGGGCGATCAACGTCATCGGGCTGATCTTCGGCACGAAAACCCGCTGATACCAGTCCCTGCCCTTGGCGCGCACGAGGAACAACCGTGTGAAGAAACCCGCCAGGAATGGGATGCCCAGATAGATGAACACGGTCTTTGCGATCTCGCCGATGGTGACATCCACGATGCTGCCACTCATGCCAAACCAGGTCGGCAGTACGGTGATGAAGACATACGCGTACACGCTGTAGAACAGCACCTGAAAGATGCTGTTGAACGCCACCAGGCCGGCGGCGTACTCATGATCCCCCTTCGCCAGTTCGTTCCACACGATGACCATCGCGATGCAGCGCGCCAGGCCGATCAGGATCAACCCGGTCATGTATTCGGGATAGCCGCGCAGGAAGAGCATGGCCAGCACGAACATCAGGATGGGGCCGATGACCCAGTTTTGAACAAGCGATAGGCCGAGGATTTTCCAGTTGCGGAATACGTCACCCAGCTCCTCGTAGCGAACCTTGGCCAGAGGCGGGTACATCATCAGGATCAGGCCTATGGCGATCGGGATGTTGGTCGTACCGACGGAGACGGCCTTGTTGAAGGCAGCCACTGCGGCGGGCATCAAATATCCGATGCCCACGCCAAGCGCCATCGCCAGGAAGATCCACAGCGTCAGATAGCGGTCAAGGAACGATAGACGTTTGCTTGTGTTCCGGTTCATGGAAGCTCCTGGTTGAGTTCGACAACAATCGAGTTACACCGCTTCGAGCGCGGTGATGAGAAAGGAGATGACCTGCAGCACTTTGCCGGTTCTTTCCGCAATACGGGGAACGGACAAATTTTTCGGCATGAATACATTGTACAAACATATTCATAAGATCGAATGTGTCAGAAATCCGCTTCCGGGCATAAAAAATCACATTGTCAAGGGCGGGAAAAATCCAGCTGAAAATAGATCCAGGCGCGTCCATCGGAGGAGGGAAAAACCACATCCATGATGTCGCCGGGCGGCGTGCCGGTGCGCGGAACGGAGAGCCCAAAGCCGGAATATTCCACATCGTACCCTTCGAGTTCCAACCGCACGGGCGCACCGAAATGGATCCCCTCGCGATCCATCGGGTAGATCCAACCGGCCGAGCCCAACAGGAAAAACCTCCCCCGCCAATCCTGGAAGATGCGCGCGTAGAACCCAGCCTCCGAAGGCAACGGCAGGTCTGCGATCATGCTTCCATCGGGGGCAAGGGTCGCCTTGCGCGCAATCGTTTCTCCGAGCGTGCTCTGACCCTGCACGGTATAGATCACGTGCATGTTCCCCCTCGTATCGATATAGGCATCCCTGGCAAAGAGATTAACGTTTCGAAATTCTTCGGAGGGTTTTTCCTCAAGCTGAGCCAGCCGCTCGAGCGCGGATCGTGAGACGTCCCGGGTGTGCCACAACCCAAAGGCGTTGAACACATAACCGAAGGGACCCGACGGTTGGGAGTACCCCAGGGCGCTCCAGATCACATCCCTCGTGGAGACCAGCGACAGCTCCCTTCTCGCGCCCGGAAAAACGTAGGTGTAGCAATACCGGTAATCGAGCTCATCGATCCGGGTCACCCATTTTCCCCTTGATGGCTGATAACAGGAGATGTAGAACCTGCCGCCAGGGCCCTGACCTCCCTCGCTTGAAACGACGCAAAGGTTCCCGCGCGCATCGATACCGGCCGCCCCGTAGGGTTTTGTGCGGTGAGCCTGGTCCGGTATGGCGGAGGCTGTCATCTGAATGATGCCGACCTGCGGCCGGCCGGACCACAGCGTGGCGGAGGCCTGCGGCCATCCCACGATGTACAGCGTGCCATCAGACCCGGCCAGCAGGTTGACCGGATCCCTGCCCGCCTCACCCCTCCCGATCACATTCCATGTGCCATCGGCCTGCCGCATGGTGAGACGCCACTCCCGCCGGTTGATGTCGCCGGTTTCCACCGTGTAGGCGGTAAAGATGCCGTCCCGCGTATGGACGATGCGGGTTTGATGCCCTCCCCAGTTGTTTCCGCCGTCCCCTCCCGACGAGGTTTCATCGCTGACGACCTCCACCGGGGACTGGGTCACATGAATGGGCGGGATTGCATCCCCCGCGGCCGCGCCGGAGCAGGCATTCAGGATGAGCATCCCAGGCAGAAGGAGACACAGGATGACTTCGTTCTTCATCCTTCCCGGCCCGCGATCAGAGGCTTGGAATGAAGTTCTATGGATTGTCTTCGTCCGGCAATATTCACCGCGGATGCCTCAAGCGTGCCAGACCTGCGCGGATTCATTCTTTGGGGAATACAAGGTATTTCGATTTCGTCAGGCGGTGCCCGGACAGGCTTTGTTCGATCACCCAGATCAGGATTCCGAGCAGGGCATACCCGAGCAGGGAATTGAATATCGTGACAGCCTTTCCAAGCGCGGTAGTCGGGAAATATCCCTGCGAGCCGCCCAAAAGGACACCCTCCGCCGTCACCCCGAGCGCCCGCACCCACAACGCAGACCCTCCCGGCCCGGCGTCAAGCTGCGACCCCTCCGCGAACAGCAGGAGGCCGGAGGAAATCATCAGCGCCGCGGCAAACAGGAGCAGGAAAAACCTGAGGTACCAAAGATTACGGAAAAAATGCCCCATCACCGGCCGGAAGGGAAGGATCTCTGTTCTCATCGGTCCTGCCCACCTTAGCGGCGCCTGACGATCCTGATCCCATCCCTGTATCGACGGATCAGCAGTATGCCTTTCTTATGGATGATGATCCAGTTCCTGCGGTCGTATCCCCACTCGAGCCCCGCGATCTTGTCCTCCTTGATCCAGCGCTTCAACGTGTGCGGCTTGAGCTTCAATTTCAATGCCACTTCCCGCAGCGTCAAATAGTCCTTTAGACCCTTATTGCTGATGGTCTTCCCGATCTCAGCCATTGCGCCTCCTTGTACCGCCATATAGCGGTATGCAGCGGTATATGGAGGATTATACTCTCTCCCATGTCGAGACCTGCTCCGGTCATGATGCCGGTTTTGATTATCCAGCCTCGCGCCGCGACATCGCGACCGCAGGGAGGCTGCCCGGCAGGTAACAACCTCACGGATTCTTGATCAGCGCCGCATGAGGGAAGGATATAATATCCGAGTCCCTGGCCAGCTGCCGAAGCCGTGGGAATCAACGCATGGGCATATTAAGAGGCTTGCGCGATCATCCACACCTGCTCGAGCTTGCATACCAACTGGTCGAAAAGGGGATGGAGAAAGTACACCCGCTGGTCCGCAGGATCGGGTACGCGCGCGCAAACCGCTGGCTGCGGTCCCCGGAGAAAATAGCCAAGCAGGCGATCTTCGATTGCAAGATGTGCGGCCAGTGCACGCTGCATTTCACCGGCATGACCTGCCCGATGACCTGCCCGAAAAACCTGCGCAACGGTCCATGCGGAGGCGTGCGCGGCGACAAAACCTGCGAGGTGGACCCGGGCATGCTCTGCGTATGGGTGGAGGCCTACGAGCGCTCGAGCAGGATGAGCATATACGGCAGCGGCATTAACGAGATCCAGCCGCCGCGTAATTTCCTGCTGGCCAAAAGATCCGCATTCATCAACATCCTGTCGCTTAAGGATGCGGAGCTGCGCGGGGCAAGGGATTCGTACGTCGGAATCGGCCGTGATCGAACCTAGAACCGACGGCCGCTTCGAAGCGCGGCTGCGTTCCGGTGCTTTCGTGGTCACCGCGGAGTTCAGCCCGCCCGACAGCACCGACCCGCAGGATGTGCTCCGTGCTGCAAGCCGGTTGGGGGAGGTGGCGGATGCCCTGAATGTCACCGACGCATCCGGTGCAAACTGTCATATCTCAAGCGTGGCAGCTTCCGCCATCCTGACCCGGGCGGGGTACGAGGTCATCCATCAAGTGACCTGCCGCGACCGCAACCGCATCGCGCTTCAGGCAGACCTGCTTGGTGCAAACGCCTTGGGGATCAAGAACATCCTGTGCCTGACCGGAGACGATGTAACGGTCGGGGATCATCCACAGTCGAAGCGCGTCTTCGACCTGGATTCGATCCAGCTGTTACAGACCGCGCGCAGGATGCGCGATGAGGGGGTCTTCCTGAGCGGCAGGAGGATCTCGCCGCCGCCGCGCTGGTTCCTGGGCGGGGCGGATCATCCCTTTGTGGAACCGTTCGATTACCGCCCGCAGCGCCTGGCGAAGAAGATTCTAGCGGGCGCGGAATTCTTTCAAACCCAGTATTGTTTCGACGTCGCGCGATTGAAGGACCACATGCAGAAGGTGCGCGACCTCGGCTTGCATGAAAGGTGTTTCATCCTCGTCGGCTTGGGTCCGCTGCGCTCGGAGAGGAGCGTGACATTCCTGCAGACCAGGGTGCCGGGGGTGATCGTGCCGCAAGCCGTCGCCGAGCGAATGCGCAAAACGCCCGCCGCGCGGCAAAGGGAAGAGGGAAAACGCATCTGCATTGAGATCGTCCAACAGGTGCGCGAGATCGAAGGCATCAGCGGGATTCACATGATGGCATACCAGCAGGAGGATACGGCGCTTGAGATTCTCGAAGAAACGGGGCTGGGGAAAATCCGCAGGAGCAGCCCATCAGGGGGTGGATAAATAAAAAAAATCTTCACAGCGTTGTCCGCCCTCCGGATCGTCTCCGGCGATTCATGCTGGGTTGATTCGGCTCTCGCAAAGCAGGGGGAGTCCGGCGGTCTCTACCCGACGGGATTGCAGGCGATCGGGATTTGCTGAACAGTTAATGCACTTCCTGGAATACACGCTCCGGATGCTTCAGCCACTCGCGCAGATGATGCGCGTGCTCCTCCTCGTGATCCACGAATATCTCGACCAGATACGCCACCGTCCCGGATTCACCCCACGGAAAGGTGAGCGGCTGGGTGATCTTGTCGTCCGGCAGCTCGCGGATCGTCTGGATGATCAAGTCGTGCGTGCGGTTCCATTCGCGGAAGGTGTGATCGAAATCCAGGGTTTCACGGGTCGAGACGGTCTGGGCGTTGTAGGCATCGATCCCGCGCGAGGCGGGCGTCTGAAGCGGCGCGCCGATCGCGTGGGCGCGCAGCGAATCCACGACTGCGTCGTCCCAGCCGGACATGTGCGCCAGCAATTCCTTCAGCCGCCAGCCGCGATAAATTTCCTTGTCGAGGTGTGTTTCGGCCTGAACCACCAGATCCTTCAGATCGGCCCGGCGGCTGTTCCAGCGCGCGATGAGAAAGTCCTTCTCGTGCGATGCCATGGCCTTATTCTACATTGCCTTTCGATTTTGGGTATTTCAATTCGATAGCGTGCGTTTCATCCCCTGCATCGGGTCTAACCCTTTCAGGGACAATGCAAGAAGCACCATTCCCCCTTCGGGTTCAGCGAATGCCCGTCGTCTAAACTATTCGCCGATCGACTTCAAATATTCACGCACGGCCAGCGCCGCCGACGCACCCTCACCCGCCGCGGAAGCCGCCTGTTTGGTCGAGCCGGAGCGGACATCACCCGCGGCGAACACGCCGGGGAGGCTGGTCATCATGTGCGGCGCTTGACGAAACCGCCCTCATCCAGCTCCACTTTTCCCTTAAGCAAATCGTTGTTGGGCATCACGCCGATGAATACAAAAACGCCATCGTAATGCGCTTCCCTCCGGTCTCCCGTTGACAGATCCTCCAAGAGAACGGATTCCAATCCGGTTTTACCGCGCAGTTCACGGATGGCATGATTCAATATCACGCGCATGTTCGATTTTTCGGCGACCTTGTCCTGCAGGATCTGACTGGCCTTTGGCCGGGGCGAGTTGACCAGGATGTCCACCTGCGCGGCAAACTTTGTCAGGAACAGGCTTTCCTCGAATCCGCTGTTGCCGCCGCCCACGACCAGCACGGTTTTCCCCTTGTAAAATGCTCCGTCGCACGTGGCGCAGAAATGCACGTTGATGCCGATCAATTCATCTTCGCCGGGAATGTTCATGCGGCGGTAGCGCGCGCCGGTCGCCAGCAGGACCGCCTTGCTGTGATAATGGGTATCCGGACCGGTTTCGGCAAAATGATACCGGCCATCTCGATCCAGGCCGAGGACTTCCTGCGCCTGCAAAATTTCCACGCCGAACTTGCGCGCCTGGCGCCCGAGGCGCTCGGCAAATTCCCCGCCTGCGATGCCTTCGTCGAAGCCGGGAAAATTGTCGAGCGTCTGTGTGATGCCTGCCTGCCCACCCAGCCCGGCTTTCTCGATGACCAGCACGTCGAGTCCCTCCCGCGCCAGATAGAAAGCGGAGGTCAGCCCGGCCGGCCCGGCGCCGATCACGATCGTATCGTAATACGATCGCCGCGCGCTGGTGTTGAACCCGAGCTTTTGCGCAAGCTGCGCGTTCGACGGCTCGACCAGAATTTCGCCGTCGGGAAAAATGATGGTCGGGATGATTCGTTTTCCGTCGTTGATCCTCTCAACGAACTCGATGCCCTTTGGGTCTTCATCGATATCCACGCTGTTGTAGTGCACGCGTTGTTCGCCGAAGAACTGCTTGGCCCGCTTGCAGTCCGGGCACCAGACCGTGCCATACACCATGATGGAGGAAGGTTTCAATTGGTAAAGATCCCCGTTCGTTTGCCACGCCATGTTCTCTCTCCTTTGCAGGTTTAGATAACAGAATGAGGTCGGCTCTTACGTTTCAAGCCGGCCGCAAAAAGCCGGCAATGCAAGTCTTGGATTTATCTGCCCTGCCCCTGCGCCGGGCGATTGAAGATCTGGAATCCGGACCCGCGCGCGGTCTTCCCGCCTTTGGCCTGCTCCAGCGCCCGAACCATATTCCCGCATGGGTGTGCCCATGCCAAGTGCGATCGCAAGATTTTTCTAGGGATGGAATTTCGGGTTTCCTTACCAGCGGTACAAGTATGATACAATCGCCCCACTGCATGTTTAGCAGGGCGGACAACAACAAAGGGACGCTTTTCCACTCAACGCCTGGATGTGATCCACTCTATCATGCTGATCTTATCCACCCGCCGGATGCGTAACATCGAGCGGATTTTAGCAGCGGCGCTGCAAACCGGCAGCGAGCTTAACTCCAGGAGAAAAATGGAATACAAACTGTATGTTGGAAACCTGGCCTATGATGTCAGCGAACTTGATCTGCAGGAATTGTTTGCGCAGGCGGGCGCGGTCAAATCCATCGCGTTGATCAAAGACAAGTACTCGGGGCAGCCCAAGGGCTTCGCGTTCATTGAGATGGAAAATCAAGCGGCCATGGAAAACGCCATCGCCACGCTCAACGGCAGGGAATTCAAGAGCCGCCCGCTGGCAGTGAGCGTTGCCCGCCCGCGCGAAGAACGGCGTGACTTTGGCGGCGGCAATCGGCGCGGCGGTGGAAATATTTCCGGTCCCCGCAAACATAAAGCCGGCACGAACCGCCGACCTTATTGAGAACGAAAACCGCCTCGCAATGATCCTTGCGGGGCGGTTTTTTTCTTTTCTGCCGCAAGGTCTGCGTGCAGAGCCTACAACCCTCATTCTTCCTCGACCTCCAGGAACATCCGGACCACGCGCACGCGTCGTCCCTGGGATATCGGCATGCGGCTGACTGCGTCCCATGCTTCGCTCGAAAGCCGGACTCTTCCATCTCGAAATACAGGGCTTAGCGTTTCCCCGACGGCTCCCACAACCCTGCGGCTGGGCGTCTCTTCCGGATCGCCAAGCTGCTTGATCACGCCTTTATCGATCAAAGGGATGAGCAATACGATCCCGGGTCCCTTGTCCCCGATGAAACGCCCGAGCCGATACACGGATAGACGCGTATCCTCGTGCACAATCCTGACCGCCGAAGCCAATACCACCATGCCGATGACAAGGAAAGCGCTGAAAGCACACAATACCGATGCAGCCATGCTATCCATTTGTTATCCTCCTGCCTTCGCCATCATGGTTCCAACTTGAACACATTTCCTTCGCTCTTCTTCGGTCGCCTGCGGCATCAGCACGGACGACAGGCTCTCATTTTCCAGGGCACGGTCAATTTGAAACCAGGTTTTTTGCCAGGCGCACTGCAGCGCTGGCATCCCAGCCGCCCTGACCGGCAAAGTCGTGTCGAAGCGCCAAGCTGGCCACCCCGCGCTGCGAAGCAGTGGAACCATCCGTAATGATCGTAGTTGGGAACTCGGGAGCAGTATAATCATAATCGCTGCTTCAAACAGGGCCAGCCCATGACTTGCATTCCATTTTCCGAGGTTCGGGAAAATTCAAAGATTATAAAAGCCAAAGAGATACAGGTTGAACTTCCGTCACAGCCGGTGCGGTACTATCGTCACGGCTGGCAGTCATGGTCGCTTGCTGCGTGGACCGACCCAAGCCCGATCCCTGTCCCGAAGCCCGCGATCTTTCACCCCTTGCAAGTCGATGCGGAACAGGTCTATAAAAAATACCTGACCGGTTCATGGCTGGGGGCGGTGGAATTCGAAGATGGGAACATTCTTCTGATCGGGGCGCTTGCCATCGCCGCCAATGTGTCCCTCGTTCAAAACCAACTATCCGGGCAGAGCGATGCGGACGAGATCGAGTGGTTCATTGCATTCGGGCGGGAAATTGTCATCTTCGAAGGATATGCCGAGGAGCTGGGAAAACGTCTGGGTGAGACAAAAAGGAAAGAGTCGCCGCGCGTCTGGTGTTCGTGGTACAGCCTGTATTCTGCAATCGACGAACAGATCCTGCACAGGATATTCGATCAACTTGACGACCTGCCCTTCGATGTTTTGCAGGTGGACGATGGCTGGCAGATGGACATTGGAGATTGGGAGGCAAACAGAAAATTTCCATCTGGCATGCAGGCGCTGGCTGAAAAAATCAAATCAACGGGGCGCAGGGCGGGCCTATGGCTTGCGCCGTTGATCGCGACGAAATCATCGAGGCTTTTCCACGAACATCCGGATTGGTTTCTGCAAAGGGAAGACGGAGCCCTGGTCTCGGCTGGCATCAACTGGGGCGAACGTTTATACGCGCTCGACACAACACTCCCCGACGTGGGCGCATGGCTGGTTGCGCTAATGAACCAGGTCCGCGCCTGGGGCTTTGACTATCTCAAACTGGACTTTTTATACGGCGGTGCGTTGAAGGGCAAGCGATTCAAAGACATGCCGCGTGAAGCCGCGTACCGCGAATGTCTGCATACTCTGCGCGAGGCAATGGGAGCGGACGCCTTCTTCCTGACTTGCGGAACGCCCGTCCTCCCCGCCATCGGGATATGTGATGCGATGCGCATCGGGTGTGATGTGGCCCAGTATTGGGAAAAATACCGCGACGCCTACCTGCTTTACAACCCCACCACCCCGGGGACAAGGAATGCCATTCGCACCGCGATCCACCGTCTGTGGTTAAAGCCTTTGCTGCACATCGATCCCGATGTCGCGTATTTTGAATCGAAAGGGAATTCACTGACGCGCGAGCAGAGGCACCTCGTACAGGACCTCGCCCATATCTGTGATTTCAAGGCAACTTCAGACCTGCCGCAATGGATGACAAAGGACGAACAGGATGAGTTGTTTTCCTTCCTGGAAACAAAGCCCAAAGTCACTCGAACAGGCCGATACACCTTTCGTGTCGACGGTCGAGTGGCGGATTTCACCTCTGCAATCGAACTGCCCAAAGTACCCACCGGGTTGATTGCCCTGTGGGGCAGGCTCGTAGGCTGGCTGGGAGACCGGTACTCCATTTTGCGGTTGTACAAAATTTTGAATCTTGGGTTGTTGCGAAGGAGAAGATCAACTTCATCAAAAACGCTCAAGTGATGCTAAAGATGGCAAAACCTTGGTGATGATCTTCACCCCTCGACCCTCTCAGGAAAAAATCCCCCGCTGCACCGGCAGGCTCGGAAGATGTTTTTCCTGAGCGAAGCAAAAGGGCTCGGGATCAAGTCCCGTCAAGCGGGATGAATGATCAAGCTGGACGAGCGGTGTTTCCCCCTTAGGCGACGATGCACGAGGGATGATTAGGGGGCGAGGGAAGCCCCACGCTGTGGGGAAGCCCGCAGTGGGGAAGCCCCACGTAGTGGGGTCCTCTTCACCCTTGCCCAAGCGGTCAAACTTCGATGTGAGTCAGCAGGTATTCCACATAGCGGGACTTGAACTGCTCCGAAGCCATGGCCTGCTTGATGGGCGGCAGGCGCAGGATCACTCCCAGCACCGCCGCCAGCGCGCGATGATTCCATAACACGCGGTTGTCGAACAACAGATTTTGCAGATCGCCGCGTTCGATCGCCATCATCACGGTGCGGTGGACGGAGTTGAGCGGGGTGATCACGCGTTGCGGGCGCGAGCGCAGCGCCAGGCCTTCGTGCGAGCAGACCCGCACGCACACGCCGCAGCCCAGGCAGATATCCTCCGCGACCTTCGCTTTTTTCATTTTGGGGTGATGCGCATCATTGCTGGAGACCAAAGTCATCGCCTCCACCGGGCAGGCATTGACACACTTCCCACAGCCGTTGCATTTGTCTTCATCGATGACCGGCATAAAGTTGGAGGTATGCACCGGGTTCAACATGCCAAATCTGCGTGCGGCGATCATCGCCTCGCAGCAGCATCCGCAGCAGTTGCAGATGAAGTTCACGCGTTGGCGCACGTTCTCCCCGAACTGGACCAGGTTCCGTTCGTAAGCCTGCTGCAATAGATCCAGCCCCTCGCGCACGTCCACCGCGCGGGCGTAGCCATGCCGCGTCAGGGATTGCGCCGTGCCGTTGAAGGTCATGCAGATGTCCAAGGGCGCGTCGCAGTTGCGGCTCATATGCAGCATCTTGTGGCGGCAGTAGCACACGCCGACCCCGCGCACGCTGGCGGTTTGGATGACCTCGGAGGCGCGTTCATAATCCAGGACGTGGAGAATGTTCTCGGAGGAGAGAGCCGGCTCGTGGACGAAGACCCGTCCCAATTGAGTCTCGCCGCGCACGAACAACTCGCGGATGAATTCCTCCTCGACGTTCAGATATTGATAGAACAACTCCCCCAACACTTTCTGATCCACGTCGCCGCGCAGGCGCATCATCGAGAATTCAAAAAATCCAGCCATCGGCGGCGGCAGGGTGTAGGTGGTCCTACCCTGCCATTCGACGTCCACCAGGATGGCGCGGCTCGAGAGTTCATCCAGAACCTTTTGCGTTTCGGTCAAATTCATTTTCCAGACCCGGCTGGCCTTGTCGGCGGTGAACGGCTTGATGGGCAGCAGCGCCACCAACTGTGCCTCGCGCTCGCTGAACAGGATCTGCAGGATCTTATACAGCGTATCCGAGGGCGGCGCGC
>Ga0194126_10008170_pt1 | contig 14319 bp, 10 predicted proteins | sample TA2KigC150mmetaG_FD_148641 | JGI IMG/M metagenome (GOLD analysis project Ga0194126, IMG submission 148641) | Freshwater microbial communities from Lake Tanganyika, Tanzania - TA2015035 Kigoma Deep Cast 150m | ecosystem: Environmental > Aquatic > Freshwater > Lake | place: Tanzania: Lake... | reverse complement strand
CCCCCCTGCTCGGTGTCAATGGTCTGGTATTCATCGGACACGGTCGCTCGAACGAAGTAGCCATCAAGAACGCCATCCGTGTCGCACATCAGGCAGCAACTGCTGATGTATTGCAATCCATTCATTCGGGTATCGAGCAATCCCTGAAAGCAAAAGGATCATCATGAGAATCGTCAAGAACCACAAGTTGATCCGCCGCAACGGCAGGATCGGGCAGTATTCCACGCTGGCGGCTTTGGTAATACTGGGCATCGGGATGTACCTAACTTTCGCCTCTCCCGAGAATTTCTCCTATTCCCTTATCGCGCTCGCGCTCGGATTCATCCTCTCCCAGATGGGGATGTACTTCAGCAACCGCTGGGGACGCAGCCCTCGACCGGATGAAGTCCTGGAGAAGGGGTTGAAAGGCCTGGGCCGTGACTATACGATATACCATTATGTTACGCCTGTGTCGCACTTGCTGGTCGGTCCGGCAGGCATTTGGGTGTTGCTGCCCCTGTATCAAAAAGGTACCATAACCTTCGAGAAAGGCCGCTGGCGCCAGCGTGGAGCCGGTTTCGTCCAGAATTATCTCAAAATCTTTGGCCAGGACACCATTGGCCGCCCGGAACGGGATGCCAGCGGTGAGATCGATCTGCTGAAGCGGTTTTTTGCCCGAACCTTGCCGGAGATGGACATTCCCTCCATCCAGGCCGCCGCGCTCTTCGTCCACCCGCTTGTCGAACTCAAGGCTGAAGGTGCGCCGCTGGTTGCCATGATCCCCAGGGATTTCAAGGAATATCTCCGTACCAACAGGGAAATCCTGCTCTCCTCCACAACCTTGGATGCAATCCGCAAGGCGCTGCCTCAACTCGACAGGACGGACGAGTAACCCCATCGAGTCGCTCTGCTGATAGAAAAATGCCATCCATCGTTGCCCTCGATATCGAGACCACCGGCCTCGACCCGAATACCGACTCCATCATCGAGATTGGCGTAGTGCGGTTCAGCCAGCGCCGAATCGAAGATGAATGGAGCGGCCTGATCAATCCAGGACGCCATATTCCAGAATTCATCAGCGGGTTAACCGGCATCAGCGATGAGATGGTGCGCCAGGCGCCGCGCATCCGGGATGTATTGCCGGAATTGGTGAATTTTATCGGCGATTCCCCGATCCTGGGGCATAACATCCGCTTCGATATTTCGTTCTTCCAAAAATTTGGCCTGTTCGCTGCCAATCCTCGCATCGATACCTATGAGATCGCTTCAGCGCTGCTTCCCTCCGCCGGGCGGTACAACCTCCGTGCACTGGGGCTGCTCCTGGGCATCCCACAGCCTGCCACCCACCGCGCCCTGGACGACGCCCGCGTTTCCCAGGGTATCTTCAATCGGATGGAAAGCCTGGCACGGGAATGTTCCCTCGAACTGTTGGCCGAACTCGTCCGGCTTGGCGAACCACTCGCCTGGGAGGGATTGTGGCCCTTCCAGCAAGCCCTCCGCGCCCGTTCGAAGGAAACGATAGAGGCTCGTCGGGCCAAGCGGCAAGCCGCAGGTCCGTTGTTCGAGCCAGTGGAAGAAAAACGCCACCCACCGTTGAGGGCAGTCGAGACGCCTGTCCCACTCGATCCGGAAGAGACCGCCGCTTTATTGGAATATGGGGGCTTGTTTTCCCAACACTTCGACGGCTACGAAAACCGCCCCGAACAGGTGGAGATGCTCAAGGCGGTCGCCAATGCGCTTTCGCTCGGACAGCACCTTATGGTGGAAGCCGGTACGGGTGTAGGAAAATCCTATGCTTACCTCACTCCTGCTGCACTGTTCGCGCTGGCGAACAATACCAGGGTAGTCATCTCAACCAATACCATCAACCTGCAGGACCAATTGATCAAAAAGGATATCCCCGACCTGAGGGACGCCCTGGGCATAGACCTCCGCGCGGCAGTCCTGAAGGGGCGTAGCAATTATTTATGCCCTCGCCGTTTGGACTATATCCGCCGGCATGGGCCGCGTACCCCGGAAGAAATGCGCGTCCTGGGCAAGGTGCTCGTCTGGCTGGACAGCGGCGGTAGCGGAGACCGTACAGAAATCAACCTGACCGGACCTGTCGAGCGGGACGTGTGGACACATATCTCTGCTGAAGATGACGGCTGTACGACCGAGACTTGCGTCGACCGGATGGGTGGCGCATGTCCCTTTTTCCAGGCGCGCCAGTCCGCCCAGAATTCCCACCTGCTGGTCGTCAACCATGCACTGCTCCTGACCGATGTAGCCACCGGCAACCGGGTACTTCCTGAATACCAATACCTGATCGTGGACGAGGCCCATCACCTCGAAGCCGCCACGACCGGCGCCCTTAGTTTACGGTTCACGCAACACGACTTGGAGCGGCTGATGCGTGAAATCGGCGGATCTTCATCCGGAGCGTTGGGGTACATGGCTGGGAACATCGCCGATGCCTTGCGACCGTCCGACCTGGCTGCCATCAACCAGAAAATTGACCGGGCCACCGACCTGACATTCAGGCTTCAAAACCAGGGACAGGCATTCTTCCTGGCTCTACAGGAATTCATTGACCTGCAGCGCGAAGGGAAGGCTCCTTCCACCTATGCATACCAGGAGCGGGTCCTGCCACATACCCGCACCCAACCAGGTTGGGAGGAAATCGAACTGGCATGGGATGCTTCCGGGGAAACTGCCCGATTGCTCCTGACGTTGCTCGGCGAACTCCAGAAGGATGCAGCCCAGTTATTTGCCGAAGGCCTGGAGGAACTGGAAGATACGGTCGGCAGCCTGGCGAATATCTTTCGCCGGCTGGCAGAGGCCGAAGCGTCCATCACGTCGCTCGTTTTTGAACCGCGCGAAAACCAGGTCTACTGGGTGGAGGTCAACCCCAATGGCAGTACAATCTCTGTCAATGCCGCCCCCTTACGGGTGGGTCCCATGGTCGAACAATTCATCTGGCATGAAAAAACCTGCGCCATCCTCACGTCAGCCACCCTGACCACCAGGAATGAGTTCGACTACATCCGGAATACACTGAATGCAGATGAAGCCGGCGAATTGGCGCTCGGCTCCCCATTCGATTACGAAAATGCGGCCTTGCTCTTTATCGCGAACGATATCGCCGAACCGAACAACCCCGAATACAATCGCCAGGTGGAACAATCGCTTGTCCACTTATGTAAAGTAACCGGCGGCCGGACGCTGGCGCTGTTCACATCATACGCCCAGTTAAAACGTACCGCGAAAGCCATCGCCAGCCCATTGGCAGCCAATGACATCATCGTCTACGAGCAAGGCGAAGGAGCATCACCGAACACCCTGCTGGAAACCTTCAAGAGTTCCGAACGCGCCGTCCTGCTGGGCACACGTTCCTTCTGGGAGGGAGTGGATATACCGGGTGAGGCGTTATCAGTAGTGGTGATAGTGAAACTCCCCTTCGATGTTCCCTCCGATCCGTTGATCGCCGCCCGATCTGAAACTTTCGAGGATCCCTTCAACGAATACCAGTTACCGGAAGCCATCCTGAAATTCCGCCAGGGCTTCGGCCGCCTCATCCGCAGCCAATCTGACCGGGGCGTGGTCGTCATCCTTGACCGGCGGGTCTTGACCAAAGCCTATGGCCGCTATTTCATCGAATCCCTCCCACCTTGCACCAAACGGGTCGGCCCGCTTGCAGAATTACCCAGGGCAGCCAGCCGCTGGCTTGGATTGGGGTGACCATCGTCCGGTTTGGCTACACGCCAGTTGGCCTGCGCGCCTCCACCCGGCGATACGAATAGCGCCAGTTCTACCGCCTGTTGATAAATCCGAAATAGTTAGAAACGAAAATACCTCCCCCTCCCAGTAGCATGCCGACGGTCCCGGAGACGAGCGGCCAATGGCAAGGATTCCGCGCGCCTGGCGTACCTCCCCTGCCCATACGTATTGCACATGAAGGAGGAATCGTCGAGCGATCGATACAGATGACATTAAGCGCTATTGGTAATGACACCAGTCACTATTAGTTCACCATTTCACATGCTACTATATCGGATATGTACTTATGCGCATAAGGTAAATAACAAATGCTAACTCCCTCTCTTATCCAGGAAGTTTCCCAACTCGAGGCTAATTTATGTTCCGGACTGGCTGACCCGACGCGCATTATGATCTTATATGTGCTCTCGGAAGGACCGCGGAATGTATCCGAGTTATCGAGCGAACTCAACCTGCCCCAACCCACAACCTCCCGCCATCTCAAGATCCTCCGCGAACGCGGCCTGGTACAGGCCGAACGGCAGGGTGTCAATGTTCAATACACACTCGGGGACATACGGTTGATCCAGGCGCTAGACCTTCTGCGCGGCGTCTTGCGCGATAGCGTGAACCGCCGCGCCAGTTTGATGGAAGAAATCCCCTAACATTGTCATGCCAAGAGGAAAAGGTTATGCCAATTACGAAAAAACCATTTTGGATTCTGGGATTGATCGGCATCCTGCTCATCATCGCAGCGCCGGTCGTTGTGTTCTGGCCTGAAGAACGATCTAGCGGGAATGATCCAGCGGATTTCATACCGGAACACGCTGTCCATGTCAGCCATGCAGACATTGTCCAGGGGCCTCTCGAGACTCCGCAGGATGTCACTCGAGCCTGCCTCGAATGCCATCCGGAAGCAGCCTCCCAGGTGATGCAGACATCACATTGGACTTGGGAAAGCCGGGAGTTCACTGTCCCGGGACGGGATGAACCGGTGACGATCGGCAAAGCCAATCAGATCAACAACTTCTGCATCAGCGCCCAGGGAAACCAGAAGAGCTGCATGAGTTGCCACACGGGTTACGGTTGGCAGGAAGGACAGGCATATGATTACTCGATCCAGGAGAATGTGGATTGCCTGATCTGCCATGCCGATATAAACACTTATGCAAAATCCAATTACGGCAACCCGGTCGAAGGCGTGGACCTGTTAGCGGCTGCCCGCAGCGTCCGCGCCCCCACCCGTGAGAATTGCGGAACCTGCCACTTCAATGGGGGCGGGGGGAATAACGTGAAACATGGCGACCTATCTGAGACTCTATATTATCCCGACAAGGAAATTGACGTTCACATGGGTGGTAATGATTTCCTATGCACCGATTGCCACTGGACAGAGAACCACCAGATCCTCGGACGCCTGGTTGTCGACAACTATCAGATCGAACCTGACGAACAGGTGTCATGCGCCAATTGCCATAATGAAACTCCACACAATGATGAGCGGATCAACTCCCATGTACAGTCAGTCGCATGCCAGACCTGTCATGTCCCTGCCTATGCGCTGGACGAACCCACAAAAACCAACTGGGATTGGTCGACTGCCGGCCTGAACATACCCGAAGACCATTATACATATCTCAAGATCAAGGGCGCTTTTATCTACGAGCAGGAAGTCCAGCCAACCTACCTTTGGTTCAATGGCAATCTCGATTATCGCTACCTGCTTGGAGACATTATCGATCCCAGCCAGCCGACCTTGATCAACGATCCAGCCGGCGACATATCCGATCCCAACGCCAAGATCTTCCCGTTCAAATTGCATATTTCCAAGCAGCCCTACGATACTGGATACAACCACCTGCTGGCGCCGATCACTTCAGGTGAAAATGGCTATTGGACCACTTTCGACTGGGACCTGGCATTTTACCTTGCAGAGCCCGTAACCGGCCTGCCGTATAGCGGTCGATACGGTTTTACAACAACGTACATGTATTGGCCGAGCACGCACATGGTCCAGCCGGCTGAGAAGGCGCTTCAGTGCGATGCTTGCCATGGCGACAGCGGTCGGATGGACTGGGAAGAATTGGGGTATCCCGGCGACCCGATCGAATGGGGCGGAAGATTCCAGCCATAAAACGAGGAAGACACATGAAACTACTACCCTTCAAAACATGGATTTCGATCACTGGCGGAGTACTGGTTCTCGTTGCCCTCGGGCTGGGAATCAACCAGGCTGCGGCAGCCAACCGAGAGGTCCAGGATGCCGCCATTTCCCCCATCCACCCGGAATTCTCCATGCTCGACTCGGACGGTAACAATGTCCTCGACAGCGGCCTGCCCGTCTCCACGATGAAGACCTGCGGCGCTTGTCACGATACGGAATTCATTGCCAGTCACAGTTACCATTCGGATCTCGGTTTGTCCGAAGTGCAGTCTGCCAATCCCGTCACCGGCGAGTCGTGGGATGCCAGCAGTGGTCCATTCGGTCACTGGGATCCACTTGGGTACCGCTATCTGTCCCAGCCCGGGGATGAATTTCTCGACCTCGGCACCCCGGAATGGGTAATGACCTATGGCTTGCAGCACATCGGAGGCGGACCGGCGTACCTGTCCCGGACCGGCCAGGCGCTCACCTCACTGCCTGCGCAAGCGTCCAACCCGGAGACAGCCGCCATCAACCCGCAACTCGGTCGGGCGGTCATCTGGGACTGGGAGGAATCCGGCATCATCGAGATGAATTGCTTCCTGTGCCATATTCCGTCACCCAACACTTCTGCCCGACAGGAAGCCATCGGGGAGGGTCTGTTCGGCTGGGCGAATACAGCAACCTTGTCTGGTACTGGCATCGTAATAAAGGATGGCTCCGGGAATTATCTCTGGAACCCGGAGGCGTTCGACGAGAATGGCGAATTGCTGGAAGAGAATATCACCATCCAGGCGCCAACCAACGACAACTGTTCCACCTGTCATGGTTTGGTCCATGGCAGCGAGACGCCTCTGGTTCTGACCGGGTGCAGCCTGGAATACTCACAGACCGCCAGGACCGGGCAGGTGATCGCTGCCGCCATGATTAGCGACTCCGGGATGAATCTCTCCGATAAAAACAGCCTGGCGCGCTCCTGGGATGTCCATGCCGCGCGCCAGCTGCAATGCGTGGACTGTCACTACTCCCTCAATAATCCGGTCTACTACCGCGAGTCCGACTCCACCCGGCCCGATACCCTGATTTTCGACCCGCGCCGGATCGATCTTGGGGATTATCTCGAACGCCCGGACCACGACTTTGCCCGCGGCCAGAGCGCGCAGAGCAACCTGGCGCCCGAACTTAAGGGCAGTATGCGCCGGTGCGAATCCTGCCACCACAGCCGCAATATCCATGCCGATTGGCTGCCCTATACTGATGCCCACCTGTCCGCTATTTCGTGTGAATCCTGCCACATCCCGCAGATGTATGCCCCGGCAATCGAATCCTACGATTGGACGGTCATCTCCATAGAAGGCGAGCCGAAATCAGTCTGCCGCGGGGTCGAAGGCGATCCCGATACGCTCTATTCGTTGGTGAGTGGATTCACGCCCACCCTCCTGCCCCGGAGGAACATCGACGGACAGCAGGTACTCGCTCCCTACAACCTGGTGACAACCTGGTTCTGGATCTATGACGATGCGAATGGGAATACCCGCCCTGTGCGACTCATTGATCTGGAAACGGTATACCTGAAAAATGGACATTACCGCGCCGAAATCGTAAAGGAATTCGATGCAGACGGCGATGGCCAGGTCTCCGAATTGGAATTGACACTGGACACCAGCGCAAAACAGGAACTGATCGCCGCCCGGTTGGTTGGACTTGGATTGGGCAATCCCCGCATCCAGGGACTGGTCCAACCTTACAGCATCAACCACGGTGTCGCCGGTAGCGGATTTGCGATAAGCGACTGCCGCGCCTGCCATCATGAGGCTTCGCGGATCACCCAACCAGTCCGATTGGCGGTTTCCGTACCCGGCGGTGTCCTGCCGGCCTTTGCTGAAGACACGAATATCTCCGCGAACGGAAACCTGTCCATGGACGAGTCCGGGGCCCTCTTCTATACACTGGACCCCATTACTGAAGGTCTCTATATCTTCGGCAACAGCAACACCGCCTGGGTGGACTGGGTCGGGGGCCTGTCTTTCCTGGGCGTATTGGTTGCAATAACCGTCCATGGCGCTCTGCGCTACCTGCAAGCCCGAAAGTCCAGGAAATCTCAGCGAAGACTCACCCACCGGAACACCCGAAAACTATACCTCTACGAAGCTTATGAACGGTTCTGGCACTGGCTCCAGACGGTCCTGATCGTCATCCTGTTGGTGACGGGATTGTTCATCCACAGGCCCGACCTGTTCGGTATTTCCTTCCGAGGACTGGTGGTTATCCACAATGTCTCTGCAGCCATCCTGGCGATCAACGCCTTCCTGTCGCTTTTCTATCACCTTGCTAGTGGGAAAGTGCGGCAATTCCTGCCCCACCCATATGGTTTCTTCGATGATGCCATCCGCCAGACGAAATTCTACCTGCGCGGCATCTTCAAGGATGAACCGCATCCTTTCGAGAAATCGCCTGAAAAGAAAATGAATCCCCTCCAACAGGTCACCTACCTCGGGATATTGAATGTCCTGTTACCACTCCAGGGCCTGACTGGCATCCTGATCTGGGGGGCACAGCGATGGCCTGAGGCTGCCGGCCTGGTGGGTGGGCTGGCAGGATTGGCAGGTTATCACACCCTGCTGGCCTGGCTGTTCGCAGCCTTCATCGCCGCCCATGTATACCTCACCACAACCGGCGGTACAGGACCTTTCGACAGTATTAAAGCCATGATCACCGGATGGGAAGTTACCGGCGAAAAGACGGTGCGTGATATATCCGAGCCGCAAGGAAAAAAGAAAAAATAACCCATAGAAATACCGGATGCATAAAAGGAGAATGGATTATGAAAACTGCTGCTTCTGCGAAACTGAAAATAGGCCTGTTCAACCGGCCTGAAAAACCCTATGTTCACCCGTACGTTGGCGGCGTACTGCTGGGTATCGTCCTATTCCTGGCTTTCCTGATCACTCGCAACGGGCTTGGCGCTTCAGGTGGATTGAACCGCCTGATCGCAGCCGTGGAAGATATCGTCGCGCCGGGTCATATCGACCAGACCCCCTACCTCCTGAAGCTGGCGGGAGGCGAGAAGAATCCACTCGATGATTGGAGTGTGCCGGTTGTATTAGGCGCTATCTTCGGTGGCGCTGTTGCCGGCATCCTGAACGGCCGGTCTAAATTCGAGATCAACAAAGGTCCAAATATCTCCAACCGCACCCGGCTTATCCTGGCTTTCATCGGTGGCGCGATCTTTGCCTATGGAGCGCGCATGGCGCGCGGCTGTACATCCGGCCAGGCCCTCTCGGGCGGGGCAACCCTCTCGGCTGGCTCCTGGGCTTTGATGATGTGCATTTTCGCCGGGGCCTATGCCCTGGCATATTTCCTGCGTAAAGCCTGGAATTAGGAGGCCTGCCATGCCTATCTTCCCTCTCCCCCAATTCGTATCCCAGGCGCTATCCGATAACTGGTGGACATACCTGGCGTTCGGTCTGATCGGCTTTGGATTCGGTTACGTACTGGAAATTTCCGGTTTTGGCAACTCGAAAAAACTGGCCGCCCAGTTCTACTTCAAGGACCTGACCGTCCTCAAAGTGATGTTTACCGCCATCGTGACCGCCATGACGCTGTTGTTCCTCTCCTCTGCTGTCGGCATCCTGGATTTCAACCTGGTGTATGTACCCGAAACGTACCTATGGCCTGGGATTGTCGGCGGCGTCATCATGGGCGTCGGTTTTATCGTGGGGGGTTTCTGTCCCGGCACTTCCTTGGTCTCTGCCTCCACGCTCAAGATCGACGGCATGGTCTTCGTCCTCGGAGCCATTTTCGGCGTTTGGGCATTTGGCGAGACTGTTGATCCGTACTGGCAGTGGTGGAATACCAGCGGGTATTACGGCCGGTTGACCATGATGGATGTCTTCAACCTGCCGACCGGCGTGATCGTACTGATAATCGTTTTCATGGCGCTCTTCATGTTCTGGGGCGGTGAGCAATTGGAGCGTATCTTCGGGAAGAAAGATTTATCCAAGGAACCGAAACTGCGCATCTTCGGCGCCCTGGCGCTGGTTGTTGTCGCCGTCGCCGTCCTGCTCATCGGTCAACCGACCCCGGCCGACAAGTGGCAGGCCATGTCTTCCGAGAAAATGACGCTGGTGGAGACGCGCGCCATCCAGATCCATCCCGGCGAACTCCTGGCCAGCCTGTCTGACCAGAGATTGCGGATCGTGATGATCGATGTCCGCAGTGAAGCCGATTACAACCTGTTCCACATCCGCGGGGCGCAGAATGTACCCCCTGAACAGGTCGAATCTCTCGTACCCTACCTTCTATCGGAACCGACTGGCAATAAAGTAGTGGTCCTGATGAGCAATGACGAGACCGCCGCAACTCAAACCTGGATGACGTTGACTGCCAACTCAGTGTCCAATTTATACATCCTGGAAGGCGGCATCAACAATTGGATCTCGATCTTCGGCGGCAGGGAACCGGACATCACGGCAACACCTGCGCCGGTTGTGGATGAAGCCTTGATGTATACATTCCCGGCTGCCCTCGGCGACCGTTATGATGCGTCACATCCACACCCTGAGGAATGGGAACTGGAATACATACCCAAGATCAAACTCCAGCAGCAACGCGGGCCTTCCGGGGGGGGTTGCGGATAACCCAAATCACCAGATCGATAAGGACGGGATGGCGCTAATCGCCATCCCGTCCTTTGATTCAAATCATTGGAAAACAGTTTTACTCTTGATCCCCATCGCCTCGTGACTCCCGCCTCATGCGCCGGGCATCCTCTTTGAGTTTCTGGAAAAAGCCGGTCTCGGTTATTTCCGATACCTGGCGGGACCGCTTGACCTGGTCGATCTCGATCTTCAATTGCTCAATCTGCGCCCGCAAGGTGCGCTCGCGCTCGATGACCTGCTCGGCATTGGCAATCGCAATTGCGGCCTGCGGCGCGATGATCTCCAGGATCTGCCGGGTATGGTCGTTGAATGCATCCTTCTTGGCGCTGACGATCTCCAGTGTCCCTACCATCTGCTGCCCGGCAAGTAACGGAACCCCCAGGTAGCCATTAAGGAAGACCCCATCCGCAATCTGCCGTACTGTGGGCTTTTGCCCGGTATGCCGGTCCACATCCGGGATGAGAAGGCTCTGGCGTTCAGCGCCAACCCAACCGGTATACCCTTCCCCCAGGTTGTAAGAGCGGCCACGCGTATCGGTGATTACCTGCGCTGAACTGGTCCAAGCGCGCACCCGGAGTACCCTCTCTACTTTATCATATAGACAAATCTCGCCGCCGTCATAGGGGATTATCTCGCGGACCTGCTCCAGGATGGCCTGTAATGTGTGATCCAATTCGAGGCTGTGCGTGATCTCGCGGCTGATCTCGTAGATCGTTCGTAATTCAACATCCCTGCGCTGGATGCTATCGAGCATCCCGTTGAAATTCTTTGCCAGCACACCCAACTCATCATTGGAGGTGACCGGCAGGCGGACATCCAACACGCCCCGCTGGACGGCCTCCAGATGCGGCGCCAATTGTTCGATAGGTTCCACGAGCGACTTGCCCAGAGTGCGCGCCAACAGGACGGCCAAAACCACTCCCGACCCGCCCAGGAATGCTTCCAGCAGCAGGAGGCGTGAGGCATCTTCCGCCAGGTCGGCGCTATTTGCCACCAGGTTATACGAGAGCAGGACGAGCAGGATGAGCGGCAGGGCGCCGGCGACGAACAGGATCAGCATCCGGTTCCGGATCCGCAGCCGGAAGGCTGAAACCTGCGTCATGTCCGTCCCATTAAAAAATCGCGGCAGTTCGGTGCGCCAGACGCGTTCCACAGAAATATACTGGAGGACGGCAGCGGTCGGTCCAATGATACATAATGCTCCAAACAAAACCTGCAAAGCGATTAGGTAATCGAACCCAACGGTTGCGGGATCAAATAGGCCGATGAAAGCCAGGATAACTCCGGCCAGCGCCCATAGCAACCAGGTAACCCTGGCAGATTGGTATGGCAGGTTCAATGCTTTTTGCTGGACCACTGTTGAAGGCGGATTGCCTGTCACCCCTCCCATTACGGGGGAACGATACCAATCCCAAAGAGGCGCGTTCATTCGACGACCCAGCAGGATGGCTGAAACGAGGAGCAGCAGGATCATCCCGCCAGCCACACCAACCTGTGCCGGGTTCGATCCGGGCGAAGTCACAGACCTGGGACCGATGTTGGCAAAATAGAAAACTGCCAGTAGGACGCTAAAAAGATTGGAGACCAGTCCGGCAATGGATAATTGCATTAACTTTCTCTTGTACAGCGTGGGTGTTCGCATCCTTCACTCCTGTCTTATTATAAACCGATGCTTTTGTTAGGCACAGCCCGAAATCGGGAAAATCGCATACTATAATACAAAAGGTGACACTTAATGAAACGATGTCATGGCTATAAAAGAATATCGATTGCGCTGATCCTGGCGGTTGCCGGAATCCTTGGCGCGGCCTGCCATTTCGATCCAACCACCCTCTTGGGTACAGGCGGGAATGTCACGCCGACAGCAAGCGGACAAGGCGCCGGGTTGGACTCGCCGGCTACCGAGGCGGCCCCTCCAACGCCAACGCTATATCCGCAACCTAACGGCTGGATCGCATTCGAATCGGCGAGGGATGGTAATACCGAGATCTATGTAATGCCCCCGGATGGCAGTATGCAAAACCGCTTAACGTTCGACCCGGCAGAAGACCGTGACCCGGTCTGGTCCCCGGATGGGAGCCGGATTGCGTTCACATCCAACCGGAACGATAACTGGGACATTTATATAATGGACGCCAATGGTTCGAACCTGTTGCGCCTGACCGATGATCCCGCGAAGGATGCCGCACCAGCCTGGTCTCCAGAAGGAAACATGTTAGTGTTCGAATCATACCGTAATCAAAACTGGGATATCTACCTGGTCCCTGCGGACAGTGGGGTTGTCACCCGCCTGACTGATGATCCGGACGGCGACAGCAGCCCCACATGGTCGCCCGACGGCGATTGGATCGCCTTCACGAGCAACCGGAATGGGAATGCTGACATTTACATTATCCAACCGGATGGGAATAACCTGGCACGCCTGACAACCGACCCGGCGCCGGATGCCGACCCGCATTGGTCGCCTGATGGTGGCCGGATCGCCTTCCGTTCGTGGCGGGATGGAGATCCTGATATCTACCTGGTCAATAAAGACGGGAGCAACCTGTTGCAGTTAACTCTCAACTTTGCCGAGGAGGATTGCCTCGCCTGGTCGCCCGATGGAAACCTGATCGCCTATTGTACAGATGCAAATGGGTTGGATTGGGAGATTGTAATACAGGAACTCGGAACAGGACTAACCACTGTCTTGGCGCCGGCGCCAGGCAACGACTCCGAGCCCACTTGGTCTCGAGACAGTTTATATCTCGCTTTTCAAAGCGGCCGCGAGGGTAGTACGGGAATATTCAGGGTTCGGACGGATGGCGGGGAGGTTATCCGCATCACTCCCAGCCACGATGCCTATGACGGCGCACCAGTCTGGTCTCCGTAAGTACGAACAAACGGGAGAGCAAATGCCCTCCCGTTTGTATTTGGCTACAGGGAAATATCTAGCGCCAGCCGATGTTGATCGCCACCGACGGAATGCCCCCCCAATATGCCGGGTTGGGCTGGAGTAATATTCCTGCATCGCCCCATTCAGCGAGGAGGTATGCTCCCGTACCAGATATGCTCTCCGGTCCTGTTCCGTATTCTGCGCCGCTGGAGGCCAGGAGGGCGGGGTCGACAATAAGGAAATAGGGCTGCGCCAGGAAAGTCAATAACTCCGGCTCGGGGCGGTTCAGGTGGATTAAAACTGTCAGGTCATCCACCTTCTCGATGCCGTCGAATTGCGAGATGGGTACCTGGTTGGCATCCAACTCGCCCTTGAAATCCAGGAAGTATTGCTTCCAGCCAGCATATGCCCCATCTCCATGCAGTGGGCTGGCGGGGTCGAACCAGCGGGTGAAGTTATCGATCACGGCATCGGCGTTGAATGGCGCGCCGCTGGAAAAGGTCACATTTGGCTGCAAGGTGAAGATGTAGTCCAATTGGTCGTCCGAGACCGTCCAGGAGACCGCCAGGGATGCGAGCGGCTGACCGGTGGTATCCAAGGAGGTCAGGCCGTCGTATATCAAACCGCAAACTAGCAACGCGTCTGCATCGGTCTGAAGGGCGGGATCGAATACAACCGCCCTGTCCAGCGGCGCGATTGCCGGTACTGGCTCCTCGGTCGGCGTAACGGGTACCGGCTCGATTTCGGGTGTATCCGTCACCTCCGGTTCATCGCCCGGTTGTGGGCCACAGGCTGTCAGGGCGATGATGAGCCCAAGCGAGAGGAAGACGCTCGGTAGTATTTTTTTGCTCCTGTCCATATTCTTCTCCTTGTTGATGTTTGCCAATTTCTTGAATCGCCTACCTTTTTATGACACATTATAT
>Ga0194126_10008161_pt1 | contig 14330 bp, 9 predicted proteins | sample TA2KigC150mmetaG_FD_148641 | JGI IMG/M metagenome (GOLD analysis project Ga0194126, IMG submission 148641) | Freshwater microbial communities from Lake Tanganyika, Tanzania - TA2015035 Kigoma Deep Cast 150m | ecosystem: Environmental > Aquatic > Freshwater > Lake | place: Tanzania: Lake... | reverse complement strand
CCTTCGGCAGTCGCTCCGATGGCAAACTTGGCACCATGATGATCATCGACCACCAGCATTTCGTCGCCAAAAGCCTGATCGCGGTTCGTCGCCTGCCAAATTTCAATCGGATGTAAAGTGGGCACCACTAATTTTTGGCAGCCGATGGCTCTCATCTCCTCGTCAATAATATGGTAGATTTTCTCCCAAACCCTCATTCCCAGAGGGAGGAAAGTCCAGCGGCCAGTCGAAATCCGGCGGATAAAGCCGCCTTTATAGAGAAGCTTGTGGCTTATTAGTTGTGCATCAGCCGGCACAGTCTTTACTGTTTTACCAAAAAGTTCAGAATAGCGCATTTTGTTTAGAACAATTTTAACACAGGAGAGAGGGGATTTAAACCTCGATGATTACTGGCAGGACCATCGGTCGGCGGCCGGTGGAGGAATAGAAGAACTTCTCTAGGGTTTCTTGAACATCTCGTCTTATGAGACGATAATCTAGCCTTCTGGCCCTAGCATTCTTAACTGTTTGGCGAATCTTGCTTTTGGTTTGGTGCAAGAATTCTAAGTTTTCCCTAATATAAATAAACCCCCGTGTGACAATTTCCGGATCACCGACAAGCTCATGAGTGCCTTGGTCGATCGGCAAAACAGTAATCACGATGCCTTCTTCCGCCAGCACCTGACGATCTCTTAAGACAATCTCTCCCACGTCGCCAACACCAAGAGCGTCTATCAGAACTTGCCTGGTTTCTATTTTTTGGGAAATTCCAACCTGGCCATTTTCAAAAAACTCAACGATTTGGCCGCCATCGGGCAGTAGGACTTTTTCTTTGGCAAAACCTAGCGACGCGGCCAGCCTTTGATAGGCAGCCATATGGCGGAAGTTGCCACCAATTGGCAGAAAAAATTTGGGGTTAACCATTTTCATCAACTTTCCCAGATCGCCCTGACTGCCGTGGCCACTGACATGGACATTATCATGAATATCCTGATAGACAACCTCGCCCCCCAAGCGGTAAATATTATCAATAAGGGAGTAAATAGCGGTCTCGTTTCCGGGAATGTAATCAGTAGAAAAGATTACCTTATCGCCTGGTTTAATTTTTATGTTCTCGCTTTCGCCAGAAACAATGCGGTCTAAAGCTGAGCCAAGTTGAGCCTGGCTGCCGGCGACAAGCAGAGAAAGTGCCGTAGGAGAAAACTGATTTATGCTTTTCCTGGGGACAAAAACGCCCGGAGGGTATCTTAGGTAGTTAAGACGTTGGGCGATTTCCAAATTTTTTTCGATCGAGCGGCCGACAGGAACTATCTTTCTTCCGTGGCGAAGCGAGACGTCAATTGCCTGCTTGAGGCGGGACAAATTAGAGGACATGGTCGTGACGAAGAATTTGCCAGAACAAGAAGCGATTTCTTTTTCAAACATCTCCTCAAGCTTTTCTTCAGGCGGAGTAAAGCCGGGAACCTCTGCGCGCAGGCTGTCTGATAAGAGACATAAAACACCCTGTTTGCCGACAGTGATGATCTTTTGCTGATTTGTGGCCTCGCCCATGACCGGCTTAAGATCAAGCTTGAAATCAGCGGCGTGATAAATCGTGCCGACTGGAGTTTTGATAATAAGATGGAGAGTATCCGGTATGGAGTGAGTAACTTTGATAAATTCTATAGAGAAGCCACCAAGAGTTATTTTCCTGCCCTCGCCTATCTCTTCCAATTTAGCTGGCACCTTAAATTCCTCTAATTTAGAGGAGGCGAGGGCAATGGCCCACTTTGGCCCAAATACGGGCACTTGCGGGAGTTGGGGCAAGATGTAAGGGAGGCCACCAATATGATCATCGTGGCCGTGCGAGAGAATAATGCCCCTGATCTTTTGCTTTTTGTCTTTAAGATAGGAAATATCAGGAATAACTAAGTCGACGCCCAACATTTCTTCTTCAGGAAAACCCACCCCGCAATCAACGATCAAAATATCCTGGGGAGTTTCGTAAACAAACATATTCTTGGTGACGTTGGCAAACCCCCCAAGAGAAATTATTTTAAGAGTACTCATTGTTTATTAAGTTATCTACCTGCTGCTTATTTATTGTAATAGGCTTAATTGTTCTTCCTTTGGTGATTCTGGCCTCTCTTGTGCCCTCATAATGTCCTGATCCTTATTCTCCTTGAGCAATTCGGGAATTTTCGAAAAGTCCTCCTTTATTTTACCCATAATCTCTAGACTTCTCAAGGCGGCGGCTGGGTGAAACATGGGAATAACGATATATTTTTCCCCCTCAAACTCGATAAATCTTGGCTGACCGTGTATTTGCGAGATTTTCCCTTCCGGAATAAACTTGGCCATGGAAAACCGCCCAAGGGTAACGATAATCTTGGGCTGGATAATGCCTATTTGTCTGTCAAGCCACTCACTGCAGGCGGCAATTTCTTCCGGTAGAGGATCGCGGTTTCCGGGCGGTCGGTGCTTTACTACATTGCCGATAAAAACGCTTTTTCGTTCCACTTTGATAGATTGAAGCAGCTTGTCTAAAAGGGCTCCGGCTGCTCCGCAAAAGGGGATTCCCCTTTGGTCTTCCCAATAGCCCGGGCCTTCGCCGATGAACATAATTTTGGCGTCGGGACTTCCTTCGCCGGGAACGGCCCTATTAGCTCCCCTGTAAAGAGGGCATCTTTGGCATTCGTTAACTTGTCCGGCAATTTCCTCTAATTCTTTCTGTTTTTCGTCTTCGTTCATCTTTTAGTCTCATGTATCATATATTAATATATGATACATCGCGATTTAATTGATTAAATTGTTATTTTATAACTTATTAAGCTTATTTAACGCCTTTCGATAAAGTGGGTTAGCTTGGTTTTTTGCCTCCGCAGAGGTAATTCGCCCAAACATATAATCAAATTTTTCTCTCGCCTCCTCCTTTGTTAACGTTGTTGGAATTCGTGAAATGAAGAGGGGAACGTTAATCTCGAGAAAACTTAAGCTGTCGGCATCTTTTACCAGATCGGTTTCCGAATCTCCGCCAAACTCGTGCAGGCGAATCAGGCGTTTTGTCTTATTAAGTATTGATCGATCTCTAACTTTTAGCCCCTCGAGTTTTTGGCAGGTAAGATCAGCAGATCTTTCCCCGTGCCACTTATTATAAACTGGATCATCCCAGCGTGCGCTTTTTATTTCCGGACTAGGCGGCTTTCGCCCGTCCTCGAAAGCTCTTTCTATGTCATGGGTTAAAGCAGCAATCCTAGAAGCTAAATCTACTTTGGGGTTTAATCTAAAAAGCCAGTACTCAGTTCTTAAAAGATGATCCGCATTGGAGTAGATTTTTGTTACCCAGGATCTGATTTCTCCCAGAAGCTTTTCTTCTTGTAGTTTCGTTTGTGCCATGAGAATATTCTGAAACTGGTGGGGTAGTCTAACCGCTACCAAGTCGGTAAGTACTGTTTAATGTTTTCTTCGTTTAGAGAAAATTTTTGCCCTTTGCCCTCGACAATGGCGCGGGCGACCTTGCGGCAGATTCCCTCGACCGTTCTTTCCAGCGTTCTCACGCCTGCATCAAAACCCAAGGGACGAACAATTTTCGGCCAAACAGAATCATCGATAGTCAGGTTTTCCTTGCTTAATCCGGTCTCGGTCATGGTATGGGGAAGAATGTATTGTTTAGCGATGATCGTTTTCTCCTCGTCGGTGTAAGAGGGCATTTGCATCGGCTCGAGACGGTCTAAGACGGCGGTGGAAATATTAGTGGTGTTATTGGCCGTAGCCACAAATAGAACTTCAGAAAGATCAATGGGATAATCAATAAAGTGATCGGCAAAAGCAGAATTTTGCTCGGGGTCCAAAAGCTCGATTAAGACGCCCATAATACTTGCCCTGACACTGTCGGCCACCCGGTCAATTTCATCCAAAAGAATGACGGGATTTTTCGTTCCGGCCCGCCTTAATCCCTTAATGATTTGTCCCGGCTCCGCGTCAGGAAAAGCGCGGGATTGTCCGCGCAGATAAAGGATATCGCCCATTCCCCCAAAGGGAATTCTCACGAATTTTCTTCCCATGGCTTCGGCGATGGAATAGGCGATAGTGGTCTTGCCCGTTCCCACCAGCCCCACAAAACAAAGTATCGGAGCCCTAATAATTTCCTTCTGGCCTACCTGTTTACTCTCCTGTTGTTTAAGGTGCAGCACGGCGAGGTATTCAATTACCCTATCCTTTATCGGGGCTAGGCCATAGTGGTTCTTATCAAGGACTTTTTGGGCAAAGTTAAGATCCAAGATATCCTCACTTCTTTTTAGCCAGGGAAGGGCGGTAACCCAGTCGATGTAGCGCCCTACCTGTTCGTATTCAGAAGAATAGCCCCCGAACTTGGCCATGCGGGTAAGTCTTTTAATCATTTCCAAAAGTCGGTCTTTAAGTTCTGGGGGAAGAACCGCTTGGTTTACTTTTTCTTCAAGCTTGGCGACCTCGCCAAAAAGATCTGAACGGGCAGTCATATCAATAATATTATCACATCAGTCTATCTCCCCCAGCGAGAACGTTGGGGTTGGCGAAAAAATGGCGGGGATGGATTACGTCTTGGCCGAAAGGGAAGCGGCGGCCGCGAGGGCCTTGGAGATTCTTTTTGGCGGGCAGTTTCGCCGAAGAGCATGGAAAGATTGATTCGCCCCTGGTCGTCAATTTCTCTCACCCTTACTTTGACCTTCTGGCCAAGAGAAACAATATCTTCTGGTTTTTGCACGAAGCCGTCGGACATTTGCGACACGTGAACTAATCCCTCTTTGCCTGGGAGGATTTCAACAAAAGCACCAAAGGGCTGAATTCTTCTGACAGTTCCTTCATAAACTTCGTCCACGCCAACTTCCTTGGTTAATCCCTCGACGCGGGCGATTGCAGATGCCACTGAAGTTTCATCAGTCCCAGAAATATTTACCGTTCCGTCATCTTCCACCTCAACGGCGCAACCGGTTTCCTCAATAATTTTTCTGATAGTGCGACCGCCCGGCCCAATGACTTCGCCGATTTTGTCGGGCGCAACGTGAAGAATAGCCACTTTCGGGGCATACTGCGAGATTTTCGGGCGGGAGGCGGGAAGAACCTGCGCCATCTTATCAAGAATAAAGAGGCGGCCTTCTTTTCCCTGCGCGAGAATTTTCTCGATAATCTCAAGGTTAAGACCGCTTGTTTTTACGTCTAGCTGGATGGCGGTAATTCCATTTTTGGTCCCGGCGACCTTAAAGTCCATGTCGCCATTTGCGTCTTCAAGGCCGGCAATGTCCGACAGAATGACGGATTCTTTTTCTCCGCCTGTTATTAGTCCTAGGGCAATGCCGGCGACAGGAGAAGAGATAGGTACGCCCGCGTCCATCAGGGAAAGTGAAGAACCGCAGGCCGAGGCCATGGAGGTTGATCCATTCGAGGAGAGCACCTCGGTAGCCACCCTGATAGTGTAAGGAAACTTCTCTTCTTTGGGGATTACTGGCTCAAGGGCTTTCTCGGCTAGGGCTCCGTGGCCGATTTCTCTGCGGTTTGGTCCGCTGACCCGACCAACTTCGCCGACCGAAAAAGGCGGCATAGAGTAATGATGGATGTATCTTTTTGTCTCTTCCCCCAGCGGGCTTTCTATTAATTGTTCCAGCGAAGGGGCGCCTAGGGTGGTGACGGTCAACACCTGGGTTTCTCCTCTTCGAAAAATGGCGCTGCCGTGGGTCCTCGGCAAAACGCCAGCCTCAATTTCCAGAGGCCTGATCTCGTTGGTTTTTCTTCCGTCGGGCCTTTTTCCGGCCAAAATCATCGACCTGACTTTTTCCGAGGTTAATTTTTCTATCGCTGCTAAAACTATCTTTTTTTCTTTCTCTTCGAAGTGGGAGAGAATTTCAAGCCTCATTTCTTCGAACTCGGCCTGGCCAGCCTTCCTTGTGGCAATTTGGCAAATTAATTCCCCAAGCCGTTCTCCGGCGAGCTTTTTTACCTCATTGGTGATTTTCTGATCCGTCGCGGGAGGAGAGACTGCCCGCTTTTTGACTCCGGCCTCTTGGGCAAAATCTTCAATCAGACCAATTATTTTACCTATTTCCCGGTGGCCAAAATTAATTGCTTCTAGGAGCAATTCTTCTGATATTTCCAAGGCTCTTGCCTCAAGCATGACCACTTTGTCCTTATTGGCAGAGACAATGAGGTTGAGATCTGACAATTCCAGTTCTCCGTTGATTGGATTTAAGAAAGGAGTTTTTTCTCTCGAGCCAATTCTCACTGTTCCGATAGGGCCATTCCAGGGAATGTCAGAAATGGCCAGGGCGGCAGAAGTGGCAATGGCACCCAAAACCTCGGGATCATTGGCGCTGTCAACCGAAAGAACCGTAATGGTGATCTGAACTTCATTCGCATACCCCTTAGGGAAGAGGGGCCTGATTGAGCGATCGATTAACCTGCCGGCAAGAATCGCCTCGTCTGAAGGCCTGCCCTCTCTTTTGACCCATCTGGATCCCTTAATTCTTCCCCCGGCGTAGAGCCGTTCGAGATACTCCACGCTTAAGGGAAAATACCCGAGGTCTTCTTTTGGCTTGGCGGCGACGACAGTTGCCAGGACGATGGTATCGCCGTAACGAGCCAAGACGCTAGCATTTGCCTGACTGGCCAGCTGACCGGTTTCTAGGGTAAGAGTGCGGTCGCCCAAACTTAGTGATTTTACTATCTTTTGCATTTTTGATTTATAAGAGAGGTTTAAAGAGAAAGCTTGAGGGCCTCGTCTATCCTTTTGACTCGCTCTTTATCCTTTTTCTCAAGGTAGTTTAATAATCTTCTTCTTTTTGCGATCATCGAGAGAAGGCCTCGCCGAGAATGAACATCCTTTTTATGTAATTTTAAATGCTGTGTCAGGCGATCGATTTTCTCTGTCAGGAGGGCGATCTGAACTTCCGGAGAGCCAGTATCGCCTACTGTCGCCGCAAACTTCTTGATAATTTTTTGTTTTTCCTCGGTAGTTAAAGTCATAGACTAGGTAAAATTATAAGCAATATCGAGCGACAATTCAAGCGGATTTTTGAGCTTAGCCGAAAGTCTTTCTGCCTGAGTAACCTTAATTAGGGTAGCGCTCCGCCACGATAGATTTTTGGCCCTAGCCAGTCTGGCGCGGGAGCCGGCGAAGAGGCCTGAATTTTCTTTTGCCCAGCTTCTTTTTTATGTTTCGCTCCGGCCCGAAGACAGACAGCGGCCGCCTCAAAAGTATCAGCTCCAAGGAGGTTGCCGGAAAAGTTATCCGTGGCGCTCTTTAAGCCCAGGAACAAGTTCTGGGCGATATCTTCGTCGAGAGGCAAAGAAAGCGCAGAAAGGATGGCGGTTACCATTTCGGAAAATCCAGAAGAGGAGGAGTCGGTAACGCTGATTTTAGCAAAGGGCTGATTGGAGAATTCTTGGGACAACCAAACGGTGTTTTTATTCTTAAAGTCCCCGTTGAGAGCAGGCTTGCCGAAATCCTCCGGGCTTTTCCCGCCGATTAAAAAGATCAAATCCGCGCCAGACTCTTCGTTGGAAACATTGGCCTTGTCGGCTGTTATCGCGGGCGCGCCAGCCTTGGGAACGACGATCAAGTTGACCTTGCCGCTGTCATCATTCCAAGAAATTTTTTCGACCGCCTCGATAGAATAATCGAGATAAATTATCAAGTTTTTGCCGCTAATTTTTTGGCCGATTTTATCCACGCCGACAAGAGAGGAAAATTCCACGGTCATTTCTCTTGGCGAGCTTACGGCACTATTTTTGCCGGCTTTCTGCAAGCTCAAATGAAGGGCAAGCGAAGAGGCGACGATATCGTAGTTAAGGTCCCTGGGAAGGAGAATAGAAACGTTTTGGGCAGAAGAGAGCGAGTCGCTGATTTGATTAAATTGGTAACTTTTATTCATTTTGTTTTTCTCGAAAGGATATTATAACATCTTTAAGCTTAAAGTCAAGGTTTGGGCGAAAGGTTGCGCCAAAGTCCGTTCCTTGGGCTGCCTCCTGGATATTTTCCTTTTGGTATTTCAGGGAAGAAATCATGCCTTCGCCCACTAGCTGTGCATTTCTGACTAAGTGAATTTTTTCTTTTTTGTTAATATTTCCCTCAAGAACGCGGGCGCCGGCGACTCTCTGCCCCCCGATTTCAAATTCGGCGATAATTTCGGCCTTACCCAGAACTTCCTCGTCAATCGTCGGCTCAAGAAGCTTTAAAACTTGATTTTCTAACTCTTTCAAAAGATCGTAAATAATAGCGAAAGTTTTTACTCTTACTCCCTCAATCTTTGCCAGTTTAGCAACTTCCGTTGGAATTTTAAGGTTGAAGCCTAATATTTGTGCTCCGGTTGCTTTCGCCAGCAGGATATCTGAATCACAAATTTGACCCGGTTTTGCCAGGACAAGGAGAACCTCTTCGGGGAGATTTGTCCTGATTGCTTCGAGCGAGCCGCTGACATCAGTTTTAAGAATAATTTTCACTTTTTTGGTTTCGCTTTCTGGGGGGGCCTGTTTCATTGTCGGCTGGGCGCTTTCTTCCTTTTCTGGTCCAAGGTTTGACCGGCCAACGACGGTGCCGACTTCGGGAATTTCTGCCAACCCCAATACCTCTACTGGCTGACCGGGCAAAGCTTCGCTGACCGGATTTCCTAGGTCGTTAAATATTGCCTTTACCTTTTGAATTTTTTTTCCGACCGAGACTTGATCGCCGACGAGCAGCCTTCCCGTTTTAACTAGGATCACCGCTATCGGGCCGCGCCTGGGATCTAGCCTTGATTCAATTACGACTCCGGTAAAGTTTTTTTCTTGGTCTACCTTTAACTCTTGCATTTCCGCCAAAAGCAAGATCATTTCTAAAAGCTCATCAACACCCTTGCCGGTTTTAGCGGAAATAGGCACGGCGACAACCTTGCCTCCGTAATCTTCAACGATTACCTCCGCCTCCGCCAGCTGGCCTTTGACCTTGTCAATCGGTGCTTGAGGCAAATCGGTTTTATTGATTGCGACCAAAAAAGGGATTCTTGCCTCATTAATGTATTTGATTGATTCTTTCGTTTGCGGCATCACGCCGTCGTCCGCGGCTACCACGAGAACCGCTAAGTCGGCGATTTTACTGCCGCGGCTGCGCATTTTGGCGAAAGCCTCGTGTCCGGGCGTATCAATGAAAGTTACCAGTTTGTCTTGTTTTGGGAGACGGACCTGATAGGCGCCTAAACGCTGGGTAATTGCCCCTGCCTCTTTTGCGGCGGTATTACTTTTTCTGATGTAGTCCAAAAGGGAGGTTTTTCCGTGGTCAATATGGCCCATGACCACAATCACCGGTGGCCGCGCGCTTTCCTGGGGAGCAATAATATCCGCCATCTTTGTTTAGTCTAATAAACAGTATAGAAAGGCTTATTTTCCTCACTTTAGCTAATTAAACTTTTTTTCTTCTTGATGACTTTTCCCTTAATGTCGATCTTATAGCCGGTCAATTTTGAGGCCAGCCTTACGTTTTGCCCTTCTCGGCCGATGGCAAGAGAGAGCTGATCGTCAGGAACGGTAATTTCCGCCGCTACTCCTTTTTTGTCAATTTTGACGGAAATATTTTGGGCCGGAGAAAGCGCAGAGGCGATGAATTTTTCCGGCTCATCGCTGTATTGGATTATGTCAATCTTCTCGCCAAAAAGCTCAGAGATAACTGCCTGAACCCGGACACCCTTTTGGCCGACGCAAGAGCCAACCGGATCGATGCCAGTAGCCTTAGAATAGACGGCGACTTTTGTCCTTATTCCTGCCTCTCTGGCGATTACCCTGATTTCTACCGATCCGTTGGCGACTTCAGGAACCTCTCTCCTGAAAAGCCCTTCTACGAGATTTTTGTCGGCGCGCGAGACGACAATCTCTCGGCCCTTTACCCCGGGATTAACCTCCTTAATATAAAAAGTCAGTTTTTGACTTAGGCGGTAGTTTTCGCTTCTGACCTGTTCTTCCGGCGGCATAATTGCCTCGGCCCGGCCAATATCAACAATGATGTTTTCGCCCTCGAACCTAAGAATCATCCCTGTAGCCAAAGTTCCTGCCCTCTTCGCATACTCGTCTAAAATTGCTCCCTTTTCTGCCTCCCTAATTTTTTGCAAGATGACTTGTTTGGCTGTTTGGGCGGCAATACGGCCAAATCCTGGCGGGGTTACATCAGCTGTCTTTTTACCTTTCTTGAGGAATATCTGCGCCGCCCCGGTTTTGGAGTCAAGTTCGACTAAGTAATTTTCTTCCTCTTCGACCTCTTGTTTATTTTCTTTGGCATCACGCCGATATGCCGCGAGTATGGCGCTTTTAATGGAGTCAATGACGATGGCGGGATCGATTGCTCTTTCGTTGGCAATCTGTGTTACCGCACTTGCAAATTCAGTTCGGACAATACTTCTTGGCATTTTGGCTAATTATTTAAAAAGCGGGGATCGTACCCCGCCGCTTTTCTCCACCAAACACTCTAATTTTAACAAGGAAGAAAAAAGAAGTCAATACGAGAAGGGGCAGCTTTACCTTGAGAATAGCTTTCTGAAGCGGTCAATTGCCTCAAGTATCGCATTGCCGAAATTTCTGGTTGGGCTTGTTGCTGTTGCGGTGGCAGGCGGAGCGGGTAAAATCATGCGGCCATAGATTCCTGGTCCTCCATTGCCGGACCGATCATCACTCCACAAGAGCAAGTAATTGCCGTTACTGCTGTTGTAGGCGATAGCCGCTTCTGTTTGATTGCCATAAGCCGGGGTTGAAACGAGACAAGAGGGACCAACGAATGGTTCCCAGCCGCCAGTCGCGGCTAAACGCCGTAGATAAATTTGTCTGCGGGGATACGAAAGTGGGTTATATTGCCAACCGACAACAAACTCTTTCTTGGCCGGATTGTAAACGCCTGTTGATAGCTCGTTTGCACCATTACCGTTGATGGAGTAGCCAGCGGTCAGTTGTAACCCGCGATAAATACCTTGCCAATAAAGATTAAACGCTGCCCCAGCGAGTCGTATTTCTGGGGGGTAAGACTGATTACTATTAGAAAGGAAGAAGTAGCCATTTCCAAAGACTAAACTTGGAGAGGTTTTATGCCAAATAAGTCCAGTGTTTGAGCCAATTAGGGAGAGATTCGTGTCAACGACCTGGCCATATATTTCCTTGTAGCCATTCGATAGGGTATTCTTTTGCCAGGCAATGACACAGTGGTTTGTGCCAAGGTCGCAGGCAACTGCGGGAGAAAGATTTTGAATATTTGTATTTTTGTCAAGGGCGACAGGACGAGAGTCCGTTAGGCGCTGGCCGGTGGCAGAAAGGATGACGCCGTAAACGTCAAAGGCCTGATTATAGGGGAAGTTGGGCATATAAGTGTCTTCGAAGACGGCTAAGTATTTATGGTTACCTAGATAAGTGGCGGCAATGTTAGTTTGATCGGTGGGATACTGGCCATAATCAGGGCGGGAAATAACACTAAATTCATCTGTTACCGGGGCCCCGCTAGTATTATAGATTCGACCCGAAATGTCCCAGCCCCTGTCAGGGCCGTTGGCAGGATGGGGATTATACTTCTGCCAAAAAACGCCAAACTGATTGTCATCTGGGTTAAAAACAACGATGGGATTTTTCAGGTCATATAAATTAGTAATTTCAAAAGACTGCCTGCCTACCGGGATCCCGTCTCCGTTTAGTATTTGGCCCAATATTTTGTAGGATGGGGATGCTGATGAGTTTTTGCCGTGCCAGACAGCAAGGAATTTGTTATCTGTGGGGCTGTAGGCAACGCCAGGGTGACTATTGATATTGCCGGAAGCGCTAATTTTCGCTTCATTGCCGGCACTGGCGCATGGTTGTGCTCCTGTCGGCGTGTTAGTAGGTGTTGGTTTTGCGGTAGGCGTTGGCGTTGGAGTTGGAGTGTTGGTTGCAGTTGGGGTTGGCGTATTGGTAGGTGTTGGGCTAGGAGCAGGGGTAGGAGTATGAGTTGGGGTTGGCGTATTGGTAGGTGTTGGCGTTGGAGTGGGCGTGATTATGGGCGCGGAAGGGGGGGTTGGAGTAGGGGTTGGCGTCGGGGTAGGGGACGGAGTGGGGGTTGGCCCGGTGCAAAAGGATGGCCCAAAGGGATGAGTCGTACACTCCTTCGAACAGCACCAAGAACAATCGGGCACGGCACCACCATACGGTACGCAATCTACTCGTATTTCTAATCTGCATTGCGGGCAGGAGGTATTAGCGCCGCAAGCGCCGCCCGGGTTCCCGGCACACGACTTATTGGTCTCGTCATATACATTAGCGGTTAGATAGTATTCTCCGGGCGATAAACCGGCAGTGTCCCAGGCAACGGTATAAGTAAATGGGGTGAGTGTTTGATAGTAGATGCCAGTATCTATTTTTTCCCAAAGAGGGCTCTTGCAGAAGTTAGGCGTCGGCGTCGGGACGGGATCTTTTGGGTGATAATAAAAATCTACTCTTTTAATTCCATTTTCGTCATCAGTTACGGCCTTAATCTTAACCTTATCTCCGGAATTGATTGATGTAATCGGCAGCCCGGCATCATTGGTAAGAGTTAGGGAGTTGCAGGTTGGCGGCCGATCGGCAGGATCAGTCAGCCAGTATTCGCCGTCGCCCCCCTGTGATCGCGGTTTTAAATTGATGATCCATACTTTAGACCAAGTGTGATCTTGAACAATTAGATTGTCCTGGTTATCGAAATTTAACTCTCCGGCGGCCCCGAGGGGAAGACGGATTAATTTATCAGGTTTTTGGCCCTGAATATAGTTCCCCGAAGCATCCTTAGCCAAGGGATTTTCATAGTACCAAAGCTGTTTTAACTGCCTGACTCGTTTTTGTCCTTCATTAACACCGTAGTAGCCGTCATTCCCGACGACCATATGGTTTTGACTGTCAAAAGCCAGACTGACAAAAGTCCGTGGCCTGTCTGCCCACCCTTCGTAGCAGCTGCCCCCTTGGCCAAATTGTTCGCTTAAGAATACTTTATTAGCCCGTAAATTGGGAAACATACCCGAAGCGGTAGCTATGTTATCAGCCGTGAAAACAAGGACGCGGTTATTTGGATTCCAGCCGCACTCGTAGGTTGTGTCTAGCACATAGAGATTGCCGAAGTTGTCAAACTTTAGCATGTAAGGATGGTAGACAGTTGCGGCAGTAGGGTTGGGTAATCCTTGGTTCGGCAAATTACCCGTTTTAGTTGTTTGGCCAATAATCATATCAACATAGAGCTTACTGTTAAAGTCGTTGTAGTTGCTTACTCTTAAAAGCCTTCTGTTTTTCCCGTCCGGGATCCAGATTTTCTTATTCACTTTATCAAAGGCTGCTCCCTTCTCAAAAGCAGAGTAATCAACCTGTGTACCCCTGTCATCTTCCCAATATAGATTTATATCTCTTGCTAAAGGTGGGGAACCAGGGGTTAACGGTAGCTGATACACCATGAGCCTGCCGCCACCATCATCTACCGCCCACATCCTGTTATGGTCATCTACGGCATGATAGCCGCGGCCCCCAAGAAAGTTGCCCGCCCTGACATTTTTGGCTGTTTGGCCGACAACAAAGTCGGCTTCGGAACCAAGAGCGGGTTTGTTTAAGTAATCGTTCCAAACAAGGTAGCGGTTGCGGTCTTTAATAATCAGCTGGTTATCGCCCCCGTTGTTATAAGTGAAAGCGCCGACGGAGCCGCCGAACTTATAACCGCTGACATCATTGGCATAAGTCCAGCTTCCTGTTCCTAGGCCGCCGTTGGGGGCGGGCAGGCAGACTTGCGAACCCAACTGGGTGGTATTGTAGGGCAGGGCAAATCTGGTTATCTGTTGTCTTGTTTCATCGCCAATATAGAGATTATTGGCGCTGTCAAAGGCCAGCGGTCCGGGCCAGCAGAGATTAAGAGGGTGGTTAGCGCTTTGATCGCACCAGCCGCCGCCGGCCGGGCATCCCTCGCCCCAGCCACTACAGCCCATATAATTACTGCCGATTGCCCCGATTACTTTTATGATGTCGCCGGTCCGGTTAAGCAAGAGAATCCTATTTTGCCCGCCCTTATCGTCAGTAACCCAGATGTCACCAGAGTATGGGGAATTGGGCGGATTGAAGGCAAAATCAGAGGCCCTGAAGGCATAATCTGAAATACCGCAGACGGCTTTGTCCCTAGGAACAATAGAGGTTGCGGCCGAAGCGCCGTTAGTAAACGGCGGCGCAAAAACCAAAATTCTTGAAGCATAGGTAGGATGTTCATCCATAATAAAAAGCTCTCCTGTCTGCGGATTGACGCGAGCCAGAGCGGGGGAGCACATCGTGTTAAGCGGCGTTGTCGTTGGGTTCGAAGAGCAAACGGCAGTTTTGGTGTTGAAGGTTGTTTGTCCCAAGACTAGATCAGCTGTTTTTGA
>Ga0194126_10008159_pt1 | contig 14332 bp, 11 predicted proteins | sample TA2KigC150mmetaG_FD_148641 | JGI IMG/M metagenome (GOLD analysis project Ga0194126, IMG submission 148641) | Freshwater microbial communities from Lake Tanganyika, Tanzania - TA2015035 Kigoma Deep Cast 150m | ecosystem: Environmental > Aquatic > Freshwater > Lake | place: Tanzania: Lake... | reverse complement strand
CTGGCCCCTCAGGAGAGGGGCCGGGGGTGAGGCCGCCGTCCGCCGTCGCCGTTCCCTGGGACCGCAGGGCGTCTCGCCTGCTGGCCAGGCTGGTGGTGGCACCGGTGTGGCGGCCGTTGCCGTCCGCCGTCGCCGTTCCCTGGGACCGCAGGGCGTCTCGCCTGCTGGCCAGGCTGGTGGTGGCCCCGGTGTGGCGGCCGTCGCCGTCCGCCGTCGCCGTCCGCGCGTCGCGCGTCGGCCCGAAGGGCCGCTTGGTGCTCTGTCAGGCATGGACTGTTGGGTGACGGAAATCCGGGACGGCCGAGGTAGCTGCAGAACGCGGGGACTGACGACGAAACCCGGCCCCATCGGGTTTGGTTGTCTGTACCCGAAGTTGCGGTTGGCGCTCTGCAGCTCCCTCACTCCCTCAACCACACGACCTGTTCCTCCGGCAGCGCCACGCCGCTCGCTCCCATGATCTCGGCCAGGTGCGCCGGGTCGTTCGTGCCCGTGATCGGGACGACCGCGAAGGGCTGGTGCATCAGCCAGGCCAGCGCGACCTGGACGGGGGTGCACCCGAGCTCCGCCGCCAACTCCCGCGCCCGCTCGCGCCGGGCGAGGTTGCGCGGCTGCGCGTAGTCGGCCTCGACCTCCGGACGCCCGGCCAGGAATCCGCGCGCCGTGGGGGAGTACGCCGCCACCGGCAGTCCGGTCCGCGCGTGCCACGCGAGGTCGGCCGCGGTGAGGTACCGGACCGTCGGGTCCTCCGCCATCGGCCACGAGGGCTCCGCGAGGCTGAAGTGCACCTCTGAGAGGCAGAAGCCGACCCTCTCCTCCGCGCCCGCGTAGGCATTGGCCGCCTCGATTCGCGCCACGCTCCAGTTGCTCGCGCCCAGCCATCGCACGCGCCCTCGCGCGATCTCCTCGTTGAGGCAGTCGATGATCTCCCCCACCGGCACGCACGAGTCGTCGCGGTGCAGGTAGTACAGGTCGATGACCTCGACCCCCAACCGCGCGAGGCTCTCGTCCACGTCCGCGCGGATCACCTCCGGCGCAAGGTAGCGATCGGGCCGGTGGTAGTAGGGCCCGAACTCCGGGTGCCCGCCCTTGGTGGCGAGCACCAGCGAGTCCCGGCAGCCCATCTCGGCCATGCACCGACCCAGCTCCCGCTCGCTACGGCCCGCGCCGTCCGGCAGCCACGCCGAGTAGCAGTGCGCGGTGTCCACGAAGTTGCCGCCCTGGGCGAGGTATGCCTCCAGCAGTTCGCACGCCGCGTCGCCCGCGACCCGGGTCCCGAAGTCCCCCAGCCCCAGCGCAATCGGCGAGACGGTCAGGTCGGTCTGTGGGATCGTGAGGTGGCCACTCGGCACGGTGCAGGCCTCCAGGAGGGGTTCCCGACGGCTCCGGCGCGTCGGCCCGCTTGAGGTCGCGCCCTTCGGGCGCCTGATCCGAGGAGATCGCCGGTCGTACCGGGACGCGGTGTCTCCCGACCTGGGCCGGACTCGGTAGGTCAGGGCGTGGTGTTGGGCTGTCCCAGCTGCACCTCCCCGATCGGGAAGTACACGACGCATGCGTAGGGGCCGCCCCGGTCGTCGTACTCCTCGTTGCGCGTGGACAGCACCTGTTGGTCCTTGTCCAGCAGATACACCTTCGTCGTGCGGCGGATCACCTGCCCGTCCGGGTAGGGCTGATCGCTGCTCTTACGGACGAACCCGAGGAAGAGGTGCTGCAACTCCGCGGGCACGCCGCGCAATGTCACCGGCACGGTGTAGAGGTCAGGGGTGTGGGTCAGCCCGGTGCCAAACAGCCCCTTCACGCTCCAGCGCCTGCACTTGTGGACCGCATCCTGGAACTCGAGGTTGCGCGGGGGCAGGAAGACCAGGCCGCCGCCGGGGAACCAGTCATTGACGATCCGGCCGTTACGCACCGCGAGGTCGGCCCGACTCTCCGCCATGCCGGCCTCGATGGCATGCCACTCGGTCTCCTTCCCGCCCTTCTCCACGCGGATGAACCCCTTCCAGTCCACCCGACGCCCGCGGTAGCCCGCATCGCCGCCGCCCGTCCCGCCTGCGCCCGGCCCCACGTGGGCAAAGGCGGTGCCGATGTCGTCGTGCACCAGCACGATCAGGGACTCGTAGCTCTCCGCGTTGGGCAACGGGATGGTCGCCGTGGCGCGGTTGTTGGTCCAGGCGCCGCACGTGAGTGCCTCGTCGCGCTCGAACCGGATCCGCTTGCTGGCCGGGGTCGACCCGCCGTACGCGAGGTTGTAGCTCAGGAACGAGCGGTCCTCGGCATCCGCCTCCGTGATCGTCAGCGTGGCCGTCGTGCGGTCGGCGCTCAGCGCCACCTGCACCTCCGGCTTGTGCTGCGGCAGGCCGCTGCTGTAGATGCCTCGGTTGGCCACGACCGCCTTCAGGCCGTGGGTGAGGAAGGGGTGGCTGCCGTAGTCGTGAAGCAGCCAGTAGTGCCAGAAGCTGTCTTCGAGAAGATCGCCCTCGTCAATCAGGCAGTCCGGGTTGTGACGGGTCAGACTCTGCCAGATGCGGGACAGGTTCGGGTCCTCAAGCCGGTCGTACCAACGGACTGACCCCGGCCAACCGGCGGCCTGGGCCTTGATCTGCTCCGCTTCGGGGAAGAACTCCGGGCCGGTGGGATCGTAGACATCCCACAGCACGGCCGCGTTCTCCAGCTCGTTGATGGCGCGCAGGTTGGCGGGCACCTTGCCCCGCCACTCCAGGTTGCCCGGCAGGGCCGTCTCGCTGTTGTAGGGCGCCTCGTCGGGAACCCAGGACTGCTCCAGATGCTCCTCGTCGCCCAGCAGGCTATGCGTCGGCCGGCCGTCGACCGTGGGGGAGCCGCGTACCGCGGCCGCGAGGAACTCCGCCCACCCCTCCTTCCAGGCCAGTTCCGCGTTCTTGCAGGTCGTGGCCGTGTGGCTGCTGCCCTGCCAGACCGCGAAGCTCTGCGGCAGCGCCCAGTAGACGTCGTGCATGACCTTGTGGGCGTACTCGTGGATGGCCGTGCACTGCAGGTACTGCCAGTTGAGCACGATCTGCTCCGGGACGCGCGCGTCGGAGCTGTCGAACTGATCGGCGTACAGCCGGCGTGCGTCAAGGTAGATGTTCCCGATCCCTGGGGGGAGGGCCAGCGGCTGGTAGTGCGCGTTGTCGGCTTGCGGGTAGGCCAGGTTGGTGTCGCGCCAGATATGGTGGGCCGGAATGCCGCGGCTCACCAGCCACTGGTAAGCCTGGCGCACGGCGAGGCAGGCGTGCAGACCCGTCAGGGTCTTGCGGCCGTCGGTGTCGTAGTAGGCCCAGAAGGTGACGTTGTTCTTGGGCCCGCCGATCCAGGCATCGATGGCGCACTCCGTGTTCAGCAGCACTCGCGCGTTGTCGGTCTGGCCGTTGTACTGCCACACGGAGCCCTGCTCCGGGTTGCAGCGAACGGTGCAGCGACCGTCAACCTGCAGCTCCGACCCCGGAGTTCGGGGCATGCTGGCGGCCCCGCTCGTGTCGTACGAGCCCAGCAGCAACTCGTCTCGAATCTCCAGGTCGACGTCGAAGTGGCCGTCCAGAGGGTTGCGGTAGGTGGCGGCGTACATGCCGTCCGTGCCCGTGTAGCCGGTCGGGTCCGGCGTAATGGCCCCGAACTCCACCTGCACCAACAGGCCCTCCAGCGGCACATAGGTGCCCTGGCCGGGGACCTCCGTCTCGGGCGGCGCATCGTACCAGGGGCGCACGGGGGGAATCAGCTCGGGATGCCAGCAGTACACACTGCCCCAGATGCGGACCTCGGCGGAGGCAGGCGGCAGGCACAACAACCCGAGCAGCACGGACCCGAACCACCGTCCCATCGCCATCACCCCCTCGCAAGACTCTATTCGGGCGTGTCGCAGCCTCCTCCTGCCCCATGTTCCCTCATTGGCGGTGGCCTTCTCATGCGCGCTCTCACTCCACCAGCCTCCGCGAGTTGCCGTCCAGGATCCGCGCCATCACATCCTCCGGCAGCTCGTACCCCTCCAGCGCATCCAGCAGGCGGCGGTCGAAGTAGTCGGTGCCGTACATGAGCTTGTGGCTGAGGTCGAGGACGAAGTGCCGGCCGAAGTCGGGGTCGCGGGTGATGGCGTTGAGCCCGGAGCCGGCCGAGAGATCGGCCCACAGGTTGTCGTACTTCGCCAGGAGTTGGGGCAGCAGGCCGCCCGGCGTGACCTTGCCCTCGGGGTAGGCGTTCGTCGGATGATCCTCGGCGTCGCCGGAGATCCACCGCCACCAACCCGGCCCGTGCCCGATGAAGTTCACCGTCGGGAACTCCTCCAGCACCGCCGGCAGCCGGGTCAGGTCGGCCATGTACCAGAAGCTCACGTCGGGCATCCAGATGTCCATGTGGAACAAGAACGGCAGCCCGAGCTCTGCGCACGTGTGGTAGACGACCTTCAGGTCCGGGTTATCCACGCACAGGCGGAACTTGGCCTCCCCGAAGCCCTTGCACCCCTGCTCGACATACGCGCGAATGCGCCCGGGCACATCGGCCTCGCGCGGATCGACCGAGCAGAACGGGACGAACAGGTCGGGGTACCGCTGCGCCGCCTCGAGGGCGTCGGGCGTCGGCAGTTCGTATTCGCCCGTCCACCGCCGATCCCACTCCTCCCAGCCCAGCGCCCACACGCGACTCACCCCCAGCGACCGGAAGTGCGCCGCCCACGCGTCGATGTCCATGTCCAACCAGTTCACGTGACAGTGGATGTCGGTGATCGTCATGCGAGGTCTCCTTTTCAGCGTGGTGGCGCGCCCCAGTTCGCCGACGGCGGGGGGATTCCATTCCCCCGATCCGCCTTCCGCTGCACCTTCGCAGGCTCGCCGGGGTTCTTGGAGGGGAATGCGAGCGTATGGAGATCGGTGGTGACTTGCCGTGGACTCGCCCTTGGCGGAAGCGGCCGTGATCGTGGCTCTGATCCTCGCGAACGGGTACCTCGCGCTGGCTGAGATCGCTGTCGTGTCGGCTCGACCGGAGCGCCTCAAGGGCGCCGTGCAGCAGGGTTCTCGATCGGCGCGGGCGGCGTTGGCCCTCGTTGAGGACCCGGCCCGTCTGCTGGCCACGGTCCAGGTCGGGATCACGCTGGTCGGTATCCTCTCCGGCGCGATCGCGGGCGTCACGCTGGCCGAGCGACTGGCCGACATCTGCCGACGCTGGCCGGCTCTCGCCCATCACGCCGAGGGCTACAGTGTGGCCGTCGTCGTCGGCGCGATCACCCTCGTCTCGCTCATCCTGGGCGAACTCGTGCCCAAGCAGATCGGTCTGAACGCGCCTGAGCGCGTCGCCGCCTTCGTCGCCCGCCCCATGGGGGCCCTTGCTCGACTTGCGTCGCCCGTGGTCTGGGTGCTGACCGCGCTGACCCGCGCCACCCTCGCCGCCATTGGCGTGCGGGAGAAGCCCGAGCCGACGCTGACCGATCACGAGCTCCGGATTCTCGTCGATGAGGGAACCCGGGCCGGTCAGTTCGCGCCTGCGGAGCGCGACCTGATCGACCGCGCCCTCGACCTCCACGACCTCGACTTGCGGTTCATCATGACCCCCCGCTCGCGCGTCGTGACGGTGAACGAGTCCGATCCGCCCGCGGCCATCCTGCAGCGGATCATCGAGTCCGGCTATTCCCGGTTCCCGGTGGTGGGCGGAGAGGGGGACGACATACGCGGCGTCTTGCACGTGAAGCACTTCCTCGGCCGCTGTCTGCACGGCCCGCCGGCCGGCGTCACCGAGTGTGTGCAGCCCGCGTTGATCGTTCCGGAGACCGTCTCGGCGCTGGATCTGCTGTCGCGCTTCTCTGCCGAGCGCACGCACATGGCGATCGTCGTGGATGAGCACGGCCAGTTCGCGGGCGCCGTCACGCTGGATGATGTGCTGGAGGTGTTGCTCGGCAGCGTCGTCCTCGCGGAGCGCCCGGTCGCTGACCCGGAGGTGGTGAGACGCGCGGACGGCTCCTACCTGATCGACGGCGCGCTGGCCCTGCCCGAGTTCCGAAGGCTGGTGGGTCTCCGCGAGCCGCTCGCCGTCGAGCGCACCCAGACCACCGTCACGGGGTTGGTGACCGCGGCCCTGGGCCGTCTGCCCGTCCTCGGCGACGTGGCCTACGCCCACGGCTTCCGTCTCGAGGTCATCGACATGGACGGATCGCGGCTCGACAAGGTGCTGGTGACGCCGGCGAACCCCACCGACGAGGGTCGCCCGTAAGCTGCTCCGCCGGGACCGTCGCGCGACATCCAGCGGGCCACGCGGCCCACGCTACCGGGTCTTCGACACGCTTACGCTCCGCAGATAGTACGGTCCTGGAGTGTCGGCGTTGAACACGAAGTTGTAGCCCCACTTGCCCACAAACTGCGCGTCGGCGATCGTCCAGGTCTTCGTGTACCACTGGTCATTGCCGGGGATCGTGTACCACTCGCCGGTCCCGCGAATGCCCGTGGTCGACTCGTACCAGAGGTTGAACCCCGCGTCCTCGTTGGCGGCATTCCGCCGCGCGACTACCGTGATCGTGATCGGCTCCGTGGTGTACGACAGGAACCCGGGGGCGACGCTGAAGGACCGCCCCTCACCCGTCCTCCAGCACCTCCAGGAACCACCCCGGCACTTCCGCCGCCCACACCTGCGCCAGGCCCGTGCTGTCCGAGTTGAAGACCACGTGCCGGTTCCCGGGCGTCATGTACGGGTGCGGGTGCGTGGCCTGGGGTGAGGCGCACGTCGCTCCCGTATCGCACAGGGGCATCATCCTGCCCGTCGCGATGCTCCCCACATAGATGCGCCCGCTGATGAAGTCGTCGGTCACGAAGAACCTGCCGTCCACCGACGCCGACATGTGCCCGAAGCACCGCCCGCGCCACAGACGCCGCGCGACCTCATCCCCGGGCTTCAGGAGGTAGATCGCCCCGCCCGGCGGCTCGCTGACGGTCAGGATGACCTCCCCGGTCCCACCCACCCAGCACTCATGCCCGGTCACCGGCCCGGTGAAGGGCTTGCCCACGGGCAGGTAGCGCAGGTTCCCGCCCTCCGCGTCAATGACGTAGAGCGTCGCGCCCTCCTCACCGACGAGCTGCTCGATGTTCTCGTCCTCGTCAAGGATGCTTCCCCGGTTGAGCTGCACCAGAATGTCACGCCCCTCGCGCGGCTCGTACTGCGGGTGCGGGTTGCAGATGTGCGCGTGCTGGTGCAGGGCCTCCCAGGCCCCATCCCTCAGGTCCACGCGGTACAGCCCTCACAGGTCGCCGGCGATGCGGTAGTTGCCGAGGAAGTACCGCTCGTCCGGCGAGACGGAGCACACGGGATACCGCGTCGCCGGGCAGGCGCTCAGATCGCACGCCTCCTCCAGCTCCCAGGTCGCCAGGTCGAATCGCATCAGGACTCGTCGGTCGCCGGTCCCCGCGGCCTCGAAGAACAGCCCGTCGCCGAAGGGGTTGGACGCCGGGTAGCCGGCGAGTAGACAACCCGTGGGCGCTACCTGACTCGTCTCCAGGTCGGCCACCCACAGTGACTCCCCGGGGGCATACCCGGTCGGCCCGCGCAGGATCGCGATGTACCTCCCGTCCGCAGAGGTGTAGCGCTCCTCGCAGTAGATGCACTGACTGACCAGCGCGCCACTGGTCAGCTGCGTCAGCCGCGCCCCGACGTTCGGGTCGCTCCCTCTGTGAATGGCTTCCGGCATCCAGCGCGGTCTCAGGCGCATGGCTCACTACCCCCCGCGGGCGAGGCGCCCCCGTCCCGACGTCGTTGTCCTTGTGTCGTGGCCGCCGCCGTCATCCTTGGGCAGTACCCCTCCAGCGTATGGGTCGTCTGATTGTCGCACGAGAAGCCGAAGGGACTGGCGTCGACGGTGGGGGGGGCTTGGGCGTATGTACCCGGCAGCGCGAGGACGCCGACGGCGAGGAGGGCGAGGAGAGGCCGCATCGACAGAACTCCATCAGAGGGGTCGCGCAGTCTACGGGTCGAGGGCCCGGGCGAACGCGGCGTAAGGGGCATCGTCCTGCTTGGCCTCTTCGAGCAAGGCCCGGGCTTCTGCGTCCCTCTTCGCAAGCTCCGACAAGTAGGCCAACTGCTTCACACGCCAGCTGCGTTCAGCCCGAAGGTCGGGGCGGTTGAGGTCCAGGAGGTCCCTGGTTACGGTGCCTCGGATGGTCTTCCCGTAGACATTGGCGAGGCGGGCGACGGGATCGTAGTCGAAGACCAAGTGGTCCGTCGGGTCATCGCCACAAGGGTCCACGATCGGTCCCCCGTCGACTGCCTCGGGGAACTGGTCACCCTTGCACTCCGAGTTGCAGCGTGGACAGGCCCACAACAGGTTGCCCCAGTCGAAGGTGAGTTCAGGGAAACGGGATCTCGGTCGGTAGTGCTCGATATGGCCCCAGGTCACGCCATCGGTCTGGCTCTCGCAGTACGCGCACTTGCCATGGAAGGCGTCACGAAGCGCATCGCGGATCCCCTCATGCCTGTACCTTGCCAGCGCCTGCGCCCTCGCCTTGGGAGTGGCAGCCTTGCGCCACGCAGCCAACCACACCGCGCGCTTCCGGGTCAGGATGTCCGGCGGCTTTCCTCGGTTGACCTGTATCATGGAATGGTCTTGGCCAGATACTCGTCGATGCGGGCCTCGAGGGAGCCCTCTTCCGGCGGGCCGCCGAACGGGCGCTCCTGCGCGATGAAGAGCGATAGCTGCCCCAACTCCTCCTCTTCCGCAAGTGTTCTTCTGCCTCGCTTGCGTCGGAGACTGTCGTAGCGGGAGATCTTCTCGTCTGCTCGGGGGGAGTAGGTGGAGACAAGGTCGAAGGCCCGGCTCTTGAGGATCCAGCCGACGTCGCGAGAGGAAAGGTCCCTGATCTCCTCCACCTCAACACGGTCGTCGCGGGCACTCAGCTTCAGCGTGAGGGCGTCTTCTCCAGCCCCGGCGGCCACGAACGGGCTATGGGTCGCCACAATGAACTGCAGGAGTGGGAACCGATCGCGGAGCCACCCGGCGATCTCGCGCTGCCACACCGGGTGCAGGTGGATATCGAGTTCGTCGATCAACACGACGCCCCTCTCGCGCAAAGGGTGCGGGCTGTCAGGGAAGGCCGTCAAGAGACGGAAGACCAGGTCGCCGGCCAGAGCCAGGATGCTGCGGTACCCGTCGCTGAGTGAACTCGTCGGTACTACCTGCCCCCCGCTCCGAAAGTAGATGCGCGCCTCCTTTGACACACTGTCGAATTCAGTACCCCTCGGCAGAAGATGGTTGACGGCCTGGATGGCCAGTGTCTTCTGGCGCTCCACCTTGGCGTTGCCCGGCTCCTTGGACTGCTGGTAGTCGAGGTAGACCAACCACTCCTCGAATGTCGAGAGCGGTTCGTCCTCGTTGAACTGCGTCAGGAAGTTCTCCCAGCGCGCTGGACGTCTCGGGGAGGGCAGGATGACCCGCACCTCGCGGGTCAGACGCCTGAACGGGCCGTAGCCCGCCGCAAACCAACCACTGCTCTCGGGTCCGAACGCGTTCTCGCGCAGCCACGACAGCCGTCTCTCGACGTTCTCGACCACCGCGGGCTCGCTGTAGTGGCGGTTCCTGATCTCGAGGGGCTGACTTCCGGTCACGTGGAATGAGTACCCGAAGGCACGGTGGACCTTCTCGGTACCGAACTGACCGGAATCGCCATGCTCTTGGTGGACGCGAACAGACACCCTCCCGTAGCGTGCCTCGTCGCGTAGCCACGCGACGGGACGCGGGCACAGCTTCTGCGCGCTCTCCGGCCCGGCCAGTAGCAGGGCAAGGGCCTGCAACACCGTGCTCTTGCCTCCGCCGTTCTCCCCGAGCAGCGTCACCCACCGGTACGGCTCATCCTTCCTCCTGGCGAAGGCCAGCCTGGTGGGCTTAGCGAACAGCTTGATGTTGTCGAGTTGGAGTTCCTCAACCCACATGCGCCCACACCTCCTTGCGCGGTGGCACTGCTTGACCCTCCTGGGAATGGCTCTGGAGGGACACCACCTAGCGTTGCTCGGGATTCGCCCTCTGCCCCCAGGGCTCCTTGTCCCGTCGGTCGGCCTACCTCAGCCCTCCACCCTCACCTCCACCACTTGCACCGTGTTGTTGCCCGACTTGGGGAAGGGGCGGGGCATGGGTTGGGCGTGGCCGGCGGCGTCGAGGGTGCGGCAGCTGAGTTCGTACTCGCCGGGGGGCTGGGGCGGGAGCAGCGCCGCCCAGTGGGCGAGGGTGAAGGGTTGGGGCCAGTCGAGGGGCTGACCCGAGGCGTCAAACCCGAGGGGCGAGCCGGGCAGCGGCCCGTCGCCGATCTCCGCGCCCCAGCGTGTCGGCGGGCCGAGGAGCTCCGCGTCGATCCACTCCACGTCGGTCGTGCTCTCCTTCGGCCGCAGGCTGACCTGCACCCGCGCGAGCCCGGCGCCCCCGACCTGCGCGAGGCCGGTCACGGGGATCGCCTGCCCCGGGCGCGCGGTCTCGGGGTGTGAGAGGAACCGCGCGTGGGTTTTCAGCGGGGTATCGATGTCGTTGTTCCACTCCGCGTAGGTGTCGTTCGCCTGGTAGGCGTTCGAGAGCACGATCCGCTCGACCCACTTCACCGACTTGAAGCCATAGGCGTCCGGCACGATGACGCGCACCGGCCCGCCGCGGTTGGGCGAGAGATACTCCCCGTTCAGCCGGTAGCACAGCAGCACTGGGGGCTGGCCCGGCGGGTCCTCGAGCGCGCGGCTGAAGGGGAGCGAGCTCCGGAAGATCTGCGCGGGGTCATGGTTGTGGAACCCGTTGTAGAAGACCTGCCGGATGTTCGCCTTGGGCTTCGCGAGCCAGATCACATCGCGCAGCGGCACGCCCTCCCACAGCCCCATCCCGCACGGGTCGCCCACGTTCAGGCAGGTCATCACGTGCAGGTAGCAGACCGCGCGCTCCTCGGCGAGGCGCATGAGGTCTGTCCATGTCAGCGCCGTGCCCAACTCCTTCGATAGGGGGTTTTCGACCTGCGCGTCCGTTTCCGGATCGGCGATGACTTCCAGCCGCCACGTATCGGGGTGCATTCCGGCCTCGCGCCGCGCCTCGGGGGAGAGCGTCGGAGGCGGCGGCGTCCCGCGGCTGACGTTCTTGAACCGCGCGTCCGGGGTGAGGTACTCCAGCTTGCCGACCGCCTCCGCCAGCTCCGGCGGCAGGTCCGCCGCCGCGCGCGACAGCGCGATCCCCGTCATGGCCGCCGCCCCCAGCCCCACGAAGTACCGGCGCGTCAGCTGATCGTGCTGTTGCAGCAGATCGTCAGTCGTAGGCACAGGCGCGGTACCTCCGGGTTCATCGGTCGGCTGACCGGCGGCGGGCGGGCGGCAGCCCGCCGCTTCGGCGCCTCGACGGAGGCGGGTTTCCGTCGTTTCGCCCTCTCGCCCTTCCTGCTGCCTGCGCGTCGGGGTCTGCCTTCCCCTCGCTCCTGGCGGACCCGGAAGGCGGTCGCCTGTGCGCTGGGCCCCGAGCTCCTGGCCTCCACGCCCGAAGGCCTCTTCGCCCCGGAGTTCGAGCTCCAGGGCTTTGCGGCCGTGCCGGAGGACGCCCGCGTGCTGGCCGCGCTTCGGCGAGGCCTCGGCCGGTTGCGTCAGGCGGGACACGGTCTCTGGCTCGGAACTCAGGGGCAGACGGACGAGGCGCTTGCCGCTTTCCGGCGGGCCATCGAGATCGACCCCGGCCTGGCTCCCGGAGCCGAACACCAGCCCCCACCGTGAGTTGACCCTCGCAGCCCAGCCGCGCTCGGGCCCTCTCCCCCGCCGGCGACCCCAAACCGACGTTGCCAGCCCGTCTCTCCCGCAGGGAACCCTCCTCCCCAGGGCGAACTCGCGCGCATCTCCGTACACGGGCCCGCGGTCCCTGTCCGTGCTGCCGTCACGTAGGGGCGTCGCTCAGATTGCGTTGGCCAACCGGGGCTTGGGGAAGGACACCCGGCCTACTAGCCTGTCAGCCGTGAAGCCTTGGGTCGTCGTGGGTCGGCTCACCAGAGCCGACAGAGCCTTCAGGTCACTGCCGGACGGCGTCGGCTCGGGTGAGCCGACCCACGACGACAAACGGCAACTGCCGGAATCACGGCTGACACGCCACTGGCCCCCTGCAGCCCGCAGGTCGGGACTCCAGTCCCGACAGTGCCCTTCGACGCAGTCCTCACGATGCCCGCAGCTCGGCGCCGCGGACCCCTACACAGTGAGCAAGGTGGGTGAGCCATGCCCCTGTCCAACGAGCTTCGCGATGCGCTGCGCGCCGAGGTGGCCCAACTCCGTGAAGAGGGCTGCGACGCCGAGGTGCTGGTCAACGAGCTGGCGTGCATCGAGGTCAGCCTCGAGCGCCAGGCGGTGTCGCTGTACGAGGCCGCCTACCGGCAGGTCGCCGAGTTGACGCCGAGCCCCGACTTCCCCTACGAGGAGCCGAGCGACCTGCCCGCCATCCGCGCCGCGCGCGCCGCGGGGCCGCGCCGGCTGGGCGCGCCGGGCCGGGACCTCGACGACCGCCTCCTGGGCGCGTGGCTGGGGCGCTGCGCGGGCTGCATGTTGGGCAAGCCCGTCGAGGGGCGGACGAAGGCCCAGATCGACGCGCTGCTGGCCGCGGCGGGCGAGCCCGCGCTAACCGACTACTTCCCGGCCATCCCCGACGCCCCGCCCGAGCTGCACTGGCACGCGCCCGACAACCCCATGCTGCGGGGGAACATCACCCACGGCGTGCGGGACGATGACACCGATTACACCGTCATCGGCCTGCACTACCTCGAGGAGAACGGGCTGGACTTCACCAGCCAGGACGTCGCCCACCAGTGGCAGCAGCATCTGCCCTACACTTGCGTCTACACCGCCGAGCGCGTGGCCTACCGCAACCTCGTGAACGGGATCAACCCGCCCGAGTCCGCGACCTTCCGCAACCCCTTCCGCGAGTGGATCGGCGCGCAGATCCGCTGCGACGCCTTCGGGTATGCCGCGCCCGGTTGGCCCGAGAAGGCCGCCGAGTTCGCCTTCCGCGACGCCGCGGTAAGCCACGTGAAGAACGGCATCTACGGGGAGATGCTCTTCGCGGCGATGATCGCGGCGGCGCTGGTGACGCGTGACCTCGAGGCGGCCCTTGACGCCGCCTTGGCCGAGATCCCCGCGCAGTCGCGCCTCCACGAGGCGATGGTCGAGACCCGCCGCTTCTGCGCCGAGGAGAGCGACTGGCAGGCCGCCTGGGAGCGCATCAACGCGGCCTACGGCCACTACCACGGGGTCCACACGATCAACAACGCGGCGCTCGTGCTGATGGGGCTGCTGTACGGCGCGCGCGAGTCCGATCCGGCGCTCCGGTACGAGCGGGCGATCGCGCTTGCGGTTCACGGCGGCTGGGACACCGACTGCAACGGGGCGACCGCCGGCTCGGTGATGGGCGCCCTGCTTGGCGCCGAGCAGCTGCCCGCGAAGTGGACTTCGGTCCTGAAGGACCGCCTCGAGAGCATCGTCGTCGGCCTCACCGACAACCGCATCTCCGACCTGGCACGGAGGACGGCAACGGTGGCGGGGAAGGTGACGGGGGAAGGCTGATCACTCCTCGGCCGCTGGTCGCGGGACGAGGCCGCAGCGTTCGGCCAAGGCGAGGGCGACCGCCTCGAAGTTGTCCCGACAAGCCGCGACGTAGCCGTCCTGTCCGCGGGCTATCCCGTCGGCAGCCGTCAGGTCGAACATCGGCTTGTTGGCGTACCGGGACAGCGGGGTCAGGCTCTGGTAGGCCCTGATGTGGCCGATGAAGTCGGGGTCCCGCTCGGGCGTGCTGGCCGCCAGCTGCCGGTCCCGCCGCACGTGGCGGTGGTAGCTCTCCGGGATGCGGCCCACCCACACGCCGTCCGCTTGCCCTCCTCGTGCCTTGCGCACCGAATGCTGCACGGTGACGTAGCCTGTGGGCTGCGACCGGCGGATCCAGGGCCAGCTTTCCCTGGCCTGCAGTCGCCACTCCTCAAGCGCCGCACCGAGAGTCCGGACGCCCTGCACCGAGAAGATGTCCGGGGCCATCGTTACGACGTCGTAGTCGGAGGCGAACAGGGCGCCCTTGGCGGCCCCGCTCAGCGCCCACCCCCCGTCCAGCACGGCGACATCGGCCTGGTACCCCATCTCAAGCTTCGCCAACACCTCTGCGACCGCCGATGCCGTCTCGTAGCTACCGACCACCGCCTCTACTCCGCGTACATCCGGGTTGCCGGGCAGCAGGTGAAGCGCGTCCGTGATGGTGGTCAGTTCCGGCATCTGGGCGCGAGGATGCGGCGGCGGTGTGACGCAGTTGGCGAGATGCACGGGCCTGGTCGCCTCGGTCCAGAGCTGCTCGATCTCCTCTACCGGGAGGCAGTACGCCGTC
>Ga0194126_10008157_pt1 | contig 14335 bp, 16 predicted proteins | sample TA2KigC150mmetaG_FD_148641 | JGI IMG/M metagenome (GOLD analysis project Ga0194126, IMG submission 148641) | Freshwater microbial communities from Lake Tanganyika, Tanzania - TA2015035 Kigoma Deep Cast 150m | ecosystem: Environmental > Aquatic > Freshwater > Lake | place: Tanzania: Lake... | reverse complement strand
TTTAAAGTTTTAAAAAATTCCTTATATGATTTCTTGAAGATAGACATGGCCCTAACCAATAAATGCCCTTTCGATTAGAGTCTGTCTATGTTACAAGCGATTTTCCTTCAATGTCCACCTGTATAATTTCAATAACTTACGCCAAGCGATTCTTGGCCGGGGGTAAGCACTTTTTTATTTAACCTCCCGGAATGACCGATGAGAAAAAGAAAACAAGATGGAGGAGGTGCTTTTCATGAAGATTCAGGAAGGCACGAAACTGCTAAGGGATTTAGTGACGAGGCTCCCGGAAGACAGAGAAATACCTTACCTAATTTGTTCCACATGCGGTGCGATTGGCTCAACTCCTGCTGGTGAAAGAGACAAGTGTGCCTGCGGCGGTAACTTTATCTTGGCTACCCAAGCATATCAAGAACTCAAGCAAGAGAATCAGGAACTCAAAAAGGCGAATAAAGAGCTACTGGAACGCGCCTAGATTGCAGGGATATGAAGGGCCCAGGCCGAACTTCAGATAGGAAGATTCTTATGAAGGATTAAATCTAACGATGCTTGTCAAATGAATTAATTCCTTTAAAGGAGCTAATTTTCTTTGGAAACGAATCCTTTAAGAGAATTAATCATTTGATAAGATTCTTATTTGTTGGAATTAATTCCTATTTTTACTATCAATTTTAAGAATCATTGAGGGGTTCTTCTATGGAAGGCAAGAAACTTTTATCCACTTCCGAAGCTGGCCAGATCCTTAAGATTAGCCAGCGTTGGGTGTTGGAATTGATCAGGCGGGGAGTAATCCCTTCGATACAGATCGGGGGGGTGCATATTATCAACCGTGATGACATCGTCAATCTTTCCTGGAAGCGAACTCCTGGTCGCACTAAGAAAACCGAGTTAGGGAAATCCGCTTGCGGGATATGCGGCAAGAAAATTTCGACGGGGTTTTTTTGTGCGGCCTGCGAGCTAGTGGATCAAATTGAGACATCATAAATGGGAAGAACGGGGGAAAAGTCATTTCTTTTTCCCCCACTGGATAAATTTTCCAAGAATAAAAGGTTGCAAATTTGGTTTGTCATATGACCTGAAAGCGAAGCGCTGGGACCATATGGCACATATTATCTAATTTGAACATCGTCAAGTTGACTTATTCGCATATTAGTAAAAGCATGGATTAATAATTTTCCTTTAAGAAATGCCTTGACGCAAGATGACAAAATGGCATATTATTGGCATATGCTCAACGAGGTCATAAAAGCACTAATGCGGGGCTTAGTTAGGGTGGGAATCTTATTCATCTGTCCCACCCTCGGACTCAAAGATATATTTACTTACTACATCTACGAAAGAGACCGCTTTTTCCCAAACTTCTTGTGCCTTGGCTGCTGAAGTTGTATCCAGTACCCGGTAGTCGAAAATCTGCCGTAATTCAAAAGCTTTATGAAAATCCCGGGAAAGCTCCTTTGGAAATATTCCCTTGGCTACGAATTCAGTGTCAAAAAGACTGATCACCCCGGTATGCTTTGAAGGGACCTTGCCAATCTTCTGCAACAGAGCCAAGGCGGCATAGAATATGGCATAATAAGCCCGATTGACGATGCTTTGGGGACTGCGCTCTCCTTCCAGCAGATATTTACCGTCCTCGAGGGCTGTCTGGGCCTGTTCCAAGCGGTATTTCACCAGGGCTATGACATCTTTCCGACTCATAGGGGAATTCCTTCCGACTTTACAGCCTGGGCCAGCAGCGAATAACGTTCCGGCCCCTGTTCCCATTGGCTACGGCTGAAGACCACCGGCATTATTACTACTCCCTGGACATAACCGGCTTCCCAGGCGCAGTCACTGACCCATTCTCTGTCAGATTCGTCCACTACCCCGTCGATAATGACCATGACGTCTAGATCGGAATATGGCTCGTCGTCACCCCGGGCCCGAGAACCAAACAAAATTAACTGATGATTTGGCAATCGCTCTTTAAGCAGGTTTTTAAATCTGCCAAGGATTTGCCTTTCACTGGCCTGCATAGCATTGTCACCCATCATATTCTGGTTCCATGAGTTTACATGGAAAGTAGCAAGCGTTCCAGCATTTTGTGCGGACGATAACAGAAACCTCATTTCCCAATCCCAATAACGAATTATTCATTTCCGCCTTATGGAAAGGCTCAATTTAATTAAAAATCTGAGCAACCACTCGGTCCATGCTCGACAGGTGACGCCGAGGCAGGATCATATCTTTTTGGTTGCTAGGACTTAGAGAGCGAAGTAGCAGTTGATCATTGTGAAAATAAATTGAGAATGGTTTGGACCCGCTGCATCAGCTCCTGCACCTGACGGATGACTACGGGGCGGTCCAGAGATTCCTCGCCCATCTCCATCGCACCGTAGCGGTATTCCACCGCATAAGCGGTGTATTCAGTGAGGTCCCAGAGGTCTTCGACTTTAGCGCCCTGCTCCTCCAAGAGGGCCAGCAGCCGGGCCAGGTTGTGAGTCAGCGGATATTCCTGCCCTAAGACGGCTATCCAGGCCTTGAGGGTCTTTTCCACCGCTTGCTGGGCATGGAACCCGAAAACTTCATCGGCAAAGGTTTGGGCGTCCTCCATGCCCTGGAGAGCCTTAAGGTCTTTCTCGGCCAGGTCCAGAAGGGCGCGGGCGTGTTTAAGCTCGCTCATACAGGAGTTTTCCTTCCCGCAAGGCTCGGGCGATGACGTGATTTTTACTATGCCGCCACTCCGCTACCTCATCCGGAGTGTAAACCAGGATGTCTTGGGGAACCGGGAATCTTGCCAGAAGCCGTAAAAGCTTAACCATCTGCTGGCGGCGGGTCCGGCCCGGAACAAAAGGATGGTCCTGCACAATGAGAAAATCCAGGTCTGAGTCGGGCCGCGCTGCTGCCCTGGCCTGTGACCCGAATAGGATCACCTGCTTAGGGTCGACCTCCTTGACAATAATGGCCGTCATTTCTTTGATAAGCTCTTCGGTTTCCGGACTCATGGTTCAATCTCCTGCAGGAGTTGTCCGCATCTGCTTCCTTTAGTGCAGCACAGATTATCAAACTTTAATTATGGGCGGCGATTTATTTATTGACATTATTAAGGCAAAACAGTTCTGTCCGGTTAAAAAGCAGAAATAGTCCGAAAACGCCCTTAAATCTGTTACAATGGGTTTACCATAACCTATCAAACAGAAAGGAGAATTCGGACTATGGCCCATTGTAACACGATCTTTGGTCAGATGCTAAAACTAATTCCGAGACATCATTTCTCCAGCCTGGAGCAGGAACACGGCACTGGTCGGGCCGCCCGCTCTTTCAGCCGCTGGGATCAATTCGTGCACCTGCTCTTTATGCAACTCACCGGTCGGGTGAGCCTCCGGGACGGCATTGCCGGGCTCAAGGCCAGGGTGCGCAGCCTCTATCATCTGGGGGTACAGGCCGTGGCCCGCTCCACCTTCGCGGATGCCAACAAACTGCGGCCGGCCGCCTTTTTTGAGGCCCTGTTCGGCCGTTTTTACCAACGGCGCCGACCGGTGGCGCCCCGTCATAAGTTCAAGTTTGCCAACAAGCTCTACAGCCTGGACGCCACCGTGGTGCAGCTTTGCCTCACCCTGTTCCCCTGGGCCTCCTTTCGTCGCACCAAGGGCGCGGTCAAAATCAACACTCTGCTGGACCATGACGGCTACCTGCCGGCCTTTGTCGCCATCACCGAGGGCCGACGCCACGAGGCCAAGGCGGCGTCTCTCCCCCGACTGCCCCGGGGGTCCATTGTGGTGGTAGACCGGGCCTACACCGATTATTCCTGGTTCCGCACCCTCAAGGACAGCGGTCTGTTCTTCGTCATCCGCCAGAAAAGTAACGCCGTTTATCAGGTTAAGGAGCATCGGGCCGTGCCCCGGCGCTCCGGGGTCACCGCCGATCAAATCATCTCCCTCACCGGCCCGAAAGCAGCCTCATATCCTTATCTCTTGCGGCGAGTCTGCTATACGGACCCCAAAACTGGTAAAAATTACGTCTACTTAACCAATAACTTCCGCCTGTCTCCGCAGACGATCGCCGACATCTATAAGGAACGGTGGCAGATTGAAATGTTTTTTCGTTGGATCAAGCAGAACTTGAAGATCAAAGCCTTTGTCGGCAATTCCGCCAATGCCGTCATGACTCAAATCTACGTAGCTCTGATTGCTTATCTCTTGCTCTGCTATTTTAACTTCCTTTCCGGGGTCAACATCAGTTTGCAAAAGTTGCTCCGATTACTTCAGCTTAACCTGTTCAGGAAATGCTCGTTACAGGAGATCATCGCCCCAGATGATCAATCTGTCAATTTAGCCAATAATTTTAACCAATTAACCCTTAATATCGCTTAGCCGGACAGAAATGGGCCTGAAACTTAGTACAGCAGTTCATAAATTCGGTCACGTATTTTTGTCACCCTGAGCCGAAGGCGAAGGGTCTCTTTTCATGAGATTCTTCGCCGCCTTTGGCGGCTCAGAATGACAAAAATGAATGTTATCGTATTTATGAAATTGTGTACTTAGTTACATTTCTACGGACTTTTCCATACAAAACTTTCTTGTGAATTTCCTCCTTTTTTAAGATATTTCTTGATTTCGATTTTGAATCCTGGTAGTTGTAACGGTGTTATTATTGTTTCTTTTAAAATCTGCTATCATCATTATTATTGGTCTTATATATATTTGCTAAATATAGTAAGGTGAACAATTCATACCACAACCCGGCTCCCCGAAGCAGAGGTTGGGATGTAACAGGCTAACCGGTTTTTGAGCTATGACCAAAGGCTGCGTTGGCCTTTATTTTTCCAGGGATGGAAGGCCCCTTGCCGGAGTTTTCTGGGATAATGTTTCACCTTATAGGCCCCCGCGCCATGAGTTTGTCCCCGGGCGCAGGCTTCATTATGCCTCATCCTTACTACACTTTCCCCGAAACTTCGTTTCCCATCCATAACCCCTTGACCGCGGCCGGAATGGCGGGGGGCTCCCGGTTAGCTTTCGGGGGGCTGGGAGAATAATGCGATGAGTGGCCCAGACAATTGTTTAGTCGTAGGGGAAACCGAGCTGCCCCTTTTTGGGTGGAGTCAGCCAGGTTTATCAGCCCGGCCAAGGACGCCAACCTTCAGCACCTGGCGGCCCGGCTGGCCAAATCTTCCCGCGTGGGCATCGACACCAGGTTCTCCCGGGATTCCCTGGTGGTACGCGGCGACCCGGATAAACTCCAGGAGATCACGGTTGAGCATCCCGAAATTGCTTGTGCCCGCGCCGTATTTAGAGACCTCAACGGCCATGAGATAGTTCTCACCGATGAGGTCCATGTGAAGTTTGCCGAGGGGCTGACGGAGGAACAAAGGAGGAAACTGATCCAGCAATTAAATTGCCGGGTCACCCAAGAGGGGCCGAACCTCGAAGAAACGCGCAAGGCTGCGGACCTGTCCGGTCAACCCCCATATCCCGAGGTGACGCAGGAATACAAGGCACCGACCATAAGATTGGCGCCCGTGACCCTTCCGGAGCCTTCCAGGCACGCGCTGCCGGTGGGCACTATCTGGCGCCCCCGGGGAGTCTGAAAGGCCGGTTATGCTCTCTCTAACCCTGGAGCCGACGAATAATTGCAATCGCCGTTGTCTCCACTGCTTCGTCAATAAAGCCGATGCTCCGGGATTTCTTCCCCTGGGTCTGGCTGAATCGATTCTATCCCAGGCCAAGGACCTGGGCTTTCAGCAGGTCCACCTCACCGGCGGGGAGGTGGCGCTCTATTCCCACCTGGCGGAGTTGATCCGTCTCATCGTGGGCTATGGTCTCCCTTTTACCGTGGTGACCAACGGCTTCCGGTTTCCCGAGGTCCTGCTGCGCCCCGGAGGAGGCCCTGGAGTACCTGCGGCGAGTGCGCCCGGTGGATGAGCGGGCCATCATCGGCCTGGCCCTGGCCCGCTACCGGCTGGGGGACGCGGCCGGGGCTTTGGAGGCCATGCAAGCCGCTTACCAGTTGCCGCCCAATCCCTTGCTGGTGACCATGGCCAGCTACTTCGCCCTCCTGGCCGGCCGGGTGGAGCAGGCCCGTAGCGCCTTGGAAGCAGTTAGCCAAAAAGGGCCCCCTTACGGATTGCCTCACGCCTTGCTGGCCCAAATTTACCTGATTCAAAACAATAAGACCGCGGCCCAAGCCCAGGCTGCGGCCGCCCTGTCGGAGTCCCCGAACTCACCCCTGGCATTGCTGACTATGGGCCTGGTGAAAATGGCGGCCTTTGACCTCCCCGGGGCCACCCAATATCTGGAAAGGGCCGTAACCGCGGACCCCCGGTTCGTGGACGCTTACGTGTACCTGGCCCGCATCTGGCTGGGTTCGGATAACCTGTCCCGGGCCCACAAGACCATTGACCGGGCCTTGCGCCTGGCGCCAAGAGACGGGGCGGTGCTCAGCCTGGCCGGGTTTGTGCGCCTGGCCTACCGGGATTACGAAGGGGCCAAAACTTTGTGGGACGAGGCCGTCAGAGTCAATCCCCGCTTGGGTGAACCTCACCTGGGGCTGGCCATTTACCAGTTCCGGCACCGCCGTTTCGACCAGGGATTGGCGGAAATGCTCACCGCCACCCTGCTGGAACCCCGGGTTTCCCTCCACCAGACTTCCCTGGGCAAAGCCCTCTACCAGACCCGGGCCTTTGACCGGGCCCTGGAAGTTTTCGACTACGCCAAGACCCTGGACCCCCGGGACCCCACGCCCCACCTGTACAAGGGCATCGCCCTCAGCGACCTGAACCGCCCCGGAGAAGCCATCCAGGAAATCAACCGTTCCATCGAATTGAACGACCATACCGCGGTCTTCCGCACCCGCCTGGGGCTGGACCGGGACTTGGCGGTGCGCAACTATAACCTGGCCCGGGCTTACGATCAGTTGGGATTGAAGGAATGGGCCTTCAGCAAAGCGGTCACCGCGGTGAAAAACGACCCATACAACAGTTCGGCCCACCTGTTCCTGGAAAAAAGCTACGGCATCAACACTCCCCAGGGGCTAGAGGCCATCAACTCGGAAGATTTACTTTTCCGCCTCCTGGCGCCGGCCAACCAGAGTACTTTTTTAAATATTCGCAACGACAACTACACTCCCATGTTTGAAATGCCCTACGCCCGGGTTCTGGCCCAGGGAGGGGTCGGGTCCTGGCGGGAAAGGGATTCCATTCAGGATCATTCCCTGGTGGTGTACGGCGGCCGGCCCGGGTTGGGGTTCTGGGTTGAGGGGGATTATTCCGATGACCGGGGATTTCGGGCGGTCAATGATGATTTTAAAAAATACACGCCCATCGCGTTTCTCAAGTGGGAACCCGCGGCCAACAGCTCGTTTCTCGGCACCTTTCAATATCTCGACCAGCGGTTTGGCGACATCTTTTTCCCCAATGATTTCGGCTATAAAAACCAGCCGTTTCTGCGCCTGGCCCAGCGACTCCAGTTCTATGAACTGGGTTACGTGCACCGCTTCAACCCCAAGGCCACTCTTTTGACCTATTTCAACTATCAGAAGCAAGACAACCGCCAGAGCTTTCCTTTTTCCTTTGCCTTTCCTCCCGATGAGCTGGTGGGCCTGGACCGGGTAAGGGCTGACCGGAAATTCGGGAACTTCCAGGCGCAGCAGAATCTGGTCCTGGGCAACCACAACTTCATTGCCGGATTCGACTATTTCCAGGGACGCGTCCGGTTTAACGAGCTTTTCGTGCAAACCCTGTTTTCCGGGGGTGTTCCCATATTCACCCAGGAGATTAATTTAGATTTCCGGCCACCGGAGCGCACTTATAGTTTTTATCTCCTGGATTACTGGCGGGTCCACCCCAAATTGCTGGTGGAATTGGGAATCATCAAGGACTTCGCCAACAGTTCCCGGGAAGGCTTTGCCAACCAGCTTTACACCTCCCTATGGAGCCCCATCTTGGGGATCAACTTTTACGCCACCCCCCGGCATACCTTTCGGGCGGCCGTTCAGCGCCACCTGGTGACCCATACCGAATGGGCCGCGCCCTCCCTGCTGCCCACGGAAACCGCGGGGTTCCCCTGGCTGTTTGCCTTCTTGAGAAACGGCACGGAGGTGCGGGATGCGGGGGTTTCCTGGGAAGCCGAATGGGACCGAAAGACCTTTTCGGTACTGAAGCTGGAAGGACAGCGCTTTGCCGAGCCGAATTTCAATATGTTGGGTCAACGAGAGTGGCTGGGCTGGAAAAGGTATCAGGCCTCCCTGACGGTGAATCGCATTCTGGCCACTTCCCTGGGCCTGTCCGCGGGGGCGCTGGGCAAACGCCTGGTTCCCGATGTCAACCCCGTGTTCACCCAACCCTCTTTAGGCCCTGCCACCCGGGACTTCACCGAGTTCCGTAGCTTCCTGGCCCTGGCCTTCCTCCATCACACCGGCTGGCAGGGGGGAATCCGGACCACCCTGGTGCGCCAATGGCTAAAGGACCAGGATAACTCGCTCTTCGGCCTGGTGGACTTGCGCTTCGGCAAGGAATTCGCCAACAAGCGGGGCCTGGCCACCCTGGAAATCACCAACCTTTTGGACCGGCACTTTTTCCACGCCCTGGAGCCTAAGAGGTTCGTTAATCCGGACTTTTTCCCCGCCCGAAGGATCTTGTTCAAACTTGCGCTCTATTTCTAAGTTCTTCGCCGGTCCTTCTGCCCGAGCCTGGCTGCTGGCGCTGGCGGCCCTGGCCGTCATTGCGCCCCTGAGTCTGCTTCCCCTGGGCCAGAACCTGGAGAACCAGGCCCTGGACCTTTGCTACCGTTTGCGGCATACGGCCGCGCCCCCTCCCGAACTCCTCATCGTGGGCATCGACGAGGCCTCCTTCCATGAACTGCGCCGGCCCTGGCCCTGGCCCCGGAGCCTCCATGCCGACCTGATTAAGCGACTGGCCCAGGCAGGGGCCGGCCTCATCGTCTTTGATGTGCTTTTCGCCGAACCCACCACCCCGGAGGATGACAGCGCCCTGGCCGCGGCCATGCAGGAGGCCGGTAACGTCATCCTGGCCCAGGCCATTGAAACCGTGGAAGACCCCCGATCTTCCCGGCAGATCCTGGTGGAGCCCCTGGAGATTTTCTCCCGGTCGGCTTTTTCCCCGGCTCTGTTCATGGTTACCCCGGATGCCGACGGGGTGGTGCGCCGTTTCCGGCCCCATCTGGGAGGGCTGGAAACCATGCCGGCCCAGGTGTTCCATAGCGTCCGACCCCAAAAATCCATGCAGGAGGATTTTACCGGGTTGATTCACTACGTGGGCCCCCCCGGCAGCATCGAGACCGTTTCCTACACTACTATCAACTTCTGGACCCCGCCAGGCCTTTCCCGGACGAAAGGATTCGCAACCGCATCGTCCTCATCGGCCGGGTGCTGGGCACCACCATTGACCTCCGGGTCAAAGCCGACGTTTTTTCCACCCCGTTTTATGCCGGCACCCGGCAGTCCATGCCGGGCATCGAACTGCAGGGCCACATCCTGGCCACCCTCCTGCGGGGCAACTGGGGGGTGGAAATTCCCTGGCCGGGGCTTCTGGCCCTTTACTTTGCCCTGGTTTTGGCGATGAGCTTCCTGGTGGTCCGGCTCAGGCCCTTATTGGGCTTGGCGGTTCTGGGGGGACTCCTGGTCCTGATCCTGAGTCTATCCTTATGCCTGTTTGTGGAGAAAGATTTCTGGCTTCCCCCGGTGCTCCTGTGCCTGGGACTATCCCTGGTTTACGGCGGCCACGTTCTGGAGTTTTTTTTGAAGGAGATGAGAGAAAAGCGCTGGCTCCGCCAGGCATTCGGGCGGTATGTGTCGCCCTCGGTGGTGGAAATTATTACGTCCCGCCCCGGGGGCCTGGAACTGGAGGGCGAAGAAACCGAAGTCACGGTGCTCTTTGCCGACATGGCCGGCTTCACCTCCCTGTCCGAGAAAATGACCCCCGGGGACCTCATCGATTTGCTGGAAGAGTACTTCGAAACCTTGACCCAGGTTATCCTGGCCCGCAAGGGAACGGTGGACAAATACATCGGCGACGCCATCATGTGTTTCTGGGGCGCGCCCATCCCGCTCAAGGACCATGCCCGCCGGGCCTGCCGGGCCGCCCTGGAGATGCAGCAGGCCTTCCGTTATTTGCAGGAAATCTGGCAGGCCCGGGGGCTGCCGGCTTTGAGCCTTCGCATCGGCATCCACACCGGAAGGGTGGTGGCGGGCAACGTGGGCTCCCGGGAGCGCTTCAATTACACGATCATGGGCGACGCGGTGAACCTGGCCTTTCGGCTGGAGAAGGCCAACAAAACTTATGGCAGCGAGATTCTTCTCTCTGAGGCCACCCGGCGCCTGGCGGGAGACGGATTCCTGATCCGGGAACTGGACCACATTCTGGTCCGGGGGAAAACCAAACCGGTGGTTATTTACGAATTGCGGGACTACCTGCCCCCAGAGGGGCCACCGGAGGAACTGCCGTTGTTTGCCCAAGGGCTGGAAGATTATCGCCGGCGGCAATGGGAACGAGCCGGGGAAAATTTTCAACAGGTGCTGGAATTGAACCCCCGGGATGGCGCGGCCCGGCTTTACCTGAGGCGCTGCCGGGCCTTTCTGAAAAACCCCCCGCCGGAGGACTGGCAGGGGATCCATATCTTGCAATAAGGAGGAAAAGGGTTAGAAGGGGAAGAGGGGAAAGACCAAAGGTCCCTCAATTTATTGTTTTCCCCTTTTAACCTTTTAACCTCTTCTCCTTTTAACCCGCATTTAATATGACGTGAACCAAGACCCGGGCATCGTCCATTAGGGTGCTGATATCGCAGTATTCGTTGGGCTGATGGGCCGTGTCGTTCACCGTCATCCACACCGCCGCGGGCAGGCCCTGCTGGCGGAAAAACGCGGCCACGGTGCCGCCACCGATGCCCCGGGGCCGGGCCTCACGGTTATAGACTTCTTGAATGGCCCGGCTTAAAGCCTGGACCACCGGGGCTTCCGGGGAGGTGGCCGGGGCGGCCTGGAGGGCCTGGACCGGCTCCACCGTCAGGCTCACTTCGAAGCGCCGGGCCACTTCCTCGCCGAGTTCCTTAACCCGCCCTATCACCCGGTCCAACTCATATTCCGGCAGCACCCGGCAATCCAGGTAAAAGACGTCCCGCCCCGGAATGGTATTGATGTTGGGGACGTTGGCCTCTTTTTTGGTAGGCTCAAAGGTGCTCTCCGGGGGTTGGAACAAGGGGTTCTCCAGGGGAAACTCCTGGCGCAGGGCTTCAAAGGCCACGATCATGTGGGCCGCGGCCCGCATGGTGTTCCGGGACAAATGGGGCCGGGAGGCGTGGCCCTGGCGGCCTTCCACCGTGAGCTTCAACCACAGGATGGACTTTTCCGCCACCTCGATCATGGTTCCGTCGGTATTGCCGGCGTCGGGCACGATGATGAAATCCTCCGGGGCGAAGAGCTGGGGGTGGCGCCGCACCAGGTAGCCCAGCCCTTTGTGGCTCCCGGTCTCTTCATCCGCCACCAGGGCCAGGGCTATGGTCCGCTCCGGGACCAGCCCCTCGTCCAGGAAGACCCGAACCGCCAGCAGGGAGATGACGATGCCGTGGTGGTCATCCTCGACGCCCCGCCCATAAAGGCGGTCATCCTCCACCCGCAAGGCGTAAGGGTCGGAATGCCACAGGGTCTCTTCCCCCGGGGGCACCACGTCCAGGTGGCTCAGGACCCAGACCTTTTCCCGCCGCCGTCCAGGAAGGGTCACCACCAGGTTGGGCCGCGCTCCGCCGGATACCCGGTCGTCGGGAGCGGGGTAGTTCTCTACTTTTAGCCCCCATCCTGTAAGCAAGGCCGCCAGGTAGGCCGCCTTTTCCCCTTCGCCAGGGCCGCCGGCGTCGGGCCCCACCGCGATCCTTCGCACCATTTCCCGCTGCCAGTCAATAATGTCCTGGCGGTAAGAACCAAGTCGATGGGCCAAAAGCGTGAAGGTTTCCGGTTTGGTCAGCATGTTAACCACCTTGAGAGTCCGGCGGCTTCAAAGGATACGGGTATGGAAAATTAAACAAATTGCCCGCCAGACTTTATTTAACCGCCTCCATCATATATAATCCGGGGGGTTAAGGGCAAGCACCGAGTAGCCCTGATCTGACTGAAGATAACCGCTTTGCGGGAGGATGCCATGAAAATCAAACGCATTGCCCATTTGGGAATCGCGGTGAAAGACCTGGACGGCCCCAAAAAGTTTTACCGCGAAAACCTGAACCTGGAATTGGCCGGCGAAGAAGTGGTGGAAACCCAGAAGGTCAAGGTGAGCTTCATCAAGGTGGGGGAGAGCAACCTGGAACTTCTCCTCCCCACTACAGGCGACAGCCCCGTGGCCAAATTCCTGGAAACCCGGGGGGAAGGCTTCCACCATCTGGCCCTGGAAGTGGAAGACATCCATGCCGCGGTGGCGGAATTGAAGGCCGCGGGCGTCCGCCTCATTGACGAAAAACCCCGGGAAGGGGCACACGGCGCCCTGGTGGCCTTCCTCCATCCCAAGGCGACCTTCGGCCTGCTGGTGGAGCTTTGTGAGTATCCAAAATCGCATTAAGGCGGCCAGAGAATGGGAATCAGCTTACCGGACCTGATTCCCCAGGTCCAGGTCAACATTCCTTTCGGCTTTCTGGTGGAAGAATACCTGGACCGTTTTCTGTCGGGGGGCCTGAATCCGGAGATCGGCCTGGACGCGGTTAGCCTGGAGCGCTACCCCCGAAGCCTCTTCCAGAAGGTGGCCCGGTCTTTTCAGAAAGCCGCGCGGCGCATTACCCTGCACGCCCCTTTCCAGGACCTGCTGCCCGGGGCGCTGGACGAATTCATCCGGAACGCCTCCCGCCGGCGCCTCCATCAGGCATTCCAGTTACTGTCCGTGTTCCGGCCGGAGAGCATTGTCTGCCATCCGGGATACGAGGCCCGGCATTACCAACACGACCGGAAGGAATGGCTCCGTTGCAGCGCCGCCACCTGGAAGGAATTCACCCGGATTGCCGCGGACCAGGGCGTCCGGGTGATGCTGGAAAACGTTTACGAGACCGACCCCCTCCTGTTCCTGGACCTCCTGGAACAGGTCAACGCCCCCAACCTGGGGGTCTGCCTGGATGTGGGGCACCTGTCGGCCTTCGGCGGCGGGAATTTTCCCTTGTGGCTGGAAACTCTGGGGCCGGTAATCGGCCAACTCCATCTCCACGACAACCATGGAGACGACGATACCCACCTGGCCCTGGGCGCGGGAGAAATCCCCCTGGCCGAGGTGCTGAATTACCTGGCCAAACTGGGGCCGCCGCCCCTCATCACCCTGGAGCCCCATCAGGAAGGCAGCCTCCAGCCCTCCCTGGAACACCTGGCCCAAATCTGGCCGTGGGGGTGAGGGGTAGAGATTAAGGAAGTTTCATGTAAGTAAGGTGGCAGGAGGGAAAGGGGCTATTACTGCTGTTTAATTATGCCTCACCTTCAATTAATGGAAGCACTTCAGTCTCATCGTAATCAGGATTTATAGTTTTACGCCATTCTCTCTCTTTCTTTTCGGCGTCAGACTTTCGTCTAAAACCTTGCACTTCAACAGGAAATCCTCTCTCTACCCTTACAACAACCCAGTTGAATCCTTTTGCTTTTGTGCGCATTGTAACTCCTGTTTAATTCACAATTCGTTTATGCCAGACATATACATTTGAGTATTCTACGAAAGTACAATTCTCTTTTAGCTTGCTCATAGCGAAAGTGGGGCGACTTAATTGTCGAACAAATAGACTTCTCCTATCTTCATTAGAAACTATGCTATATGTAGCTCTTGAGCTTGGTGACATCAGATGCACATCGTTAAAACGTAGAAGTCCCGAATATATCGGAGTCGAATGTTCGACTTCAAAAAGTGCCCTAAGTCTTCCTGACCCCCGTTCAATCCATAATACATCTATTTCCGCAATAATTTCTTCAATACGATGATATTCAAGTGGAATTTCTGCATTACATTCAAATTGATTAGTTAAATTCCAATCTAATTTCATACGGTCAGTCCTTGGAATCCAAATGTCATAGCCTTTAGTTGCTCCTATTGAACCAAGCAAAGTTTGCACTTGAATGTGCGAAAGATTAGGATATTTTGTAAGTTGTGATTTAGTAATTAAGGAATCGAGTTGTTCCAAGCCAAAATATGCCTCAATATTGAATCTACCTGCGTTAGCTATATACAAATCATAGCCAGATTCTTGGGAAAAAATCTGGACCTTATATTGCCCATCACTTGCAGGAGATATAGAAGGCTGTTGAAAAACCAACGTAATTAAGCTGTATCTCCTATTTTAGGACGACTTCGGTACCCTTATGACGGGCAAATTCGCTGATAAATCTGGGC
>Ga0194126_10008152_pt1 | contig 14342 bp, 16 predicted proteins | sample TA2KigC150mmetaG_FD_148641 | JGI IMG/M metagenome (GOLD analysis project Ga0194126, IMG submission 148641) | Freshwater microbial communities from Lake Tanganyika, Tanzania - TA2015035 Kigoma Deep Cast 150m | ecosystem: Environmental > Aquatic > Freshwater > Lake | place: Tanzania: Lake... | reverse complement strand
AAAATAGAATCCGCCAGGCTAAAGCGGTAACCCAAGCCAACCGGGTCCGCCACACCAGAGAGAATCTCATTTAATTTGGCCGGGTCATCGGTATCGACCAGTGCGGCAATGGCGCTGATCAATTTGGAGCCCTGGTCCACCACATCATCCGGCGGGCCGTAGCAGCCACGGCAGGGCATGTTGGCGGTCAGGCAAGGCAGATCGCAGCCAGAGCGTGTCGCCGGCCCGCAGCAAATGACTCCCTGTGTCAGGAAGCACATCTCCTGGTCCAGTTCCACCTCGTGCGGACGATGGAATTGCGTGATGCGCATGCCGCTGCTGCCCTTCTTGCGCGGACAGACATCGCAGTTGGTCTTGCCAAACGCGCCGATGACCGCCCCCTTCTCGGGCAGCTGGCCGGCCAGTATTGCCTGAAAAACCGTCCAGACCTGCTCCACCACCGGCGGGCAGCCGGGCATGAAGTAATCCACCTCAACCACATCCGCCAGTGAGCGCACATGGTCGTACATTTTCGGAATCTCGATCTCGCCTTCGGCTACTTTGGTTTTCGGTTTCGGCCGGGTGCCGCGAGAATCATCCAGGGAGGGTGAGGTATCAAACACACGTTCCAGCAGGACCTCGATATCGAACATATTGGCCAGCCCGGGGATGCCGCCCAGGTGAGAGCAAGACCCGAAAGCTACCAGAGTCTTGGATTTTTTTCTTAACAGGTGGGCGATCTCTTCATTCTCATCATTTCTAATGGCGCCGTTGTAAAAGCAGACATCAATTTCCTTGTCCTTAAGGGCAGATACATCGTCATACTTGAAATCCATGGCTGCCGGCCAGAAGACAATATCGGCAATATCGCCTACATCCACCAGGCGCATGCCTAACTCGGTGATGGTGATCTCGCACCCGCCGCAGCTGGCTGCCCAGTAGAAGGCCAATTTGGGTTTGGCAGCTACCAGTTTTTTCGATGATGTTACTTTGGTCGTTGATTTGGCTGCCATCACGCCACCTCTTTCTGCAGGGATGAGAGCATCGCATCCACTTCGTGTTTGATGCGCCCACGGTCCTGGGTGCCGATCTGAACAAAGCGCACCCGCCCATCCGCCAGGTCCATTTGGCCCAGCATGCGGTCAAGCAGGCTGATCTTGCAGGTGCTGACGTAATTACCTCGTTTGAAATGACATTCTCCGGGTGCGCAACCGCACACCATCACTCCATCGATACCGGATCTCAATCCCATCAATGCCATTTGCGGATCGATGCGCCCCGAACAGGGGATGTGGATAATGCGCACATTGTCAGGATATGATTCAAGCATTTCGAGGTCTTCATCTACGCGCAGCGACCAGTCGCAGACGAAAACTGCGAGGGTCGGAACATCCTTCTGCTTCTTGATCTTGATCTGGCTGGCTACCTCGGCATTGGATACTCCCGGACGGGCGATCGCACCGATCGGGCAGGCAGCCACGCACATGCCGCAGCCCATGCACTTCTCCGCGTCCACTTCCGAGAAGCGGTCCATGACGCCATTCACTTCTTTTTCGATCAGATGCGGCGCTTCATACGGGCAGGTCATCACGCAAATACCGCAGCCCGAGCATAATGATTCATCCACAACCACGGTTTCCAGCGGCGAGGTATAACCGGCTTCTACTGCCAGCTGTTTGACCGCACCGATCACTCCGGAGATATGGATCTCCTGCGGGCAGGCGGGATAACAAAGGTCGCAGGCGGAACAAAGCCAGGTGGTGGGCGACTCAAACGCTTCCTCGCGCATGTCCATATTGACCATGCGGAGCAAGCGGCGGGGGTTATACTCCGGCTCCAGCTTCTGCTGGATCATGCACTTGCTCACGCAGGTGCCGCAGGAATAGCACACATCAAAATGCTCACCGCCCGGAATGGCGCGCACCTGGTCAGCGAAAGTTAGGACCTTCTCACTTTCCATCGCTCACCTCCTGCACCGTCATGGCCAAGGCCATCACATCCGAATATTCGGACGCTTCATTAACACCCGGAGCTTCATACATGCGCCTAGCGCGTTTCTCCATTTCCGGTTTCATCGCATCGATCTCTTCCGCCAATTTCTCCGGACCCAGCTCATCGATCGTCTTTTGCATTTCATTGATCACACGGGCGTATTTATCCCCTTCCGCCGCGGAGATCCACTCCACACGGAAGCGTCCGGGGCTCATGCCCATCTTTTCAAAGGTTTTCAGCAAGCGTTCCGCGCGCACCGCACCCACCCGCTGCCCGGTGATGTAGTGGCAGTCCTGCGGATGGCAGCCAGAGTAAAGCACCGCGCCGGCGCCCAAACGGAAGGCTTCATAAATGAAGTCAGCGTCCATACGGGCAGAGCACATCACACGGATGCCGCGTTCGTTGGAGGAGTATTCAAAATGGCTGGTTCCCGCCAGGTCCGCGCCGCCATAGGAGCACCAGTGGCAGCGGAAAGCAAAAACTTTCTCTTCCGGTCGATCCGCCAGCAGTGCGCGGATCTGCGAGAGCACCTGCGCATCGGTATAGTGCATCTGGGTGATGGCATTATGCGGGCATTCGCCCACGCAGCCGCCGCAGCCATGACACTTGGCGGTCACGACCTCCGCTGCTGTCCCTACCTCCACCGTGATAGCGCCATACGGACAGGCTTTGGCGCAAATACCGCACTGCTTGCCCTGCGCGCTGATGCAGCGGTCTTCCCAAACCTGCGCGATGATGGGCTCGATGGCCCATTCATCGGAATGCAGCACACGGCCGGCGCGCGAAGCAGCAGCAGAGCCGGATGCCACAGAAGCGGGAATGTCCTTCTGCCCCTGGCAGGCGCCAGCCAGGAAAATGCCATCGGTCGGCGTATCCACCGGGCGCAGCTTGGGATGGTATTCCATGAACCATCCGCCTGGGCTTTGCACGATGTTGAGCACGTTGCCTACCGTATCCACATCCGGCTGGGGCACCGCGGCCTGGTTGAGCATGACCATGTCGTACTCATGCTCCACCACCTTGCCGAGGGTGACATCCTCCGAATGTACAAAGAGGTTGTGCGTATTTTCGTCCTCAGTGATTAAACCCGGACGTCCCTGGATGAAGCGGATGCCCATCTCACGCGCCCGGTCATAAAACTCTTCGTAGCCCTTGGAAGGGGTACGGATGTCGATGTAGTAGATGCTCAGGTCGATATCCGGGTACATCTGCTTAAGCAGGATGGCATTCTTGATGGCATACATACAGCAGAAGTTGGAACACCAGGGATTGAAGCGCTTATCGCGCGATCCCACACAGTTGATGATCGCCACGCGTTTGGGATTGGTCCCGTCACTGGGGCGGATCAGGTTGCCTGTGGTCGGGCCGGCCGAGTTATTCAAGCGTTCCATTTCCATGGCGGTGATCACGTTCGGGAAGCGGCTGTAACCGTATTCCGGCATGACGCTTGGATCGAAGTGATTGAATCCGGTGGCCACCACGATGGAGCCAATATCCTCCCAGGTGACCTTGTCCTGCTGGCTGAAATCGATTGCGTCCAGCGCGCCGCAAGCTTCCACACATTTATAGCAGTGGATGCAATGCTCTTCGTCGATTGTATAGAGCAGCGGAACCGACTGGCTCATGGAAACGTAAGCCGCTTTGCGAGGGGCAAGGTTCATTTCGAAATCATTGGGGATCTCGATCGGGCAAACCTTTGCGCAGTCGCCACAGCCATTGCAGCGGCCGGCGATCACATAGCGTGCTTTTTCGCGCAGTTGAACTTTGAAATTGCCGACGTATCCCTCAACTCGCTCTACGTTCGTGAATGTCTTGACTTTGATGTTCGGATGACGCGCCGCGTCAACCATTTTAGGTGCAAGAATTCATATACTACAGTCCATGGTGGGGAAGGTCTTGTTGAGCTGCGCCATGACCCCGCCAATGGTCGGTTCTTTTTCCACCAGGATCGTTTCAATGCCTTGATCTGCCAGGTCCAAAGCCGCGCTGATGCCTGCCACGCCTCCGCCGATCACCATGGCGCGCTTGGTCACAGGCACCTTGATGAATTCCAGCGGCGCCAGGAAGCGCGCTTTCGCAACCGCTGCCGCGGTCAGGTCTTTGGCTTTTTTCAACGCACCGGATTTATCATGACCGTGCGCCCAGGTGCACTGTTCCCGGATGTTGGCCATTTCCATCAGGAATGGATTCAGGCCGGCTTCCTGCACAGCGCCGCGGAAAGTATTCTCGTGCATGCGCACGGAACACGCGGAAACCACCACCCGGTTCAGGTTGTATTTTTTAATATCTTCCTTAATTAGGGTTTGTCCGCTGTCCGCGCAGGCATACAGGGCTTCGGTCGCGCGCACCACCCCCGGTAGATGAGAGGCCCATTCAGCCACCTCCGCCGGATTGATGACGCCCGCAATGTTCGTCCCGCAGTGGCAGATGTATACGCCGATACGCAGGTCCTCAGGATTGGGGCTATCGCTCATGCTGCTCCTTTGTCAAAGTTTCTCGTCTTTTGTATTCAAACCACGACTGCCTTACTAGGCAGTCATGCTTATTTCTTGGGTCCAACCACTTCTTCCTTCACCAGTTCCCGGCGGGACTTCTGCGCCCTCTGGTCTGGCGTGGTGAGTGAAAGCGCTTCTTTCGGACACCACAGCACACACTGCGGGCCTTCTTCCAGATCCTCGCATTGGTCGCAGATCTCGGCCAGCTTGGTGGCGGGATTAATGGAGATCGCGCCAAAATCGCAGGCTTCAATACACCAGGCGCAAGCATCGCATTTCTGGTTATCGATGTGGATGATACCGGTGTCCGGGTCTTGCTCCAGCGCATTCTGCGGGCAGGCGATCACGCAGGGGGCGTTCTCGCAGGTCCGGCAGGCGATGGCGGTGATGAGCACCTCATCCACACGGACAGTGCGGATGCGGCTGCGGTAGGTGTTGTATTCGCCGGTCTTGGTGTAGGAGCAGACATACTCGCAGATCTGGCAGCCGATACACAGATCCGGGTCGCAGTCCACATAGCGGTATTTGGATGTTGATACAGGCATTCTTCTCTCCGTTCCTTACACGCCGATGGCTTCCGCCACGTCTGGCATGCCCAGATCTTGTAATTTCTGCTTGGGGATCATCCCGTCAGGTGTCCAGCCCTTGGCGATGTAATACAGGTCTTTCATGTATTCAAGTTCTTCATCGGTGACCACGTGTCCCGCAGACGGGCCCTTGGTCATTGGATCATGTTTCCAGCGATACGGCAGGTCATCATCTGCGCGTTTCCATCCCTCACGGATATTAAACGCTTTCTTCATGGCATGCGCTCGTTCGCCGATGAGGTCGATATCCTCGTATTGAAGATTCCAACCGGTGGTGGCATTCACTAATTGCGCAATGGTCGGCCAGGCGCCCGCCCGGTCGGCCTTGCCGGTAAAGCAGCGGCGGATGAATTTGCACAAGGGCAGCGTATCATATACTGCCGCATATTCTTCCGTATCCTTGGCCAGCTCTCCGCGGCGATCATCCACCTTGAAGCGGTCCACTTCACCCTGGATATCCGGGTCATACGCAGCAGTACGGTTGTGGCACGGGCCGCGCACACCCACGGCAGAACCGAGAGCAAAAGTCTTTAATCCCCGCCCATCATACCCAGCCGTTTCCAGGCCTTTTGCTTGCATGGTCCATTTCCAGGTCTCGGTATTGCGTTGGTCATCAATAATGAGGCTGGCCATGCGTGTGCCTTCTGATAGAATTTGTCCGATACCTTCGCGATCCCGGATCATTTCTGCGACGGCAACCGCGGCTTCCCCATTACCGAATCGCAAATCCAGCCCGTCCGGATGCTTTTCGCTTTTGAAATCTTCCCGGGTAAAGATACCTTTTTCAAAGGTTTCCATCGCCCAGGAGATCGTGAGACCCATAGTGATGGCATCCATGCCGCTGCGGTCAGCTACTTCAATTAAACGGATGACCGCATTCATATCATTGATCCCCAGGTTAGGCCCGTTGGCAAACAGGCATTCATATTCAATGCCGGTCATTGCGCCGGTAAAGGGGCCTTTCTTGGCAATGGACATTTGTTCGCAGGCGATCGGGCACTGCGCGCAGGCGATGGTTTTCACTTTATGATGCTCATGGAGGAATTCGCCGCTGACCTTTTCCGCATCCTCAAAAACGCCTTCCTGGTAATTTCGGGTGGGGAGAAGTCCAAGCTTGTTCATATTAAGAACATTGGTGGAGGTGCCCAGAATGCGGTACTTGGACGTATGAGGGCCCTGGGCTTCCTTTGTGATGTTGAAGGAAAGTTTATTCAAGGTATCCGGATCAGCCACTTTAATCCCCTGAGTGCCGCGCACGGAAACCGCTTTTAATTTCTTGGAACCCCAAATTGCACCGTGCCCTGTGCGGCCAGCCTGACGGCCATCATTGGTCACATTGGCAAAGCGCACCATATGCTCGCCGGATGGACCGATGGTTGCGGAGCGCACCTGGTCATCCGCAAGTTGTTCACGGATCGCTTCTTCAGTTTTAAATGTGTCCAAACCCAGCAGCTTGGTCGCATCGCGGAATTCCACGCGTTCATCGTCGATGAAAATATTCACCCATTCATCGCTGGCGCCATGGATCACTACGCCATCCCAGCCAGTGCGCTTGAGCGCCACCGAGAACCAGGAACCGGACAGACTGTCTCCGATGAAATTGGTCATGGGAGATTTGGATGCCAGTCCATATTTACCGCCCACCGGCACGGGGGTGCCGGCAAAGATGCCATTGGCGATACAAACGGGATTTTCCGGAGAATACGGATCACAGCCAGGGGTAATATTTTCCCAGCACAGGCGCGATGCCATCGAAACGCCCCCAATCCAGATCTTATACCAGTCTTCCGGTTTTTCTTCGACCCAATGCTTGCGTTCAGTCAGGTCAATATGCAGGATCTTACCGTAGTAACCGAACATACTTCATTCTCTCCTCAGAAAAAAAGTAGCCAAACAACCGGCGTCAACCACCGGACAATAAAGACAGAAGGATCAGACGATCGCCTTCATCAGGCTGGTATTGCAGGTCCGACTCGTGGATGATCTTCTCACCATTCACACTAAAAATATTGGTTGGTATCAGGGATTTTCCGTCCTTTTCAATGATCTCACCCAGCAGTTGAGGGCAGGTTTTCCCCAGGGCGTTGACCACATCGCCGATGTTGGCGCCTTTTTGAAGATCAAGCGTCATTTCCCTCCTCCCGGTGAGCACCCGGGAGATGCTGGAAAACTCGACTTGGATCTGCATGGTCTCCATTGATCTCTATTCTAATGAAAAGGACTTGGTTTGTTGAGTGATTTTCCGCACTTTTGACGGCGTCAAAACACTGCAGAAGATTATAATATAGGAAGTCCGAAGGGGAAAATTATTCTCATCAGGCAAACAACCCCGCGAATTTCGCATAATTTGGGCATATTTTATCATATTTCAGGGTCTTGGGCCAAAGAGCGCCGTCCCCAACCTGACCATGGTCGCCCCCTCCTCGATAGCCACTCGAAAACTGCCGCTCATCCCCATTGAAAGAACGCGCATCTCCACACCCGCCAGATTGGAGCGCTGGATTTCCTCAAAAAGGCGGCGGGTTTTGGAAAAATAAGGCCGGGCCAATTCCGGATCACCGGTCAGCGGACCCATAGTCATCAATCCGACCAGGCTGACATGCGGCAACCCGGCAGCCGCCTGCAATAATCCAGCGAGATCTTCCGGAAGGATTCCGGTCTTATCCTCCTCCGCTCCGCTGTTGATCTCGATCATCACGTTGATCTTTTTTCCACTGGCAGAGCAGCGCTTTTCCAGTTCCTCTGCCAGGCGGATTGAATCCAGCGTCTCGACCATATCAAACAGTTCCACCGCATCCCTGGCTTTGTTGCGCTGCAGGTGTCCTATCAAATGCCATTCAGCTTCGAAATCCACCTGCCCCAACATAGACCGGGCCTCTTGTACATAATTGTGGCCAAAATGACGGATGCCGCCTTCGAATGCCGCTTTTACCTCATCGATCGAGCGGGTTTTGGTAGCAGCCAGCAGGGTAACGTCGGGAGGCATTTCCTTTAATAGACTTTCGGTATTCCGTTTGATCTGACCCAGATTATCCATAATATTCATTTTAATACCCGAAAGAAAATAAGACCCCAAAGGTTTTGAAAACCTTTGGGGTCTAAAAATTCTTCTTTGAAATCAATTATTTTGTTTTGGCTTGGTTCTTGACCGCGTTGATCGCAGCTTCCACCGCATCCTGGTCGCCCAGGTAGTAATGCTTTATGGGATGCATATCCTCATCGAGTTCATATACCAAAGGAATTCCGGTCGGAATGTTCAAGCCCGGGATCTCCTCATCAGAAATGTTATCCAGGTATTTCACCAATGCCCGCAGGCTGTTGCCATGCGCAGCGATGATGACCCGTTTGCCCTCTTTGATGGCCGGGACGATCGCGTCCACCCAGTAAGGGAGAAATCGCTCCACTGTATCCTTCAGGCATTCCGTGAGCGGGACCTCATCGGTCGGCATATGTGCGTAGCGGCGGTCCTTACCGGGATAACGCTCATCATCCAGAGAAAGGGCAGGCGGTGGGGTGTCGTAACTGCGGCGCCAAACAAGAACCTGTTCATCTCCAAATTTCTCAGCTGTTTGGGCTTTATTCAATCCCTGCAGGTCACCGTAATGTCTTTCGTTAAGTCGCCATGAACGCACGACCGGGATCCACATCAAGTCCATATCCTCCATCACGATCCAGAGGGTACGGATCGCCCGTTTGAGAACAGAAGTGAAGGCAATATCAAAAGTAAATCCGCCTTCCGCCAGCAGCTTGGCCGCGGTATGCGCCTCTTCCACACCTTTATCCGAGAGGTCAACATCCGTCCAACCGGTAAAAAGGTTCTCCTTATTCCAGACGCTTTCTCCATGCCTGAGTAGAACAACTTTATACATTTCTTATATTTCCTTTGATGGTTTGGTATATATAATCAAAAATCACATTGTGAAAAATTATAATATAAGCATTCGATATAACCTTGGAGGCATCTGAATGAAACTACGAATTGGCCAAAAAGCGCCAGATTTCACACTTCCCAGCCACCTTGATGTGGACATTACCTTGTCCGATCTGCAGGGGAAGTATGTGATCCTTGCTTTTTACCCGCAAGCCTGGACGCCGGTCTGAACGGCCCAGATTCCTTCTTACGAAGCGCTGCGCGCTACGTTTGAGGAATTGAATGTCCAGGTTCTGGGCATAAGCATTGATCATGTTCCGTGCATCAAAGCATGGGCGGAAAGCCTGGGTAAAATCCGCTACCCGCTGTTGAGTGACTTTTGGCCGCACGGCAATGTTGCGAAAAAGTACGGCGTTCTGCGAAAGGAAGGTTACACAGAGCGCGCTATTTTCATCCTTGACCGCGACAACATCATCCGCTACATCGATATCCATAATATCGACGATCAGCCAAATAATGACGAATTAATGGATGAATTGAAACGCATCATCCCCGGTTCTGCCAAGTTAATCGACCGGCTGTATAAGGGCGAAGAGGAGCCCACCGAGGACGTGGTTATGTACTGCACCCCGTGGTGCGTGGACTGCCCCAAAGCCCGCAAATGGCTCAAGGATAATAATATCCCGTACACCGAGATCGATATCTCCACCGATCTGGCTGCAGCCCGCCAGGTGCGTGCCTGGGGCGAGGGCTTCCAGGTAACACCTACCTTCAATATCAAAGGCGATATTCTGCTGGATTTTAAAGAAGACAAGCTGAAGGAACTTCTGCTTAAGAAATAAGGAAAAATAAAACCCTAAAGGTCTTGTGGTACACCTTTAGGGTTTATTCTTTTAATCGGCTGTTTACGCGTCTAAAAGCCGTTTCTCGCCTTCCAGCTTGCGGATGCCGGTGACATCCTGAGAGACTTCCAGCGTACCGCGGTAATTACCCTTGGCATCATGCATCGGGAAATAGCGGATGTGAATGAACTTGCCGCCCATCTCGATCCAAAATTCAGCCACATCTCGTTTACCAGCACGGAAGTCATTCACGATCTCAACTACCTTGTCCACGGACGCAGGTGGATGGCAATTCTGCACCTTGCGGCCGATGATGGCAGGGGTGCGCTTGAAAACCCGCTCGGGGGTTTCGGAATAATAGCAGACCGTGTCATTCTCATCCATAAAGGTGATATCCACAGGCAGGCTTTTCAGCATCATGTCGATCTGCGAAATGCTTAAATCGCCGTGAGTCAGAGGAAAATCGCTCATTACAGGTATCCTCTCTTCATCAGTTGTTTTTTCAATTGTAACTTCTTTCACCGGTTTCTGGCCATTACCCGACGGCCATTCGTTTCCGCGTGTCACATAACTGAACCCAAATTCATCCTCCTGTGCGTGCAGTGCCAGCCAGTCGTTATCGGTTAGGCGCTCCAGAGAATTCGGGAAAAGAATCCGGTCTTCCTTGTAGAACATCTCATGGATGGCGGTTGCCATCGGGGAGAAGATCTTTTCGATCTCAGCAGCCAATTCGCGGGAGTCCGGCCGTTCAGATCCGAGGTTGGTCAGGATTTGCTTCCATGCTTTGCGGATATCATCATGAATGCCCCACATCACAGTCGAAGGACCGCTGAAGCCATATCTTTCCAAATAAGGGAATAATAAATTCTCTTTCCGTTCGTAATGCCGGTCAAATTCCTTTATTTTCTTGATGCTGTCTGTCAGAGATATCCTGGTTTCCGATGTTGGGTTTTTTTTGTAGTCAGCCAGGGAAGCCTTCGCGTTCTCCAAAGCCAGATTGGCTAGTTCATTTTCTGCCCGAAAAGTATAGATCGGATGGCCAGGAATCATCTCCGGCGGCGCCTGCTGATCCAACGAATCACGGAACATGGCGACATGCACATCGCACAGATATTGGATATCTTCAACCGGCAATCCTTCCGCAATCAACGCCTGTTCGATCTCGGCGATCTCACCCGCAGTGGCTTGGCTGAGTATCTCCGCAAACACCACTTTCACTTCTTCATATGGCCGTCCTTCATGGATCTGGCGCAGCGCTTCCTTAAGTTTTTCCTTGCGCAAGGATTGGTTATTGATAAATTCGCTCATGGTTCTCCTTGATATGATTATGCCCAGCGGATCACATATTCCAGACGAACTGCGCCAACCGGGCAGTTTTCTTCGCAGGCGCCGCAATACGTGCAGGCTTTTGGACTCGCCAGGGATATTTGACCGTCTTCTACTTCCAAAGCCAACTCCGGGCAGATATCCACGCAGACCCCACACACCGTGCATTTCTTGCTGTCAATGATGGGTAGCGCTTGATCCGTCATGGTTTTTTCCTTTCTGGCCATAAAGATATCATTGGGCTTTTAGATTGTCTGCGACAAAAGTCTCATTCATCTCCATCCGCCGCTCGTTGAAGCTTCTCCCTATCTACAAGCAGGATCTTTTCCCGTTCAATACGCAGCATACCCTCATCCGCCATGCGCCTCAATGCCCGGCCGAGCACGTCGCGAACGGTCCCCAGCCGGTTGGCGATATCGGACTGCGTCCAACGCACAGTCCCGCCGCTCCCGCCGGCATCCGCCTGAGAAATCAGGAACTGCGCCAGGCGCTGCCTTACTGTGTATAGCGAGAGCGACTCGACCAGATTCGTCATATGAGCGAGCCGTTGGGCAAAATAGCGGTTCACTGCCAATCCAAACGCAGGCACTTCCACCAACAGTCGGGTGAAATCGGATCGTGAAATGGACAAAAGGCGGCTTTCGATTAACGTGCGGACATTCGCCTGGTTTTTCGCATCAACGATCAAAGCCGGCACCAGATTGAACCAGCGGCCGGCTGCCATCCGGTCAAGTATTTGTTCTCGCCCTGCAGGTGAAAGCTTGAAAATCTCCACTTCGCCGCTGATCACGAAAAAGACCGATTCGCATGGATCTCCCTGCCAAATGACCATTTCCCTTCTCTGGTATGATTTTTCTGTCATTTGCGCTTTGACACGGTCTATTTGGTCAGTGGTCAATTCGCGGAAAATGTGCAGCTTCTGAAATTCTAAGGACATCTTATATATTTTATATATACTTTGGACTCCGCCGAGGTATAATCTTATTGAAAATGATTTTCAATAAGATGGATAAGAAAAACCAAACCAAAGTAAGCCAAATCTGGGAACACGAACTCACCCGCAGCGGCGGGCGTATCACACGTCCCCGTCAAGTGATCCTGAATGTGATTGCCAGCAGCCAGCGCCCACTCACCCCACAGGAAGTATATGAAGCTTCCCGGGAGCAGCTTCCACATATCGGGCTGGTCACGGTGTATCGCACCATCGAAAAACTGGAAGCTCTTGGCTTGGTAAATCGTGTTCATCACAGCGACCAGTGCCAGACAGTTTTTCGCAGCACGCCCAGCCACCAACACTTGTTGATCTGCACCGAGTGCGGGCAAAGCGTGTATTTTGACGGGTTGGAAATAGAAAATGAATTCCAAAAAACCGGGGAAACACTGGGTTACACCGTTACCGGGCACTGGCTTCAGTTAAGCGGAATGTGCCAGGATTGTCAGAAAGGAAACATACAATGAAAAACAAATTAATGCTCTTTATTATGTTTGGTTTAGCTTTAATCCTCTTTACCAGCTGTACAGCGCCTGATCAGGCAGACAATGAAAAAATGAATATCACTGTAAGCATCTTACCGGAAAAGTTTTTTGTTGAACGCATCGGCGGTGAGCATGTAGCGGTGAATGTCATGGTAGGTCCGGGTGATTCCCCGCACACCTACGAACCCAAACCTGAGCAAATGGCCGCGCTCAGCCAGTCAAAGGTTTACTTTGCCATTGGTGTGGAATTCGAGGGTGCATGGATGGATAAATTTATTTCCGCCAATCCGCAAATGGTGATCGTTGATGTTTCAGACAACGTGGAAAAAATCCCGATGGAGGACCATCATGATGAAGATGATGCAGAGGAAGATGAACATGACGGCGAAGAACTTGACCCGCACATTTGGACATCACCGGAAATTGCGAAAACCATTGCTCGCCGGATAGCCGGGGAGCTTTCTTCCGTCGACTCCCAAAACGCAGGTTATTACCATTCGAATCTTGAGGAACTCCTTACAGAGATCGAACAGCTACAGAGTGACATTCGGGAGGATCTGCGTGACTTAGAGAATCGAAAATTCCTGGTATTTCATCCTGCATGGGATTACTTCGCCCGGGAATTTGGATTAGAAGAGATCGCCATCGAAGTGGGCGGCACCGAACCCAGCGCAAGTGAGCTCAGCGCCATTCTTGAAACCGCTCTCAAAGAAAACATTCGGGTGGTATTTGCACAACCCGAATTCAGCACCCAGATCGCGGAGTACATCGCCAGCGAGATCAACGGTGAGGTTGTATTGATCACCCCTTTAGCGGAGAATTGGCTGGAAAACCTGAGAACAGTTACACGAACCTTGAAGGAAAATTTGTGAGGCAGCATGGAAAATGAACCTGTGATCGAGATCAGCCATTTATGGGCTGGATACGAAGGCCAATCCATACTGGAGGATATCAACCTGACGCTTTATCAATCCGATTTCCTCGGGCTGATCGGACCAAACGGCGGCGGGAAATCGACCTTATTGAAATGCATTATCGGATTGATCGAGCCATACCAGGGAGAGATCCGCGTGATGGGCAAGAGCGTGGCTGACGGCCGCTGCCATATTGGTTATGTGCCCCAGTATGTGGATTTCGACCGGCAGTTCCCCATCCGTGTGTGGGAAGTGGTGCAGATGGGCCTGCTCGGATGCCGCAAACCGATGCAGCGCATTTCGCAGGCAGACCGCGACCTGATCGCGTACGCTCTCGAACAGGTGGAAATGGAGAAATTTCGGGAGCGCGCTATCGGCGATCTGTCCGTCGGGCAACGCCAGCGTGTCTATATTGCCCGCGCCCTGGCCACTGGTCCTCAGATCCTGCTGCTGGACGAACCCACCGCCAGTATTGATCCGCAGGTCGCCAATACGATCTATGACCTGCTTCAAAGGTTGAATGCCACGGTCAGTATATTAATGATCAGCCATGATATGAACGCGGTTTCTTCCCATGTCAAGACCATCGGCTGCCTGAACCGGCGGCTCCACTATCATGGGGACAAGGAAGTCACCAAAGACATGTTGGAAGCGATCTATGAATGCCCGGTGGATCTCATCGCCCACGGCCTGCCCCATCGTGTATTATCACCGCACCAGCTTGAAGGAGATCGGCATGTTTGAGATTTTCCAATACGGGTTTATGCGCAATGCGCTGGCGGCTGGAGTACTGGTCAGCGTCGCCTGCGGGATCATCGGAACATATATCGTTATTAACCGGATCGTTTTTCTCAGCGGCG
>Ga0194126_10008150_pt1 | contig 14343 bp, 9 predicted proteins | sample TA2KigC150mmetaG_FD_148641 | JGI IMG/M metagenome (GOLD analysis project Ga0194126, IMG submission 148641) | Freshwater microbial communities from Lake Tanganyika, Tanzania - TA2015035 Kigoma Deep Cast 150m | ecosystem: Environmental > Aquatic > Freshwater > Lake | place: Tanzania: Lake... | reverse complement strand
AGCAACGTATCTCGCAGCACACACACGAAATTAACAACCAGAAAAGATTTTATGAATCCCTGGTACAGAATAGCCCGCTGGCAATTGTATCGGTGGATCGCGATCACAATATCACTTCCTGCAACCCGGCATTCGAAAGATTGTTTGGTTATTCCCTGGCAGAGATGCTCGGTCTTGACCTGGATCAATTCGTAGCATCGGATGAGATGAAAACGGAAGCCCGTAGCTATACCCAGGCGGTGATTGAAGGGGAAAATGTACATGCTTTTGCCCGCCGCCGGCGCAGAGATGGCACATTGATCGATGTGGAGATATTTGGCGTGCCGGTCATGGTTGAGGGCGAAAAGATTGGCATCCTGGGGTTATATCACGACGTCACCGAACGCAAGCTTGCCCAAGACGCGCTGCAAGAAAGCGAGGAAAAATTCCGCATCTTTTTTGAGCATGCCTCCATCGGCATGGTCATCCAGGACATCCAGGGGATTTATTTGCAGGTAAACCAGGCGTTTTGTTCTTTGGTTGGCTACACCGCCGAAGAGTTGCTTACCATGAATTGCCAACAGATCACCCATCCAGATGACCTGGCTCAAGGCGCCAAGAATACCCGACGTTTAATGGATGGCGAGATCAACTACTTTCAGCTTGAAAAGCGCTACCTGCATCGCAATGGGCGAATTGTATGGGTGACGGTTAACATCAGCCTGGTGCGCGATGCCGACGGAAAGCCGGAGCGCTTCATGGGGCAAATCCAGGACATCTCTGCCCGTAAAGAGGTTGAACAGCGCCTGCAGTACATGGCTACCCACGATGCGCTGACCGGGCTACCCAACCGTATCCTGTATTACGACCGCCTGAACCATGCCATCAAACTGGCAGAGCGCACCTCACATCAACTGGCGGTGGTCTGCATGGATCTGGATGCCTTCAAACTGGTCAATGATACCTATGGGCACGATACCGGCGACCGCCTGTTGAAAGCCATCTCTCGCCGTTTGAGCCACTCGCTGCGCACCAGCGACACGGTGGCTCGCTTTGGCGGCGATGAATTCGCCTTTATCATCGAAGACATCAGCGATACCCAATCTACCCGCCTGGTGATCCAAAAAATCCAGGATACCTTCCAAAAACCGTTTCTCATTAACGGTCACTCGTTTCAGGTTACATCCAGCATCGGGGTCAGCCTGTACCCGCAAGATGGCGAAGATTCAAAAAGCTTGTTTATGAAAGCCGACCAGGCCATGTACCTGGCGAAAGAAAACGGCCGCAACCAGGTTCAGTTTTTCCCCTCGAATACCCTGAAGCAAGGCATACACCCCGGCTAACACCGCTCTCCCGCGTCAGTATTGCCTACGCATTTCAACCCCGAAGCAACCACCACCAGAGTATTGCCATACGTTTTCGCCAAACTGGCATGGATTAAGCATCCCTGCTGCCAGATTCGTGGCATAATTAAGCCCATCACAGGAGATCAAATGAGCGCTATTATCCTTGCCGGTGATGTTGGCGGTACCAAAACTATTCTTGGCTTATACAGCGTCGGGGCTGACCCTTACCAGCCCCTGTTCAAAACCAGCTATGCCAGTGCGGAATATCCCGCCCTGGAAACCATCGTGGGCGAGTTTCTGGCTGCTCACCAGGTGGAGCTGGCTGGGGCTTGCATTTGCGTGGCTGGTCCGGTGATTGCGGCACGCGCCCAGGTGACCAATCTGCCCTGGGTGGTGGATGCCACCAGCCTGAGCCAGGCTAATGACGGTTTACCGGTGATATTATTAAATGACCTGCAATCAACCGCTTACTCGATCCCTTATTTACATCCTACAGATCTGGAAACCCTCAACGCCGGCAAACCCCAGCAACACGGCTCGATCGGTGTGATTGCTCCCGGCACCGGCTTAGGCGAAGCTTACCTGGTGTGGACCGGCAGCCGCTACCGCGCCTTTGGCTCTGAGGGCGGTCACACCAATTTCGGTGCCGAAAACGAACTAGAAATGGAACTACTGGCATACATGCTGCGCAGCCATGCACACGTCAGTTACGAACGCGTTTGCTCCGGCATCGGCATCCCCAACCTGTATGCTTTTTTACGAGATGTCAAACAGATACCGGAACCCACCTGGTTGATAGAGCAGCTTGCCAGGAGTACAGACCCCACGCCGGTCATTATTGAAACTGCGGTGAGCGGTAAAGCCGAGTTATGCACGCGCACATTGGAGATGTTTCTATCCATTCTGGGTAACGAGGCTGGCAACCTGGCGCTCAAGCTGCTGGCAAGCGGGGGCATCTACCTGGCTGGCGGCATTCCCAGGCGCATCCTGCCGCAGATTAAGCAGAGCAACTTCTTGCAGCGCTTTTCTCACAAAGGACGCTTCAGCCAGATGCTGGCAGATTTTCCGGTGCGGGTGGTGTTAAACCCGGAGGCGGCTTTATTAGGCGCGGCTTTCTATGCAATGGAGTACGATTTCAATGCCCGCCCGCAATGAAATTTGTGTCTATTTGGATTATGAAAGCCTGAGCCAGGCAGCCGCACAACGTTTTGCCGCTTCGGTTGCCCACGCCATACAACAACACGGTCAATTTTGGGTGGCGCTTTCTGGCGGCAGCACACCCAGGCGCATGTTTGAGATTCTCGCCTGCCCGCCTACCCTGCACCAGATTCCCTGGACACAGGTTCACTTTTTCTGGTGCGATGAACGTTGCGTGCCGCCCGAACACCCTGAAAGCAACTTCGCTCTGCTGCAACGATTGCTGTTATCTCACCTGGAGACCTACCCGCAGCATGTTCACCGCATGAAAGGCGAACTACCACCGCAACAGGCTGTGGTGGATTACGCCCACCTGCTGGCAAGTTATGCCGGGCAAGGAATGGGTTGGATCAAGTTCGACCTGGTCTTGCTGGGGTTGGGGGACGATGGGCATACCGCCTCGCTTTTTCCCGGCGCCATCCCAGCGGATGAAATGACCCAGCCCGTCATCGCAGTGAGGGTAAAAACCCAGGGGCGACCTGCCGGGCGCATCACGCTCACACCGCCAGTCTTTAATGCCGCCCAACAAGTGCTCTTCCTGGTGAACGGTAGCAGCAAAGCGCAGGCGCTGGCAGGTACTTTAGCCCAGGAACGCGACCCGCTACGCTACCCAGCCCAACGCATCCAGCCACAACCGGGCAACCTGACCTGGATGGTAGATCAGGCTGCCGCCAGCCTGGTTTCTGCTTCGCGATCAGATTCGGAGGAAAATTACCATGACATTTGAAAATAGCAAGCATCTGACATTTGCCCTGGGAAAATACCACAGGCGCGTGGCTGCTGTTTACACCGGTTTGAGTCACGAAAAAGTTATCGAACGTATCTGGCGAGGCGATCATACCCTCTGGAAACCAGACCCCCAGGAAATATCCAACCGCCTGGGCTGGTTGCGCTGTCCGGAAACGATGCCTGCAGAACTACCCCGGCTGAAAGCGATGGTCAAACAAATTCAGAAAGAGAAATATCGCTATGCCCTGCTGCTGGGTATGGGCGGCTCCAGCCTGGCGCCGGAGGTCTTCCGGAAAACGTTTGGGGTAAAACGCGGTCACCTGGATTTGATGGTACTGGATAGCACTCACCCACAGTGCGTGCAAGCGTTTGCCGACCAGCTACAGCCGGTGCTGCACAAGACTCTGTTCCTGGTTTCCACCAAATCTGGCGGCACCGTCGAAACCCTCTCGTTTTATCGTTTCTTTGAACAGCAAGTGAAGCTCGCGGTTGGCGCAGAGCGGGTGGGCGAACACTTTATAGCCATCACTGACCCGAATAGCTCGTTGGCGCGCCTGGCAGAACAAAACCGTTTCCGCACCGTCCTGCTCAATGATGCCAACATCGGCGGGCGCTATTCTGCCCTGTCCTTCTTTGGGCTGCTGCCAGCGGCTCTGCTGGGCATTGATTTGCCGCGCCTGCTCCAACGCGCCCGGCAGATGGCGGAGGCTTGCCGCCAACCGGAAAACCCTGCCCTGTGCCTGGGCACCGCCCTGGGGGAGCTGGCTCAGGCTGGACGCGATAAGCTGACTCTGTTGGTTTCACCGGCTATTGCCAGCTTTGGTGATTGGGCGGAGCAGCTGATTGCCGAAAGCACCGGCAAGGAAAAGAAAGGTATTTTACCGGTGGTGGGAAAGCCACCCGCTTCTCCCGATGGCTATGGACAAGACCGGCTCTTCGTTTACCTGCGGCTGGACGGGAATACATCCTATGACCAGGCGGTGGACGCTCTTCAATCTGCGGGACACCCGGTGATTACCATCGACCTTAAGGATCCCTATGACCTGGGCGGGCAATTCTTCCTGTGGGAAATGGCAACTGCCGTAGCCGGTCACATCCTATCCATCAACCCCTTTGACCAACCGGATGTGGAAGCCGCCAAGGTACTGGCTCGCCAGATGGTAGCAGAATTCCAGCAAAGCGGCGCACTCCCAGAGACCGAACCCACTCTGACCACACCTGAATTTGACCTGTACACCTACTACGGAGGAGAGACGCCGCGCCAGGTGCTTCAAGCGCTCCTGGCAGGCGCCACACCGGGAGCTTACCTTGCGCTGCAGGCTTACCTGCCGGCCACTGCGGACGTACAGCGATCCCTGGACGCTCTGCGCCTGGAACTGCGAAAACGCACCCGACTGGCAACCACGCTGGGATACGGACCGCGCTTTTTACACTCCACCGGTCAGCTTCACAAGGGCGATGCCGGTAATGGCTATTTTATCCAGATTACCGCTACTCCAGCCCTGGATGTAGCCATACCACAAGCAGACCTGCAGCCATCCGCCTGGCTTGAATTTGGCGTGCTGCTGCTGGCGCAAGCGTTGGGTGACCGACAGGCATTACTGAACGCCGGCCGGAAGGTGCTGCGCTTTCATCTCAAGGGCGATCTCCAGGCAGGGCTGCTGAACCTTAGCCAACTGATCCAATCCTTGCCATAAAAAGCATGACACATCCAATACCCTCGCATCCTGTCTTGATCGATGGTTCGCGCCTGATCGTCGAGGCTTGCGTCCAAGCTGGCGCAGATATCTACGTGGGATACCCGATTACACCAGCCAACCTGATCTATAGCTACAGCAGCCAGCGCTTTCCCGCATTGTTGCCTGCTCCGGATGAAATCAGCGCGCTGCAGTGGATTTCAGGCCTGGCGGCTGCCGGGCATATGCCGGTGACTGCCACCTCCTTCCCCGGCTTTGCTTTGATGCTCGAATCGATCAACATGGCATATATGATGGAATTGCCCATGTTGATCATCCTGGTGCAACGCTTGGGACCGGCAACCGGCAGCGCTACTGCCGGTGCCCAGGGGGATGTATGGCTGCTGCACGGCATGATTTCGGGGGGCGATTCTCCTCCTGTGTTTTGCATCTCCAGCCTGCAGGATTGCTGGCAACTCCCCCCGCAGGCGCTGCGTACCGCACTGGAGCAGCGCACACCAGTGGTGTTATTGACTTCCAAAGAAATGGTGATGACCCAGTGCGACTTTGACCTGGCAACGCTGCCAGCCATCAAACCCCTGCAACGCAACCAGCCTGTTGCTGCGCCGCCCTATGCCAGCTATGCAGTATCGGAAGATAGCCTGGCGCCACCATTCCTACCGGTGGGCAATTCGCGGGCGCAGGTGCGCCTGAACGCCTCCACGCACGATGCCCAGGGCATCCTGCGCCATACCACCCCTCCGGCGCTGGAAAACACCCTGCGCCTGCCGCGCAAGATTGCCACAGGCATGCCAGCTCTTTACCACCTGGACGAACAGCATGGCGCGGATTGCCTGGTGGTCTCCTACGGGGTGAGCAGCGGTGCAGCCCGCCAGGCGGTGGAACTTCTGCGCCAGCAGGGACAAGCGGTCTCCTTACTGCTTTGCCGCAGTTTGTTGCCCATCCCACCATCCTATTACGAAATTTGTTCTCGTTATTCACGGCTGGTATTTGCCGAGGAAAACCTGCAAGGTCAGTATGCCCGCCTGCTCTTTGGACAGGCTTTGAACGACAAAATCCACCTGGTGACCGGGGTGGGGAAAATGCTGCGTCCTGCCGATATCCTCCAGGCGGTGATGTCATGAGCCAATTCACAGTGAGCACAGATTTCCCGTTTTGCAAAGGTTGTGGGCATCACCTCATTGCCCGTAATGTGGTGAAAGCCCTGGAGGAGAGCGGGCTAAGCCCGTTGGATGTGATCCTGGTAACCGATATCGGCTGCCACGGGATAATCGACCGCTGCTTCACCACCCACACCGTGCACGGTTTGCACGGGCGCTCGGTGGCGCTGGCAGCCGGAATTGCCATGTCTGTGCCGCCTGAAAAGAAAACCCTGGTCTTCATCGGTGATGGCGGCGCCACGATTGGCTTGCAGCATATCCTGGAAGCCGCCCGCTTGAATGTTGACTTGAAGGTGGTGGTACACAACAACATGCTATATGGTATGACCGGCGGGCAACCCAGCGGTCTTACGCCCTGTGGTTTTCGCACTACCATCACACCCCAGGGAAGCCAACTGCCCAGCTACGACCTGTGCCGCCTGGCGCATGATGCCGGGGCTGCCTTCGCGGCGCGGGTGATTGGCGTGGGTGATTTTTCCGCTGTGCTGCTGCAGGCTTTGGAAACGCCCGGTTTTGCCTTGCTGGAGGTGCTGGAACTTTGCACCAGTTATGGCGTGAAGCTAAACCCGCAGCTACGCCTGAAACAGCTAGCCGGGCAGGCAGGTCTTGAACTGGGGAGCTGGAGCGCTACTTCCCGAGCGCCAACCCGGGTGGCGCCTGCGCCAGGTAAAAAGTCACTGTTGGAATTATCACCCATCAAGCAACGCGCAACAGCAAAGTTGAACCAGCCACTGGCGCTGGTGCTGGGTGGTTCTGCCGGGGAAGGAGTGCAAAGCGCCGCCGAGCTTTTCTGCCAGGCTGCCATCTCCTGTGGATTGCATGTCGCCAAAAAGGGCAGTTACCCGGTCACCGTGCAGGTGGGATTCTCCACCGCCGACATGCTGCTTTCCCCCACGCCGGTTCTTTCCCATGCCCTGGATCGACCGGACATCGTATTAATCACCTCCCAGGATGGCTTGCAGCACAACCTGGAACGCATCCAACAGATGGAAAGCGGCGAGTTATGGCTGGATGCCAGCCTGCCAGCACCAACCAGCGGTGCCTGCCTGATCCAGCAAGATTTTCGCGGTCGTGCAGGCGCCCGCAATGCTGCGCTGGTCGCCCTGCTGCAGTATGTACAGCAAAGCGCTTTCCTGCCAGCGCCAGCCTTTATCGCCACAATCCTGGAATCCCCCCTGGCGAAACATCTACCGCCAGACCTGTTGAAGCTCTAACCCCGCAGGTAGCGCAGCACCGTCTCCGCCAGTACGGCGGTTCCCACCGGCAGGCAACGCTCGTCGATATCAAAACACGGGTTGTGATGCTCGCGCTCGTCGTCTTCGATCTTTGCGCCCAGGCTGAACATCGCCCCAGGCGCCAGGTTGGAAAAGAAACCAAAATCTTCTGACCCCATCTCGTGATGCGGTTTCTTAACATACTCAGCGCCCAGTAATTCGGTGGCGACCTCGGAGATCAGGGCGACAACCGCTGCATCGTCATACATTGGCGGGTAACCGATTTCAAACTTCAGTTCATAATCGCCGCCCATCACCCGCGCCAATTGTAGGGCTCGCTCGACCTCCTGGTGGAGCGTGGTTTGGGTGCTCTTTTCCATGAAGCGCATTGTACCGCACAGGTCTACCCGGTCAGGGATTACATTGCTGGCATCCCCGGCATGGATGGCGCCGATGCTCAACACGGCGGGGTGTAGTGGGTATAAGCGCCGCGAGACGATGCCATGCAACGCCAGGATGACATGCCCGGCAATGTACACCGGGTCGATCACCTTGTGCGGTGTGGCGCCGTGCCCGCCCTTTCCGTGGATGGTGGCATAAAACGTATCCACACCTGCAGAATTTGGACCGGCTTCAGTAGCCACATCTCCGGCCGCCAGGGCTGAATCAACGTGCAAGGAGACCACCATATCCACGCCTTGCATGGCGCCATCTTCGACCATGCGCGGCGCGCCGCTGATGCCTTGCTCATCACCCACTTCCTCGGCGGGTTGAAAGAGCAGGCGCACCTTGCCAGGGAAGGTTTCCTGCGCCAGGAGTGTTGCCACTCCCAACAGCATGGCTGTGTGGGCGTCGTGCCCGCAGGCGTGCATCACGCCGGGGACTTCGGAAGCATAGGGCACCTGGTTGGCTTCGGTAATGGGCAAGGCATCCATATCGGCGCGGATAGCTGCCACTTTACCCTGCCGGGTTGCGCCATCGGCATCACCCCGCATGCCAGCCAGGTCGGCAACCACCCCCGTACGCCCTACCCCCCGGCGCACCTGGTAACCAAGCCCTTCGACTATCTCAGCCACTCTGGCTGAAGTGCGCTGTTCCTGGAATCCCAATTCGGGAAAACGGTGAAATTCCCTGCGCCAGGCGACCAATTGTTCTTGCATTGCTTGAGCACGTTTTAGCATTATTATTCTCTCTTTTCTATGGTGATGATTACTCCCATCTGGTTATGGACGCGCTAACAGCCCAGATCCGTTGTGTGGCTGGTTAGTTCACAAACCGACAGGAATCTTTTGGATAAATGTCTCGCCTTTTGCCAGCAGTTCGGCATGATCTTCAGGCGCAGCCAGGTTTTCGAGCAGGCTACAGGTGTAGTCACGTAACAGGCGGCTGGCATCAGGGCGACCATTTGCCTGCCACTTCTCCATGCTGTAACGCGGAAAAATTGGGCTACGGTAATATGCCTGGCGGAAATTCTCCAGGGTGGAAGCAGAGCCTAAGAAATTCCCACCAGCGCCGGTTTGCAAGATCTCCTCCAATCCAACCGAAGGCTCATCCAGACAGAAGCCAGCGGTAAAGGTGCGCGCCTGCTCGATGATTTCATTAACGTAAACCACGTTCACCGGCGAAAAGGCTTTGGAGCCTAAATTATCGCCCACAAATGGTGCTAATCCCGGTTTTGCCAGGCAGGTGGTGAGGTGATTCATCCAGTAGGTTTCCCATGCCAATAAATCGGGTCCCCAACCCGTGCCGCTGCCAGATGTGCCGCAGTGCGGTAGCTGGTAATGCGCCATCATTTCAGCACACGCCAGGTTCAACAGCATGCTCTGCGGGTCATAAAAATTGACCATAGTCTTCATATCGAAATACGCGGGCAGCATCCCCAGGATCACGCCCGCTCCAGGGCGCATCAACTGGCTGATCACCAGACCCGCCAGCAGCTCCGCCAACAGCAGCGCCAGCATTCCGGCTGGGCGAATGGGCGTGGACATGCCCGCCATGCTGTAGTTGGAGAAGATGACCGGCAAGCCACGATCGATGGCGAGCTGCATCTTATCCAGCGTGGCGCGGTTCATCACCAGGGGAGTGATGGGATTGAAATAAGGGATCAGGAATGGATGCTGAGCCAGGTCGCCGTGCAGGTGTTCCAACATGCGTAGCGTGGCTGGAAAAACTTGCTCATCTGAAATCAGGATCACCAGCGGTTTATGGGTATTGGCAACCATCTCCAGTACACCATACAGGTCTGAGAGATGCGGGGGAACGTCCTGGACAATGCCCACGGTAGAGATGACATCGTAATTAGGCAAGCGATCGCCCAGGCGGGTCATCTGCTGCATATGGCGGCGGGAGAAAGGCGCCAACTGGTCGGTTTGCGGGTCCTGGTAGAAAAGCGTGGTGACACCAATGCCAAAACGGGTGCGGTCGCCTGGTAATTGAAAGGCAAGCTGCCCCTGGCGGTTGTACACATCGATTTGGGAAGGGGCGCTGCGAATTGCCCACTCCACCAGTTCAGCGGGCAAGCGCACCAGGTCGCCATCCAGCGCCTGCTTACCGGCTTTGCGAGCAATCAGAGACAACACCGCGGGTGAATCCACCCGCACTCCCACCGTCGCCAGTATCTTGAGCGCCCAGGCATGCACCTGTTGCATCTGCTGTGCAGTCAACACACTGAGTTGGGGGATCACACTATTCACATTGCTCATGACTTGCCTCCAATACTCGGGCTAAAAAATTGATTTGACGCTTTTTTGAGTCGATCACGTTGGGTGTTTTCAGGAATACATGCCCTTCATCTTCATAAAGCACCAGGTCGACCTCCTTGCCCAGCTCCACCAACCGGTCGCGCGCCTGGATCGATTCGCTGGCCGGGCAGCGCGGATCATGTGCCCCGCAGACCAACTGCACCGGTGCGGTGACTTTATCGAGGTAGAAAAATGGCGAGCGTTCGTAGAATAAATCTCGATTGGTTTCCGGATTGCCAAAATTTTCCTGGTCCCAATGGCTGAGGTCCTGGCGCTCTGCTTCGCTGGCGGTGAACCAGTTCAAGAAAGGCACTGCCGCCGAACCACCTGCCCAGTAGTCGGCGTTTTGGGTCAGGCAGGTCATGGTGAGGTAACCGCCATAAGAGCGCCCGGTGACGGCAATGCAGCCCTGGCGGGCAAAACCTTCTCGCACCAGGTAATCTGCCCCGGCGACAATATCCTGGGTATCCCCGCCGCCCAGGTCAAACTGATTGGCTAACTGCCACTCACGACCGTAGCCGGTGGAGCCGCGATAATTCGGCGCCAACACCACCCAACCCCGGCTGACCATGTGCTGCACAAAAGGATCCCAGGTGATCTGGCTCAACCAGTTGGGTCCGCCGTGGATGTTAATCACCGCCAGGTGCGGCAGCGCCTCGCTGGCAGGGCGATAGAGCAAAGCCGGTACACTGCTGCCATCCAGGCTGGGATAGGTGACCTCTACCGGCATCACCAGCACATCCGGTAAAAGCCAGCGCGGCATCGAGCGGGTCAATTGCCGGAAGCTGCCATTTGCCAGGTTTAGCATCCACAGGTCATCCGGATTGCGGGGGTTGTTAAACGAAAAGATCAGCCGTTTACCATTCGGGGTAAATTTTGGTCGGTGGTGAACACCCCGTATCATACGGTATTTGATGGTCGAGGCGTGTTCCAGTTCCTGGATTTCCAACACCGTCACCGGTCCCCTACCGGATACGTACACCAATCGTCGACCATCTGCTGACCAGGCAGGCGCTTCGCGGTCACCATCACTATCGGTCAACCACGTGACCTGGTGGGTGGGCAGGTCAAAGATACCCACGTCAAAACGCCCGTAATGATCCGAATTGAACGCCAGCCGTTCCCCTTCCGGTGACCAGGACACATCACGAGCGCTGATCTGCACGCCCTCTTCGCTTACTGGAAATGGGTCGCCGCCTTCCACCGGCATAATGTAGGTGTAGTAATCTTGCCCTTTGGCTTCCACCACGCATGCCAGCCACCTGCCATTGGGAGACCAGAAACATTTCAACGGCGGGTAGCCCACATCCAACACCTTTTCCACCTGCCCGCCCTGCGCTGGAATTTTATAGCACTCGAACCGCCCACTGCGATTGGAGGCAAAGGCAAGCCACTGCCCATCGGGCGACCAGGAAATCCCAGGATGAATGGTCTCCGGGGTGCCAGGGGTGATGTTGGTGTGCTGTTTGGTTGCCATGTCGTAGATATAAATATCAAAACACTCGCCGCCCTCTTCATCCAGCACATAAGCCAATTTTTGACCATCCGGCGACCAGTGCGGCGCAAATTTTGCGCCTGATCCGTGCGTGAGCTGCCTGGGAGTAGCCGTAGCAATATCTAGCTGTAACAGGTAAATCTCCCAATGACCGTTGGCGTTCCATGAAAATGCCAGCGTTTTTCCATCGGGTGAAATATCAAAACCCTCATCGGTATCGACGTACGGCACAGCCAGCAGTACGTCCAGGGGTAAAATGTCCTTTCCCATATAATCCCTCTCATAGTTAATATATACTCCTGCTGGGAAAAGACCTGACAGGCAAAAAAACTTCGCGCAGGAAAATGGTAATTAAAAAATCAGATAAGTTAGGTGCAGAAAGCAAACAAACCTGCCAGGTCTGGTCATCCGCTTTCTATCAGGGGCAGATCGTCCATGCCAGCCTCCTTTGCCAGTTGTTTCATCATGGTCGCCAGTGCTTTGGCTTTTCCTTCATCCATGGCGGGGTGCTGGTAGGCTGCCAACAGCTCGGCAGTGCGACTGCGAGCGCGGGCGAAGGTATCTTTAGAACCACCTTCCTGCCAGGCGCGTATCGAGCCCCGGTCGATGACTGCCGAAGGCAAATATTGTTCCTTGGGGAACAATTGGCGGGTGATGCGCTGCTTGAGGAAATCGCCTTTGAAGTCAATGCCCTCGAACATCGCCAGCGCCAGGGTTTCGGTGTGCACTTCGACACCCCGCAACAAGCGCTGCACCATACCGATGGCTTCTGCATCCACCACCAGCTTTTCGGGGCTTTGGCACGCCAGGAAATCCAACATACCGGCGCCTGAGATCATATTGATCCCTGCCAGCGCGCCCACCAGTGCACTCATGCCGCTTTCCATGCCCGCCTGGGCGTCTACGATTTTGGCATCACTGGCGCCGAGGTAGGTGTGGGTAGGAAAGCCCAACGACTTGCCCACCTGGGCGTAGGCGGCGTCGATCATGGCGGTCTCGATGGCGCCCATGGGCGTGGTGCCCTGGCGCATATCGAAGATGGCTGGCGCTCCACCCCATACGATCGGCGCGCCGGGGTTGGCAAGCTGGTGGATGGTCATACCGCTGATGCACTCGGCGGCATGTTGCACCACTGCGCCCGCCAACGTCACCGGTGCGGCGGCGCCTGCCAGCGGCATCGAAACGATTTCAGCAGGAACATTGGCACGCGCCAGATCGATCAGGTTTTGCGAGCCAAAATTACTCCAGATGAGCGGCGGCGAGGGACACACATCGAACACTGCCAGCGGCTTTTGCGCCAGCTCTTGCCGCCCACCGCTGAAGATCGCCAGCATGTCGAACATCAATTGGGTGGTGCGGATGGAAAAAGCACCAGTCACCACCGGTTTAATCGAGTGCAGCAGCACCAGGTACAGCCGGTACAGGTCGCCGATGGTTTTGGGTACCTCGTTGCACACCACAGCCGTCGACTGGGCAGCGTACTGCGGCAACATCTCGGTCACACAGATCAGACGCACCAGGTCAGCCGTGTAAGCCGGGCGGTGTTCGAGCGTTTCCGCGTCCAGGATGTGAACCCCGGAAGAGCCAGGGTCAAAATGCACCGCATCCCCACCAAAGTGCACAGCGGGTTCACCCAACAGGTTGTAGAGGTAGAATTCATGCGGCACAGTTTCTAAAGCCTTGCGCGCCACCTGCTGTGGAATGCGGGCGATTTCCTGCGCCTCATCGATCGCTGCGCCAGCTTCCGCCAGCAAGCGCCGGGCTTCAGCAGACTGTACTTTGATCCCCGGTTTCATTAACAATTGAAACGCCTCATCGAGAATCTGTCCGATGAGTTCAGGCGAGAGAAGTTCAATTTTTGGTTGCATAAGACTCCCAGTAATAAGGAATGAGGGGGATAACGCGCCACCCCCGCGAACAATTTTTCTTTACTACAATGGCAGGGTGAATTGTATCCCATGAATTTACATCCGGTCAAGCCCAACCTGGTTTTTTGTTAACTTTACATTAGAACGTCACTCTTGTGGTCAGTCAGTTTTACAAGGCATTGCTCCACGTGGTAGAATCCAGTTAAAAATTAGAACCGCATTTGGTTCTGGAGGTCTTTTATATGGTTCAGGAAATTGCTACATTTACAGTCAAGAAAGGTCTGGCGCAAATGCTCAAGGGCGGCGTCATCATGGATGTGGTCACCCCAGAGCATGCCAGGATTGCGGAGGATGCTGGGGCGTGCGCGGTGATGGCGTTGGAGCGCGTGCCAGCCGATATCCGCGCCGACGGCGGGGTTGCGCGGATGAGCGACCCCGAGTTGATATTAAAGATTATGGATACCGTCTCGATTCCGGTGATGGCAAAGTGCCGCATTGGGCATTTTGTCGAAGCCCAGATTCTGGAAGCCATCGGGGTGGATTATATCGACGAATCCGAGGTACTCACACCAGCCGACGAAGCACACCACATCAACAAGCAGCTATTCAAAGTGCCCTTTGTGTGCGGTTGCCGCAACCTGGGAGAAGCCCTGCGACGGGTTGGGGAAGGCGCAGCTATGATCCGCACCAAGGGGGAGGCTGGCACTGGTGATGTGGTGGAAGCGGTGCGCCACGCACGCGCGGTTTTGGGCGAGATTCGCCGCTTGCAAGGCATGGCAGAGGAAGAATTGATGACCCTCGCCAAGGAAATCGGCGCCCCGTACGAGCTGGTGGTGGAAACCCGCAGCCTGGGGCGTATGCCGGTGGTCAATTTTGCCGCGGGCGGCGTTGCCACACCTGCCGACGCCGCACTGATG
>Ga0194126_10008147_pt1 | contig 14346 bp, 12 predicted proteins | sample TA2KigC150mmetaG_FD_148641 | JGI IMG/M metagenome (GOLD analysis project Ga0194126, IMG submission 148641) | Freshwater microbial communities from Lake Tanganyika, Tanzania - TA2015035 Kigoma Deep Cast 150m | ecosystem: Environmental > Aquatic > Freshwater > Lake | place: Tanzania: Lake... | reverse complement strand
CAGGATCTGGGCCACACGTTCAATTTCTTTTTCTCTTCCAACGATTGGATCGAGCTTGCCATCTTCACCCAATTTGGTGAGGTCGCGACCAAAATTGTCCAGGACCGGGGTACGTGATTTTTCAGTGCCTTTCTTTTCCGTTTTTGAAGTGCTTCCGGAACCGGCGCCACTTCCAAATATTTTACCACCTTCTTCATCGGGATCATCGGTATCCGGTCCCGCTGATGGTTGTTCATTCTGATATTCCAGCATCTCTCTTACAACTTGGTAGGCAACATCGAATTTGTTCAGAATCTGGGTGGCCAGGTTATCGGGATCCCGCAGGATGGACAGAAGCAAGTGTTCTGTTCCGATCAATTGAGCCTTAAATGCCTTGGCCTCCAGGTAAGTTATTTTTAAGACCTTTTCGGAGGCCTTGGTGAGCGGAATGTTCGCTTGATTTTTGATCTCTGTATTGGCGGTGGTTCTGGAGACGTTTTCAATTTCAGTTCTTAACGCATCGAGTGGCACGCCAAGCTTTTTCAACAAACTCACAGCAACGCCTTCACCTTCACGGATCATACCCAAAAGCAGGTGTTCCGTTCCAATATAGTTGTGGCCCAAACGAAGGGCTTCTTCCCTGCTGAGGGAAATAACCTCCTTGACGCGATTAGAAAATTTTGCTTCCATATTACTCGGGGGTTATTGGTTGTAAAACTAAACCATGACAAATACTATTCAAACCACCCATTATCATCATTCGGTTCCCTTAAAACATGATTCCTTAACAATTTGAGCAGACCCCGGTCCTGCACAAAAAATCAAATCAATCAGGCTCAGGTTCTCTGCAAAACCATTGCCAAATACCTGGTAATAAGGTTTAGGATTTATGAAACTTCTCTCTTTGTGACTTTTTTTGGCCTGAATGGCATTAACCAATTCTTTAGCCTGAAATTGATCGCCTGAACCCACCACCACGTTTTTATTCCAGCCAAGCCATTTTAGACAAATTGTCAGTAAAGCAGTATTTAAATCAACCAGGTGATCGTGCTTGGATTCTAGGACCGCGAACAAATCATCGGCATAGTGTTCAAAAAATGGTGCGTTTCGGTAAGAGGATTCAATTGATCTGCGGTGTTGTTCTGCCCATCGATAGGTATGGTCTATGGTAACTTCTTTGAGCGGGGCATTGTGACTTCTTTTTTTGACCGGAACAATGAGCGTTTGCAGACCATTCGCCGTTTGAATGACCGTTCGGGTTCGGTAACCTTGCTTGACAAAAGGTCCGTCATTATTGAGGATGATTGTTTGGAACGAGCTAAGCAGACAGAAATACTCAACAACCGGCAGATAGTGCGGCTCAATCAGAACTGAATTGAAATCTGAATTGCCTTGGGTGTCCAACTCTTTTCAACAAAGGAAATCGGTTGGGGAATGATCGCCAAGCGATCTGCCCGTATTTTCTAATTTTACCGCCTGTTTCCGAACCTATGAAGAAGGAAGTACCCAAAACAAAGCTTGCAGCATTTCTACTGGTATCTGTTTTACTGATCTCCTTTACCTTCTATTTCTACCAGGTATTTTTTACCCCAAACATTCTGGTTGGAAAATCGGACCGCTTAATTGTAATCCGCAACGATGCAACATTCAAGGGCATCCAAAAACAAATGGCTGATGAGGGTGTGGTGAACGATATGGTGTCTTTCAGTTTTGTTGCCAGGTTAATGGGCTACGATAAGCAGATCAAACCAGGACGTTACCTGCTGAGGGCCGATATGTCGAACCGTGAGGCCGTCCGGGCACTAAAGCTGGGCCGAAGGGAAGCTGTGAAAATCATTTTCACCCATGTTAGACTTTTTGATGAGCTGGCTGAAAAGATTACCGCCAAAATTGGCATGACCCCTGATGAGTTTAAGGAGGCAGTTTATGGTTTTGTGGAGTCCAACAACCAGGGATTCACCAAGGAAAACATCCTGTCTATGTTTATTCCCAATACCTATGAGGTGTATTTTAACATCACTCCGGAAGAGTTGGTCTCAAAAATGAATAAGGAGTACACCATGTTTTGGAACACAGAGCGGTTGGCTAAAGCAGAAAAAATTGGTCTTACAGCTGTGGAGGTTTCTATTCTGGCATCGATTGTTCAGGCTGAATCTTCAAAAGAAGACGAAGCACCCATTATTGCCGGGCTCTACCTCAACCGACTGAAGCGTGGAATTCCGCTACAGGCTGATCCAACGCTCATTTTTGCTTTAGGTGATTTTACCATTAAAAGGGTACTGAATACTCATAAAGAAATCGATTCACCGTACAACACCTATAAATATGCCGGTCTGCCCCCGGGGCCGGTTAATATGCCCTACATCAACACCCTGGACGCAGTACTTGATGCTCAGGACCACAAATTCATTTACATGTGCGCGAAAGAAGATTTTTCAGGCTATCACCGCTTTGCTGAAACGCTGGCGGAACATCAGTTGAATGCACGCAAATATCAAAAGGCCCTTACTGAAGAGATCAAAAAATCCAAAACCCAGGAATAGGGAATGTATCAGGCTGAAATGACCATAAGGGCGCGATACGGCGAAACCGATCAAATGGGCTTCGTTTATTATGGTAATTATGCCAGCTATTATGAAGTGGCTAGGGTAGAAAGTCTCCGTCAGCTTGGAATGACCTACCGTGAGATGGAGGCAATGGGTGTAATGATGCCGGTATTGGAGAATCATTCCCGGTTTATGATGCCGGCCCGTTACGATGAGCTTTTAAAAATTGTGACGTCCATACATGAAAAACCGGGTGTGAGAATCCGATTCAAATATGACATCTACAATGAAAACGGGGTGCACATTCACGAAGGTGAAACGCTTTTGGCTTTTGTAAACATCGCTTCGGGCAAGCCCTGTCGCCCGCCTGAAATGTTCATGAAGAAACTGGAGCCATTTTTCTGATGAAATTCAGCCTGCTCAGAAAATTACTTCGATTCAGGATGTTGCGATTCCTGATCATTCGCCTTAAGCGTATCCGGATCTCCCGGTATACCAACCATTCCGTCTATGAAATCACCAAAAGCTTTTTGATCAACATCAAGGAGCACGAAATTCTAAACCGTGCGAATGCGGTTGCTTTTAACCTTACCCTGGCCATCTTCCCTGCTGTCATTTTCCTGTTCACCCTCATTCCTTACATCTCCATTTATTTTCCGGAAATCAATCAAGGCAACATCATGGAATTTTTAGAAACCATGTTGCCGCGAAGTATGTACGACACCATTGCCGAAACGGTACTGGATATTGTCAGCATTCAACGCAGCGGCTTATTAACGGTTGGTTTCATTTCTGCACTCTTCCTTGCCACCAATGGAATGATGTCGATGATTCAGGCCTTTAACGCCTGCTATAAAACCACGGAAATAAGAGGCATCTGGCGCATTCGTATGACCTCAACCTTACTTACGCTCATTCTTGCAGCGGTGCTGCTGCTGACCATGGTGATGATGATTGTGGGGCAGTTGGTCCTTGATTATATCAGTACACACCTTAAGGATTTTAGTCACCTGCAGGTAGATGCGTTTTCATTGCTGATGTTCGATTTGATGCGGTTTGCCATTGTGTTTGCGGGTTTTCTACTGGCCATTTCCTGCATTTATTATTTCGGACCTTCAATTCACTACAATTGGAATTTCTTTTCCTGGGGCTCACTCATCGCCACCATTGGATCGCTGGCAGTTTCTTACGGATTTTCCGCCTACATCTCCAGGTTCGGCAGCTACAATAAACTCTACGGATCCATCGGGGTTTTGATTGCACTGATGATTTGGATTCAATTATTGTCCGTCGTGCTCTTGGCCGGTTATGAAATTAATGCCACACTCCACCAGCATGAAAAGGGACCGGCCGACCCGCAGTCCTAGAAATTATTTGGCTTTCGATCTGGTTATCCAGATTTTTGTAAAAATTTATGACCGAGCAGGAAATTTTATCAGCCTTATCCAAAGTTCAGGAACCGGATCTGAAAAAAGATTTGGTAACCCTGGGCATGATTAGGGACATCAAAGTTGAGGACAAAAAAATCTCCTTTACGGTGGTTTTAACAACTCCGGCTTGTCCGCTGAAGGAGAAAATCCGGAAAGATTGTATTGATGCCATCACTGAACAAATCGGGGATGGATTTGAAATCACCATCAACATGACGGCACAGGTTACTTCCTCCAGGTCACTGGGACCAGTGCTGCCTGAGGTTAAGAACATCATAGCCATTGCATCCGGAAAAGGTGGTGTTGGTAAGTCAACGGTGACCACCAATCTAGCTGTAGCGCTGGCGCGCTCAGGTGCACGCGTAGGGTTGATCGATGCCGATATTTTCGGTCCCTCGATTCCAACCATGTTCAACTGCGAGTATGAGCAGCCGGAAATGAAAACGGTAAATGGCAAAAATTTTATTGTACCTGTAGAGCACTATGGAGTAAAGCTTATTTCAATTGGATTTTTGGCGCCGCCGGACAGCGCGATTGTTTGGCGTGGGCCCATGGCCAGCTCTGCGTTGAAGCAATTTTTTTCTGAAACGGTTTGGGGTGAGCTGGATTATTTGTTGATCGATTTACCCCCAGGCACCAGCGACATTCACCTCACCATGGTTCAGACGGTTCCGGTGACCGGTGCTGTGATTGTTACCACGCCACAAAAGGTGGCACTGGCCGATGCAACCAAGGGCGTGGCCATGTTCAGACAAAAACAAATAAACGTGCCCGTATTGGGCATTATTGAAAACATGTCCTGGTTTACTCCAGCCGAACTTCCAGGATCACGCTATCCAATTTTTGGGCAGGGTGGCGGCCAGGCGCTGGCAGATAAATTCGAGGTTCCCTTACTCGGACAAATTCCTTTGGTGCAGTCCATCCGGGAGAGTGCAGACAACGGCCTTCCGGTAATTTTGAAAGAGGACGAAATCTCCTCTCAGGCATTTGCTTCACTTGCTGAAGCGCTGGCGCGACAGATTGCCATCAGAAATGCTAATTTTGAAAGAACTCAGCCTACCGAAATTACCACCAGGTGAAGACCTCTGCGCCGACCGATCAGGATCAAAACCTGCTTTCCCGAATTGAGGAAGCACTGAACACCATTCGGCCTTACCTGGACGCGGACGGAGGCGATGTTGAGGTGGTGGAGATTAACAACGGCAACCACGTAGTTGTAAAATTCACCGGTAATTGCGCCGGATGTACTATGTCTTCCATGACCTTCAGGGCAGGTGTTGAAGAGGCCATCCGCAGGCTTGTTCCTGAAGTTCTCTCAGTTTCATCCCTTAACTAATTGAACTTGTTCGCCCGAGTTGTTTGTCGAATCGGGTCGTCTGGAAATTCCCGGAGCCTCAGCGCACTGTTGCCTGTGATTTTTTTTTCTCTTCTGATCTCCTCACAAGAGTCGCTTGCACAAGAACGTTGCTCCATCATTCGGTATGAGCAGATTTTAAATCAACGGTTTCCCAACCGCGAGCAAACCGCTGAATTTGAAAAATGGCTCACTTCAAAACTTCGAGAAAGAAAAACAAGGTTGCTGCAAGAGGCCGCAACATATACCATTCCGGTGGTCGTCCACATCATTCACAGCGGCGAGGCCATTGGAACCGGTGTCAATATTTCAGAAGCACAGGTCCTCTCACAAATTCAGGTACTGAACAAGGATTTTAAACGCCTCAATTCCGATGCCACTCAAACCCCATCCGACTTTCAAAGTCTGGCAGGAAGCATTTCTATTGAATTTGTTTTGGCAAAAAGAGATCCGGAGGGAGCAGCAACCAATGGCATACGCAGGGTTAATGGTGGTAAAAGCTCCTGGGGTGTTGGTGAAGAGACAGCCTTCAAAGCACTGAGCTATTGGCCAGCGGAAGATTATTTCAACATCTGGGTATTGAACCTCAGTGGTAGTGACATCGGTTACGCCTCTTTTCCCATTTCCAATTTACCCGGACTTCAGGGCGTACAGGATAACCGCGTAACCGATGGGGTGATGATTGATTACAAAGTTTTCGGATCTGCCGATGACGGTGCTTTTTCCCTCGACGACCGTTACAATAAGGGTAGAACCGTAACCCATGAAGTTGGTCATTTCTTTGGCCTTCGTCACATCTGGGGAGATGCCTTTAATTGTGCCACCGATTACGTTGAGGATACACCACCACAAGCCAGCGAAACCACCGGTTGCCCCAACCACCCTCAGGCTTCCTGCAACAACACCAAGATGTTCCAGAATTACATGGACTACACCTACGACCGTTGCATGAACTTGTTTACCAAGGGACAGGTTGATCGAATGAAAATTGTAATTGAAAACAGTCCAAGAAGAAAATCCTTACTGACCTCCACTGGTAGTTTTGCGCCCGATTATATCAACGAGGCAGCCATCACCATTGTATCGCCGGGGCAAACAATCTGTCCCGGAACGGTTATCCCACAGGCCGAGATTAAAAATCTGGGCAAAAACTCAATTACCGCTGCCAAAATAAAACTCTTGCTAAACGGCAACTTGGTAGAGAATAAAAGCTTTGCCCTTAATCTTGCTACCAATGCCTCACAACAGGTTTCTTTTTCCGAATTGTCTATTTCCTCCGGAAGCGCGTCAGATTTTTCATTTGAACTGATCGAGGTCAACGGCCAGGCTGATGAATTGGTCATCAATAACGTCCGATCCATTAAAACCATTTCTCCATTCGCAGCTTCATTGCCGCTGTTACAACCCTTCAATTCCCTCCCTGCCGATTGGACCATTGTGAACCAGGACAATTCCAAGACATGGGAGTTTTCTACAGCAAACAACGGAAGCCTCCTGCTTTCTTCATTTAATTATGACCTTGAGGGAGCCATCGATCTTTTATTGTCACCCGTTTTCGATGCCACAGGCATCACCAACATGCTGTTGCAATTTGACGTAGCCTATGCAAAATATCCGGGCAATGAAACGGAATCGTTGAAAGTTTACGTTTTGGAGGACTGCGGAAATGTTGTGGGCAGCGGAACAATTATTTTTTCGAAACAGGGCTCAGCCCTCGCCACAGCACCGGATCAGCTAACCGGATTTGTGCCAAACTCCTCACAATGGAGGACGGAAAGAATTTCAATTAACGCCTTTGGTGGAAAAAGGAATTTGCGTCTGGCGTTTGCCTACCAGAATGGATACGGGAATAATTTTTATCTGGATAACATCAAGGTTTCCTCCGGACTTATTACCGATGTTGCTGTGGAGTCGTTGACTGAACCTTCGCTTGCCGTGTGCACAGAGAAAGTCAGTCCGAGATTAACCATTGCCAATTACGGAACCACTCAGGTCGACAAAATTAAATTGACTGTGCGTTCCAATAATATTTTGATCAGTGCTGATCAAAGAAACATTACCCTCGCGCCAGGCGGGCAGGCAACGGTTGATGTCGGTGAAATCAGTTTGAATGCGGGGACAAATGATGTTCAGATCGAAGCTCAGCCAATCGGAACTGAAGACTTTACACCAGCCGATAATTCAGGTAGCTTTAAAATAACCAGGATCACCAACAAGGATCGCATTCCAACGCTTTCCGATTTTGACAGGAATACCAACTGGACCCCTGTTACAGGTAAGGGAGGAAAACCCTGGGAGGTAACGTCAACCAATTTTGGCAACTCAGCAATCTTTTCCGGCTTTGGAAATTCAGCAACCGGAACGGAGTCCTGGCTGGTCAGTCCCATCTTGGACATGAGCCGTTCGAATGAATCCAGCATGTTTGCGGACTTTAGTTATGGACTAAGCTTTTCCGGAACAGAGAAGTTTACACTAGTGGCTTCTACAGACTGTGGAAAGACCTTTGATGAGATCCTTTTTGAGGGAAGTGCCGATGAATTAAATTCTAACCCTTCCGAAAACGAATGGAAACCCAAGGCAGAAAGCGATTGGACGCGTCAGTATTTCAGCCTTTCACCAGTGGCAGGTAAGTCGGCCGTTTTATTGGCTTTAAAAGTTACCAATGCCAACGGAAACAATCTTTATGTCGACAACATTGAGTTTTTCATCCTTGATAATCCGGAGCCATTAGACATTGATGAGCCGTTTAAGGTTTATACAGAGGAGAACACCAGAATTGAAAAATTAACCTTTAATCTGGAAGACAGGCAAGATGTCCGGCTTCAGTTGATCAGTGTAACCGGAATGGTTGTGCTGGACAATATCCTGCCCGATGTCTTAAACCAGACCTATACTTTTGAACTAGGACTTCCTTCCGGGGTTTACATCTACCGCTTGCAGATCAATGGAAAAATTTATGCGGTGAGGCACTTCGTGCCTTAAGCCTGCTCCAGCATCAATATTGTTTATCTTTGGCTTTTGTTTTATGACGAGGCAAAAGGTAGCGATCTTATACGGTGGACGTTCGGTAGAGCACGGTGTATCCATCAATTCAGCCCGAAATATTTTTGAATACCTGGATAAAAATCAGTTCGAGCCTATTCCCATTGGGCTTGATCTCAACGGAAAATGGTATTTAACCTCGGTGGTTGACCGTGAGATCAGTAAGGGCGATCCTTTACAAATCGATGCAGACCCCAAACAGCCTGGTTTCAGAACAAAAAATCAATTGATTCAGCCGGACGTGGTGTTCCCCGTTCTTCATGGAACAGATGGTGAAGATGGTAGTGTCCAGGGTTTATTAACAGCCTTTGGCCTTCCATTCGTCGGGTCAGGCGTTTTGGGATCTGCACTGGCGATGAATAAAATAATTGCGAAGCAAATGCTCGCTGCGGCAGGACTTCCGGTAACACCTTTTATTGCATTTGGCGGATCAGAGCGTCACACGATTAAATTCATTGACATTGTTTCAAAATTTGGCACCCCCTTCATGGTAAAAGCTGCAAGCCTTGGGTCATCTGTGGGTGTGTCGAAGGTAAAATCTGAATCGGAGATGAATGCGGCCCTTGAGGAGGCATTCAGGTACGATACAGAGGTATTGATTGAACAATACATTCCCGGGAGGGAAATAGAGTGTGCTATTCTTGGAAACAATCCGGTGGAAGCATCGATGCCTGGAGAAATCATCATTTCGCCCAGATATGAGTTTTATTCTTTTGATGCGAAGTATGTAGATCCAGATGCAGTTAAAATTCAAGTGCCGGCAAGTCTGGAAGCACCGGTTGCTGAAAAAATCCGAGATGCATCCATCAAGGCATTCCAGGCCCTCCGTTGCCAGGATTTCGCAAGGGTAGATTTGTTCTATAGTGAAAAGGGAATCTTCATTAATGAGATCAATACCATTCCGGGATTTACAAACTCAAGCATGTATCCAATGATGTGGAAAGAAAGAGGAATTGGTTTTTCCGATCTCATCACCAGACTTATCCGGATCGCACAACAACGGACAACAGAACAAGGCATGTTAAACCGGGATTTTCAATCCTCACTTAAATACTAATTTAAAAGATGAATTTTCGGTCGCTACTGGAAGGGGAAACCATCGGTGACTTTGTACGGGCACTGGCTATAGCGTTGGGCGTATTGCTGACCATCGCGGTAATTTACTTTTACATTTACCTGCCAGGGTCTACCAACCACGGTGCCTTAATGGAAGTTCCTGATTTTCTAGGGATGCCTTCTGAAAAACTTGATTCCGCTGCTGAGGCTTCCAACTTAAGGTTTGAAGTGAATGACTCCAGTTTTAACGCTGACTTCGGTCCGCTTGAAATTTCAAGGCAATTCCCAGCACCAGGAAGCATGGTGAAACCAGGCCGTAAAATTTTTGTATCCATTAACCGAACTGATCCTCCCACCGTACCGGTTCCTGAGCTCACCGATGTGTCGCTGATCAACGCTTCGGCAATTTTGGTCAGCAATGGATTAAAGCCAGGTAGAATTATCTACGAGCCAAGCCCTTTTGCAGACCTGGTGATTTCCATGGCCATCAGAGGAAGAGCGGTTAGAGAAGGCGCACGGGTGCCCAGAGGCACACCGATAGACCTGATCGTTGGCGATGGTGCCGGAGCACGTGATTTTGTGGTCAACAACCTGGTTGGCATGTCCCTCGAAAAAGCCATGGTGCTTATTTCTAACTGGAATCTCCACCTGGGCGATGTCCATGTTCCTGATGATGCAGATACTACAGGAACAGAATCATTCGTTTTCAGACAAAAACCATTGGCGGGTGATTCAGTAAGACTGGGCGATCCTGTACATCTGTGGATTGCCCCAAAAGACTATACACCGCCTCCTGATTCGATTGAAGTTGAGAATATTTTTTAGAGACTTTCGACACCTCTCCGTGGCAGTGGGTCTTTTTTTGACCTACTCCAACCTCTTTGCTCAATTGGTTCAGGTGCCCCTCACAGGAGGGCGTGGAAATTTCTCCAATGCCACTGCCCGTCAGTCTGAATTAAAGCCCATTGCACTACCCTTCTGGGATGATTTTTCATTTACGGCCGGTAACGGTTATGTTAACGATACCTTATGGATTAATGCTAAAAGCACTTGGGTCAACAACGGGCTCACCATCGATCCTCCTTCAGTTTTTGTCGCCACTTTCGATGGATTGGATTCTCTTGGAAAGCCTTACAATCCAACCGATCTGCTGGCCAAAGGCTTTGCCGATAAAATGACTTCACGAGGGATTAAACTGGACCAGATACCTGTTACAGAAAAGACTTCCGTCTTTTTGAGTTTTTATTTTCAATATCAAGGCAATGGTGAACCCTCAGACCGTGACGATAACCTCAGCCTTTGGTTCAAAGACGCCAACGGATCTTGGGAGAAAGTTTTTGAGGCCACCAGCGATGATAATTATGATCCCAAAAAGTTCTACTATCGCACGATTGCCATCCGCGACGAAAAATATTTTCACAGTGGATTCCAATTCAGGTTTCAAAATTTTGCCCGCTTATCAGGGCCTTACGATATGTGGCACCTGGATTATGTCTATGTGAACTATGGCAGAACGGCTACAGAAAAATCAATGCCGGACCGAACCATCAGCGCTCCGTTAACCTCACCTTTCGGAGATTATACAGCCATTCCACTAAGGCACTTGAGGGATACTCTTAATTCCATAAGCACCCTTCAGACCGCGAAACTTTTTGGATTGTTGGAAAACAACCTGCAGCCTTTCCGTTACACCACATCGCTTATAATAACCGAACGCACCCCCGCAGGTGTAAACACTAAAAAAGTGATCATCGAGAACGATGAAGTTCCGGTAAACCCACAGACCGGAGGCGCTCAGATTATTGAGCCTTTCAAAACGCTTGAACTTTCTCTCAAGAAAAAATTCCCTGATAATACACTCTCGCCAGATGCCGATTCGGTTTCGGTTACGATGAAACTGGGCATAAATACTGCAGACAGCAATCCGCAAACATATCTTCCAAAGTACCGGCCTATTAATTTTCTATACAACGATACCACCGTCCGAAAATTCGTGCTGTCAGATTTTTACAGCTCAGACGACGGCGAGGCTGAGTTTGGAGCCGGCGTAAATAAAAATGCAAACGAACTCGCGTATGGATATGACATTCTTACCAAAAAAGCCGATACGGTCGTTGCCATCGATATCTATTTCCCGCAATTCGGCGATCAAAGCAACCAGACCTTAAATCTTAAGATCTGGAATTCAGCAGAAGGCAAGCCCCTGACCGCAGTTCACCAGCAAACCATAACCGTAGTACGTAATGCACAAAATCGATTCAGCCGCTTCGTGCTTAGTCAGCCTGTTTTGGTGCAGGGTAGGGTTTATTTTGGATGGAAAAGAACAAGTGACGGAGACCTGCCTGTGGGCCTGGATAAAAGTCGTGACAACGGAAAAAAGATCTGGTATAACCTAAATGGCGAGTGGTTGCAAAATGAAATCCTCTCCGGCAGCCTGATGATTAGGCCGGTCTTTGGAAAAGGGGCGGGTGATGTTATCGCTTCAGTCAAAGGAGAAACTGCTGTTAGCGTTTGGCCCAATCCAAATACCGGTCAGTTTACTATTCCAGGTAACCCCGAGGACATTCGGATCTTGGAGCCAACCGGATTCTTTGTTGAGTTCACCACAGAAGATTTATCAGAAGGAAAATTGATCCGCATGACAAGGCCAAGCCCAGGCCTAAAAATTGTACTCTGGAACGATCAGGGTAATTTCCGGAAATCCAGAATTATAGTACACTGATTTCCACCGGCACCGGTGTAAAGCACAATACAAGAATTACCAAGGCCAGCCAACCCAACAGTTTTCGGCCTAAAGAGAGTGGCTCTTCCGACAACGCAGGTGGATGATAAATTCCTATGAACCGACCAAGAATAAATGCAAAGAGCAGCCAACTGCCGAATCCCTCTATGGATGGAAACATCCAGATTACTCCATACTGAATAATGAGCGTGACAAGCGCAACGATAAGGGTATTTTGCCAGGACAACCGCAACCCTTTGAAGGTAAAGAAGAGGAAACCTGCATAAAGAACGATCGTGAAAATTATTTCATCAGAAGGTATTCTGGGATGAACGGTTCCCAAGCCCGCAAAAAAAACAAAGGCAACAAAAAAAGTGATGGCAATCAGCCGATGGCCTTTGGATCCAAATAAACCATAAACCACATGTCCACCGTCGAGTTGACCGATGGGCAACAGATTAAGGGCAGTAAAGACGAGCGAAAGATAGCCTGCCAACAAAAAGGGGTAGTGAATAATTTCATGTGGGTTGGGCATCCGAGTGGGATCGGCCAGCACGCCTGAAAGCAGGTTGAATAAAAAATTATCGCCCAGGCTAATGTTTAAAATGTTCTCTGCAAAGCCAGGTTGGTAAACATAGCTGGCATAGTCTAAACCGAACCGCTCGTATTCAGGATGGATACTGAAAATATATTCAGGCGGTGGCAGGGTAAGAAATCCGTAGGTGAGCACCAGGAGCGCCGCCGCAAAGCCTGCAAGCGGACCAGCAATACCGATGTCAAAATTTTTGGTAAGCGATGGGGGCCTTTCGCGCAGGCGGATAAGGGCACCCAAGGTTCCGATTGAAAAGGGAAAAATTACCGGCAGATAAAACGGTATGTAATAAGGAAGGCTGGTATCGACCCGATGGTAGCGCGCAGTCAGGTAGTGACCAAATTCGTGAACGGATAGAATGAAAAGAAATGGAACGGAGTAATTGAGTCCAAGGAGAAAATCGGCCCATGCGAATTCGCCTGAGATGGGACTGCGGCCATAGCAGAGCTCTGCTCCAGCCAGCGTGGTAGTAACCAACGTAAGAACAAAAAGAATAAACTGGATTAGTACTCTTCTGGATTCAGTGCTCATTTGAAAATATCAAAGATCTGGTCTGGTTTCAAAATTCTTTCCGCGCAGATACCACAGGCCTTGGCGCCGATAATATTGTCCTCATTGTCATCAAGGAAAAGCGTTTGTCCCGGCTCCAGATTACTGTTTTTCAATACGAACTGAAAAATTTCAGCATCAGGCTTTCTCATTTTGATTTCATGAGAATAATAGGCTTTTTCAAAATAGTCCTCCATGGATTTTTCGCCTGAAACAGCCTGAACCATTTTGGTAAACTGCCTTAGGTGAATTGCATTGGTATTGCTCAACAAAAAAATCCGGTACCGACTGGAAAGTTTTTTTAACAATTGCAGTCGCTCCAGCGGCAATCGGTGTAGCATACCGTTCCATATGGCATCAAACTCATGGGCCGCATAGGAGGTTCCCAGCAACTGGTTTGCGCCCGACCTGAATTCCTCATCTGAAATAAGACCTTTCTCATAATTCAAAAACACATCTGACGAGGAATATATTTTACGGACCTCCTCTGCCGACTTTCCTGATCGGTCGGCAAATTTTTGAACAGTGCCGGGTATATTAAGGTCGATGATGACTTCACCCAAATCAAAAACGATGTTGGTGATTTGCTCTAATGCGAACTCCATTGTAATTCCGTGGCCAAATATGTAACATTGCTGCTTCTTTTAAAAAAGAGATTCGCTTCACCGGGTGAAGTTTGTTGCTTCACTCCAATCAGGGCCCTTAGCTCAGACGGTTAGAGCACCTGACTCATAATCAGGTGGTCGTTGGTTCGATCCCAACAGGGCCCACTCTTTCAAATGGGTTCAGAAAAACTCCAGTTGGTGCGATAATTTCTAGTGCATCAATTATCCGATAAAAGGCTTACTCATCCTTGAATTTTTGAGGTGGTAAATCTTACCACTGCCTTACTTAGCAGAAAAAAGATATGGATAACCACCTCTCACAGGACGACTGCCCATTTTGGTATGTCTATGTACTCGAATGCTCCGATGGCCACCGTGACACCGGATTTACCAATGACCTTGATCGTGCCATTTTTGACCACAACTCAGGCATTTGCCACACCACCAGAGACCGTGGCCCGGTCAACATTC
>Ga0194126_10008145_pt1 | contig 14350 bp, 19 predicted proteins | sample TA2KigC150mmetaG_FD_148641 | JGI IMG/M metagenome (GOLD analysis project Ga0194126, IMG submission 148641) | Freshwater microbial communities from Lake Tanganyika, Tanzania - TA2015035 Kigoma Deep Cast 150m | ecosystem: Environmental > Aquatic > Freshwater > Lake | place: Tanzania: Lake... | reverse complement strand
TTTCCACTCCACCAAGCGAAGCCTGTAGACTCAATGTCACGACCCGCGATACTACTATTAAAGGGCGTTTCCACGTGGTAATACCTCCTCAGGGAATACGAAGTTTTCATGCGGTTGATCTTGCGCTGCCATCCATGCACGGATACCTTCGTTTAATAAAATATTTTTTGTATAGAATGTTTCGAATTCTGGATCTTCTGCTGCACGTAACTCTTGTGATACGAAGTCATATGCACGTAAGTTTAAAGCTAAACCAACGATACCAATTGCACTTGTCCATAATCCAGTAACTGGTACGAATAACATGAAGAAGTGTAACCAACGTTTGTTTGAAAACGCTACACCGAAAATTTGTGACCAGAAACGGTTTGCAGTAACCATTGAGTATGTTTCTTCTGATTGAGTTGGTGTGAAAGCACGGAATGTGTTTGCTGCATCACCATCTTCAAATAATGTATTCTCTACAGTCGCACCATGGATTGCACATAATAATGCACCACCTAAGATACCAGCTACACCCATCATGTGGAATGGGTTTAGTGTCCAGTTGTGGAAACCTTGTAAGAATAATAAGAAACGGAAAATTGCTGCTACACCGAAACTAGGAGCGAAGAACCAACTTGCTTGACCTAATGGGTATAATAAGAATACTGAAACGAATACAGCAATCGGGCCTGAGAACGCGATCGCGTTGTAAGGACGAATACCTACTAAACGAGCAATTTCAAATTGACGTAAACAGAAACCAATTAAACCGAATGCACCGTGTAATGCAACGAATGTCCAAAGACCACCGATTTGACACCAACGAGTGAAATCACCTTGAGCTTCTGGACCCCATAATAATAATAATGAGTGACCCATACTGTTTGCTGGTGTTGAAACCGCTGCAGTTAAGAAGTTACAACCTTCAAGGTATGAACTAGCTAAACCGTGAGTGTACCATGATGTTACAAATGTAGTACCTGTCATCCAACCACCTGCTGCTAAGTAAGCAGTTGGGAATAATAATAAACCTGACCAACCAACGAAAACAAATCGATCTTTTTTTAACCAATCGTCGATTAGATCAAATAAGCCACGTTCTTGGTTTTGCCCAATAGCAATGGTCATATTTTAATAATCCTTTAATTTAATTTATGGAAGAATAAACCGCCTTGCGAACTTTTTACTCTAATCTTATCAATCTAAATAGATATTATACATTAAATAATAAAAATTTACTGAGGGTAACTAAAAATTTTACAATCAGCATTTTCAATAAAAACATGTTTCGCATAATATCTTAATAAAATACTATACGAAACATCTAGATTAACTGATGTCATCTACTTGAGTGTAGATAAAGAATAATGCCATACTAATTGCTGGAAAAACTAATCCAACAAGAGGAACTAAAATTGCAGGTAAAAATGCAGCAGTCATATTTTAATCTATAAAAATTTTTAGTTACAAACTGATACTATAATATTATATGTGAAAATAACTTATAATTTACGATGAATATAAGTCAAAAATTTACACTATTTTATAGTAGAATTAATAATATTAAATTTAATATAGTTACTTTTACAAAATTTTAAAATATATTATTAATTATGGAAACTTTACTATTATCACGTTTACCAGAAGCATATGTTGTTTTTAGTCCAATTGTAGATGTTCTACCAGTTATTCCAGTTTTCTTCTTATTATTAGCATTTGTATGGCAAGCTGCGATCGGTTTTAGATAATTTTAAATTTATAATCAGATCTAGTCTGTGTATAATACTATCTTATAGACGATAATTACGTTTATAACTTAAATTTACGCAAAATATAAATAAATGGTAGAACCTATTTTATCTGGAATCGTCTTAGGAATGATCACGGTATCTGCAATGGGTCTTTTTGTTGCAGCATTTTTACAATACCGTCGCGGTAATCAATTTGAAGTGTAAACTTTGGTTATAACGAATATGAATTAACTAATTTATATTCGTTATAATGATGATTAAACATTCGAAGGAATATAAAAAGTTCTATTGACTATTTTTATTATTCTTGTTATCATATTATTAACTTACTTGAGTATAAACGATAGTACAATGACTAGCTGGTGTAGCTCAACGGTAGAGCAACGGATTTGTAATCCGTAGGTTGGGGGTTCAAATCCCTTCACCAGCTTTAGAATAGAATTTGATAATTTTTATATGAAAGTTGTTCGAAAAATGAATTGTGTTCTATATAGATCAATGGCTGAATATGGAATATTTTTTGGTATTTTACAATATTTAAAAATTATGTTTAGTTCGTTTGTGGAACATCTTTTTATAAGCGTATTGGCGGTAATATTAGTTTATTTCTAAAAATCAGAAATTATAAAATTCATATTATACTCGTAGCGTTTGTTTATCTTTAAAAATTGGGCCGGGCTGGATTCGAACCAGCGTAGCATAACACAACGGATTTACAATCCGCCTCCTTTAACCACTCGGACACCGACCCTGTCTATTTAGATTCTACCAGATTTAATCTAAAAAAACAATCTTGAAAAAATTTTATAATACATGGATATATTTGGCGGTTGACGTTTGACTCAACTTCCATTATTATTATTTATAACAATAGCATTGAAACTATGGGTGATTAACTCAGCGGTAGAGTGTCTGCCTTACAAGCAGAAGGTCACAGGTTCAAATCCTGTATCACCCAGACTAAATTAAGGGCCTATCGTCTAACGGATTAGGACAGAAACCTTCTAAGTTTCCAATGTAGGTTCGATTCCTACTGGGCCTACATTGAATTTTTTATATTTCGACTTTGGACAATTTAAAAGATTGTTTTTTGTTTTATTTACCTAACTATATTTTAATTAGGTAAAACAATTTCTCTATAGACCCGTCATACCTCTTAAAATAAAATACAATAAAGCTATAAAAAGGATAAAAGATAAAATTAATATAATTCGTAGACTTGGCACTTTTAATAAATTTTTAATTGGAGCCAAAATAACTAAGATTAACCCTAACATACTACTAATAAAAAACCGTGGATAACGCGAAATATTATTCCAAAAATCACTCATAAATTTCTATTTAACAAAATTATTTAAATATCATTATATTTATATCATAGTAAAAATTTGTTTTTAAAAAGTCTTGAAAATGTAAGGCCAAGGAAACTCATAAATTTTTAGTGAGAATTAAATATTAAAATAATAACTAATTTATATTAATTTATGTTAATATTAGATTTATAAAAGTAGTATAAGGCTCTGTAGCTCAGTGGTTAGAGCAGGGGACTCATAAGCCCAAGGTCGTAGGTTCAAATCCCACCAGAGCCATCTGCTACGAGATTTATTTAATTTAGAAACTTCATAGTTCGGAGAAATGGCTGAGTGGTCGAAAGCACTAGATTGCTAATCTAGCGTACAATTATTTGTACCCAGGGTTCGAATCCCTGTTTCTCCTTGATTAAGTTCAAATTATAAATTGACATATAAAAAATTTATGTATAACATGTATTTAAATAATATGGGATTGTAGTTCAATTGGTTAGAGCACCGCCCTGTCACGGCGGAAGTTGCGAGTTCGAGTCTCGTCAGTCCCGTTTTTAGTATGTAGGATTTAATAATTTAATAATAATATTTTTTATATTATTATTAAATTATTTACTATTCACCTTGAACTTTTAATAAAGCAAATCCTAATGAAAGACCAAATAAAGTCATTGAAAAACAAACTGCTGCAGTTGTAACAATTTCAGGACTTGCATACGGAAAAATTGATCGGATTAATTCCATAATATTGTGCGTTTAAAAAGTTAAATAATTAGAAACCATTTCGAGCCCAAACAGTTAATGCTAATGAAAACGTAAACATTGTCATTAAACCGGCCCAACCTAGACTGATGATATCCATATATATATATATAATGTATTTGATTTTTATAATTTAAAGGGAACTAACTCCCTTTAAATTATTCTATATAGTATTATACAATACCGTTTGCCCAATCTACGTCAACATTTTCAATAATTAACGATGAATTATAAATTTGTAAAATAATTAATAAAAATACTAAAAACGCAACCATTACTACACCCATAATTGGAGTTGTTCCCCAACCTGGCGCAACTTTTCCATATTCAGCATTTAATGGGCGTAAAATTTCACCTAATCTTGTTCGTAATGCCATAAAAATATTTTATATTTTTAATAAATTAATTTTTTCGTATATGTGATATAATAGTAAAACGTTAGTCTATAATATTATATCACATGGAAACAGCAACTATTATTGTAATTTTTGTATCAAGTTTACTTTTAGGAATTACGACATATTCTATTTATACTGCGTTTGGACCTACATCAAAAAATTTACGTGATCCATTCGAAGAACATGAAGATTAGAAAATAAAACCATTTAAATGGTTTTATTTTCTAATAATTCTTGGCGTTTCTCGGAAGAATACGGCAAAGAAAATTACCATTAGAGTACCAATAAGTAAAAATGTATAAACTAAAGCTTCCATTATTTGATCCTATTTAAATATACATAAATGTAAAAACGCGGCTATAATTTATACAGCACCTTGTTTTTTAGTCGATTTATCACCTAATTTTTGGAATGCACCAAATTCAACTTGCTCTGTAACTTCGGCACCAATACCTGTAAATACATCACGGAAAATAGTACGACCACCATGCCATAAATGACCGAAGAAGAATAATAGTGCAAAGTTTGCGTGACCAAATGTGTACCAACCACGTGGGCTACTTCTGAATACACCATCAGATTCTAAACTTGTTCTATCAAATTCAAAAACTTCGCCTAATTGTGCTTTACGAGCAAATTTCTTAACAGTTGGAGCATCTTTAAATGTTTGACCATTTAATTTACCACCGTAGAAATCTACAGTTACACCAACTTGCTCAATACTGTATTTTGATTCAGCACGACGGAATGGAATATCTGCACGGATAATACCATCTTTGTCAACTAAGATAACTGGGAATGTTTCGAAGAATGCTGGCATTCGACGTACTGTTAATTCACGACCTTCTTTATCACGGAAAATCGGGTGACCTAACCAAGCTTCAGCAATACCATCTCCTTTGTCCATTGGACCAGCACGGAATAAACCGCCTTTCGCTGGGTTGTTACCAATATAATCGTAGAATGCTAATTTATCAGGAATTCTTGACCAAGCTTGGCTTTCTGATAAACCTTCGCTTACAGATGTTTCAACTTGACGTTCAATTTCTTGTTGGAAGTAACCACTATCCCATTGGTAACGAGTTGGACCAAATAACTCAATAGGAGTTGCTGCGGCACCATACCACATAGTTCCTGATGTTACGAAAGCCGCAAAGAATACTGCAGCAATACTGCTTGATAATACTGTTTCAATATTACCCATACGTAATGCACGGTATAAACGTTGTGGTGGACGTACTGTTAAATGGAAAATACCCGCAAAAATACCAAAGATACCAGCTGCGATATGGTGCGCTGCAATACCACCTGGATTGAATGGGTTAAAACCGTCTGCGCCCCAAGATGGAGCAACTGGTTGAACTTTACCTGTAATGCCGTATGCATCTGATACCCAAATACCAGGACCAAATAATCCTGTTACGTGGAATGCACCAAAGCCAAAACATGCTAAACCAGATAAGAATAAGTGAATACCAAAGATTTTTGGTAAGTCTAAAGCAGGTTCACCTGTTCTTGGATCACGGAATAATTCTAAATCCCAGTAAACCCAGTGCCAAATTGCTGCTAAGAAACACATACCAGATAGAATAATGTGTGATAAAGCTACACCTTCAAAACTCCAAATACCAGGGTTTGAAACGCTCTCACCAGTAATACTCCATCCACCCCAAGAATCAGTAATTCCTAGACGTGTCATAAACGGCATAACAAACATACCTTGACGCCACATTGGATTTAAAACAGGATCTGATGGATCAAAAACAGCTAATTCGTATAGAGCCATTGATCCAGCCCAACCTGCAACTAAAGCTGTATGCATTAAATGTACTGCAATTAATCTTCCAGGGTCATTTAAAACAACAGTATGAACACGATACCATGGTAATGCCATAGTAATACATTCCTCAATATAAATAATGGTTTTTGACTTTCTTACAACTAAACTATGTAAAGGTTAGCTACTATATTATTATAAGCAAAGATTGAAAAAATTAATTTATTTATTGTTTGAGGTTGGACAACTTGTGTAAATTTAAAAAGTAGAGTAAGATGTTGTAGAGTAAGTAATTATATTTATTCAGTCTTACATTATCTTATAAATTAGTTTTATTTATTTATGGCAAAAAAAAGTATGATTGAGCGCGAGAAAAAGCGCATTAAATTAGAGAAAAAATATTCACTGAAAAGAAAAATTTTATTAACAGAATATCGAACAGCTAATAATTTTTCTAGCAAAATGGAAATTCATTCAAAAATTCAACAACTTCCTCGTAACAGTGCAAAAACGCGTATTCGTAATCGTTGTTGGAAAACTGGCCGTCCACGTGGTGTTTTTCGTGATTTTGGAATATCTCGTCACGTCTTTCGTGAAATGGCTCACCAATGTTTATTACCCGGTATTACAAAATCGAGCTGGTAATATAAATTTTCTGTAAATTAAATTTAATGCTTTTTATTAATTTAATTTACAATTATATATTGAGAGATTTGATAAAATTTAAATCGATTTTTTGTTATACCTTAACATATTATATTTTTTAGAATTATACAAATTTAATTTTGAGAATTAGGAGTTTTAAGTATGATTTATGATTCACAAGTTTATACAGCATTATGTATTGCATTATTAGCAGCAGTTTTAGCTATCCAATTAGGAACAACACTTTACGAATAATTTAGTTTTAAAAATTAAATTCAAAATTATTCAATCTTTATTTTAAAAATCAATTAAAAATTCATGGTAACAGAAAATTTAAAAAAGTTTACTACTCCCGTTTTCCCTTTTACAGCAATTGTTGGTCAAGAAGAAATGAAACTTGCTTTACAATTAAATGTTATTGATCCAAAAATCGGTGGCGTTATGATCATGGGTGATCGTGGTACTGGAAAATCAACAACAATTCGAGCAATTGCAGATTTATTGCCTGAGATTGAGATAGTAAAAGATGATCCATTTAACTCTCATAAATCAGATTTAGAATTAATGGGAAATGAGGTTAAACTTGCAATTCAGAATAATCAAACATTAGAAACCGAATTAATCAAAATTCCAATGGTTGATTTACCGTTAGGTGCAACTGAAGATCGAGTTTGTGGCACAATCGATATCGAAAAAGCTTTGACAGAAGGTGTAAAAGCTTTTGAACCAGGTTTATTAGCTAAAGCAAACCGTGGTATTCTATATGTTGATGAGGTGAATTTATTAGATGATCATTTAGTTGATATTTTATTAGATTCAGCAGCATCTGGATGGAATACAGTTGAACGCGAGGGAATTTCAATTCGCCATCCGGCTCGATTTGTTTTAGTTGGATCAGGTAACCCTGAAGAAGGTGAATTACGTCCACAATTATTAGATCGTTTCGGAATGCATGCAGAAATTCGTACTGTAAAAGACCCTGTTTTACGTGTAAAAGTTGTTGAAGAAAGAACATCTTTTGATCAAACACCACAACTATGGCTTGAAAACTATGAGTCACAACAACAAGAATTACGTGACCGTATTGTGACAGCACAAAAATTATTACCAACAGTGCAAATCGATTACGAATTTAGAGTTAAAATTTCTGAAATTTGTAGCCAGTTAGATGTAGATGGATTACGTGGAGACATTGTAACAAATCGTGCAGCTAAAGCTCATGCAGCTTATAATGGTCGTGATAAAGTAACATTAGAAGATATTAAAGCGATTATTACACTATGTTTACGTCATAGATTACGTAAAGATCCATTAGAATCTATTGATTCAGGTAATAAAGTAAGCAAAGTGTTTAACGAAGTTTTTGAAATTGAATAATAAACTATTACCTAGATTTTATTATTCAATCTAATTTAATAAACTAGGAATTTAAAAAGCGGACAAACATATGTTAAAACTAATTGGAGTTTTTACGAGTCTTTTTTTAATTGTTATTATTTTTTTACGCATTCCACAAGAAAATACAGGCCTATCAAGTTTTGCAACAAAAAGTAATTTATTAGGCTCCCCACAATCAGCGCAGCGTTTCTTAAATACTTTAACAGGTATTGGCATCTTATTATATCTAGCAATTGCAGTTCAACAGAATTTTAAGATATAGTATTTTACTTCAATAAACTTTAATTAGAATCACTGTAAAAAAATAGGACAGCCGTGTAAGATAATTTTGTCGAAGCAAAACTGATAGGTTACATAAGAATTAGAATAAAGACGTCAATAGAGCGAAATGATCAAAATGCCATTTAAGGTTCGATTGTCAAAATTGGGGTTTTATTTTAATCCTTTTCTAGGCTAAAAATATGTCTATACCCAGCGTTGGCAAGTTACTGAAATGCGAACAAAAAAATATATAAAAAATAAATTATTAGTTAACATATACTGTTAACTAATAATTTATTTTTTTACCAAAAACCTAAAGAAACAGCTTTATCAATTGGTAAACAAGCACCAATTCCAAACCATACTGCAAAGAAGAATCCAACAATAAACATTAGACTTGCAATTGGACGACGGAATGGGTTTTGGAATTTATTCACATTCTCAATAAATGGAACAGTGATTAAACCTGCTGGAACAGCTGCCATCGCTAATACTCCTAATAATTTATTTGGTAAAACACGTAATAAATTAAATGTTGGGAAGAAATACCATTCTGGTAAAATTTCTAATGGAGTATTGAATGGATCGGCAGGTTCACCCATTTGTGTTGGTGCTAATGTTGCTAAACCTACACAACAAGCTAATGTACCTAACATTGTTAAAGGGAAGATGTATAGAAGATCATTTGGCCATGCAGGTTCGCCATAATAGTTATGACCCATACCTTTTGCTAATTTAGCTCTTAATTTTGGATCAGTTAAATCCGGTTTTTTAATTACTGACATAATAAAATTTATTGATATTTATATTGTTTTATTTTTTCGATTATAAAGGTCCTGAGATACCTTGCTTACGAATCATTAAGAAGTGTGTTAACATTAATACAGCAGCTGCTAATGGTAAAACAAAAGTATGTGCACTGTAGAATCGTGTTAAAGTCGCTTGACCTACACTTTCACCTCCACGTAAGATTAATACTAATGGCGGTCCAACAATAGGAACAGCTGCAGGTACACCTGTTACAATCTTACATGCCCAGAAACCTACTTGATCCCATGGTAATGAATAACCTGTTACACCAAATGACACAGTTACTACTGATAAGATAACTCCCGTTACCCAAGTTAATTCACGAGGTTTTTTAAATCCACCTGTTAAGTATACACGGAATACATGTAAAACTAACATCATTACCATCATACTTGCTGACCAACGGTGAACAGAACGGATTAACCAACCAAAGTTAACGCTTGTCATAATGTATTCAACAGAAGCAAATGCATCTACTACGCTAGGTCGATAGTAAAAAGTCATAGCGAAACCAGTTGCAACTTGAATTAAGAAACAAGTGAAAACTAAGCCTCCAAAGCAATAAAAAATATTCACATGGGGCGGAACGTATTTACTAGAAATATCATCTGCAATTGCTTGAACTTCTAGTCGTTCTTCAAACCAATCATAAACTTTACTCATAAAAGAATCTTTACAGTATTTAACACGGTTAAGCAAACTATAAAAATTCGCAATTAAAAGGCGAGAGTGGGATTCGAACCCACGGAACCCGTAAAGGTTCATCTGATTTCAAATCAGACGCAATCGACCAACTCTGCCATCTCGCCAAAAAAGATTAGTATTAGACTAATCTTTAAAAAATTTAACTATCATAAGTTGCTTTTCCACTAAACTTGATCGAAGCAGGGTCTGGATTTTTACCGATTGAAAAATCACGGCTACCAGCAGCAATACGACCTGGATTAACTTTTTCTGGAAAAACACCATCTTTAGGATGTAAGTACTGAACTTCTCCACTTGGGAAAATACGGTAAATTTTGTAGTTATTAATCTTAAAAGTTCGTAGTTGAGTCCCTAGTGCTAAACACTGTTCTTTACGAGCTAAGTATAATAAATTTTCACCATTTCGCATAATTGCCGCACCGCCAGTTGGCATTTCAAAAATTTGCTCTTTTGAACTTGTCCATGTAATTGCATATTTTTCTTCAACTTCTGCAGAGCGTAACCATCCGCCAGTACTTCCTCCAAAAGTAGGAAAAGGAGTTTGTAAATTTAATGTCATTTTTAAATTTTTTATAAATACTTGATATTCACTATATAATTATAATCGAATATTATTTTTTATTATAATTATTTTTATTTCTAGCGGAGAATGGATTTGAACCATTGACCTTCGGGTTATGAGCCCAACGAGCTACCAGGCTGCTCTACTCCGCGATTAGTATAAAATTTAGTCTATAGTCAGATATTTTTTGTAGTATTAGTTACTAATGACAAAGCTATGATAATATAGTTTGCTCAAAAAGTCAACTATATTATCATTTAACTAATATATCATTAAATTATTTTAATGATACTTTACCACCAGCTTCCTCAATTTTCTTCTTAGCGTCTTCAGCTACATCTTTTGCAACTGCTTCTTGAATTACTTTTGGTGCTGATTCAACTAATTCTTTAGCCTCTTTTAAGCCAAGGCCTGTAATACCACGAACAACTTTTAAGATAGCAATTTTCTTATCCGCAGGCACTTCATCAAGGCTTACATTAAACTCTGTTTTTTCTTCAACTTCTTCTACTGGAGCTGCTGCCATTACAACAGTACCACCAGAAGCTGCTGAAGCGTCAACACCAAATGTTTCTTCGATTGCACTTACTAATTGTGATGCTTCTAATAATGTTAATGTTTTTAATTCTTCAACGATTTGATTAATTTTTTCTGACATAATAATAATTTATCTAAATAATGCTAATATTTGTTCTTAATAATTTATGCTGTAAAAGCATTTAAATCTAATTTAATAGATGGACCCATACTGCTACAAATAAACAAAGTTTTAAAGTATTTACCTTTAACACCTGATGGACGATTCTTTTCAATGGAGTTATATAAAGCTTGTAAGTTATCAATTAACTGATTTTTAGCAAAATCTGATTTTCCAAAACTCACGTGGACAACGCCTGTTTTATCTGCTTTATACTCGAATTTTCCTTTCTTGAATTCTGTTAATGTTGCAGTTAAAGTTGTACTAACTGTTCCTGATTTTGGCGATGGCATTAATCCTTTTGGACCTAATACTCTTCCTAATTTTGCTAATTTAGGCATCATATTTGGTGTTGCAATTAATAAATCAAAGTTAATATTTCCTTTTGTGATATTTTCAATTAATTCATCATTTCCAACAATATCTGCTCCTGCACTTTTAGCTTCTTCAAAATTTTCATCATTCGTTAAAACTGCAATTGTTAGTTCTTTTCCAACTCCATGAGGTAAAGTTACAGTTGTTCGTAATTGTTGATCTGCGTATTTTGGATCAATATTTAAATTAGCATGTAACTCAACACTTTCCACAAATTTTGTAGTTGATGTCTCTTTTAAGATATCGATAGCTTCGTCCAAGCTTGAATAAATTTTATTTTTAGTTTTTTCAACATTTTCTTTATGACGGCGCGATATTGTTCGCATAAACTTCTCCACTAAAAACTTATTTAATTTTAATTTAATCTACAATGGAGATACCCATATTACGGGCAGTTCCTTCAACAATTTTCATGGCACTACTAAGTTTAGTAGTATTTAAATCAGGTAATTTTATATTTGCAATTTCCTCTAATTGAGATTTAGTAATTGAACCAACACTTACACGATTGGGTGTAGAAGATCCTTTCTTAACTTTTGCAGCATTAACTAATAAAACTGATGCCGGCGGGGTTTTAAGAACGAATGTATAACTTCTATCTTCATAAACAGATATTTCGACAGGAATAATAAGTCCTGTTTTGTCAGTTGTTCTTGCATTATATTCTTTACAGAATGCGGCAATGTTAACACCATGTTGACCTAATGCTGGTCCAACTGGAGGTGCTGGTGTTGCTTTTCCAGCAGGTAAAGCTAACTTAATTAATGCAGTAATTTTTTTAGCCATAAGAATTTTTAAATGTAGTTTGAAAAAAGATTTTGGTAAAATTGAAATTATTTTCTAAAACCTTTCAATTGTTTTGAATTCTATTAAAAAATGATAACCTCTTTAAAAGAGAAACGCGTCCTGTAGGACTTGAACCCACGACATCTAATTTTGGAAACTAGCGTTCTACCAACTGAACTAAGGACGCTATCTATATGATATAATAATACTATAATTATATTAAGAAAAAATTACAAGATTATAAACCATAATTCTAAAAAATATTAAAATATGAATGCTCTTGATTCAAATAATGAGAAGATGATAATTCAAAATTCTTTACCTCATAATTTTTTAGCGGAAAAAATGATTTTGAGCTGTATTATTTTTAATCCTGAAACTCTTGAAATTACACGTCAAAATTTAGTTGTGAAAGCATTCTATTTTAAGAATCATCAAGAATTGTATAAGGCACTTCTAAAAATGGAGGAGGAAAATCTATCTATTGATATTGTTACTGTAACTAATTTTCTGCAAGATAATGGATTACTGTCCAAAATTGGAGGAATTAAAGTTTTATTAGATCTTGGAAACCAAAGTTTAACATTTACTTATTTAAATGAGTATATACGTATTGTTAAAGAGAAATTTTTAAAACGATGTTTAATTAAATTTGGATATAGAGTTATTCAGGCTGGTTATGTTACCAATATTTCCTTTGAGGCTAATTTAGCTCAAATTGAAAAAGAACTTTTTAACTTAACCAACGAGGTCCGAGTAAATCAAACTGTTACTACTGCACAAGTATTAAATGAACTTTTTTTCGAATTGAAAAATAAAATTTTAAATCCAAAGTTGCCAGGTTTACCCTCTGGTTTTGCTAAATTGGATGAACTAACTCAAGGTTTTCAAAAATCTGATCTGATAGTTATTGCCGGTAGACCTTCAATGGGAAAAACGGCTCTAAGTCTAAATCTAGCATTAAACTGTATTAAAATTACACGTTTACCTGTTTTGTTCTGTAGTTTAGAAATGTCAAAGGAACAAATCATATATCGCTTATTATCTAGTGAAACCGAGATTAATCAAATGAAATTACGAAGTGGTCAATTAACTCAAAATGATTGGATAAAATTAAATAAAGTAATGAGAATTGTTTCTAAATTACCATTTTTTATTGATGATACATCAACCTTATCTATTCAAGATATTCGTTTAAAAATTAAAACTATTCTTTTAGAACAGAATGAATTAGGGTTAGTTGTTATTGATTATATTCAATTAATGCGCAGTTTAAATACAAAACAAACGAATCGTGTTCAAGAATTGTCGGAAATCACCCGTGATTTAAAGCGATTGGCACGAGAATTTAACATTCCAATCATTGCATTATCTCAGCTTAGTCGTAATGTAGATAATCGTATTAATCAACGACCAATTTTATCAGATTTAAGGGAAAGTGGATCAATTGAACAAGATGCGGATTTAATTTTAATGCTATCAGGTTCAAAAATAGTTTCATCAACTAATCCAATATCCATTTCAGTTAATCAACCAAATCAGTCTGTAATAACAGAACTTATTATTGCAAAACAACGTAACGGCCCAACAGGAACGATAAAACTTACATTGAATAAAGATAAAATCCAATTTATTGAATTAGATTCAGGTAATAATAATTAATGCCCAGAACCAGATTCGAACTGGTGACACGAGGATCTTCAATCCACTGCTCTACCAACTGAGCTATCCGGGCTTGTATAATTATTATACCTAAGCTTTTAATAAATAACAATAGGAATTAGAAGAAATTAAACCTTGCTTATTATATAAAATTCTAGTATGATTATTTACGGATATAGGATTTAATATAATTATTAGATTTATTTATCATGTCAGGATCGTAAGATAGCAGCATAAAATATAATCTAAAAATTAGTATTAGACCTATATCTATTACATTTTTTATCTTAATTTTTAATTGCAAAATAAAATATATAATATTTGTTATATTTTTTTGTAAAAATTGATACAATTAGTAGTGTAGTCAATCTTACTATTTTTAACTTTATTATTATTGAAATAAAAAGGAATCCTATAAAATGACACCTTCATTAGCCAATTTTATCTCTAGTTTAGTTGCCGGCGGAATTGT
>Ga0194126_10008143_pt1 | contig 14353 bp, 19 predicted proteins | sample TA2KigC150mmetaG_FD_148641 | JGI IMG/M metagenome (GOLD analysis project Ga0194126, IMG submission 148641) | Freshwater microbial communities from Lake Tanganyika, Tanzania - TA2015035 Kigoma Deep Cast 150m | ecosystem: Environmental > Aquatic > Freshwater > Lake | place: Tanzania: Lake... | reverse complement strand
TGTAAAAAATATTTCAGGTATTTTAGAAGGGACAAACCTAAAAGCGTGTCCCTGTTTTTGACTTACCATTTTGCCTTGACCGCTTTAACCATCGCAGCTACACTAGGGCCTGTGCAATTCACACCCGTCCAGCATGCCCTGATAAGGGGCGCCTTCCATGCCGCCATCGGATTGGTGGCAGCAACCCTCTTGTTGCTTTATCCACAGCTTATAGTGCTATCAGTCTTAGCTGCAGCCACCATCGCTTTCCTCTGCCTTGAAGCAGCCAGACTGCGCACACCCCGTTTAAATCAATACTTCGCCAACTGGTTCACCCCTCTTTTGCGTAAGGAAGAGGAAAACAAGCTCACCGGCAGCAGCTATTTCCTAATCGGCAGCCTAGTCACTGCTCTATTATTTCCCCGGGATATTGCGCTTCTGGCCATCCTGTTCTTATCCTTCGGCGACCCGGCCGCTTCGGTGGTCGGTGCCTGGAAAGGACGCATTAAGCTCTGGAACAAAACTATCGAAGGAGACATCGCTTGTCTTGTCGTCTGTCTCCTCATCGGAATTCTAGCTGCCGTTATACTCAAAAACCCACCGCTTTTGGTCGCCATCGTCGGCGCCATTATCGCCACCGTCTTTCAGGCCCTGCCCCTCCGCCTCAACGACAACATCACCATCCCCCTCACCAGCGCTGCTGGTATGCTGGCCACCGGCCTCTTCATCTAAAAACTCAGAGGTAAGCAAATGGCCAACCAATATTTCCTCTCGGTTGTCTATGATATCATGCGTCGACATCATGCCCCTCTTGTTTTACAATATGTTCCAGTTGAGCAATCAGTGGTGGCAGGTCTGTAGTAACGATTGCCCAGATGATATCAAGGTCAACGTCAATATAGCCATGAGCCAAACGATTTCTGGTGCCAATAATCAAGTCCCAGGGTATTTCTGCATACCGCTCACGTATTGTCTCAGAAATGGCTTTTGCCGCCTCACCGATGGTTTCAATCAAATGGATAGTAGCCAGTGCCAGCATTTCATCAGTATCAAAGTCAGCCCGGCTACGGCCCCGCGTAAATTGGACTGCCTTTTGTGCATATTCCAGCATATGTTGCAAACGGACCATATCGTCCTTAAATACCATAATATTGTACCCTCGCTTCTCGTACCACCCGCTCACGAAAGTGGCGGCTCAAGTCCTTGGGTGTACGCATATCCACTTTGCGACCCAATATATGAGAAAGCTCGTTCTCCATGGCGACGATAGCGAAGCCAGGCACATAGCCTGGCTCAAACTCAACCACCACATCAATATCGCTATCAGGGCTGAAGTCATTGCGCAGTACCGACCCGAAGAAGGCAAGTCGATTTATGTGGTGACGGCGGCAGAACTCTGCTATCTCTTTTTCAGGGACAACGAGATTCTGTTTCGGCACCACACTGCCCTGTTTGGTGATTGGAGCTCTGATTGTTTTTCTACTCCCCGATGTCTTTATCACCACTGACTGCAGCTCAGAGAAAAGAGGACAAGTGGAATTAGCCTGGTAATATACCTGCCGCCCTCGCACGCTACGGCGAATAATACCGGCATCAGTAAGCTGTTTCAATTGTCTCTGCACCGGGCCTAATCCGATACCAGTAGCCCGCACAATCTGGCGCAGGTAAAAGGCTTCATCAGCACGTCCATAGAGCAAGGAGAGGATTGCCCACCGTGCCTTGCTGAACAGGATGGTGGCAAGGTCATTGTTTTCTAATGATATACTCATTTTGGTTACAATTGTAACCTTTTAGGTTACAGAATGCAAGGTTCTGCCACTAACCTTCCCTATCCGGGCTACCCGCTTTCATCAGTCGTGCTCCTTCGCCTCAACGACAACATCACCATCCCCATCACCAGCGCTGCTGGCATGCTGGCCACCGGCCTCTTCATCTAAAAACTCAAAGGTAAGCAAAACGCCAGAATGTGCAGTGGCACAACTTGACATTCATCCCCAGCCATTCTACAATGCCCATACGTATATAAGTATGTATGCCTCAGGAGGTGTGAAATGAGTAGAAGGATGACGGTTGTATTTCATGATGAAGAGCTTTACACCGAACTCAAAGTTGAAGCTGCCAGGAGGCATACAGCGGCAAGCGATATCGTAGCCGATGCCGTACGCGAATGGTTGGAAAGGCGCGAAGACGCTGAGCTGCTGCCTGTAATTGAAGCTGCCCGAGCCGAATGGAAACAAAAGGGTGGACGCCCCTGGTCTGAGGTTGAGCCAGAGCTGGAGGATGCCGTAGTCGTGCGAGAACGAAGTGCAGGGGCAAAAGGTGCACAGGCTTGAGGTCTCACCGGCAGCTTACCGCGATTTAGAAAAGCTGAAGGGGCGGATACAAAGACACAATTTCGAGCGCTTGCGGGCTGCTATAAGAGGTTTAGCCAGCGAACCTCGTCCCCGTGGCGCCAGGAAAATCAGAGGAACTGAGAGTGCTTACCGCATCAGAGCCGGCAATTATCGAGTAGTCTACGAAGTATATGACAGCGAGAATCTTGTTCTCATCCTGCATATAGGCCGTCGAACCGAGACAACCTACCGACCGTAAGGACTATGCGCGAAGGAAACCAACAAAAATCTTCTCCCACCACGGCCGCCCCTTTACCTCCGAAACCGTTCAGCAGAGGTTTTCACCGCTCACATCCGCAGTCCAAGGAGTGCCACTCTGCCTCAACGACAACACACCATCCCCATCACCAGCACCGCTGGCATGGTAGCCACCAGCTTTTTCATGTAAAACTAGCTAGCAAAATGTTAGCAAAAATAGGTGAAACAGATAACAAGCCATATAAGACTTAAACCTGCGGACTAATATACAAGATAGGAAGCAGATGCCTGCGCCTCGGGCATTATTGTTTATTTTTTCGGCGTATTTTGGCTTGGATGGAGTCGGCTTCCTCTCGACTCATAAGGCTGTCCCGAACGGCTATGTTTAACAGGTCGCCTGTGCCAAAGATAGAAACAGAAGGACATGTAGCCTTGCAAACGTTCCTTGCAATTTCGTCATCGGTTGCTATGTCAAATCCTCTATGAGAAGCAATAGCAATGGATGCCGACTCGCCATGCCCCAGCTTGTTCTGCAGTAACAGCTCAGCATATGTCCATATTTCTTCTTCTGATGAGTCGTCAATCGAGATCGATACGAGATTTTCGCTGGCTATGAGGTCTTCAAGGAGTGCTACTAAGTCTGCTCCTTTGGATGGCCACTTTCCAGTCTCATCGATAACTTGCTGGGTGATACAAAAGCTGCGTTTGGGCCAGACTTCTAGCGCTCGACGTAAGGCTCCTGCTGAATATAATCTGGAGATTACGTCATTGTCGAGGATGACCGGCTTGGTGAAAGGCGACATCTAGGCATCGCCTTCCTGACTTTCTTGATTGAACTCTTCTCTAAGCTCGTAGTAATTTCTGCAGAGAAGTTCGGCCAGCTTCTCAAAAGAAATAAGCTTTGTCCTGTAAGCCTGGTAAGCCAGGTATTTATAGTGGCGCGGGAGCATATCAGGCGAGTCGTTTTCTACATGATAGCCGAGTAGTCGAGCAGTCGGCAATGATGGCACTTGCTGATTTAAAAGGTCACTCCAGTTGTTAGGAGATAGTCTCCGCAGAGACACTAATCTCCAACCTATAGCCTCAAAGCTGACACCAAAATATATGGCCAGATGAAGGAGCATCTCAGCGGTTAGTAACCTTTGGGTGGTTACCAGTTGGCTTAGCATTTCGTTGACAGTACGCCTTGGCATCAAGAAAGCGGCAGCAAAGGCGTTAGCAAAGCGTTCACGGGGATTTTTTGTTTCGAAGGCGGGTAGAACATCAACATGGGCGAGCTGGTCTCGATGAGCAATGCAATGGGCGTACTCATGCGCTATGGTAAACGTACGTCTGCGCTGAGGTTGTTGTGAATTGATTAAGAAACAAGCCCCTAGCCGTTGATCACAGGCAAAAGCACCAGAGAACACGTCAGGATCCTCCGGTAAATGAAATATCTTGACCCCTCTTTTAGTCTCAAGTAGGTCACGAATATCCTTTATTGGTTGGCCATTAAGTCCTAAGGAGCTACGCTCGGCTTCCGCTAATTCCTCAGCAAATTCTAGTGTTGTTGGTTTAGAGGCTGAGTAGTCAGGCGGATTTGGCATCTCCGGTGCTTTTGTGAGTTCCAACAAAGTTCGATAATTCCGACATAATTCGTGGAAATCAACAATGGTCTGTTTGGATAAAGAGGTCGTTCCAGCAGCACGCAAAAGAACTGCAAAGGAGGGGCTGGTTTCACTCTCTTCTAAAAAGAAGGTTATGGGGCGCTGATATAACTTTGCAAATTTATATAGCTCTACTCCCGTTACACGTCGTTTACCGTTCTCAATTTCTGATATGGTAGATGCTGCTAGGCCAATATTTTCACTTGCTTGCTTTAAGGTAAGACCTATAGTTGTTCTAGCACGTCTAAGTGAATCTCCAACTATAGCGGGGGATGGTGCCGATATGGCATCGGTCATATCTACCTCCATCAATTTCGGAAATTTCGAATTTCTATAATTATACTATAACATTATCATATAAAATTTCGGAAGTCAATAGGCTGATGGCATTAACTAGTCTAAGGCATGTATGTTCTGTTTATTTTATGCTAAACTTGACTAACTGCATTTGGCAGGCAGACCAATGAGTGCGAGTAGCTATCGTGAAGAAGTGTTCAATGTGCTGCTGGCTTTGCTGCTTCACGAGAGGGGCTGAGAGGTCTTACCGCATCAGGACAGGCAATTATCGAGTAGTCTACGAAGTGTATGATGACGAGAATCTTGTTCTCATCCTGCACATAGGCCGTCGAACCGAGACAACCTATCGACCATAGGGCTATAATAAGAGATACAAAATGGTATTTCAAGTAGCCGAGCCTACCTTAAGTCCTGAAGTAGCTAATCTATTGGAAAGCTTCTTGGGCTGTAAAATAGCCAGAGAAGGTATTCTTCAGGACAGAAAACAATTCGATTTCTTCGTAATCCTAGATAGTTTAAAGATAGTCGTCGAACTCAAAATAGGTGGATTTCAAAAACTACCTGTAGCCATTGCTCAGGCAGAGGACTACAAAGAAAGAATAGGCGCTGATGGCATTATAGCTATTGTCTATCCTGACGAAGCCAGAAAGGAGGCCACCAGGCCAGATGATGTTAAAGACATTGCCTTGGGTCTCCGACCAACTGTAATGGTACTTTGTCCGTTTCTCAAGGATTATTACCCTCAGATTTCATTAGCTGAGTTAGCCAAGAACCTTAAAGACAGCCTGACTAAACCTACATTAGCCCCATCAGTTGACCTTGTCGTTGAGGCACTCCGTCAGTCAGTTCAGGGGATATCATTGGAGGTCAAGCGCAGCGCCGGGGTCGATAGCCCGATAATCAAAGAAACAGTCGGCTCCTTGATTCTATTTGAAATATTGTCTCAAGAAAGCGGAGAGATTGATAGCAAAAAGGTGAAGGAAGAGGCAGTAAAGGGTATAGTAGCCGACCTCGCTGGATACATCTTGGTCAACCAACTCTTGCTGCATCATATATTATCAACAACCTTGAGTCTCCCTAAGAAACTGACGAGCGTCTCCGCTCCTGTCGAACTTAATGCGTATTTTAAAGAAATCCAGGATATAGATTATAGAGCGGTCTACTGCATTGATATCGCCTCGAATATACCATTAGCGGTCACCACCGAGATAAATATCGCTATAACAGCCATACGTGCTATGCAACCTGAAAACTTGAGACACGATTTGCTTGGCAGGATATTCCACGAATTCCTGCCACCAGAAACCAGGAAACAAATGGGCGCTTTCTATACTCGACCTCAAGCAGCAGAAATACTTGCCGGGCTTGCTATCGACCGTGCCGATGAAAAGGTGCTTGACCCAGCCTGCGGTAGCGGCACCCTGCTGGTAAGCGCTTACAGGAAAAAGAGCAGCATAGGAAAAGTAAGATTCCACAGAAAGCTTGTTGAAGAGGAGCTAACTGGTGTAGATATAATGCCTTTTGCTGCACATCTAACTGCCCTTAACCTCACCATGCAGTCCCCAATGGAAGTAACTAATAGAACAAGAGTAGGCATTGGGAACTCCCTACATCTTGCACGTGGCGACGAGATTGGCGATGTGACCAGATGGTTGCGCACATTCGGGGGAGATGTCACCAGTGTTGAGGTAGAGGAGCCTCTCACCAAAGGCGAGATGTTCAAAGTCGAACCTGCCAACGTGGTCATTATGAATCCACCCTTCACCAGGAAAGAAAGGCTGACCCCAGCAATGAAGGGAATCGGGCTTTCAATCTTTGGTGAACAGAACTACTGGGCGTATTTTATTGCCTTAGCAGACTTGTTCCTCCGGAAAAACGGCAAGATAGCTGCTGTCTTGCCCCGAGACTTCTTTAGGGGCGAATATAGCAGGGCTGTAAGAGAATACCTTTTCAAAGAAGGCAGATATGGTCTTAGATACGTGGTAAAATCAACAAGAGATACAGCTTTCAGCGAAGGTGCCCGCTTTAGAGATTTCCTGATTGTCCTCCAAAAAGACAATGCTCATGCCAAGTGTGCTTTCGTATACCTCAAAAAGAAACTTAGTGAACTCAGCATGAGGGAAGCCTTTGGTATATCCATAACAGTCGGCACAGTAGATGAAGGCGAAACATTCGAGGATGAATCATTATTCATTATATGGAAAGACCAGTCGGAGATCTATGCAAACTGGCAGGACCTGGGGCATTTGGTCGCATTCAACACCGTGGCGGGAGAAAAGCTTTTGAGATTCTTTAGAGACGCAACTTCCAGAGGCAATGAAAAGATTACCAGGCTGGAAAGCCTCAGACCAGCTATTGGAGTTATGAGAGGGTTGACACCTTGGATTAAAAATTTGCTGAACCTGATCTTCATTGTCAGACCAATAGATGAGAGAAGAGTTGGATATTCTAAAATGGTTCTCGTATCAGAAGCAGCAGGCCAAGTCATGTGTAAAATGAAAGACTTCGGGATAACCCTCGAAATTCCAAGGAGAGTCGTCAAAAAAGGCCTCAAAACCGCTGCGTATATACCCAGTCTTGATGTCGAGGCCATCAACGACTTAGTCATCCTCAAGTCGTTTGATGGGCTAAAGGAGATTCAGCAGAGGCTTGGTATAAAGGCAGTAAACTTCAAGGATGTAAACCGTAGAGCAAATGACAGATTTGCCCATCTGTTTATATCTAGAAGGTTTAACTTTGCAGCCCCAGGGACTAAGGTCCTTTCATTCTTCTCAACTGAGAAATTATTGCCAGGAGAGGCTTTCTGGGTACTTCCCACCGACGTTATCAGTTCCAAGGTGCTATGCGTTTGGTTCAACAGCACGCTAGCGTTTACAGAATTACTACTCTCACAAAGGGAAACTGAGGGCTCTTTTATCGATGTGACATCGGAAAAGATTCTCAAATTACATACCCCCGATTTTAGTAAATGCAATACTGACGACATACTGGAAGCCTTTGAGAAAGTCAGATATGCGGAATTTCCTCCACTTGTGGAGCAATTTGAGAACCCGCCTGAGGCAAGGCAAATTATTGACCGCACTGTTCTCAGAGCCATCGGGTATAGTGAGAAAGAAATAAATACCCTTCTGCCTGAAATCTATGATGCAATGGCCACCGAAATGCGAAGCTGGAAAGAACTAATGCGCCAGTCTCCTGCCACAGAAAAAGAGCCAAGCCTTCAGCTTCATCTGCTGCCGAGCGTATGAATACCACCTCTTAGCCAACCCCGTTTGCCTCGTACATGCGATGCTGCTTAAGGTTTGTGTCCCAAAGTTCGGAGCAGTCGACCCTACTTAATGCCAAACCTCTCAATGAGCCTGCGCGCAGTCCGTCCCTGCCGATTCCTGTCTGTTTCTCGCTGAGTATGGCTAATAATGTGCCATCTGGAAGCGAAGCACGTATTTCAGGTACAAATGTAACCCTGGTCCGCCCAGAAGGCATTTTCTTAGTCAAACACCTGCCGTGCTTTGCCTTTCTTCCTGGTTTCCAGCCATCTTTTTGTAGAAGCTTAATAAGCTGAAAACCGGCGATGGCTGGCAGGTCACCTGGCATTAACAGGTAAATCGGGTAGGAATGCGCTGAATGCGAGGCCGAATGAACTCGCCTGAATCAGCAGAGATGCGAATCTGGATTTCTTGTGTGGGCCTGGTACGATGGAATTGAATCTTATGGTCTTTAAAGAAACGCTCCTGCTCACCAACATCCTCAAGTGTATCCAAGTGACACAATATTGCTTCCTGGAGCCTTTCATCAGCCTCGGTCAGAGTACGCCCGAAGGTTGACGTTCCAAGCTCTTCGCAAAGCGCTACCCACTTCCTGCCCTCCCTATAAAACCTGTTGATTAAAACTATGTATCCTTCCATCCGCCCTGTATTTGCATCAGACATGACCGCTTCTGCTTTCATTGCCACCTCTCCACACCATTGTATAGCATCCGTCAATACTGTTCCACCGCACACAGAATCCAAATGAGGTCAATCTAGTTTGCCTCGTACATGCGATGCTGCTATACTAACCGCTACCGTGGACTATGAGATTATCATCGGATTGGAAGTGCATGCTCAGCTATTGACCAAGAGCAAGATGTTTTGCTCCTGCAGCGCTGATTATGCCAGCACACCGCCTAATACCCACGTCTGCCCTATCTGCCTGGGCATGCCCGGCGTATTGCCGACAATCAACCAGAAGGCGATAGAATATACCGTGATGACCGCATTAGCCCTCAATTGCACCATCGCCGAATACGCTAAATTCGACCGCAAGAACTACCCTTACCCCGATTTGATGAAAGGCTACCAAATCTCACAGTATGATGCCCCTATCGGCCAGCATGGCTGGTTAATGATTGAAACAGATGGGAAGGAAAAGAGGGCCGGCATCACCCGAGTCCACCTCGAGGAGGATGTGGCTAAGCTGACCCACTGCACCTCACCAGCGGGCGAAAGCTATAGCCTGGTGGATGTGAACCGCTCTGGCGTGCCTCTGATGGAAATTGTCGGTGAGCCGGATATCAACTCGCCTGAGGAAGCCAGACAGTATCTGATGAAGCTGCGTTCCATTCTTCAATATCTGGGGGTGTCAACGGGCAATATGGAGGAGGGGAGCTTCCGATGCGATGCCAACATCAGCATCCGCCCCAAGGGCACCACAGAATATCTGCCCAAGGTAGAGGTCAAGAATATGAACAGCTTTAAAGCTGTCTACCGGGCTCTGGATTATGAGGCTAAACGCCAGCAGGAAGTGATGGAGAAGGGAGAGAGACTGGTACAGGAAACGCGAGGCTGGGTAGAGACGAAGGGGATAACTGTAAGCCAGCGGAGCAAGGAATATGCCCATGACTACCGCTACTTCCCTGAACCCGATTTGCCACCGTTGGTTTTCAGCAAGACATGGGTGGAGGAAATCAGGTCTCGCTTGCCCGAGATGCCTGACGCCAGGCGAGACCGCTTCATATCTCAGTATGGCTTGCCCCTGTATGACGCTAACCTGCTGGTTGATTCCAAGGCGATGGCTAACTACTTCGAGGACTGCGTTAAGCTGATGTTAGGTTCTTCAAACGGAGCCAACCTCCACAAGAAGGCGAAAGCGGTGAGCAACTGGCTGCTGGGGGACTTCAGCCGGATGCTCAATGCCACCAATACCAGAATTGAAGATACCAAATTCAGCCCCAAGGATTTGGTGGAAATGCTAGACTTGATGGACAAAGGGAAGCTTAGCGGACCAGCAGCTAAGAAGGTCTTTGAAGAAACGTTCTCTACTGGTATTGGTATGAGCGTTAGTAAATTTGTTGCAGAGAAGGGATTGAGCCAGATGAGCGACAGCTCAGAGATAGAGAAGTCAGTGGCCGAGGTAATAGCCGGCAACAGTCAGGCGGTGGCTGATTACCAATCAGGGAAAGAGCAAGCGCTGGCCTTTCTAATAGGCCAGGTAATGAAAGTGACCAAAGGGCGGGCTAATCCCGCCATAGCAAAGGAAATCCTGTTACAGAAACTCGGAGGAAAACAGAATGTCTAATTATCTACTTATTGCCCAGATTCTGGTAGCTATAGCCTTAATCATCGTTATACTGCTCCAGGTGCGGGGTGGTGGGCTGGGAGGCATATTCGGGCAGCCAGATAGCGTTTACCGTACGCGTCGAGGCGTGGAAAAAACCATGTTCCAGTTCACCGTCGGCTTGGTTGTCCTGTTCGTGATTCTTTCTATCTGGATTGTCCAGGTCACCTGACGAGAGTCATTTATTATCATTGCTCAGGACAGAGTGACGTGGCAATCTTGGTGAAGGGCAAGTGAGATTCCTTCGTGGAGTTTATCCTGAGCGGAGATTCTTCGGTCGCTTCGCTCCTCAGAATGACGCAAAGCGAAGGGATCAGAATGACAGAGAAAAGACATGGCTCCAGTCATCACATTGACCACTGACTTCGGCACTGGCGATGCTTATGTAGCCAGCATGAAAGGGGTAATCCTGAGCATCAATCCGAAAGCGGTCATCGTTGATATCTGCCATTCTGTTGAACCACAGAATATACTTCAAGCTGCCTTTATCCTCAGCACCGCACACCACCATTTCCCCGAAGGAACAATCCATTTAGCTGTAGTTGACCCCGGCGTCAGCAGCCAGCGGAAAGCCATCGTCCTGAAAACACCAGCAGCCTTCTTCCTGGCACCGGACAACGGTGTGCTCAGCTATATAGTAGATGAACTGGAGACAACGCCGGCTAGACCAGCACCTCATTTTCCTCCTAGCCCTGAGCCAAGAGAACTGGGAGCGGGGATTGAGGCAGTTGCCATCACCAACCCTGACTTCTGGCGCCATCCGGTAAGTAGCACATTCCACGGTCGGGATATTTTCGCACCGGTTGCCGCTCACCTCTCCCTGGGTGTGCCTCTATATAAATTCGGGGACAGCGTAAGTCATATTTACACCTTCACCATACCACGACCGTATCATGATACTGAAGAAAAGCGTATCGGCCGCATCCTCCATATAGATAACTTCGGCAACCTGATTACCAATTTCAGAGGCAGCGATTTGCCGGGCAAAAAGGTCACAATTGTCATCGGCAACCAGCAAATACAAGACATAAGCCAGTTCTATGCTGAGAGAGAAGGTCTAGCGGCCATTATCGGCAGCAGCGGTTATGTGGAGATATCGCTGAGGAACGGTAGTGCTGCCACTTTTTTGAAGGCTAATGTGGGAGATGAAGTAAGGGTGACACAATCGTGAGATTCTTCGCTGCACTCAGAATGACAGAGGCGAAAGGAGGGAGAATAAGATGGGCTTGATGACACCGGAGCAATTTGAAGGGAGTTTGAAAAAGCTCAAACCGCGCGTCTTCATGAACGGGAAAAAAGTGGAAAATGTGCTGGACAATAAGAACACACGGACGGTTGTCGAGGCGAATAAAGCCAGCTATGCCTGGGCACTAGACCCGAGATATAAGGACATCATGTCGTGCTATTCACCGCTGGTTGACGAGGTGGTGAACCGTTACACCTATATCAGCGCCAGCACTGAAGACCTGGTAAAGAAGGCAGAAGCCGGCACCTTTACTGCCGAGATGCTGGGGACATGCATTTACCGCTGCGTTGGCTATGACGCCTTTCATTCACTGGCCAGCACCACCTGGGAGATGGACAAGGAGCTGGGTACAGAATATCACCAACGGTTCATGGAATACCTGAAGACAGTGCAGAAAAATGACCTTTCCGTGGCTGGTGCCCTGACCGAACCGAGAGGCAAGCGGAGCAAGAAGACGCTGGAATGGCCAGACCCTTACCTGTCATTGAAGGTGGTGGACAAAAACAAAGACGGCATTGTAGTGCGCGGAGCTAAAATCAATATCAGCGGTGCCTATGCCAGCCATGAGCTGGTGGTTTTGCCACAAGCTGCCCATTTTGAAGGTGAAGAGGATTACGCCGTGGCATTCGTCACACCTGTGGACGCCAAGGGCATTACCTTCGTATGCCAGTATAGCCCATACTCTGCGGAAAGAGACCAGGCTGAAGACCTCGAGGAACTGGGCAATCCTGTTTTCGGTCAGCGAGAGACATCAATGGTCGTTTTTGACAATGTATTCGTCCCGTGGGAACGTGTGTTTCATTGCGGCGAATACCAGTATTCCATCAAGTTTGTAATGCGCTTCGCCCGGACTCATCGTATGACCTGCGGTGGCACATGCAAGGTGGGCTTTATGAACCAGATAATCGGAGCAGCAAAACTGATTCAGGAATACAAGGGCCTAGAAAAAGCTGCCCATATCAATGAGGAATTGACGGAGATGGTGGTCTTGAGAGAGACATGCCGTGCTTGCGGTATGGCTGCTGCACACAGAGGTACTGAGGAGCCACGGGGGTCGGGTGTGTTTTTGCCAGATGAACTGATGGGCAATGTTGCCAAGCTGAATGTAGCCAATGCCTTCTGGAGGGTGATGGCACTGGCAGGAGACATCGGCGGTGGGCTAATTGTCACGCTGCCGTCGCTTAAGGAACTGAAAAACCCCGAGGTCAAGGACTATGTGGAGGAGTTCTACAGCTTCGGCTCCGACGAGCCCACGGAAAACATAATGAAAGTGCATAAACTGCTGCAGAACTGGACGGCCGGGCTACACGGCGTGGGCACATGGCATGGTGCCGGGCCGATTATGGCACAGAAGATTGTGCTGCAAAGGGTCATCAACTACGAACGTGAGAAGGACTTGGTTAAGCGGACACTGAATCTCAAAGAGAAGGAAGGTAAAAATGGAGATTAAACTCACCACACTGAGTGAAAACACCGCAGGCAGGGTTAGCCTGCTGGCTGAGTGGGGATTGAGCATACTGGTAGAAGTGGATGACTATAAAGTCCTGCTGGATACCGGGCTGGACATATCCGCCGCACGTAACGCTGCGATACTGGGAATAAACTTGTCTGAGATCGATAAGATAGTTCTAAGCCACGGGCATCGCGACCATACCGGCGGCTTACGCCATGTGCTGAACGCAATGAGGAAAGAAATCGAGGTCATCGCCCATCCTGACATCTGGGCATCTAAATACTCCCGCACCTTCAGTAAGCAAGAGCAATACGCTGGTATACCTTTCCCCAGAGAAGCGTTGGAAAACTGGGGGGCTTCCTTCAGTCTCACCAAAGAGCCGGTCTGGATTACCGATAACATCGTTACTAGCGGCGAAATCCCCATGCGCACTGAATATGAGAAAATCGACTCAGACCTTTTCGTCAAGGAAGGTGGAGAGCTTCGTCCCGACCCGCTCAAGGATGACTTGGCACTTATCATCAAGGCTGAGATGGGCTTGATAGTAATTTTAGGCTGTGCGCACAGGGGGATGATAAACACGCTGCATCATGCCCGGAAAATAACCGGCGAAAAACGCATACACATGGTCATCGGTGGCACGCATCTTATCCACGCTTCCAGAGAACAAATAGACCTGACAATTGCCGAACTTAAGGAGCTTGGTGTCCAGAGGATAGGCGTATCCCACTGCACCGGGCTGCCGGCAGCCGCCTTATTATTTCAGGAGTTCGGCGATAACTTCTTCTTCAACAACACAGGTAGGATTATCACCATTTAGATTCAAAATGTAGTGTGGCTCTTTAGGGTCGCCTCGGCGGGGCCGATTACCGTAATCGCTTAAGTAGTTCTTCTTTCGTGATGTTGTTCCAGAGGCCAACCTCAGTCATAATGTCATTCAATGTTCCCTTGGTTACCACCTTGTCCATTGGGACGGTGATATTATGTTCACCTAGAGATGTGACCTTCCTCAGAGTAACGTGGTTGCCTTTCTGTCTAAGGCGGGTGTAGCCTAGAGACTGAAGAAGTTTGATAGCCTTGGCACCGCTAACTTGCGGAAGCTTTGGCATCGGCTAGTTTTACCTCAGATAGTGTCAGGATTGTTATGGGCTCGGCTATGTCCCCAAAATGGCAGGAAACAGCTTCCTTAATGTTCTCGTGTAACTCGTCGAGAGTCTTGCCTTGAGTAAAGATATCTTCTCCAATACCGCGGGCACACCACCAATCGCCATCGAAGTACGTCTCCATTTTTACAAGCATAACTAATCTCCGCTCATCATTATACCTCATTCAGACCGATATCTTGTGGCGAGCGGTTTACTAGCGGCGTTGGTGCCTGGATAGATTGCTCTGTCTTAGTCGAGATTGGTGGTGGCATGGGGACTGGCTATGGCATCTTTGATATGTTGGGTGGCAAGGATAGGTCTTTATGTCGGGTGCTTATACTGAGGGGGTAAGTAGTAGGACACGGGATGGCGGACACTATATTGTATAGCCTTATTGGTTG